>OLGV01000619.1_pt1 | contig 14249 bp, 10 predicted proteins | sample 1605761 | NCBI WGS metagenome assembly OLGV01 (sample SAMN03283245) | human gut metagenome | biome: human-associated habitat; material: feces | host: Homo sapiens | place: Peru | collected 2012
AGGAGCTCCTGAGCCTCACCGAGGAATTCGCCAAAGTACGTTACGGCACCTACACCCGCCTCGCCGGCAAGTAGTGTTCCGCTGACATATTCAAAGAAAGAGTGGCTGGTCATTCCGGTCACTCTTTTATTTTTTGCTGTGCCAATGAATATCCCCGCTCCGCGACAAGTCCTCACTTCGCCGAAAATCGGTACACCAAAACCCTATTCCCTGTACCAACCCACCGTTTCACCACCGTTGGTACACCAGAAGTCCCTCTCCTGTACAAAGTTCTCTCCGCAAAATCAATTTCTTATGAATATCACGAGAGATCCGCTTTTCGCTCCGGACCAACTCGAAATGTAAAACCGTTATAGTGAATCGAGGGAAATATCAACTCCATCCATACTGTATTCATATTCACAGACTCTTGCTCTCAGCTCATCAGAAAGAATGGAGGCGAAATCGGCTTTTTCATCTTTATGGATGGGGATTATGACTTTTGGGTTGACCTGCTCGCAGAGTCGTACCAAATCCTGTTTTGGAGGCATGACCGGATGTGTGAAGGTCTTCTTTGACAAAGCATCCTCTTTCCCGGAACTGTTCTACAAAGTCATACTGCTTCTGGTTAAAAGCTGTATTTCCTTCACGCTTATCTATGTACCCGTGATATTGGGAATATACCAGACACGTTTCTTCCGGCTTGCACCAAGGCAGAATCTTATCCAGATAAGACTGGAACTTTTCGCTGCATCTCAATAGCATCACAAAGCCATGGCAACGCATCATATTGTCCATCTTTTCAACTGAAGGGCTATAGCTACATATATCGTCTATATTGAAATGATATAACAGCTTTTCGTTTTCGGCATATTTGTCAATGAGGCAGAGGATGTCTTTCTGGTAAGTGTCCACGATAAAGGGCCGTCGCACAGACTCTTTTTAACAGATGAGAGTTTATATCGGCTGTCTGGTAAAATTAGTATTTTTGCCCATCCTTACTGCGTTTGTTTCGTAGCAACAAAGTAAGGCATACGGGCTGATTCCTACAAATAGGTTCAGCCCTTCTTTTTTTTGTCCTCAAAAGTCTGTTTTACCGGACACCAATATTATAAAAAGCAATTGTGATGAGTCAGACGCAGAGACTATGGGAGTGTTCGTGGCTTCACTCAAATTGAAAAGACAAACGACAATCCCTATTTATAGTATTCGTCAAATATAAAACTTCCAAACTTTACAGCAAGTTCTTTTTTAACACTTTCCGGCAAATTACAGCCATAAAAAGCACTTACCCCTATTGCCGTCACACTATCTGGTATCCTAATGCTTGTCAGGCCAGCGCAGTCACGGAATGCATCCCATTCTATCATTGAGACTCCATCAGGGATAATTGAGGATCTGCAACCAAATATAAGCCTTCTTAAATCCTTTGACAAACAACAATTATTTATAGAAACATACGAGGGATTGTCTACCGATACCGATATGGTTGTCAGGTTGGTGCAGCCGCCGAATGCACCACAATCGATTTCCGTAACACCTTCCGGTATCACAATACCTGTAAGACCAGTGCAGCCGCTGAATGCCGAACTCATGATTACAGTCACACTGTTCGGTATCACAATATTGGTCAGGCCAGTGCAGCCGCTGAATGCACCATAACCGATTTCCTTAACGCCTTCCGGTATCACGATGCTTGTAAGGCCGGTGCAGTCTCTGAATACGTTCATGCTTATTTCCGTAACTCCTTCCGGTATCACGACGCCTGTAAGGCCTGTACAGCCGCTGAATGCACTCTCACCTATTTCCGTAACACCTTTCGGTATCACGATGCTTGTCAAGCTGGTGCAATCCTTGAATGCCCCCCATCCGATTTTCGTAACGCTTTTCGGCATCACGACGCTTGTCAGACCAACGCAACCCCCGAATGCACTCTCACCTATTTCCGTAACGCCTTCCGGTATCACGACGCTTGTCAGGCCAACGCAACCCCCGAATGCACTCTCACCTATTTCCGTAACGCCTTTCGGTATCACGATGCTTGTCAAGCTGGTGCAACCGAAAAATGCACCCCCATTTATTTCCGTAACGCTATCTGGAATAACTATGTTTGTAAGGCCAGTACAACCACTGAATGCATCCCAGCCGATTTCCTTAACGCCTTCCGGCATCACGATGCTTGTCAGGCCAACGCAACCCTCGAATGCACTTTCTTCAATCATAGAGATCCCCTCAGGAATAATCGAGGATCTGCAACCAAATATGAGTTTTCTTAAATCCTTTGACAAACAACAATTATTTATAGAAACATATGAGGGATTGTCTGCCGATACTAATATATTTTCCAGGCTAGGACAGTTTGAGAATGCAAAATCACCGATTTCCGTAATGCCTTCCGGTATCACGACACCTGTCAGGCCAGCGCAGTTCTCAAAAGCAGAAAAACATATGCAGATTGTACCTTTTCGAATATGATATTCTCCATTTAGTTTACTATCGGCTTTTAGAAGTCGCTTGCCATCTTTGCTGTACTTGACTCCATATTCATCCTCAATAGCTTCGACCAAATCTTCGTCAGTCACGTCTGTGGATATGTCAACTACCGGGACACATTCTGGTTTAGAGACAGAGAAGAGCCTGAACGAGTCCATCGAGAGGGTCTTCGTGGCGTGGGCGAGGAGGAAGAGGGACAGGAGGGTGTTCAGCTCGGAGTCGGTCATCAGGGGTTGCAGGGCTGTCAGAAACTTGCTCTGGCTCAGGTCACGGTAATCGTCAGCGGAGAAGAGCAGGCGGTCAGAGGATCCATATTCATCAAAAAGAGATGGGGACAGGGAGATCGCTTTTAGGGAGAGAGCTATGCTGGCTAAGGCGAAATCGTCTATCGTCTCGTCAAAATCTTCCTTTGTCCTTAGCGGGTGGCTGAAATCCTTGGTGCCGATTGTCGGTGAGGTCTGGCCTTTCATTGACGGGACGAACATTCCGTCATAGTCTATCAGAGTCAGCGTGCCGTCGGGACGGACCATTATGTTGTCCGGCTTGATGTCGCCGTGAGCGAATGGCTGAGAACGGAGCCAGGCAGCCATCTTGCAGAAACGGTAGCACAGCATCGACATCGTATAGTTGTCGTATAGGTTCTCCGCAATGTAACGATCCATCGTCTCGCCATCTATCCAGTCCATCAAAAGAACCGGGAACTCGTGATCATCACCATCACAATCAACGAAGAGTTCCTTTTCAAGGTACTTGACAGATGTGACATAGGTGGAATCCACCGACTCCAGTTCATCAGCGATCTGCCGGTAGGCCTCCGCTCTCCCCTCCTGTTCCTCCGTGAAGCACTTGAGCGCATATTCCTTCCCCGTGCTCTCATCCTTCATCTTGAACACCACCGCGAACTTCCCGCTGCTCCGCATCGGCTCACCGTGGTCATCCAGCACCGACACAAGGTGCGACAACTGGTCAAGATTGCCCGCCAGGTCCTGCATCGCACGGACATATTCAGATATTAATGGATATTGCATATTCGTCATCAGTTTCAGTCATATCAATAGTTCTTTTCAGCCGCTTTCCTAACGTCCTCGCTAAGTTAATAACATTTCCACACAATTGATACTTTAAGTGGTCACTGTATATCATTTTTCTTACCGGAAACTGCCTGAATGTTGACACTGTATCTTAAACGTAGTCAACAGATTATAGTTCACCAATTTTAACCCACGTCCTCTAAAAGCGGGAATATGACGGGAATACGCTCGTGAAGCAATCATTGTTTCTCTATAAGCGTGTTTTACACAAATTAACGCCCGTGAAGGAGCATTATTAGTTCACTTAACCGACATTCCACTATTCATATCAGGTAATTAAGTTTTATTTGGAAATCTCAAGATTTGTTAACATATTTGTTGACAATATGACAACGGGGCAATACATATCAAGCCTTTCGAAAGCAAAAGGGCTCACACAATCTGACGTGGCCAGACAAATTGGGCTGTCGCGGCAGATTCTTAGTTACATAATCTCAGGGAAACGTGAGATGACACTCTCACAAGCCTTGAGGTTGGAATCGTTATTCTCACTCAAGCAAGGGACTCTCATACGTATGCAAGATGACGAGCATATCAAGAGCCACACTGAATCCATACGCAAATCCCTATGTTCCAAATTATTGGCCAACAAAGCGTTTTGGTCATATTCAAACGTCACGGAAGAAACGATCTCTGACGAGGATCTGATTGAGAAGACATTCATCCATTTGGATATGGATGACATCTCTCTGCTCTTCGAGATTTTCACCAGAAAGTTCATCCGGCAAGTCTGGGAAGACAGGATGGCCGGACAGGGGGCGTATCTATATTCATTGAATATGATGATCGCGCAATATTACTTTAACATAAAGAATCCAAAGGACTTCCTTCACAGGAAAGAAATCGGCCACATAAAAACTATGACCCACTATGCGTAAGGGCCTCACACCTTCCATCAACAATATTATTGAAGCCGTGTCCACCCTAAACTCCATCAAGGATTATGTACTTTGCTGTGGCACATCACTCGCCATTCAACTCGGTCACAGGCAAAGCGAGGATTTGGATTTTATGGCTTGGCGAGTGTCCAAAGACAGGAAGCCAGAAGTTGATTGGCCAACGATTTCCAAGGAATTAGAAGAGAAAGTGGGGCATATAGACAATATGGACTTACTAGGCTTCGACCAAGTCATTTTCCTCGTTCGCGGAGTAAAGATCTCTTTCTACGTAAGCGACAAACTTGCACCAGCGATGACAACGCTTGTCTATCTTGGAAATATCAAGCTGGCCTCCATTGAAGCCATACTGGCAATGAAATTGGAAGTAATGCTGCGAAGGATGAAATTCCGGGACTATTATGATGTTTACAGCATAATAAAAAACGGAGGAGACATCACACTTGGGATAGATTCAGCCATCAAATATTCACAGTTCAGACTCAAAAGGAAAAGCATCGTGACAATGCTTCTGTCCGGCCAATTCAGCAAAGACACAAACTTCGGACAACTCAATCCGGTTTATGATGTCACGGAAGAGCAGATGAGGAATTTCCTGCTTCTAAAAATGCAGGAGGCAGGAATATAGGTACGCTTAAACCCATTTCCCTGTACCGATCCGCCACTTCATTGCGTTTGGTACACCAGAAGCCTTATTCCAGTACCAACCTGTCGCATTGCCGAATATGGTACACCAGAAGTTCGTCCCTTGTACGAAATCGTTAGCCTCAACGGAGCTTGCTACACTGGTGCCCCCAAAACCACCACCGTCATATCATCCACATCCAGAACGCCACGCTCAATTAGAGACCTGACGTGCGTCTTGAATGTGGATTCTTTCTCGGCGGCCTTCAGCAACGGCTCCAGGACATCCGCCTGAAAATCAAACCTTACCGTCTCCGCGGTACGCAGAAGAGCCGAAGGTGATGAATATGAAGACAAAATCAAGCACACTTCTCCTCGGCATCGGCGCATTGCTGGCAATTGTATCGGGAATCGCAATATTCGGGCATTACAAGAAAGGCTCCTCCGAAGCGGCCTCTTCTGACGCCACAAGTACAACCCTGCCCGGCAAAGTGTACAATCTCATCATACTTGATGAGAGCGGCTCAATGTGTCTGGTCTACAAGCCTACCCTTGACGGTGCGAATGAAACCATACAGACAATAAAATCCAATCAGGCTGCCCACCCGGAGCAAAGGCAGTTTCTAACCTTTGTTTCATTTTCAAGCATAGGATCCGAAAGATTCAGAGTTGCGATAGACAACAAGCCTATCGATGAGGTAAAAGACTTGACAGAGGACGATTATCGCCCCAATGGAGGCACCCCTCTTTGGGATGCGATTGGATATTCCCTTACCAAACTCGAAGCCTCCGTCACGGATGAGGACCTTGTCCTTGTCACAATCATAACGGATGGCTATGAGAACTCTTCCCGTGAATATGACGAGGACAGCATAAAGGCTCTGGTAGAAAGGCTTAGCGAGAAAGATTGGGCTTTTTCCTACATCGGAGCGAATCAGGATGCGGTCGCTGTCGCAAAGGCAATCGGCATCGACAACTCATCAGATCTTCCTCTTTGCAGTATGAACATTTTTTTCCAAAGGATGAACTACATATTACAAAATCCCGATAATCAAGAAAAGATCTTCGCGTATGAGGTTACCGATAATAATGATGCCGTTCGGTTCATTGATTCAAATAAAGTAATGAATTTATTCGGCACTTCCTCACAATAGATTCCATTTAGGAATTACTACAATGGTTTACTAAAAGAACGAATAATAATGCATTCGAAAATGACATTTTATTTCCAAAAAGCATTATATTTGCATTGTTTTAGAAATATATTGCCGTGGTGAGTTATTTAGAGTTTAGGGAAAAGTTGTTGCCTGAAGGATGTTTTTCCGTTCATCAGGCAAGGGCGTATTTCCCTTCATTTGACAGGAATAGTGTTACCAGGTGGGCACGGAAGGGGATGTTGGTAAAATTACGGCAGGGATGGTACGCTTTTCCGGAGCTGTTGCAGCGTCCTGATTTCTCACGCTATGTGGCCTGCCGCATCTATCGTCCGTCATACATCAGCCTGCACACGGCGTTGAGCATGTACGGGATGATTCCGGAGGCGGTCACGAGCATCACGTCAATCTCGACATTGAAAACGGCACGGTTTGAAAACAGGTTCGGGCAATATTCCTATCAAAATGTCAAGCCTGAACTATTCTTCGGCTATAAGCCGGTTGAGCTTCCAATCAACACGGCCGTGATTAATGCTCCGAAACAGACCTGGTTGTTGGCGCAACCCGAAAAAGCTTTGCTTGATCTGCTCTATCTCTATCCGTTTTACGACAACAACACTGAGTTGGAACAGCTCCGCTTGGACGAAGCCTATATGACTGAAGAATTGGACATTAAAAGACTATGTGAATATCAGCGGAGAATAGGCTGCAAGGCTTTGGACAGCAGAATCAAGAAACTTTTTAGACTATACAATTTATGATAGACCTAAATTACATAAACAATTATTTCCCTCCTCAAATAGCATCAAACGCCGCCTTTCAGAAGCATATTCTTAAGGAAATTTGTGAGAATTCCAGATAGAAGAGCGGCACCGGCGGACTGGCCCGCCGGTGCCACTCTTGCTTTTTGACTCTGTCACCGATGACGCCAACGTCCTTGGTGCCGTCTTTTTTTCTGTTCTTCGTTTGTGGCTCTTTTTTTTCGGACAGGCCACAAAAACGTTTGCGCAACTGTCAATGAATCAATTTGTTCAGATAATTTTGCAATTTAGAAACATTCTTTATTATATTTGCTGTTGGTTTATGACTCGACACTGGGAACGTACGGGGAGAAACGACTTTTTGCAATGACATCCTCGATGGTGTACAAACTGATGTATAACTAGGAAAACGTATTGATGGGTATGGAGAAGACCAATACAGGGCTCGGGAAAAAGACATTGGGTCGCACGCTGTGTGTCCTGATACTCCTCAAGCTATTCATCATGTTCGCCGTACTCAGGGTGTTCTTCTTCAGACCCACCCTCGCGGGAAAGACCTATGAAGAGAAAGTCGAGGCGGTGGGGACTAATCTTTCAACAATGAATGTGAATATGACAGTGTCTGTAGACGGCGGAGGGCAATAGCCGCCGGACGTGATATAAGTTCAATCTCGCCCGAGATTGTCCCGGGCACAAAAATCCAAAACTATGATAGAATCAGCCTTAGTCGATTGGTCACGGGCGCAGTTCGCCCTGACTGCATGCTATCACTGGTTATTCGTCCCTCTCACACTGGGACTCTCGGTGATAATGGCCGTCATGGAGACTATCTACGTCATCCGCAAGGTGGATTTCTGGAAACACGCCGCCAGGTTCTGGATGAAGATATTCGGAATCAACTTCGCTTTGGGTGTCGCGACCGGAATCATCCTTGAGTTTGAGTTCGGAACAAACTTCAGCAACTATTCCTGGTTCGTCGGCGACATATTCGGAGCGCCGCTTGCCATCGAAGGCATCTTCGCCTTCTTCATCGAGGCAACCTTCATCGCTGTGATGTTATTCGGCTGGGGAAGGGTCAGCAAGGGATTCCACCTTGCGTCCACCTGGCTGACGGCGTTCGGAGCATCCCTCTCCGCGCTTTGGATACTCATCGCCAACGGCTGGATGCAGCATCCAGTCGGGATGGTCTTCAACCCCGACACCGTAAGAAACGAGATGGTGGATTTCTGGGCTGTCGTGAGCAACCCGGTGGCTGTCAGTAAGTTCTTCCATTCCGTGCTGTGCGGATGGATGACGGGAGCGGTGGTGGTGATAGGAATAAGCAGCTGGTACCTTCTCCGTAGGCGAGAGCAGCGCTTCGCCCTCGGCAGCATCAGAGTCGCCGCCGTCGTGGGCATTGTGGGCACGGTGGCCTTGATGTTCTCCGGAGACAGGTCCGCGGTTCATGTCGCCGAGTACCAGCCGATGAAACTCGCTGCCGCCGAAGGACTTCAGAGAGGTGGCGCCCGCGCGCCGTTCTCCATTGTCCCGGGGATTGAGATTCCGGGTATGCTTTCCTTCCTCGCCACCGGCGACTTTGACGGACATGTGCCTGGCATACAGGACATTCTGGACGGCTATGTGGACGGAAACGGAACGAGACATCCGTCCGCCGCCGAGATGATGGCCAGAGGCGACACCGCCCTTTCCGCGTTCAGAACCTACAGGGAGGCCAAGGGGAGCGACCCCGAACTGGCCGCCGCCGCAAGGGCGACTCTGATGGAGAACGCAGGGTACTTCGGCTACGGCTACATCTCCTCCGAGGAGGAACTGGTTCCGCCTGTCGGTCTTGTCTACTGGGCGTTCCGTGTGATGGTTGGGCTGGGATGCTTTCTGCTGCTTGTGATGATCCTTGCCTTCTACTACGTCAGGAGGGAGACCCTGGAGAAGAACCGATGGTTCCTGTGGATCTGCGTGCTGTCCATTCCGCTTGTCTACCTCTCCGGCCAGGCCGGCTGGATCGTGGCAGAGGTCGGAAGGCAGCCGTGGGCAATCCAGGGTCTGTTGCCGGTGAAGGCCGGAGTGTCCAGCGTCAGCGTCGGAGCGGTGCAGACCACTTTCTTCCTTTTCCTGGGAATATTCACACTCTTCCTCGCGATCGAGATCAGGATTCTCATCAGGACGATCCGGAAGGGTCCCGGAAACACTTTCTGAGCATGTAGCCACATTTGGAAAACAACATTAAGAAACTGAGCCATGTTTACATACGAATTTCTACAGAACTATTGGTGGGTCATCATCTCCCTTCTCGGAGGGCTGCTTGTCTTCCTGATGTTCGTGCAGGGAGGCAACTCATTCATATTCTTTACCAAGGATGAGGAGGAAAGACAGATGATCGTCAACTCGACAGGGCGGAAGTGGGAACTCACGTTCACCACGCTGGTCACTTTCGGCGGCGCGTTCTTCGCGTCCTTCCCGCTTTTCTACAGCACCAGTTTCGGCGGAGCCTACTGGGTCTGGATCCTGCTGCTTGTCACCTTCGTGTTCCAGGCCGTCTCCTACGAGTTCCAGACGAAACTGGGCAACCTGCTGGGCAGGAACACATTCAGGGCTTTCCTGCTGATCAACGGCTGTCTGGGGCCGTTCATCGTGGGCGCCGCCGTCAGCACATTCTTCACCGGCTCTGACTTCATTGTCAACAAGGACGCTGTGGGAGCGAGCCTCGCCCCGACGATAAGCGTCTGGGGTAACGGATGGCACGGCCTTGAGGCCCTCGCCAACCCGTTCACGATAGTGTTCGGACTCACGGTGATGTTCCTCACGCAGATCCTGGGCGGAATGTACATGCAGGGCAACATCGATGACGAGGCGCTCCGGAGCAGGCTCGGACGCGCCGTAAGATGGATCTCGGCGCTGTTTCTGCTCTCCTTCCTTGGCTGCATGACCCTGCTTCTGACGATGCCGGGCTATGCGGTGGACGCCTCGGGGGCAGTCTCGGTCGAGAAGTGCAAGTACCTGCACAACTATATTCAGATGCCTCCGGTCATGATTCTGTTCCTGTTCGGAGTGCTTCTGGTCCTCGCGGGCATCGGTCTCCAGTTCTTCGGGAGGCGGAGAGGCAGGAGCATCTGGCTCTCAGGGCCGGGAACCGTGCTGGTCGTGATGTCGCTCTTTATGGTAGCCGGCTTCAACGGAACAGCCTACTACCCGTCCTGCTCAGACATCCAGAGTTCCCTTACCGTCAGCAACAGCTGCTCCAGCGAGTTCACCCTCAAGACAATGGCCTGGGTGTCACTGGCGATTCCGTTCGTGCTGGCCTACATCGCCTGCGCATGGAGAGCAATCGACCGCAGACGGATCACCCGAAGGGAGATGGAGATCAGCGAGGACAAGTATTAGAACCATAACATGTTTTAGACACCATCTATCTATAATAACCTTAATCTTATTAGTTTATGAGTAGAAAATTTCAAAAACCCCATTTATTGGGCCTGACGGCGGCAGCGATTCTTTGTCTGCTGTTCTCTAACCCTGTCGTGGCGGGCGGCAACCCTTCGGACGAAGCGGAAGCTTACGCCTCCCAACAGGACAACATCGTCAAGGGTACGGTCCTTGACGAGCGCGGCGAGACCCTTGTAGGAGTTTCGGTCATTATACAAGGGACATCCATCGGTACGGCGACCGACAGCAAGGGTCGGTTTGAGATCAAGGCCAAAAAAGGCGACGTGCTGCTGATTTCCTCCATCGGCTTCATCACCGAGAAGGTCACTGTGACCGGCAACACCCTGAGAGTGGTCCTCAAGGATGACTCCCAGATGCTCGGAGAGGTTGTCGTGACCGCCCTCGGTCTGCCGAAACAGGCGAAACAGGTAGGTTACGCTACCACCCGGGTGTCCACGGACGAGATCGAGCGTACCAACACCATCAATCCGGTCAACGCTCTTCAAGGTAAGGTGGCCGGTCTCCAGATCAACACGGGGGGGGCCTCAGGCGTCACGTCTTCGTCATCCATAACCATCCGTGGAGCGAACTCCGTGGACAAGAACAACTCCCCGATCTTCGTGATCGACGGAATGATCATCCAGGAGCCGATCACGGGTCAACTGGCCGGAACAGACTGGGGATCCCAGTTGAAGAACCTTAACCCTGCCGACTACGAGAGCGTGACCGTCCTCAAGGGAGCGGCGGCGACAGCGCTCTACGGCTCCCGTGGAGCCAACGGAGCGATCGTGATCGTCTCCAAAGGCGGCAAGTACGGCAAGCAGGGTCTTGGTGTAGAGGTCAACCAGACAGTGGAGGTCACCGATGTCTACAAGTCACCGGTCGAACTTCAGAACATCTACGGAGCAGGTGCCCCTAACAATGGTTACGAAGGAGGTTTTCTCGATGACGGAAGTTTACAAAGAACTCCGCTCAGCTGGGGACCGAGAATGGACGGGGTTCTGAGGAACCAGTATATGCCTGACGGGAAGGACACTCCGTTCTCTCCTCATCCGATGAACTGGAAGGAATTCTACCAGACAGGAGTAAACAACATCACCAACGTGGCCATCAGCGGCGGAGGAGAGATGTCCTCCTTCCGCCTGTCCTACGGTTTCACGAAGACCAAGGGAGTCTTCCTGAACAACGACTTCCGGCGTCACAACATCTCGTTCAGGGGCAACACTCAGCTCAATGATGTCTTCTCTGTGGAACTTGGAGTGAAGTACGCTTTCTCCTCCGCCAAGAACGGTGCCAGCCAGGGAGGATGGCAATGGGGCAGCAATGTCGGTATGATCACCGCCTACTACCTGCCTCGAAACGTGGACATCGCGGCCTATTACAAGCAGTACCGCGACCCGGAGACCGGGGCGGTGGAAAGCACTTCCGACTATTCAGAACTGCGCGACTACTTCCACACCAGGGACACACAGCTACAGCGGCGCAACGAGAACTCGATTCTTTCGGATCTTACCCTGCACGCGGACATCGCCCCATGGCTCAGGGCAAGCCTGAAGGCCAACCATAACTACTACGGCATCAGCCATGAGACACGCAAGGTTGGTACCGGCGAGTATGGAGGTCCTTCCGGCTCCGGAGAGTACGGCAGGAGCGGCAGCATCTCGGGCTACTACAACTTCATGGGCATGCTCCAGATGCCTGAACAGACTTTCAGAATCGGTGGTGAGGCCTTCACCGTGGCGGCAATAGCCGCCGCCGAGCTTTACGGCAACACCGAGGAACACTCTTGGGGCAAGGGTACCAAGGGGGGGCTTGTCACCCCTGGAGTCTTCTCGTTCTCGAACTCCGTGAACAAGATCGAGCCATGGTTCAACTACTCACACCGCAACATGCAGACCTTCGGCCTTTCGGGAATCCTGAACCTCGGATGGCGCGACCAGCTGTTCCTTGAACTCACCGCCAGAAACGACTGGCTTTCATCCCTCACCTACCCGACCTACATGAACGGGCGGAACAACTACACGGTGTTCTATCCTTCGGCCAACCTTTCGTGGGTGTTCACGGACTCGTTCAGGGAAGTGACCCCTGACTGGTTCTCTTTCGGTAAGATCCGCGCCTCCGTCGCCAAGGTCGGCATGGGAACATCAGCCTACGCCACAAGCCGCGGATTCGGCGTGTTCTCACAGGAATCCGTCTACACTCCTGACAGGAGCGGCTCGGTGCTGGCCGCCTATCCTAATCTCGGAACAGCCTATAACGACAACCTCAAGCCTGAAATCCAGCGGGCCATCGAGCTCGGTTTTGACATAAGGCTGTTCGATGAAAGGCTGAACATCGACTTCGCGTGGTACAAGAAGAACAACTTCAACCAGATCCTCTCGGTGGGATCCGTTGCGGAATCAGGAGCCAGCAGCAAGCTCATCAACGCCGGTAACATCCAGAACAAGGGTATCGAGCTCCAGGTCGATGTCACCCCGATCCGCACCAGCGACTGGCGCTGGACCATCGGCGGCAACCTGGCCAGAAACCGTGGAAAGGTGGTCAAGCTTGACGATGAGGTCAAGGAATGGCAGTTGATGGGGGCGTATGACGCGGCGCCTGAGATCTGGGCCTACGAGAACGGGCCGTTCGGAGTGCTGACCTCCTACCTGAACAGTCCTTATATGTCCCCTCCCGTGACATTCCAGGGAGAGAAAGGTGATCCTCGCAACGGCAAGATGCTGATCAGGTATAGGGGTGAAGCCGGCGATCCGAATTCTATCTCCGTTTATGGTCCTGTCACCAAGTATATCCGCAATGAGGAAGGCGATCGTGACCGTCACATCCTCGGAAAGGTAGAGCCTGACTTTACTTTGAGCCTCAACACCTCACTGTCCTGGAGGAATCTTGACCTATACGTACAGGCCGACGGACGCTTCGGCGGCAATTACTTCTCGAACATGTGGAAATACTCCGTGCCGATGGGTTCGCTCAAGTCCACTCTCGAAGGCCGTGACAAGGAACACGGTGGAATCGCCAGAATCAACTACAAGGGAGAGACTGTCTACGACGGTCTGATGCTGGACGCCGTCTTCACCGAAGGCTCAATGGTGCCGATCCAGAATCCTGATGGGACAAAGGGCGAGAAAGTGGATGTCTCGGGAATGACCTACAAGGATGCCGTCGAGAAGATGAACATTCGTCCTACTTTGACAGGATCATGGTACTTATACAACTACGGCTGGGGAATGTCGGCGATGCCGAATTCCATCCAAGACAACACTTGGTTCGCCCTCCGCGAGATCACCCTTGGCTACCGCCTTCCGGAAAGCCTTTGCAAGAAGTTCGGCGCCAACTACCTGCGTCTCGGATTCACGGCCCGCAACATCTGCTACATCATCAACAAGCTGACCGACGGCCTGAACCCCGCCTCAATTTCGAGCAACAACCCTCTGACACCGTTTGACATCGGAGGCGTGCCGTTCTACCGCACCTATGCCCTGAATCTGACCGTCAGATTCTAAGAAAGCGTCATAGGACATTTAACGCTGACTAAACAATTAAATGAAAGAAATAATGAAAGCAATAAGATATATTCTCGCGGGGATTCTCCTGCCGATGATGTTGGCCGGTTGTCTGGATGAGTACCAGGAGCTTAACACCAACCCTGAGCAGTTGGGTACGACTGACCCCCGCTACGTGTTCACCGGAGCCACGATGAACTTCACCAACCAGAGCCGCTCGCACCTGACCGGAAAGTACGGCGGCGTGATGGTCTACATGCAGTACCTTGTCTCCGCAAGCGGACCCGCCGCCGGCTATTATGTCTCTCCGACCAAGCCGAACGAGCAT
>OLGV01000620.1_pt1 | contig 14243 bp, 15 predicted proteins | sample 1605761 | NCBI WGS metagenome assembly OLGV01 (sample SAMN03283245) | human gut metagenome | biome: human-associated habitat; material: feces | host: Homo sapiens | place: Peru | collected 2012
TGACGGACGAAGTGCCTTATAGCCGTTCGTATTGACGTTTGCGACGTTGTTTGCGGTAATATCCATAGCGTCCTTAGCTGTAAAAACGCCCATTGCCGATGAATAAAAGCCTATGCTGCTCACTGCGGCTCACTCCTTATCAGTTTATCTTCATAAGATCGTTTGCTGCGATCTGGTTTATGCTGTTCATTATCTGCATCGCCTGAACGCTTGCCTCAAAGCTGCGCTGACGTGCCATTGCATCGACCATTTCCTCGCCGATATCGACATTTGAACGCTCATATGCGCCCTGAACGGCCTTGAAATTCTCGCCGTTCGGGATATTTCCTATCGGAACATTCTGAAACGGTCTGAACATATTGTCACGGACGCGCTCCATATCGGTCTGCCCGTCAATATATGTAAGTCCGAGGGTGAAGGTCCTGCCGTCCTCCGCAGTGATAATGCCGTCCTCGGAAACGGTAAAATCGGAAGTTCCGAGCCGGATATACTGACCGTTTGCGTCAAGTATGCGTCCGCTCGAACCGAGTGCGAGATAACCCTCGCCGTCGATATTGAACTGACCGTTCCTTGTCAGCATCCGTTCGCCCGATATCCTGTCCTCGATATTAAAGAAAACATTGCCGATAAGTGCGATATCAAGGGGCTTGTAGGTGTATTCAAGCGTACCCTGCTCGGTATCCGTCCAGGTGTAGTCCTGAGTGCGGTAGGATATCGTTCCCGAGCGGTCCCTGCCGTTTCTGAGAAGCAGAAGCCGTTCCTCAAATCTTTCGGGGATAGACTCCTCACGCTTATATCCCGCCGTGCTGCTGTTTGCCATGTTGTTTGATATGACATTCAGCGAACGTTCCTGATTTATGATGTTGTTTGCGGAAATATAGAAGCCTCTGAACATATTTATCTATCCTTTCGGTATATTTTCTTTGTTATTATACATATCGTGATTTACTTTCGGTATACACACACGCTGACATCGCAATATATCGCCGTGATAAATTTACGCAAAGTATAAAAAAGCATATCGGAAGCAGCGGAGATATCGTATGCCGTGTGAATACTCAAAGTATATTATCCAAAATATAATACAAGCAGAATAATACAATTTGTATATTTAACCTCTGAGATAATCGAGAGTATAAGCTCTGAGCTTAGCGACAGCCTTTGAATGTATCTGACTGACTCTTGATTCGGAGATGTCCAGCACCTTTCCGATCTCGGAGAGCCTGAGTTTTTCGTAGTAATAAAGGGTTATGACGGTGCGTTCCCTGTCGTTCAGCTTTCTTATGGCATCGGCAAGAACTGCACGGCGTTCCTCGGTCCAGAGGTGCTTTTCTGCGTCCCACACGCCCTCAGCGGACGGTTTTTCGGGTATTTCGAACCCGCTCTCGGACATCATTTCGTCGAGCGAAACGGTCTGAGCGGCGGAGGACTGAGCGGTCATTGAACGGAGCTTTTCGGCGGAAATGCCCATTTTTTCGGCTATCTCGCCGTCCTCAGGCTCACGGTTCAGCTCAGTGTAAAGCTCGGAATAAGCGGAATTATACTCTTTGGCGAATTTGCGCACGCTTCTCGGGATAATATCCTGCCTGCGGATATAGTCGATAACAGCGCCCCTCACCTTTATGGACGCATAGGTTTCGAACTTCACGCCCTTTTCGGGGTCGAAGCTGTCTGCGGCGGACATAAGCGCCATGACCGCCTCGTTGACGATATCCTCGGGATCGGCACAGCCGCAGTACATATTGCGTGCGGAAACGGCAGCGTACCTCACGATATTCATGTACTGCATGACGATCTCGTTCCTTACGGAAACATCGCCTGTCTGCTTATATTTCAGAAGGAGCATTTCCTTCGGAGACGGCCCGTTCTGCGTCTCCATTCGGGAGATGTCCTCAGCTGCGTCGGCAGTCATAAAGCGGGCCTCCCTTCGGTGATATGCTATGCTTACTTTTATTGTACTACATTTTTTCCTGTTTGTCCATAGAAACGGGGAAATTGTCGGGGATTATTTACATTTGGGGTGAAAGTGGCGGCGATAATCTATCAGATAGCCACATTACCCACAGCCTGTATCTGCACGGTATTGTCTATCTCATTGAACGAAAGCACGGTGATATTCGGGATAAACTGGTCAACAAGCTTCTTGAAATACACTCTGACGATAGGCGAGGTGAGGATTATCGGGTTCGGGACGACCTCCTTTACTCTGTCTATCTGCTCGTTCAGGGCATTCATGAGCTTCTGTATGGTTACGGGGTCGAGGGCGAGATATGAGCCCTGCTCGGACTTCTTCACGCCTGCGACTATCTTGTTTTCCGTTTCGGTATCGAGAGTCAGCACCCTTATCTGTCCTGCATCGGCAAAGCGTCTTGTTATTGTTCGCTTCAGTGCCTGACGGACATATTCCACGGTGATGTCGATATCCTTGAGGGTATTCTGATAGTCCGAGAGCGTTTCGAGTATGGTTTCAAGATCCCTGATAGGCACGCCCTCTTTGAGCAGCATGCAAAGCACCTTCTGGAGATATGCCACGGAAACTATTGACGGTACTATATCATCGACGGTTGCGGCGCTTGTTTCCTTCAGCTTTTCAAGCATGGTCTTAACGTCCTGACGGGAGAGCAGCTCATACGCATGCTCCTTTATGACCTCGGAAAGATGCGTTATCATAACGGATGTCGGGTCGATGAGCGTATAGCCCGCCATATCTGCGGCGAGCTTTTTGTCCTCGGGTATCCATTTTGCGGGGATTCCGAAGGCAGGCTCAATGGTATCTATGCCGTCTATCTCCTTGGTGACATTTCCGCTGTCGAGCGCAAGATAATGGTCAACGAGTATCTCATTCTGCGCCACTACCTCGCCTTTTATCTTTATGACGTACTGATTCGGGTTTATGTGCTGGTTATCCCTCATCCTGATGGACGGAAAGACCATGCCCATGTCGATAGCGAACTGCTTTCTGAATATAACGACACGTTCGATAAGCGTGCCGCCTGCGCTTTCATCGGCAAGGGGGATAAGGCTGTAACCGAACTCCATTTCGATAGGCTCGACATTCAGCAGCTTATAAACATTGTCGATATCCTTGTAATATTCCATTTCGGAGAGTGCCTGCTTGTTTTCCTCCATAGCCTGCTCTTCCGTCCGGGCAGCCTGTTCCGCTTCCGTAACGGGGACGCTCCGCATCAGCAGTATTCCGCAGGCGATGAGCAGCGAGCCGCACATAAGGCAGGCAAGCTTCGGGAAGCCGGGGATCACCATGGCAAGTATCATTACGCCGCCTGCGATGCAGAGGACTCTCGGCTGAGATGTCAGCTGACGGCGCATATCGGTGTTCAGATTGTCCTCGGAGGCGTTTCTTGTTACGATCATACCCATTGATGTTGAGATCAGCAGGGAAGGGATCTGCGAAACAAGTCCGTCGCCGACTGTTGCGATAGAATATGTCGAAAGGACGGTCGAAAAATCCATGCCGTTCATGGCAAGACCGATTATCGCACCGCCTATGAGGTTTACGAATGCCGCTACGATGGAGAATATAGCATCTCCCTTTACGAACTTGGAAGCACCGTCCATTGCTCCGAAGAAGTCAGCCTCACGCTGAACGTCCGAACGGCGTTTCTTGGCGGTCGCCTCGTCGATAAGACCCGAGTTCAGGTCGGCATCTATCGCCATCTGCTTACCGGGCATAGCGTCCAGGGTAAATCTTGCGGATACCTCGGCAACTCGCTCGGCACCCTTTGTGATAACGAGGAACTGAACGATAGCTATCAGTATGAACACGATAAATCCGACGACTGTGTTGTTGCCCGTAACGAAGTGTCCGAATGCGTAAACTACCTGTCCCGCATTTCCGCCGTTTCCGAGGATAAGACGTGTTGACGAGATATTGAGCGACAGACGGAAGATAGTCGTTACCAGCAGCAGCGACGGGAATATCGAAAATTCCAGCGGTGACTTTATGTACATCGTCATCAGCAGGATAATAAGCGATACGGAGATATTGAGTACCAGCATAAAGTCCAGCAGCCACGTAGGCAGCGGGATAATGATAAGCACGATAACAAGCAGCAGGAACACGGGTATGAGGTTGTTTGTCAGGCTTTTCAGATTAAAATGCACGGCTTTATCTCCTTTCTGTATATTTTACTGTTCATTATCCTCATCGGAATAATGCTCATAAACGTCCTCGGGATAGCTGTCCGAAAGTGATCTCGTTTCGCCGAACGGGGGATGCTTGTTTTTGAGGTCATAGACAAAGGCGAGTATCTCTGCGACCTGCTGATAGAAGTCGGGGGTTATCTCCCTGCCTATGTCGATCTTATCGTAAAGAGCTCTCGCAAGAGGACGGTTTTCGACCATTGTAACGTCGTTTTCCTTTGCGATCTCGATAATTTTCATTGCGATATTGTCCGCACCCTTGGCAACTACCAGCGGCGCGCGGTGCTTTTCGGGGTCATATTTCACGGCGACAGCGTAATGCGTAGGGTTTCTGATAACAACGTCCGCCTTCGGCACGTCCTGCATCATACGCTGCTGCGCCATTTCACGCTGTTTCTGCTTGATCTTGCCCTTGATCTGCGGATCGCCCTCCATCTGCTTGTATTCTTCCTTGACCTCCTGCTTTGTCATCTTCAGGTTCTTGTTATGGTCATACCACTGGTAGAGAAGGTCAACGATGCCGATAAACACGAAAACCATGCCTATCGTCATTGAGATGGAAAATATGACTGAGCATACATATCCGACCGCCTGCATAAGCTCCATTTCGGGGAGCTTCATTATAGTCGGCAGCTGTTCTTCGATCTCGCTTTTGACGAGTGCGAATATGACAGCGATCTTTAAAAGTGATTTCAGCAGCTCGACGACCGTTCTGAGGGAGAACATTTTCTTTATGCCCTCGATCGGGTTCAGCCTGCTCATTTTGAATTTTGCAGGCTCCATCGAGAAGATAAATCTCGTCTGAGCGCCCGTCAGAAGGACGTTTATGGCAATTCCTATCAGAAGGAGAGGTCCTGCGGCTATCGCCGTTGTCCTGCACACCTGCAAAAGGACCTGAGTTGCGTATGTACCGTCCCTGAAGAACTCGTCCGCAGTGCCGCTTATGCCTACCCAGTAGGTCATGGACCGGCTGAGGGACTTAAGAATGATATTGGCGAGGATCTTGAACATGGCGAACATTCCGAGAATGAAAAACGCCGCAGTGAGATCCTTGCTCGTGAAGACATTACCTTTTTTTCGCTCATCCCGCTTTCGTTTGGGGGTGGCTTCTTCGGTTTTCTCCTCGCCGCTGTCGCTTGCCATGATGCATCCCCCCTCTCTTTATGCGGAAGGATGATATTTACATTATGTATATATCATCGGGATTTTACCTGATGTATATTTACTGCTTGTATATCCAATAATTATTATACTTATAGGATTATACATATTGTAATATAACACACATCGGTACGGATAGTAATATATCAATATACATTAAGTATATTATAAGCTTAATTTAACTCTGCGCAATTATCGCAGGCAGGGTATTATACAGAGCGTCATTCATCGTGTCGAGAACGGTATCGAGGAATGATGCGAAAATGGGCGTAAACAGGACTGTCAGGAACAATCCGAGCAGCATTTTCATCTGCATATTCACGACCATTACCTGTATCTGGGGGACTGCCTTCATGAGTATTCCCATGCAGACCTCCATTATCATCTGTGCCGCAAGCATCGGCATTGCGAGCTTCAGACCAAGCACCAGAGCTGTGACGAAATAGTCGGTTATGACCAGCCATATTGACGTATTCACGCCGCCTTCGCCGATCGGTATCATATCGAAGCTGAGCGTCATAAGGCGGATATAGGTGAGGTGCGAATTCGAGGCGAAGAACAGCAGGTAGAGCATATACGATGTGACCGTACCCATGAGCGGCATCTGCACACCCGCGCCGGGGTCGTAGATACGGGACATACTGAGTCCCTCCTGCATATCCATTATCTCGCCCGAAAGGAGAGTGGAGGACAGGAAAAGCTGCGTCACGAAGCCGAGAACAACGCCGATGAAGCCCTCTTTGAGGAGCATCAGCGCAAAAACGCCCGTTGACACGGTATCTATCGGGTTTACATCTATCACCGTCAGTGCGCCGAGGGTCACGGCAAGCGCCGTCAGCACACGGACGGCTGCGGGAAGATTTTTCCTCGACAGCATCGGATTGAAAGCGAAGATCCCGAGAAATCTCGCAAAAACGAGGAGCTTTGCATCGAGATCCTGCAAAAGAAAATCCCAGTAAGTCATAAGCGTTCACCCTAGCCGTGCTGCGAGATCTGCGAGATGAGATCGAACAGCTTGACGGTGAATTCGTTCATTTGGTTCATCATCCACGGACCTGTCAAAAGCAGGATAAGTGCGATGGCTACGAGCTTCGGGACAAAGGTTATAGTCTGCTCATGCACCTGCGTTGCCGCCTGGATTATCGAGATGACGAGTCCGACGATGATGCTTATGATGAGCATAGGGCCGCAGAGCATCAAAGCGAGCATAAGTGCATCATGAAAAACTTCAAGAACTGCGTCCTGCGACATTTTACCTCTATCCTTTCACTGTTTTATCCAAGGGAATGCTGAATAATCCATTATTTGTTATGTTTTCCAAGTGATGTATTTAGGGGGTGTTTTTCCCCGCCTGCGGCGGGAAAAAACACATTGATCAGCGGATATCTAAAAAGTGACGGCATTGAAGCCGTTTACGAGTGCGCCCGTGAGAAGCGTCCAGCCGTCCACCATTACGAACAGCAATATCTTGAACGGCATCGCTATCGTAGCAGGCGGCAGCATTATCATACCGAGCGACATAAGCGTCGAGGACACGACGATATCTATGACAAGGAACGGAATAAACAGAAGGAAGCCTATCTCAAAGCCTATCCTTATCTCGCTCAGGATAAATGCGGGAACTACCGTGCGGAAGTCGAGCGTTTCAAGTGCCTGCTCCTCCGTTTCGGGATATTCGCCGCCCGTCATGTCGATGAAAAACGACATCGTATCGTTCGATGTATTTGCGAGCATCCACTTCTTTACGGGAGTTTCAGCCGCTTTTATCGCCTCGGTCATGGTTATCTCGCCGCTTTTGTACGGCGCATATGCGACCTGATCTACCTGATCTATGACGGGGGACATTATGAACATCGTCAGGAACAGTGCAAGACCTATCAGCACCTGATTCGGCGGTGTCTGCTGTATGCCCATAGCATTTCGCAGGAGCGAGAACGCTATTATTATCCTCGTAAAGCAGGTCATCATGATGATGATTGACGGTGCAAGGGTGAGGATAGTTATCAGCAGGATAAGGTCGATGGTATCGTTCGAGCCGTTTATTCCGAGCCTATCGAGAAGAGAGTCGCTTTCTTCGTCGTCTGTGACGGGTTCGTCATAGGGTGTGACTGTTTCTTCGGGGGCTGCCGTTTCGGTCTGTACCTGAGTCTGAGTAGTTTCGGGGACCTCAGTTTCGACGTTCGGGATAGTCGTGACGATAGCAGCCGGCTCTGTCTCGGGCGTTTCAGCGGCATAGACAGGGCAGGATAGCATGGAAAAGGCTGCCGCAAACACGGATACCCCGACTGCCATTTTCCTTACAGCCGATATAAAAGACGAAAATTTATTGTTCATTGTCGTTACCGTCCTTTTCGCTGCTGTTTCGGGAATTGCCGACGGGGTGAAATTTTTCGGCGGTAACTTTTTTGAGTGCCGAAAGAAAATCCATTTCCCCTTCGCCCCCGTTTCCGCCTGTATTATACAGCTTTTCCGCTTCTTCGCTGTCAAGCTCGCAGATAAGCTCGGTATGCTGCGGGCTTACTCCTATCAGCAGGAGCTTGCTGCCCGCCCTGACAGCCACAAGAAACTTATCGTTTGAAAGAGGCAGACGTTCAACTGCCGTCAGCAGCCTTTTGCCGCCGACAGCTCCGCTCTGCCCCGTAAATACGCGGTTATTCAGCCATCTTGCCAGTCTGCATGTCACCCATATAAGCAGAATTACCCCTATAAGAGCCAGCAGGACTGTGAAGATCTCCTTCATCAGCCGATTACTTTCTTTACAGTCTGGAGAATCCTCTCAGGCTTGAAAGGCTTTACGATGAAGTCGAGAGCGCCCAGCTTGATAGCCTCTACAACCATGGATTCCTGACCCATAGCGCTGCACATTACCACCTTAGCGGAAGGATCTGATGCCTTGATATCTCTGAGAGCCTCGATACCTGTCTTATTGGGCATTGTGATGTCCATGATAACGAGGTCGGGCTTCTCGGCAGCGTATGTATTGCAGGCGATCTCACCGTCTGCAGCTTCGAGAATGTTTGTATAGCCATTCTGAGTAAGTGCATTCTTGATCATCATTCGCATGAAAGCAGCGTCGTCAACCAGAAGAATTTTCTTATCCATAATAATACTCCGTTTCTCCGCATAGAAAAATATATTATCCGCACGCTGCGGCATCTGCGGCTGTCCGCGGTGCGATGTGTAAGCTTACTTACTTGCTTCGCCGAGTGATTCGAGGAAGCGGGACTTCACGATCTCCGTGATACGCACTGCGAAGTTATCGCCGATAACGACGACATCTCCCTTTGCGATAAGGTGACCGTTTACTATAACATCAACAGGAGCGCCTGCCTGACGTTCAAGTTCGATTATAGTTCCCTGCTGGAACTCAAGTATCTCCTTAACCTTCTTGGATGTTGAGCCGAGTTCAACGGTAACATCGAGGGGGATACCCATCAGCAGCTTCAGGTTGTCATTCTCATCCTTATTCAGCAGCGGCGAGTTATAGTCCTCAAAGCTCTTGAGCTGAACGGGCTGAACATTGACATTCGGCTGCATATAAACAGGCTGCTGATAATAATACGGCGGATAGCCCTGGGGCATCTGCTGCATATTGGGGTCAGCGGGCTGCTGGGGATAGCCGTAGGGCTGCTGCGGCATCTGCTGCATATTCATCTGAGGCATAGCCGCCTGCGGATTCTGCATATTAGGCACATTCTGCGCAGGTGCAGGCTGCGGAGCCGCCGTCTGAGGTGCAGGTGCGGGAGCCGGTGCTGCGGGGGAAGGTGCGGGCGAAGAGGAAGCTGATGAAGCATTGCCGACATTGAGCATAGCCTCGATCTGCTCCTGGCTGAGCTTTCCGTCGCCGCTCTGAGATGCGATAGCGGCAGCCTCCTGGGCGAAGGAATTCTCCTTTGTAGCCTCTTCGACAGCTGTGCCGTAGCCCTGGAGCATCTTATCAGCCATAGACTTTGCAAGATCTATCGAAAGGACGGTAATGAACTCACTGTTTATAACTCCGTCGATAGTGATGTTGAACTTTACCTGGCAGACATAATCCTCGCCGTCAACATCTCCTGCGATAGAGAAAGGCTCGTCCTTTTCGTGGATAGCAGCAACAGGGGTCGAGATATCAACAGAAGTGTCGATCAGCTCCGAAAGAGCGGTAGCCGAAGCACCCATCATCTGGTTCATGACCTCGCAGACTGCGGAAATATTCATCTCATCGAACTGGAAATCGTCTGAAATAACGAGCGGCTGACCCATCAGCTGATTAAGTATGAGCTGCACATCGTTCTGCTTCAGCACGAGTATAGAGGAACCGCTTACGCCCTTTATGTACTGGATAGTAACATGGATAGACGGCTCCAGATCGGGGTAGGACATATCTTTGGCTTTTACGACGCTTACCTGCGGTGTAGTGATCCACACCTTGGCACCCAGCAGGTTGGAGACGGCAGTAGCGGCAGAGCCCATGGTGATATTTTCAATTTCGCCGATAGCGTCTTTTTCCACCTCGCCGAAGCCTTGGATAAGGTTTTCGTTGCTCATTCTCTCCATTACCTCAATTCTTGTATATATTATCTATTTTCACAGCCTTGCGGCCGCCCTTTTCGCCCAGTTTTCCGTCAAACCAGACATGTCCGCCTATTTTGATGACGACATTGTCCGAGATATTTTTATTGAGCGGGATTATATCTCCGGGCTGGAGGGTAAGTATATCGTAAAGATCGACCTGAGTTTCGGATAAAACGGCATCGACCTTCAGCTTGCTGTTCTTTATTCCGCTGAGAATTTCCTCGCGGCGTTCGCTGTCCTTATTTGCATCGAATTTCTTTCCGCTCTTGGCAAACCTGTCGGAGAATTTCGCCATTATGCTTTCGAGATTAAGAGCGGGGATACAGATGGAAAGCGTATTTTTCGTCTGCTTTATCTCAAGCTCCAGCATTACAAGGATAACGACATCGTCGGGATTTATCGACTGGAGGACTCTTGCGTTTGTTTCGAGGCTCGTCATTACAGGATTTACCTCGATAAACGGATCCCACGCCTGCTTCAGGCTCGCTGCGAGCTTTGACATAACGTTGGACATCAGACCGACTTCGATCTCCGTGAAATCCCTGTTTATGCTGGTGAACTGACCGTCGCCGCCCATAAGACGGTCGATCATGCAATAGGTGATAGGGTTTGCGAGCTGCATTATGATGGAGGTCTCAAGAACATCCTCGTCCACAATGCCCATATTTACGGTCGAAAGCATGACATAATCGGGGAGGGCGTTGTTGAACTCGTAGTATCTCTGCTCCTCGATCTGCATGACCTCTACCTTGCAGTAAAGTCTGAGCAGACCTGTCAGATAGGAGGAAATGACTCTTGCGTAGGTCTCGAAGATACTTTCTACCGTTTTGAGCTGTTCCTTAGTGAACTTTTTCGGCATGCGGAAGTCATAGTTCTTGACATTATCCGCTTTTTCGTTCGTTTCGATCTCCTCAAAAGCTTCTGAACCATTGGCACTGAAGCTGTTCAGCAGTGCGTCGATCTGGCTTTGCGAAAGCACGTCAGCCATATATGTAATCTCACCTCTGTTTTCGGATTATTGGAAGAATGCGGTCAGAGAAGCTCCGGATAAATGCTCTCTGCAAAACATCAGCTTTCAAGGAAGCCGTCATTCAGCTGATTTACTGCGCCTGCGGCATTTTCGTCAAGCTCAGGCTCTCTTGAATTACCCTCGGGATCGACGCTCTGGAGATAATTCGAGCCGAATTCGAGCTTAAACAGCTCATCAAGCACCTTCTGATCGCTGAAATCCGCATCATTTCTGATAATAACTATCTCAACGCGGCGGTTCTGGAGCCTGCCCTCGTCGGTGTTATTATCTGCGACGGGGCGGTATTTTCCGTATCCCGTTGCGGAATATTTTGATGAATCGCTTACGTTAAGACTTATAAGATAGTTTACAACTGCGTCGGCACGTCCCGAAGAAAGGTCCCACTCATTGGTATCGGACGTAAGCGCCTGTGCCGTATGTCCGCTGACCTTGATGGAGAGGATCTTATCATCGATATCGCTGAGTCCTCCGCATATATCTGAAAGAACGTCCATGCCCGAATCGAGCAGCACGTCACTGTCAGGTGCAAAGAAGATCTTGTCTCTGAATTTGAGATAGATAGCGAGGTCGGTCATTTCCACCTGCACGTTATCCTGGTTTCCGCTTGATGCAATGACCTCTTTAAGGTACTCATAGAAGTTGTCGAACTCGTCCTCACCGACTTCATCGCCGTTCGGGTCGAAGATAGACAGCACTGCATCGGAATCCTTTTCGCCCGTATTTTCGGCGATTATCTGAGCGATGACCTCGACAGGCGCACCGCTGAGTGATGCTATAACTATCTGCTCTCTGGTTTTATCCATTGACGACATGGCGAAAAGCATAACGAAGAAGGTCAGCAGCAGCGTGACCATGTCTCCGTAGGTATCCATCCAACTGCCCTCGGGCTCCGGATCAGACTTTCGTCTTGCCATAATCATACCTCCGATACAAGGTTACAGGTGAGCCGTCCATCAGGGGATATACCTGCAACCATATTATTATACCACAAAACAATCCGCATTACCATAGGTTTTGAAAATTTTTGTGTGATATGATGAAAACTTTTTCTTCAAATTATGCAATTACTCCGAAGCTGACGAAGAAGCCCTTGCGCCCTTGGGCTTGTCTGCGGTAGCAGGGAGCATCATTCTGAGCTTTTCCTCGACATATCTCGGGTTAGCGCCGCTGATGATAGCGAGAGCGCCCTCCTTGACTATCTGCATACAGAGTACCTCCTTATTATGGAGATATTTCAGCTGGTTTGCGATAGGGTTGAATATAACATGGGCGAGGATACATCCGTAGAATGTAGTGATAAGGGCTGTTGACATACTCGCACCGAGTCCTGCGGCGGAGCTTGCATCGGAGAGGTTCAGACCCTTCAGCATGTTGATAAGTCCGACGAGCGTACCGATCATTCCGAACGCAGGGGCAACGGAGCCTGCCTTTGTCCAGAGGGCGAAGTTGGACTCATGTCTGTCGCACATGAAATCTATCGAATCATCGAGCATAGACTGCACCTTTTCTGAGTCATTTGCGTCAACGATGAGCATAAGGGCTGATTTTGTGAACGGGTCCGAGCAGGCATTCGCAGCCTCTTCAAGCTGAAGGATACCTTTCAGACGGGCAGTCTTACAATAATCCACCATTTCGTCGATGCGCTGGTTCGGGTCGAACTTAGGCTGAACAAATGTCAGCTTCAGCATAACGCCGACCTTTTTCAGCGTGGAAGCGGGGTATGTAAAGATGACCGCACCGATCGTACCGCCGAGAACGATAGCTATGGAAGCGGGGTCCCAGAAGTTCTTGAGTTCTCCGCCGTTCATAATGCCCCAGATGGTAAGTCCGAAGGCGATAACAAGTCCTATGATACCGGTTATATTCATAAAATACTTCTCCTTTTCGGAAAATTTCTATATAAAACGCATCTGCGCTTATGTCCGTGAGTTATTTTCTGAGGCTTATGACAGCCTCTGCGGTTTTTATCGAATAAAAGGTTTCGATATCGGCTATCTGTTTTCTGATATCCTCGAGGGATTCCTTTACGACGTACCTGTGACCGTTCTGCATTGTAACGACCGTATCGGGTGTCTGCTCTGCGATCTCTATGAATTTTTCATTGAGCAGAAGCTCGGTTCCGTTGAGTCTTGTCAATGTGATCATTATAATATTCCCCATAAATCAACGGATTCGGGCAGCGGAAATATTATCCGCCGCCGTCAGCCGCATTATTTTTTATCTCTTGAGGTTTACGAGCTCCTCAAGCATGGTATCGGAGGTTGTGATTATTCTGGAGTTTGCCTGGAAGCCTCTCTGAGTGATTATCATATCGGAGAATTCCTGAGCGAGATTTACGTTGGACATTTCGAGCTTTCCGGACTCTGTTGTGCCTGTTCCGGGATCGCCGGGCTTTCTGATGCCGGGTGCGCCGGATGCAGCGGACTCCTGGAAATCCGTGTTGCCTGCTTCGAGAAGTCCCTCGGGATTATCGAAAACAGCAACTTCGATCCTTGCGAGCGCCTTGATCTCGCCGCCGTATGTAGCGGTAAGAACGCCGTCAGTGCCGATGGAGAAAGCTTCGAGATCCTTGAAGGTGAGGTCATTGTTGTTGAATGCGCTCTGGATAAGCTTGTTTACGTTGATGATCTCAAGATCGGAAGCCTTGTCTGCGGGATCCTTCTTAGCGAGAGTATCGGCGTTTCCGTCGCTGTTTGTTGTTCCGAGGACGAATTTGTTGTTGGCATTTACGAGATTGCCTGTGCTGTCGAGAGTGAAGTTTCCGTTTCTTGTGTAGGTGATATCTCTCATGCCGCCGTTTCCGCCGCCCTGACCGCCGTTTGCTTCGGGCTTGCCGACGATGAAGAAGCCTTCGCCGCTGATAGCGAGGTCAAAGGTCCTGTCTGTTCCCGCAAAGCTTGAACGGGACATATTCTTGTCGATGGAGCCGAGCTGAACGCCGTAGCCGACCTCAGTAGGATTGTTTCCTGCGAAGGTATCTGTACCTGCTGCGGGGGATTTTACTGTCTGGTAGTAAATATCCTTGAAGGTGGTACGTGAGGATTTGAAGCCGTATGTATTGACGTTGGCGATGTTATTGCCTATAACGTCCATTCTTGTCTGATGTGTAGTCAGTCCGGTAACACCGGAGTAAAGTGATCTCATCATGGCTGAAATTACTCCTTTTTAAATGTAATTCCGTTCGCCTGCCGCCGTCCGTCAGTCGGTCGGGACGGCGTAATCTCTCATGCCGTTCGGGCAGTGAGTCCAATTACATTATAACAGTCGAATCGATATTTGTAAAGCAGTTTCCCGTCATTTCGCCCGTATTCATGGCGGTAATGACCTTATTGTT
>OLGV01000621.1_pt1 | contig 14237 bp, 7 predicted proteins | sample 1605761 | NCBI WGS metagenome assembly OLGV01 (sample SAMN03283245) | human gut metagenome | biome: human-associated habitat; material: feces | host: Homo sapiens | place: Peru | collected 2012
GCAGCGCCGCGAAGAGCAGCATCAGACGTATGTGCCGAAGCCGCTGGAAATTTCCGAATACAAGACGCGAAAACTGTATATTGATGCAATGCTGCAGGATGCCGGCTGGGTTGAGGGGAAGAATTGGCTGAACGAGGTCAAGCTGCCCGGTATGCCGAACAAGAGCGAGACGGGCTATGCAGATTATGTCTTGTACGGCGACGACGGCAAGGCGCTGGCGATTGTGGAGGCGAAGCGCTCCTGCGTTGACCCGGCGGTGGGGCGGCAGCAGGCGAAATTGTATGCGGATATTATCGAGAAGCAGCAGGGTCGCCGCCCAGTAATCTTCTTAACCAACGGGTTTGAAACGAAAATCGACGACGGGCAGTATCCGGAGCGCAAGTGCGCCGCTATCTGGTCAAAGCGCGATTTGGAGAAGTGGTTCAACCTGCTGCGGATGCGCACGCATTTGGACAATATTGTGGTGGACGAGAACATCGCCGGACGGTACTATCAGGAGAACGCAATCAAGGCTGTTTGCAACACTTTTGATGCGCGCAACCGCCGCAAAGCGCTGCTGGTAATGGCGACAGGTTCGGGCAAAACGCGCACGGTGATTGCGCTGTGCAAGGTGCTGCTGGAACACGGCTGGGTGAAGAATATCCTGTTTCTGGCGGATAGAAACTCGCTGGTCACGCAGGCGAAACGCAGCTTCGTGAATCTGCTGCCGGAACTTTCGGTTACGAATCTCTGCGAAGAGCGGGACAATACCACGGCACACTGCGTCTTCTCGACCTACCAGACGATGATGAACTGCATCGACGCCATTGAGGATGCGGAAGGCAAGCTGTTCACGGTCGGGCACTTTGATTTGGTCATCTGCGACGAGGCACACCGCTCCATCTACAACAAATATCGCGACATTTTCACCTACTTTGATGCGCCCTTGGTTGGTTTGACGGCGACGCCGAAGGATGAAATCGACAAGAATACTTATGCACTTTTTGATTTGGGCAACGGTGCGCCGACGTATGGATATGAATTAGCGCAGGCAGTCAAAGACGGCTATCTGTGCGACTTCGTATCGGTAGAAACGACGCTGAAGTTCATTCAGCAGGGCATTGTATACGACGAATTGACCGACGAGGAGAAAGAGGAATACGAGGCAAAATTCACGGATGAGGACGGTAATTTGCCGGAGTGCGTGATGCCATCCGCGTTAAACGAATGGGTATTTAATGAGGATACCATCCGCAAGGTGCTGAATACGCTGATGACCGACGGGCTGAAAATTGACTACGGCAGCAAAATCGGCAAGAGCATCATTTTCGCCAAGAATCACACGCATGCGGAGAAAATCTTGGAGATTTTCAACCGCGAATATCCGCATTTGTACGGTTATGCGAAAGTCATCGACAATTACATGACTTATGCGCAGAGCGCTATCGACGAGTTTTCTGACCCGCAGAAACTGCCGCAGATTGCTATTTCGGTGGATATGCTCGATACGGGCATCGACGTGCCGGAAGTGTTAAACCTTGTGTTCTTCAAGAAGGTGATGAGCAAGGCAAAATTCTGGCAGATGATTGGCCGCGGCACGCGCCTCTGTCCCGGGTTGATTGACGGCAAAGACAAGAACAAGTTCTATATTTTCGACTTCTGCGGAAACTTCGAGTTTTTCCGCATGAGCAAAGGCAATGCCACTGCCAGCGCACTCTCGCTTCAAGGGGCGCTTTTTTCGTTGAAGGCACAAATGGCGTTTAAATTGCAGGACGCAGTGTACAAAACTGCCGAATTGTCCGCATTCCGTCAAACTTTGGTGGATGACATGGTGCGCAAAGTATCGGAATTGAACCAGGACAACTTCGCCGTCAAACAGCACCTGAAGTTTGTTGAATTATATACAAAACCAAACCGCTATCAGTCGCTGAGCTACGAGGACACGCTGATGATGCAGCAGGAGTTAGCGCCTCTGCTTTTGCCGGAGCCGGATGACCCGAAGGCGCTGCGTTTTGATGCGCTGTTGTACGGCATGGAACTGGCGCATCTCGCGGGGCTGCCGTACAATCGGGCGCATCATGACTTGCTGAAAAAGGCAGATGCGCTCAGCAAAATCGCCAATGTGCCGGAAATCGCGGCACAATCGGCACTGCTGGAAAAAATACTGCATACCGATTATGTGGAAAATACGGGCGTGGATGAATTGGAGAAAATCCGCAAAGCCCTGCGTGATTTGATGAAATATATCACAAACGAGCAATCCGCTTACGAAACAGGCTTTGGTGATGAAATCCTTTCTATTGAATGGAAACAGTCGGAATTGGAAAACGACGACTTGCAAAATTACAAAATGCGGGCTGAGTTTTACGTCCGCCAGCATCAGAATGAATTGGCGATTGCGAAACTCAAGATGAATGTTCCGCTGACAGACAGCGACATCACCCAGTTGGAGGAAATTCTCTGGAGCGAAGTCGGAACAAAGCAGGATTACGAAGCTGAGTACGGAAAGAAGCCGCTGGGCGAGTTCATCCGCGAAATCGTCGGGCTGGATATGAATGCCGCAAAAGAAGCGTTTTCTGCTTATTTGACCAATGTAAATCTGGACAGCCGGCAAATCTACTTTGTAAATCAAATTGTGGAGTACATTGTGCATAACGGCATGATGAAGGATATGTCGATTCTACAGGAAGCACCATTCATCGATCAGGGCAGCATCATCGAGGTGTTTACGGATTTGTCAGTGTGGAAGGGGATTAAGGGCGTGATTGACACAATCAACGCCAACGCCTGCGGTGCATAAGCCGCCAATTGCCATCAAGAACTGCGGCTGTGCCGCTGACAGCTCTGGAAGCCGAGAAAATAAGTAAATCACAATTGAATATCACCCTTTTCCGACCTGTGCCTGCACCCGCGGGCGCGGGTCTTTTCTGTGCGGGAACAGCACGATAATTTTGCTGACTTGGGCGATATTCGTGCAAAAAAAGACATGATTCATGCGATGAAGGCGCCAAACGCAGAAAGACCGTATATAAACGCACCGTAGCCGAGTATATGCAGAGTGGACTGTAAGAATTTATAAAGCCCAAACAGAAGGAAAATCACCGAAATCTCACTATCGAAGAAGAAAAGCGTTGCTTTCCCGCTTCGAGGAGATGGCGTTTGTGACGGCGCAACGTGGCATAAGTCCAGCAAGCTGGAAGTGCCGGAAAATATGACTATTTTGCATATTCCGCCCTATACGCCCGAAATGAATCCGATTGAGCAGATTTGGCGTGAACTTCGCACGCAGGGTTTCCGAAACGAGGTCTTTGCCACGTTGGAAGAGGTGGTGAACCGCCTTTGTGAGACGATTCGCCACCTTTCAAAAAATACAATCATCAGCATTACTCGTCGGCAGTGGATGTGGCGCATTTTTAATTGGAAATAGTATAAATAGCAGGATGAAAAATTCAACTGATAATGAGACGCAATTTTACAGGCAAAAAGATGAAACTTCAAGCAAAGAATGGTTGACAGAAATATGCTGGGATGATATACTAATTATAAGCATACTCTGGGGACAAATATAGTGGATAAAGTCGCTGGGAAGGAGGTACGGCACGAAGGCAGGGGCAGAACCGGGCAGACTCTTGCCGAGTAAATACAAATATCACAAATCGGTGAAAATATATCGGTTTCTGGGAGATAAAGCACTTCGGGTTGCCAAATAATAACGGAGAGGTGCCATCGAAATGTACTTACAGTTATTTCATATACACTATGGAATTAGTGAACTGATGCTGCCGGATCAGGGGGATGGCAAATACATTCTTTCTTACACAGATTTGGAAGGAGGACGCCATCCACTGATTGAGCTGGAAGGTCTGGGCGACATGTGGCAGATGTACTCGACCACCACCGGAATCCTGCTTGACCGCGATCAGCCTGTGGAACAGTGCGAGCTGCGCTGCAACGAGAGTTACCGCATCATGGCGGCGGGACTGCCGGAAAATGACAACATCTTCTTTCTGCTGTCCCAGCCGGTCAGCCAGCAGGTGCGCCTGCTGACGCTCCCGGCGCATGACCTCATCTCCGTCGGCTTTGAGTACTGCGACATTACCTATCCGCTGGATTTGCTGTGCAGTACGCAGGTGCTGCTGAGCATCGAGGGCGGGTGGGCGACGCTCAAGGACGACAATGGCGCGGAGAGCAACGGCACGTTCGTCAATGGCAAATGCGTCACATCATGGCAGCTGCAGGTGGGCGACGTGATTGACCTGTTTGGGCTGCGCATGGTGTATCTGGGCAAGTCGCTTGCCATCAATTCGCCGCACATCCCGGTCACGATTCACGAGCGTCTGCTGGGGACGCTGCCTGAAGCGCCGAAGGCCAAGGCACAGAACGGCGGAATCCAGCGCAGCGAATCCTTCGAGCGGCGCTTCGACCGTTCCCCGCGCATTTACCGCGAGGTGAAGCCGCTGGAAATGGAAGTGGATGCACCGCCGACGCAGGAGGTGCGCAACGAGCAACCGCTGCTGCTGACGATGGGCTCGTCGTTGACGATGAGCATGTCCTCCATCATGATGGCGTTCATATCGCTGCAGAACGTGCAGACGAACGGCGGCAGCATCATGAGCGCGCTGCCGTCGCTGGTGATGGCGGGCGGAATGCTGATGAGCAGCATGGTTTTCCCGTTTGCGACGCGCAAATACACCGAGCATAAGAGCCAGAAGAACGAAGAAAAGCGAATCAGCAAGTATTCGGCGTATCTGGATGACGTGGAGCGAAAAATTCACGAGGCATCCGTCCTTCAGCGGGAAGAGCAGCTGAAAACCGCGCCGGATGTGCAGGAAAGCTACACGCGCGTGATGGAAATGCTGCCGAACCTGTGGGAGCGCACCCCGTATCATGCGGATTTCCTCTCCCTGCGGCTGGGGCTGGCGACGCTGCCGGTGAACGCGAAGATTCGCTTCCCGTCGGCGCATTTTTCCATGACTGAAGACCGGATGAAGCAGCGCTTGGATTCGCTGGCGGAACAGCAGTGGCTCGTTGAGGGAATACCGCTGACGGTTTCGCTGCTGGATATGCGGATTATCGGCATCATCGGGCACTATGCGGAGCGGATGCACTACCTCCAGCGGATGCTGGTGCAGCTGACCGCCCTGCACAGCTATCAGGACTTGAAGCTGGCGTTCCTCTACGATGCGGCGGAGGCGGACGCGTGGGAGTTTGTCCGCTGGTTTCCCCACGGGTGGGATGACGAGGGCAATTTCCGCGCCATTGCGGCCAGCGGCGACGGCATTTCCGCGCTGGGAACGTATCTGGAAAAGTTCATGACAAAGGGGGAGGATGCACCGACAGCGCACTGCATCCTGATTGCGGCGAGCAAGGAGCTGCTGGAGCAGTGCGGCGACATTGCCGACCATTTGGAAGAGTTGCCGCAGACGCACTTGAGCGTGATTGCGCTGGCGGGCAGGGCGAGCGAACTGCCGCGCGAGTGCCACTCCGTCGTGACGGTTTCGGAGCAGCAGGGGCTTTTGTACCGCAACATTGCCAGGAGCGACTCCGAGCCGGTGGCGTTCCAAGTGGACAAGGCGATTGACGAGGAGCAGGTGCGCCAGCTGGCAATCAGCCTGAATCGGACGCACTTGAGCGAGGGCAAGGAGAATGTACTCCCGTCGATGCTCACGTTCTATGCTATGATGCGCTGCGGTCGGGTTGACCAGCTGCAAGTGCGCAACCGCTGGGCAATCAGCAACCCCATCAAGAGCCTTGCAGCGCCGATTGGGGTGGATAAATACGGCAGCCCGGTGCTGCTGGATATTCACGAAAAGGCGCATGGCCCGCACGGCCTGATTGCAGGCACGACTGGCTCCGGCAAATCGGAATTTATCATCACTTATCTGCTGTCTTTGGCGGCGCACTATTCGCCTCTGGAAGTCAACTTTATCCTGATTGACTACAAGGGCGGCGGCATGTCGGAAACGCTGCGCAAGCTGCCGCACGTCGTGGGCACGATTACGAACCTTGGCGGACGGCAGGGTATTCACCGGGCGATGGTATCCATCAAGAGCGAGGTGCAGCGGCGGCAGCAGGTCTTCAGCGAATTGCAGATGAAGCGCGGCATCAGCAGCCCGAACATCTATCAGTATCAGGCAATGTACCGCAAGCACGAAGTCAGCGAGCCGATGTCGCACCTGATTATCGTCTCGGACGAATTTGCGGAGCTGAAGCAGCAGGAACAGGAATTCATGGATGACCTCATCAGCATTTCCCGCATCGGGCGCAGCTTGGGCATCCACCTGATTCTGGCGACGCAAAAGCCGTCCGGTGTCGTCAACGAGCAGATTGTCGGCAACACGCGCTTCCGCGTCTGCCTGAAGGTGCAGGATCGCAGTGACAGTATGCAGATGCTTGGCCGCCCGGAAGCCAGCACGTTGGTCAACACGGGGCGCTTCTACCTGCAGGTGGGCAGCAACGAGCTGTTCGTGCTGGGGCAGAGTGCATGGAGCGGCGCGCCGGATACGGATTTGCCGTACTATCGCAAGCAGCCGGATACTTCGCTGGAAATCCTCAACGATTATGGCAGTGCGGTGCTGAAGCAGCAGCCGACGGGCCGCCGGGAGAACGAAAGTGGGCTGAAGCAGGTCAGCGCCGTGACCGAACACATTGCGGAAGAAGCAGAAAAGCTCTCCGTCATTCCGGCGCAGATTTGGCTTCCCCCGCTTGACCCGGACGAGATTACCCTCTCGTGGCTGGCGGAAACGTACCCGGCGGAAATCCATCCGGAGCAGATGGAAGCCGTGATTGGCATGGTGGACGACCCGGCGCAGCAGCGGCAGTATCCGCTGAAAATTAACCTCAGCGACGGCAACATTCTGCTCTACGCCATGCCCAATTCGGGCGAAAACGAGTTCATTGCGGCAATGGTTGCGTCGCTGTGCGAGCACCACGGCCCGGATATGCTCAACATCTACTGCCTTGATTACGCGGCGGAAGCCGGGCGGCTCTTTGCAAGCCTGCCGCAGGTCGGCGACGTGATTGTCGGCGGCGAGGATGAGAAGTTCCAGAACTTCATCAAGTGGCTGAATCAGGAAATCAGCAGACGCAGAAAGGTGCTGGCGGATTATGCAGGCGACATCCAGCTTTATCGCAGCGCATCGGGCAGCACAATGCCGGATTTGCTGATTATCATCAACAACTACGCCGCCCTGCAGGAGACGTACGAGGATGAAGCGGCGCTGCTCCACCAGCTGATGCGCGAAGGCACGCGCTTCCACATGTACTTCATGGTGGCGGTGACGACGAGCACGACCATGCGCATCCGCGATACGCAGAACTTCACGCAGAAATACTGCTTGCAGCTGGCGGACAGCGGAAGCTACTTCGACGTGCTGGGCAGGACGGAAGGCATGGAGCCGTGCAGCCGGGTTGGCAGCGGCATTTTCCGCGACGAGCGGATTCTGGAGTTCCAAGTGGCGAAGATGGCGGACACGACGAATGAAGTCCGCGCGGCATTCATCGAAATGAGCAGGCGCGTGGCGGAGCAGTATCCGGAACAGCGTGCGCCGAGGGTGCGGGTGCTGCCGCCGTTCGTCAGCGTGGCGGATTTGACCGCAGCGCCGGAGAAGATTCCGATGAACCGCGTGCCGATTGGCATCAGCCGCACGACGATGATGCCGGTGGAATGGAATTTGAAGGAAAACTTCGCCAACGTGATTCTCTACCGTGACCGCCCGAAGTTCCCGTTTGTGGAGCGCCTGACGGAAATGCTCGCCCTCTGCCCGGAGCGCAAAGTGACTGTGCTTGACCTCGGGCAGACGCTGAACATCAAGTCGGAGCGGGTGCAGGTGGTGCACGATAAAGAAGCGTGCATGAACATCATCAATGAACTGCAGCGGACGAATCTGGCGCGCAACAACGCCTACAAGACGGCGCTGATGAAAGGCGAACCGACCCCGACGTTCTCGGAGGAGGTCTACATCATCTGCGGCTACAAGAACCTGATGGAGGCCATCAAGGACTCGAACCAGACGACGGCATCCATGCAGGTCGTCCTCCTGCGCGGCTCGGCGAATTACGCTCTGCACCTGATTCTGGTGGAAGAATCGGCGAACGTGAACGGCTCGCTGCGCATGGAAGAATGGTATCGGCGCAGCTGCGTGCGGAACGGCCTGTGGCTCGGCAAGGGCTGCTCGTGGCAGAGCGCACTGGAGATTGAAGGCAAAGTGGCGGAAATGGACGGCGCATTCGGCTGTCTGGTGCATCAGGGTGAGCCGACAAGCTGCCTGATGCTGACGAACGCTTAATAGAAAGGCGGCTGGAAGCATGGAAGACAAGGTGCTTGTCCGCGTCCGGGCATCCATGTCGGGACAGGCGTTTGATTTCAAAATCCCCTATGACATTCAGGTGAAGGACATTACGCCGACCATGAAGCAGATGTTCTGCAAAGTCAGCGAGCAGAAGCTGCCGTTTTTGCAGCGGCCGCTGCTGTTCAAGATGGACGGCGAGATGCTGGCGGAAAGCAAAACCTTCCGCGAATTGCAGATTGCCAGCGGCGATTTGCTGATTCTGGTCTAATCACTTATTTCGGTAGCAAACAGGAAAACGGGAAACATGCAGGCGAGCAGCACAGCAACAGCACGAAAACGACGAAGGAGGGACTTAACATGTCGAAGGTAACGGTGAATACGCAGGGTCTGCGCCAGAAGGCGTCGACCATCAGCAGCGAGGCGGCTGCGTATCAGAAGGAAATGCAGAAGATGTTCGAGGCGGTGGAAAGCCTGAAGAGCAGCTGCGAGGGTACGGACATCAACGCTTACGTCAAGGACATTGTGAACTGCAAGCCGGAATTGGAAACACTCTTCAAGAAGCTGGAATCCAGCGCGAAGACGCTGGAAGGCATCGCGGAGATTCACGACAAGGTGGAGGCATCCTATCAGTAATCCATCCGATTCCAGGTTGGTTTATCGGAAAATCGGATAAAATCATCAGCCTGCAAAAAATACTGTTTGCCTGTTTCTCAATAAAAATATAATCAACTTACCGTGTGAAAGATGAAAAGGAGTGACTATCATGGCGGGCGAAAACCGCGTAATTGACATTGATGCGATGAGCGCAACGGTGACGGCGCTTGAAAATGCGAATAAGGCGATGGGTTCGCACCTGGAGACGATTGTGAGCACGACCAAGAGTGTCAAGAGTTCCTATGACGGTCCCGGCACGGAAGACCTGATTAAGACGGCAGGCTTGATGACCCAGCGCTTTGCGACGCTCAAGGAGAGCATCGAGAAGATGAAGAAGACACTGCAGACCATGACCGACACGAATCGCGCTGCCATTGACGCGACGAACAAGTATCTGCAAGAACAGGAACAGCAGTACAAGTAAGCTTATTGTCTGCTGACAAGCATCATCATCAATAGTAGCAGCCCGCTCTCTTCACGGGGTTTTTTCCCCTTGTGAAGGGGGCGGGCTTGGGAGGAAATATGGCAGATAAGGTATTGAAGTTTGATACGGACAAGGCAGGGCAGGATATCACTGCGCTGGGCGAGAGCGTGAACCAGATTGACGCAATGGTAGATACGATGAAGCAGACGCTGGAGGAAATGTGCGCCCTATGGAACAGCACCAACGGGGATATGATGCTGCGGCTGGTGGCGATGAATGTGAAGGCGATTCAGCTGGATGATTACGTTCACTACGCCTGCACGGTGCTGCAAAATGCCAACGTGAACTATCAGGTAGCCATGAAGTTTGACCGGAAAGTGTTCCAAGACATGAGCAATCTGTATATGTGAGGTGACACACAATGAAACTGTACCTGAGCAGCAACGGAAAAGCCAAGAAACAGGAAGCGCTGGCAGCTTTGCAGGAATCCCTCAATGCGCTGCAGCAGGCGAGCGAGGCGTTGTCGGAATCGAACAAACTCACCGGCATTGGCACGGAACTGCTGAAGCAGAAGATTGACGAACTGATGAACGATATCGCGAAGAAAAAGAGCAAAGTTTCCCAGATCGAGTAATGCCAGATACGAAACCATACACCTGATTTACACCTGCCGATTTGCAGCAGGATTCTGAAGCGGAGGAAAGGTTGGGGATACCATGACGACGAACTATGCTGAAAATCTGACAGAATTTCAATCACTGCTGCATTCAACGAGCAGTCAAATCCGCACGCTGAAAAGCAAAATGGACACGCCGGAACTTCAGAGCGTGTATGCACAGGCGCGCGCAAGCGACGCAGGATCGCAGCTGGAAAGCAATATTTCCAGCGACCTTGCGAAAAACGGCTATCTGGGTGCTGATGGCAAGGTGAACACCCGCGGCTATCTGGGCATGATTGGTATGCCGCAGGATGTGGCGGATGGTTTCAGCCAAGCGGTGGAAAACGAGCCGCGCAATCTGACCGCGGAAGAATTGCAGGCTGAACAGAGGACTTTCGCCCAGACGGTGGTGGCGAATCGCGGGCAGACATCCGTGTCGCTCAATGAATATATTGCCATGAGCGGCAAGGCGACATCAGACAATATTACAACGGCGGATTACGCAACGTATGCTGAATTGTCGTATGCCAGCAAGCAGTACGGCAGTCAGGGCTATTTGGATGCAACACAGAGAACAAATGTTTCGGTCAAGGAGTATGCACAGGGGCTTCTGGACGAAATGCCGGCAAGCAACCCGTACAATCCGACGGAAAATCAGGCAGCGTATGATGCTTGGAACCGCCAGTACGGGACGAAAGCCTATCAGGAAGAGCGTGAATTTTTGCGCACGGTTGCCAATTCGGATCGCTACGCCGATGTGACGGTGGACGGCAGCGAGCTGATGAACGCGGGCAACAACCGCACGAATCTGCTGGTCGTCGGTTATGGCGACGGCAAGGCGGTCATGACCATTCAGGGGACGGACGGCACAGTCGCCGACTGGGGTCAGAACACCCATCTGGGGGTTCGTGACAGCGAAACTTGGAGTACGAGAAAATGCGAGGAGTACGCCCAGAACTACACGTCGATTGACCTGAACGGCCACTCTCAGGGCGGCCATGAGGCAATTACGGTAGCTGTTTTGGGGGACGATTCGTTTAAGGGCAAAATTGGGCAGGTCGTCAGTTTGGACGGCAACGGGCACACGAAGGCGTTTGCGGAAGAATATGCAAGCGAAATTGCCAAACTTGACGGCAAAATTATTCATTATAATCCGGGCAAGAGCATCGTCGGCGAACTCGAATACGGGATTAACGCTGGCAATACGATATATGTCGAAACCAACGGCACGGGGCTGTTTGACCAAGGCAATATCCACCCGGCGACGAGCTGGCGTTATGAGCTGAACGGCGGGGCACAGACGACGGAGCGCAGCGCGGGCAGCATTCTTCTCTCCAATGTGGCGAATTTCCTGGTGGATAACTGCTCTGAAGCGCAGGTGAAGCAGCTTGGCGAAACGCTTTTCGGGCGCTTCCTCTATGATCAGGATAATCCCGATCAGCTTGGCGCGCCGAAGAACCTTGATGAGTTCCTTGTCCGTCTGGGAGGCATGAACGACGAAGACGTGCTGAATCTCGCCAGCGTGGGCTGCACCGTCCTTGGCAATTTCCTCACGTCGGACACGGTGGCAGATGCAATTGATACGATTGCGGATGTCGTGATTCCTATCATCGCGGATACGGTCGGCGATATTGTTTCCGGCATAACGGAAAAAGCGATTATGGCTGCGCTGGTGGATTTTCCGGTGCTGAACGTCATCCTTGCAAAGATAGGCGGCAAAGTCTTAGGAAAGCTGGCGTCGATACTGACAGAAAAGGTGCTGGGCGAATTCGTCGAGCAGATTAAGCAGGGCGTCAAGAATCTCGGCGAATTCTTGCAGCAGCTTGGCGACGCGATTGACAAATACCGTCAGCGGATTACCGCCGCGAAGACAGCTGCACGCCAAGCCTATATTGCGGCGAATCCGAAAATCAGCTCTGACTGTCTCCAGCTGGAAGAGACCGCGAAGCTGATGCAGAAGGCGATAGACAGCCTGAACGAAGCAAACGATGCGCTGAAGCGTATGATGGACTGCTTCTTGGAGGATGTTGCAGAAAAAATCACGAAAATGGTGGGGGATGACCTCATTACCAAATACGTTACGAAAACGGTTATCCGGCTTGCAAGTGCTGCGACCAATTTTGTTCGCGAAAAGTGGGGATTCCGGCTGGAAGACCTCGGCAAGCGCGGCGCGATGGAGAACATTCGCAAGGCGTGCCTGCGTATCAGCGCGGAGACGCAGGATGTTATGCGCGGAACGGAGACGAGCGCCATTGAAACCAGCTTCACGGTTGAACCTGCCGCCATGCTCGCTAAGTGCAAGGTGATGGAGACGACGGCGGAGCAGCTGAAGACGCAGAAGAACACCTTCCAGAAGCAGATGGACAACACGAAGGGCTACTGGCAGGGCAGCGACCAAGAGGCGTTCGAGCGGGATGTTGCGAAGCTGGTGGAAGCGGCGGATATCCAGATTCAGAACATCCTCGTCTGCGTCGCGCAGGTGTCGGATGCGATGCAGCGCTATCAGCAGTTCCAGGATGCGGCGGTGCAAATCTGTCAGGATAACACATAATCGGGCGTTTATCACAGGCAAAGAAAGAGGTTGAGACGATGCAGGAATGGTTTCGGAATGCCGTCATCGGCATACTGCTGTGCTGCATGATGCTGTCGGCTGCCGTGGCGGATATTGGCGGGGACGACCCGGCGTTCTTCTACGATACGGCGCTGAAGAACGTGGAGCTGGATCGCTATGCCGATGCGGAAGATTACTTCGCAAAGGCTGGTTCCTACAAGGATGCTGCCCTGTGGAAGCGCTATTGCGAAGCGATTCAGAAGACAAACGGGGATGCGGCCATTGCGGATTTGCAGCGGGCGCAGACGCTCTTTGACGGCTTGCTCAACGTCAGCATTGAACACGACAAGTGGCAACCCGCCGTGTGGAAAAAGTACGGTCAGGCGCTCCTGAACGAGAAAAAGGGCTTTCTGGACAGCGCCATGAAGACGTATCAGGAATTGGGTGATTTCCAAGACAGCGTTGACCGCTACTGGCTGCTGAACGACCAGCGGAATGGCACAAGCGGGCGCAGCACCTATGAGGGCTGGCTTGTCACCTCGAAATATGCCGTGATTTACATGGGCCCCGGCAGCAATTATCCGGAGGGCGAAACGTCGGACGCGTGGGAAAAAGAGCGGCAGAGCAGCAAGAAAGTCAAAGTAAGCGTGCTGGAAAAAACGGACTACTGGTACTTGATTGAGTATTCCGTGGATGGGCTGCTGACGCGCGGCTATGTGGCGCAGAACCGCTTGTTGGATGTGCAGGTGGGCGTGCCGGAGACGACGGAGAAGGGCGTGCTGAAAATCGGCGGCGGAAAGCCGCTGTACGCCGGGCCGGGCGAGGAATACAAGGTGCGGCTGAATATGATTCCGGCGGGCAGCACCCTGCGCATCTTTGACGACGAGGAAGACGGCTACCAGCTTGTTGAGTATGAGGACGCGAAGGGCATCTGCTACCGCGGATGGATGGAAAAGTGAAGTAAAGGAGATTGATTGATGATGAAACCGGGGCTGCGAACCATGTGGATGGCATTTTTCCTCTGCGCGGTGATGCTGATGAACATTGCTGCGGCTGACATTGGCAACGGCCCCGGTGTCGCGGATAGGAAGGAATTTGAAGCGCTGTTTGCGGCGGAGGAGTACGACAAGGCGGCGGAATTCTACCGGGAGCGCGACTTGCAGCAGATTCAGTCGCTGGACGACTACAAGGCGTTTCTGGACATTCAGTCTGCCTTGGCGGATGAATCGGCGGACTACGCGCTGGTGATTTCCAAGCTCAAGGTGCTTCAGCAGCGCGGCTTTGCGCCGACTGGATGGCAATCGTCCGTGGCGGCGTGGGTGAGCTACGCCACGGGGCGGCAGGCGGAGAGCGTCGGCGACTATGACGCGGCAGTGACGGCATACGAACAGGCGGGCGGCACGGCGGATTCCGTGTCGCGGCTGGAAGTGTGCCTTCAGCTGAAGCGGCAGACATCCGAAGCGGCGGCGAACCGGCTGCTGCAGGAGGGCAAGCAGGAGCAGAACGCGGAGAAGGTTCAGCAAGCGAAAGAACTGTATGCCGCGCTGGGCAAAACGGACAAGGTGGCGCTGTGCAATCAGACGCTGGAAGACATTGCCGATGCCCAGCAGTATGCAGAAGCGGTGCAGCGCTATCAGGATGCGCTTGCAAAGAACGACCGCGCGCTGATGATGCAGGCGG
>OLGV01000624.1_pt1 | contig 14192 bp, 14 predicted proteins | sample 1605761 | NCBI WGS metagenome assembly OLGV01 (sample SAMN03283245) | human gut metagenome | biome: human-associated habitat; material: feces | host: Homo sapiens | place: Peru | collected 2012
GATATCGACAGCCTTCCAGCCGATATTTCCGGGAGATGAAAGGATAGCTTTTTCATCAGTGCCAAGGGGCAGCTTTGCGAATTTCCAGTTGTCGCAGAAAAGATTTTTATGCATAATATAAGCCTCTCAGTTTGGTTTTTTCATACATTATAAAGCACCTTCAACGATATGTCAATAGAATAAATTAACGCTTTTTGTGAGAAATTAACATAAAAGGCTGCCGGATATATTCCCGGCAGCCATGTATCAGCCTATGTGATTTACAACGATTATTGATATTCCGAGAAGTGCAAGAACAGTGCCGGTAGCACGGTTAAGCACTGTCGGGCTTGCCTTGTTTGCAAATTTTGCGGCGATCTGCGCCCATAAAAGCGTAGATGCAACGCAGAACAGCAGACACCACAGATCGGGCATTCCGCCTATCGCAAAGTGGCTGACAGCACCCGTCAGTGCAGTGAATGCCATGATAAAAACGCTGGTTCCGACAGCCGTTTTAAGCTCATATCCGAGTACGCTTGTGAGGATAAGCAGCATCATCATTCCGCCGCCCGCGCCGATAAATCCGCAGATAAAGCCGATAAGCACGCCGCATATCACCGACTGGATGAAACGCTTCTTCGGGTCGGCCTTTTCCATCGCTTCCTTAGGTGTCATTACAGGCTTCACGATGAATTTTATTCCGAGCAGCAGAGTCATGTAGACGGAAAAGCTGCCCATCGTTGTGTTCGGCACAAGCTTTGCTATGCAGCTGCCGACCATAGTGAAAACAAGCACGGAAATCATCATGACAATGCCGTTTTTCACATCGAGATTTTTGTTTTTTCCGTAGGTGTATGCGCTGACCGCACTTGCGAGAACGTCGCTTGCCAAGGCAATTCCGACCGCTTCATATGCGGGCATTCCGAGAAATGTTATCAGCATCGGGCTTATGACAGCCGCAGCGCTCATTCCCGCAAAGCCTGTTCCGAGGCCTGCGCCTATTCCTGCAATAAAGCAGATAATAAATTTAAAAAGCATTTATTTTTCCTCAATTTCTTTCAGATATTTTTCGGAATTTTCGCTTATTTTTTTTAGAACATTTTTAATGACCCTTTTGTCATTTTCGGGGATACCGTCTGTCAGCACCGCACTGAATTCTTTATGTGCATTCCGCCCTTCGGAAATTATTGCATCGGCAGAGGGACAAAGCTTTATATGTGAGGTCTTCCTGTTTCCGTTTTTGTATGACTTCGAGATAAATCCGCGTTCTTCAAGAGTTCTCAGTGATGATGAAACGTGCGATTTAACAGGCAAACGCTGTTCGACTATATCCGCAGCCGTGTCATACTGAGGATTGTTCGCCAAAAAAAGGAGTATGTCAAGCTCGGTTCTTTTCAGACCGTATTTTTCGCAGACAGGGTTCATGATATGGCTGTAAATATGCTTTGCATAAGCTCTGAAAGAAAAATATTCGGAAAGCATGCTATCATCTCCGATTGTTCGCTTTAGAACTATTTTAAACTATTATGACTCAATGTTCAACATTATTTTTTGATATGTTTATTGCTAAGAAATGAACTCAAACGGTTGGAGTTTTCCAAAATTCTGATGGTTTTTATTATGACGCAATATATCCCCGTGATGCCCACACTTTTTATGAATATCACTATCCTGCGGAAAAACAAAAGGAACGGTGCCCGCAGACCTTCGGCAAAAAAGCAAAGGCTGCGGACACCGCCCGGTGAAATTATCCGAAAAAATTATTTGATATCGGCACAAAGCTCGATGGAAGGCTCAGAGGAGCGGACGGTGATATCACGGTTCTCCTTGATGACGGTCAGAGTTACATAGTTGTTCTTGTTATAGTAATTCTTTGTTTCGCCGTCGTCGGTGTACATGAGATAATTTGCCTTGTAATCGAGGTAGCCGAGGAGGGTAAGCTTCTTGAGATCTATGTCGGCTGTCGATTCTGCGGCATCTGCAAGCGGGATAAAGTGTCCCTTTCTTACGAAGAACACAAGCTCGTCAAGGTCAACGTTGATATAGTTGTGTCCCTTGGGCATGATGTGTGTTTCATACGAACCGTCGGGGAGATACTTAACTCTCAGCATTTCCTCGGGGAGATAAACATAGCGTCCCCTTGCGTTCTGCTCATAGACGGGGGCGATCATTACGGAATCGCCGATCATAAGCTGATCCTCAACTCTTGCGGCAAAGCTGTCGTCGGGGAAATCGAAAGCCAGCGGGCGGAAATACATATCGTCATTCAGCACCGCCTTGACATATTCGCTGTAAATATACGGCATAAGTCGGTATCTCAGGCGGATAATGTTTGCATATGCTTCGGTATGTCCGAAACGGTAGACCTCCTGATTTCGTGTGCCGTCAGCGGAATGGTTTCTCATAAGCGGCGTAAATACGGCAAATGCGAGCCATCTCAGCATAAGGTCGGGAGTTGTGTCATTTCCGAAGCCGCCGACATCTGCGCCTGTATAGAGGAAGCCGCACATATTGAGCGAGGGCATCATCTTGATGTTAAGGAGCAGGTGCGACCACCATGAGCAGTTGTCGCCCGTCCAGATGCCGCTGTATCTGTGCATTCCGATGAATGACGAACGTGAGATCATAAGCATTCTCTTGTTCGGGTCGATGCGCTCGAATGCTTCTGCGGCTGCCTTGGTCATGTTTGCGCCGTAAAGATTATGCACCTTGGAATGTGGGATCTTTTCGCCGTTTACAGTATGGTAAAATCTGTTGTAATCGGCGGGATTATTGAAAATTCCCGAAACAGTTCCCGTCATTTCGAAAAAGCTCTTGATGCCGAGATTTTCGTTTCTGAGTCTGTCTGCCTTTTCCATTGCCTCGGAAAGACCTTCTTCGGAATAGAAGATCGCAGGCTCGTTCATGTCGTTCCAGAATCCGTCAATGCCCATTTCGGTCAGGCGGCGGTATTTGTCGCCGAACCACTGCCTTGCTTCGGGCATGAAGAAGTCGGGGAAATGCGTTCTTCCGGGCCATACGCCTGCTACGAAATCCGAACCGTCCGCACGCTTGCAGAAATAGCCCTTTTCCTTGCCTTCCTCATAGACATCATAGCCGTCCTCGATCTTAACGCCTGCGTCGATTATCGGAACAAGGTGGATATTCCTGCTTTTCATCTCGCTTACGAAATCCCTGAATTCGGGGAATTTAGTTTCATCAACGGTGAAATCCTTGTAGTCCTTCATGTAGTCGATGTCCATGAAAACGGAATCAAGCGGAATGCCTGCCGATCTGTGACTGTCAACCACCTCGCGGATATCGTCAGCTGTTCTGTATCCCCATCTGCTCTGCTGATAGCCGAATGCCCAGAGGGGAGGGATATAGCTCTTGCCTATAAGCTGGCGGAACTCACGGACAACATTGGTTATGCTGTCGCCTGCGATGAAATAGATAACAGCATTGTCGTCATGGATATCAATAGTGAGAATATCGTAATCTGTGTAGCCTACATCGTAATGGATATAAGCGGGGGTATCAATAAATACCGCAAAATGTATGCAGCCCGAAACGGCGATAAAGTTGTGCGAACCGTAAAGAGCTGTCTTGTTTTCGGTGTGAACGCAGTCGTCGCTGTTCTTGGATTCATAGTGCCAGCCGCGCTTGTTTATTCCTCTGTTTGCCTCGCCCAGACCGTACACGATGTCATGCTCGGCAAGCTTGCAGGTCAGCACTATATGTCCCTCGGACTTTGCAGTGCCGAAAACAGGCAGATCGCCTTCATCGGTGTGGAGGTTTGAGGAAACTGCATCGGTTTCCATGGGTGAACCGTAAATATACTTTCTTATCATTATGACTCTCTCCTTCCGTCAAGGGGGGGGGGATAATTACTTCTTTTCTTTCTTCTTTTGTGAATTATAGCAACAGTTTTGACGCTGTTCATCAACTTTGTGTTTCTTAGATATGTATTTGATGTTAATTTCGGAGGGTAAGTTAGAAAAAAGTAAACTATTGCTGTCAGATATTGGGCAAAGTCACGTCACTGACGATAATGCACAAAAATGAAAACGTTTCATTATGCAAAATAACAAAAGTGAAGCTCTGTACCGTGCTTTTATTATTATACTATATTATAAGGATATTGTGAGGGTAAGCAGTGTTTGATGTTAAATTTTTTCGGGATATTTCACTTTGATATGACCGCTCTTTCCGCATGAAGCCGCAGCTTTTCATATGACCGTGACCTTTGTCCGCCCGGCAGAATGATATTTCCATCAGCTTACCCGAGCGTCACGGCGATATATTGCGTCCGAAAGTAAAAAGCCTGTAAGCTTTAAGAAAAGTTTAAGGGAACTGTCGTATCATAGTATCATCGAAAGGAGAGATGAGCATGGCATACCGGTCAATATTCAAGCGCCGTGAGATGAAATTCATGCTGAGCCCCGATAAATACAGCGAATTCAGAAAGCTGATATCACCCTATATGTCGGAGGACAGCTATGGCCTGCATACGATATGCAGTATATATTTCGATACCGATGACAACCGCATAATCCGCACGTCCCTGGAAAAGCCCGAATACAAGGAAAAGCTCCGCCTGAGAAGCTACGGAGTTCCGAGGTCGGGCAGTCAGACGGTATTTCTCGAGCTGAAAAAGAAGTACAAAAAGATCGTCTACAAAAGAAGGATACAGACCACGCTCGACAAGGCAAACGGATACATCAGGACGGGAAGGCTTGACGACAGCGGTCAGATATTCAGCGAGATCGACTATTTCCGAAAGTTTTACAATGCATATCCAAAGCTTTTCGTCGGATACGACAGGATCGCAATGTTCGGAAAGGAAGACCCCGAGCTTCGCATGACATTTGATTTCAGGATAAGATGCCGCAGAGAAAATCTTGACCTGAAATGCGGAGATCACGGCACATATATTATCCCCGACGGATATGCTCTGCTTGAGATCAAGATAGCAAAGGCGATGCCGATATGGCTTTCGGATATTCTGACACAGCTTGATATCTATCCCGTGTCATTCTCGAAATACGGCACATTTTATAAAAAGGAAATGAGAGGAGAACTTTCAATATGTTCACAAGTATCTTAACATCAACGGAAACAACGATAGGTCAGTTTTTTATCTGCACCGTATCTTCAGCGGCAATAGGCTTTATCATTGCACTCAGCTATATGTTCGGGAGCAAATACAGCAAGAATTTCGTGTCAACGCTGGTTCTTCTGCCTGTCATAGTTCAGGCTGTGATAATGCTTGTCAACGGAAATGTCGGAACAGGAGTCGCTGTCCTCGGCGCATTCAGCCTGATAAGGTTCCGTTCCGTCCCCGGTACATCGCGTGAGATCGGTGCGATCTTTCTTGCAATGGCAGCAGGACTTGCCGCAGGCATGGGACATATCGCATTTGCATTTACATTCACAATTATAGTCTGCGTGATAATGATCGTTCTGACAGCTGTAAATTTCGGCGGAAAGGACAAAAATATCTCAATGCTGAAAGTTACAGTCCCCGAAGATCTCAATTATTCGGAGATGTTTGACGATATTTTTGAAAAGTACACATCGAAGCACACTCTTGTAAGCGCAAAGACCGTTGATATGGGCAGTCTTTACGAGATCAGATACGAGGTCATGCTGAAGGACGAAAAGCAGACAAAATCAATGATCGATGAGATCAGATGCAGAAACGGAAACCTGACAGTTGTATGCGGAATGCCCCACACATCACAGGAGGAGTTATAATGAAAAGATACAGAAAAACAGCGGCACTGCTGGCTGCGCTTGTTATGGTCAGCACAGCATTAACAGGCTGTTCGGGAAATAAAAACAGAAACACATCAAAAGAAACTGAAAATTCCTCAATTATTAACGTTTCAAATATAAATGAGCAGAATATCAGCGATATTACCGATGTAAAATGCACGATAACCCTTTCGGACAGCGGAATAAGCTGCGACGGAAAGGGTGCGGAGGCTGAAGGAAGCACCCTGAAAATAACCGAAGCGGGCGATTATCTTATAAGCGGAGAGCTGTCCGACGGAAGAATATGCATTGAAGCGGACGAAAATTCCGAAGTAAGGCTTATACTGAGCGGCGTTTCCGTAAGCTCGTCCACATCATCTGCGATATCTGCCGAAAACGGAGCTTCTGTGACACTTCTGCTTGCCGACGGAACATCAAACACATTATCCGACACATCCGGATATGCCGAGGACGACAAGTGCGATGCCTGCATATACGCAAAAGGCAGCCTGACAATATCAGGCGCAGGCTCGCTTGATGTGACCGGAAACGCAGACCACGGAATACATTCAAAGGGTACGGTCACAATAGAAAGCGGAAACATTTCCGTGACATCAGCAAATGACGGAATAAAGGGCAAGGACGCAGTGAATATCTCAGACGGAACAATAAGCGTCACTTCCGCAGGCGATGCAATATGCGCAAACAATTACGACGAAAGCATGGGAACGATCTACATAAGCGGCGGCGAATTCACGATAGTATCGGGCGGCGGCACAGCAAATGCACCCGTAAAAGAGAATGAACCTTTCGGCAGGAGCGACGCTTCCAATGAGGACAGCACATCATCAAAGGGCATAAAATCGCAGGGAAATCTGACGATCACAGGCGGAAAATTCACAATGGACTGCTATGATGACTCATTCCATTCCAGTTCGGATCTCACCGTAAGCGGCGGCGAATTTGCCATAGCAACAAGCGACGACGCATTCCACGCAGACAACGCACTTGTAATGGACAGCGGAAAAGGCGAAATATCCAAATGCTATGAGGGCTTCGAGGGAATGACAGTCACAGTGAACGGCGGTGAATGGAGCATTACCGCATCCGATGACGGCATAAATGTCACAGACGGCAGCAGCTCGGGCGGACAGCCGTTTGCTGCAAACGAAAACACATACATCGAGATAAACGGCGGAACTGTATATGTAAATGCCGACGGTGATGGTATTGATACAAACGGAAATCTCACAATAAACGGCGGGATTATCAGCGTTGACGGCCCGACAACAGGCGCAGACGGCGCACTTGATTTCGACGGAACAGGCATCGTGAACGGCGGAACTTTGTATGCCGCAGGTTCTTCGGCAATGGCACAGACTCCAGCCGATTCTTCCGAACAGTACACACTTGCACTGTTTTTCACGTCCGCAAGAGAGGGCGGAACAAAGATCACACTGAAAAATTCAGACGGTTCGGAAATATTCTCATGCACACCGTCCAAAAACTATGAAACGCTCGTCATCTCAACGGCAGAGCTTGCGGAAAACAGCGAAATTACCGTGTTTGAGAATGATGCGGAGCTTTGCACGGTGACATTATCGGGCAAGGTCACAAAGATAAATGAAAGCGGCGAAGCAGTTTCGGGCGGATTCGGAGGCTTTGGCGGCGGACAAGGCGGTGGTTTCGGAGGGGGATTCGGCGGTGAAAAGCCGCAGCGTCCCGACGGAGAAGCTCCCGAAATGCCCGAAGGCGGATTTGATAATGGTGAAATGCCGCAGCCTCCCGAGGGCTTTGAAAACGGTGAAATGCCGCAGATGCCCGAGGACGGTTTCGGAAACGGCGAAAAACCCGGCGGAACAACTTCTCAGACCGAAAGCGAAGCATCGGCATCAGCATAAAAAAAGATCAGCTGTACAGCAAAATGTACGGCTGATCTTTTTGCGATATGTCCGATAAATCGGTCAGTTATTTTCCGCTTTTTCGGGAAGATCCGACTTGACAGCGATAAGAAACTTGATGTTTTTGCCCTCTTCCGAGAACATTTTCTCATGCTCGGTCATGATGTTGTGTTCATATCCCGAGTTGTGCAGATCGCGGGTGATGTACTTTATCTCAAAGCCTGCCTCAGCAAAATATTCGAGCGACTCCTCAAAAAGCTCGTCATCATCGGTCTTGAAGTGGATCTCACAGCCGTCCTTGAGAATGGGGCGGTACTGCATAAGCTGGCGTGTGTGCGTCAGACGGCGCTTTTTGTGTCCCTTTTTCGGCCACGGATTGCAAAAGTTTATGTAGATGCGGTCTATGCTGCCCTCGTCCATCTCAGCGGTCGAAAGCATCTCGATGTTCTGCGACATGATCCTGAGATTATCGGCAGGATCGCGTCCCGAACCCTCAAAGGTCTTTTCGATGGTTCGCCTTGCAACGCCCAGCATATCGCTTTTTATGTCCATCGCAATGAAATTTATCTCGGGGTGCATAAGCGCAGACTGAGCCGCAAACCAGCCCTTTCCGCAGCCGAGTTCAAGGTAAACGGGCGCATCGGGGTTCGGGAAAAGCATGTCCCACTTGCCTTTAAGCTCGCAGGGACGGGGAATATAGTAGGGGCAGACATCCAGCTCAGGCTGTGCCCACTTTTTCTTACGAATTCTCATGTAAAATCTCCTCAAAAAAATGATGTTTCAATCAATTATACTGTAAAATACGGCTTTTGTCAATGTTTTGCATTTTATTTTTTATGATTTTACTTTGAAAAATGCACCGCTTTTCCGTCATGCATCGGCTTTTGATATTATCGGTGCTTTCTTCTCATGGCGCTATGGTGATATTCATAAGCCTTTGTGTCGTGCTGTCGGGGATAGAATGCGTCAGGGGGGTTGATTATTGGCGATATGTGTGCTATGATTGATACAATGAAAATCAAAATGAAGGCAGGCGAAACAATGAAATACATATTTCTTCACGGAATGGGGCAGAATTCCTCGTGTTGGGATAAGATTTTATCCTGTATGTCCGAAAAAACGGAGGCTGAATGTCCCGAATTAAGCGTATTTTGCAAGGACGGCGAATGCCTGTACGGCAGAATGTATTCGGCATTCAGCGGCTATTGCGGCAGCTTCGGCGAGCCTGTTGTATTATGCGGACTGTCGCTCGGCGCTGTTCTTGCGCTGAATTATGCGATAGATCACCCGAACCGCGTCAGTTCGCTTATTCTGATCGCCCCGCAATATAAAATGCCGAAGAATATGCTTATATTTCAGAATTTTCTGTTTCGGTTTATGCCTGAAAAACAGTTTGCCGACATTGGCATGAAGAAAAATGATTTCATCTCGCTGACAAATTCCATGGCGGATATTGACATGACCTGCGGACTTGACAAGGTGAAATGTCCGACGCTTGTACTATGCGGCGAAAGGGACAATGTCAACAAAAAATCAGCTGAACAGCTTTCGGAAAAGCTCTGTAATTCCAAATCGGGCATAATAAAAAATGCGGGTCATGAGGCAAATAAGGACGCTCCCAAGGAACTTGCGGAGATGATAGAAAATTTCATAAACGGAGATGTGAAATGAATAAGCTGATCTCGGATATAACGGATTTTATTTTTATAGAGGACGAGCCGTGCGGGAGCGATGTTATAATAGCTGTCGGCGGAAGTGATCCAAGCATTCCCGAAAAGGCGGCGGAGCTTTATGCAAAGAAGTATGCGCCTTATGTCATAGCGACGGGAAAGTACAGCGTAAAGCTCGGGCATTTCAAGGGAGTGCGCAGAAAAGCCGATATATACAGCGGCGATTATGAAACGGAATGTGATTTTTACTGTGATGTTCTGCATCGCTGCAATGTCCCGCAGAATGCTGTTATCCGTGAGAATAAGTCGGAATTTACAAGGCAGAACGCTGAATTTGCAAGGACAGCCGCCGATGAAAAGGGTATCCCTTACGGTAAAATATTGGTTGTATGCAAGAAATATCATGCTCGGAGATGCAAAATGTTCTTTTCATCGGCATTTCCCGAATCTGAGATAAGGATAGCTGCCGTTGATGCCTGCGACAATGAGCTTGACATCACAAGGGATAACTGGTACAAGTCGGAAAAAGGGATAAAGCGTGTTATGGGCGAGCTTGCACGCTGCGGAGAACAGTTTGACTGTCATGATATACTGAAATGGAAATAAAATCTGCCTATCGAACGTTCGATAGGCAGGCTTTTTGTGTAAGCACTTGATAAATGGGTTAGCATGCGCTAATATATAAATGACGATTTAAATAAAAAGTCATTTAACCTGAAGTGGTGAGAAAATGCCGCAGATTTTTTCAGACGAAAGAAAAAGCGAAATAAGGAAGCAGCTTATCCGTGAGGGACGGCAGATGATGCTTGAATGGTACAAAACACTTTACATCAAGGAAGAAAACCCACTGTTCGGCGTGTTTTGTGTGATTTTTGTCATAAAGTCCGATTTGCTTTGATGAATTATGTGGTATATTAACGCTTTACATTGAGCGCTGAATGTGGTATAATAATAGAATAAATATTCAAGCGATTGGAGATTGGTAAAATGCCGTTTAGCGTAGGAATGGTTTCTCTCGGATGTTCAAAAAACCAAGTCGATGCGGAGAGAATGCTATATAAGATCAAGGAGGCAGGTCACAGGCTCGTAGGCGATGCCGCACTTGCGGATATTGCGATAATCAATACCTGTGGATTTATTCAGTCCGCAAAGGAAGAGGCTATCGAAACTATCCTCGAATTTGCCGAGCTGAAAAAAGAGGGAAGAATAAAGAAGATCATCATCACAGGATGTCTCGCTGAGCGTTACCGTGAGGAGATCCTCAAAGAGATACCCGAAGCAGACGGCGTTATCGGCATAGGCTGCAACGATGATATAGTTTCCATCATCGATGAGATCGAAAAGGGCGAAACGGTAGTGCGTTTCGATAAAAAGGAAAATCTCTCGGTCAAGGGTGAGCGTGTGCAGACAACACTTCCGTTTTTCGCATACCTCAAGGTAGCTGAGGGCTGTTCAAACTGCTGTACATACTGTGCTATCCCGCAGATCAGAGGAGGATGTTATCGCAGAGGCAAAGGGGCTTGCGGAAAGCGGCGTAAGAGAACTTATCGTTATCGCTCAGGATTCCACACGCTACGGTCAGGATCTATACGGAAAGCTCATGCTCCCCGAACTGCTGAAAAAGCTCTGTGAGATAGATGAGCTGAAGTGGATAAGAGTTCTTTACTGCTATCCCGAGCGCATCACAGACGAGCTTCTTCACGTTATGGCAAGCGAAGAAAAGATCGTCAAGTACATGGATATACCTATCCAGCACTGCAACGGCGAGATATTAAAGCGCATGAACAGATCCGGCGATAACGAATCGCTCAGAAAGCTTATGGCACATATCCGTGAGGAGGTTCCCGGAATTATCCTCAGAACCACGCTGATAACAGGCTTCCCGGGCGAAACAGAGGAGCAGTTTGAAGAGCTTGCTGAGTTCGTCAGGGACGTGAAGTTTGACCGCCTCGGCTGTTTCCCGTATTCCGCTGAGGAGGATACTCCCGCTGCATCGTTTGACGGTCAGATCGAAGATGAGGTAAAGGAGCATCGTGCGGATATTATAATGGAAGAGCAGATGAGAGTTGTTGACCGCAAGAATGTTGAGCTGAGAGGAAAAGTCCTCGAAGTAGTTACTGAGGGCTACGACCGCTACGGCGACTGCTATTTCGGAAGAAGTGCTATGGATGCGCCCGATATCGACGGAAAGATCTTCTTTAAGTCGCCCGACCGCAAGCTTGTTATAGGAAAGTTTGTGAATGTCCGCATTGACGATATTCTTGATTATGATCTGATAGGAGAGAGAACCGATGAACCTGCCGAATAAGCTCACTATAATCAGGGTTATACTTGTTCCGTTTTTCCTGCTTTTCCTGCTGGTGGACTCAATACCGTGCAATTATCTGCTGGCATTTGTTGTTTTTGCGATTGCTTCGATAACAGATGCGCTTGACGGACATATTGCAAGAAGCAGAAATCTTATCACGGATTTCGGAAAATTTCTCGATCCGCTTGCCGATAAGGTGCTGGTAATGGCAGCGCTTGTCGGATTTATCGAATGCGGATTTATCGGCGCTGTTCCTGTAATAATCATTCTCGCAAGAGAATTCATGGTTTCGGGACTCCGCCTTGTTACCGCAAAGGAAGGCGTTGTTGTTGCCGCAGGCATCTGGGGCAAGCTTAAAACAGCGTTTACAATGGTCGCAATAATCGCTATCCTTCTTATGGCGCAGTTCGTTCCGGGATTTTCTCATTTCGGACTTGTCTGTGACATACTTATCTGGATATCGGCAGTACTTACGATAATTTCAGGCTGCGTTTATCTCAAGGGATATGCAAAATACATAGATCCCTCGAAATAGCGTCCTTTTTGAAAAGGGGGCATATCAATGACATTCAATACTACGGCAGAATATATTGCATTGTATTTTTCGCTGCTGACGGGAATATCAATGTTTATCAACGATCCCTGCTGGACAAAAAAGAAAGTGACATTTACCTGCTGCTCATTCCTTATTTCAATAAACTGCTTTCTGAATATCCTTACATCGTCATTTATCGACATTTTCGGTCAGATCCCGCTCTGGGTGAACAATACTGTAACAGTGCTGTATTTTTCGACGCTGTTTATGCTGATTTTCTGTTTTGCGGTGTATTTTATCATGATAATAGAAAAGGAAAATACTCAAAGGCAGAAAAGATATCTGACTGCTGTTTTCCTGCCTATACTGGCGGGAGTGCTTATTTCGGCAGCATCGCCGATGACAAAGCTGCTGTTCTATTATGATGACAATGGATATAACAGAGGTCCGCTCTCAAAAATCACATATGTGATACTGATATATTCCGTGCTGGTAATAATCGTTTCGGCGATAAAAAGCGGCTCAAAGATCACGGGACGCATGAAGAAGCTGATAATCATGTTCCCGATAATGTCGGGCATTGTTATGACGCTTCAGTTTATTCTGGACGATGTGCTTCTGACCGGTACTGCGGCTGTCAGCCTTCTGCTGCTCATGCTCCTGTTTCTGGAGCATGGCATTGTCGATATCGACAGCGATACGGGATTTAACGGGCATAAGAGCTTTATCACTGCTGTCGGCAACCGTATGAATAAGCTGAAAAGCTTTTCATGCGCACTTATCGAGATATCAAATGTTCAGGAGCTTTGCGATATTCTCGGCAGACAAAAATACAACAGGCTCATAATTATGATAGCGGGATATTTTGACAGCGTTCTTCCGCATTCATTGGGATACCGTTATTCGGACAACGGCTTTGCCTTCATATTCGATAAAATGCCGCCCGATGAAACGGAGAAGTATCTTTCTGAGCTTCAGCAAAGATTTTCCGAAAAGTTCTGCATAGATGGAACTGATGTCCTCTGCGGCATAAGCATCAGCACCGTTCACTGCCCATGCAAGGCGGAAAATGAGGATCAGCTTTCGGATATGCTTGAATACGGTGCAGTCCGGGCAAAGCTCAGAAAAGCAAGATCTGTATATGTCTGCGGCGATGACACGTACAGGGCAGTTACACGCAGAAAGCAGATCGCAGAGATCTTAAAGCATGAGCTTAATTCGGATGACAACAATTTTGAGGTCTATTATCAGCCTATCTACGACATTTCAAAGCATTGCTTCAGAACGGCTGAGTCACTCGTTCGACTGAACAAGACAGAAATAGGTCCGATATATCCCGATGAGTTCATACCTATTGCCGAGGAAATGGGCATGATAGTGCGGCTCGGTGAGATAGTTCTTGATAAGGCATGCGGATTTATTGCATCGCTTATCAGGGATAATGTGGATTTTGATGCTATTTCGGTCAATTTCTCTGTTCATCAGATAATGCGTGACGACATAATCGACGAAGTAAAAAATGTTGTCAAAAAGCATAATATCCCTGCGGAAAAGTTAAGGATAGAGATAACCGAAAGTGTGCTTATCGACAATTTTGCACATGTAAAGCAGATGATGGATAAGCTTGGCGTGATCGGAATAAAGTTCTACATGGACGATTTCGGAACGGGATATTCAAACTTTTCAAACATGGTCGAGCTGCCGTTTGAGTATCTGAAAATTGATAAATCGCTCGTCCGAAGTGCGGAAAAGTCCGAAAAGGCGTATTCCGTGCTGAATTTCATCTCCAAAGCCTTCATAAATCAGAACATAAAGATACTGACGGAGGGCGTTGAAACGGAAAAGCAGGAGGAGATCGTCAGCAGCATCGGAGCATCGTATATTCAGGGCTTCCGATTTGCACGTCCTGTTCCCGGAGAAACCGCAAAGGAGTATTTCCTGGGCAAAAGAAATGATGCCCTTCTGCACACGATTTAATATGTCAGAATATAAGAACCTGTCTTCACAAGCATATGCGCACGTCTTTTCGGCAAATTTTGCCGCAGACTGCGTTAAAAATCCTT
>OLGV01000628.1_pt1 | contig 14127 bp, 13 predicted proteins | sample 1605761 | NCBI WGS metagenome assembly OLGV01 (sample SAMN03283245) | human gut metagenome | biome: human-associated habitat; material: feces | host: Homo sapiens | place: Peru | collected 2012
GCCGTCAGCCGCTCCAAGCCGAGGCCGAGGCCGCCGTGCGGGCATGTGCCATATTTGTGAATCATCAGGTAGCCCGCGAAATCCTCCGGATTCATGCCCTTTTTCAGCATCTTCGCCAGCTTTGCAGAGTGAGTCGTCTTACCGGAGCCCTGAAGACCGCACATCATGATAACGCACGGCGGCTTTGCGGGAATATTTATGCGTGAGTTCTGTTCGCCCATCAGAGCGATCAGCTCATCGTTTACTATTTTTATGACATGCTGACCCGGTGTAAGGCTTGTGAGGACCTCTTCGCCGACAGCCTTTTCAGTTACCTTCGCAACGAAATCCTTGACTACCTTATAGCTTACATCAGCTTCGAGAAGTGCCATCTTGACTTCGCGCATTGCTTCTCTTACATCGGATTCTGTCAGTTTTCCTCTGCTTTTCAGGCGCTTGAACACGCCGCCAAGTTTTTCGGAAAGTCCCTCAAACGCCATAATAACACTCCTTGTCCTTTATTGTCAGAAAAGTTCTTTATTATCACGGATTATTCCGAGAATTGCTTCCGCCCTTCTGCCGAGACCCTTTGAAAAATCGTAGGTATCATTCTTGCGGGCTATATCATAAGCGAGTTTCTCAACGGAATCCATTATCTCACGGAACTGTTTGGCCTTGCGGCAGCAGCCCAGCTTTTCTTCCGTTTCGAGAAGTATCTGTTCGCCTCTCTTGATGCTGTCTCTTACGCCCTGTCTTGTGATGCCCGCATAATCTGCGATCTCACCGAGCGAAAGATCCTCATTATAATAAAGCTCCATAACGTCCTTCTGCTTATCCGTCAGCATAGCGGAATAATAATCCAGCAGAACCGACATATTCAGATCCTTGCCGTTACTCATACCGCACCTCCGCCGAATAATGTAAAGTACCGAAGCTTTACATATTATACACTATAAATCACGCCTTGTCAAGGGTTTTTTCAAATTTTCCGAAAAAAAGATTTTCATGCCGAAAACCACGCTGTTTTGGCAATACTGCACGATAAAACCACTGATGCATATGTGGCTCTCAATATAATTATATTTCGGTATCCGCCGATAAAGAAGCATCAGTCAGAAGAAAAAATCCGAAAAAACAGTTGATTTTATCCGCAATATATAGTATAATAATAAAATCATACGAAATTGATGTGTATTATCTGAGATAAAAAGGAATGAAATAAAATGCTTAATCAGTTTTCGAGGACCGAGCTTATTTTCGGTGAAGAAGCAATGGAAAAGCTCGCAAATGCCCGTGTTGCGGTGTTCGGAGTAGGCGGTGTCGGCGGATATGCAGTCGAGGCTCTCGTGCGCAGCGGTGTAGGTGCGATAGACATAATCGACGATGACAAGGTGTGTCTGACCAATCTTAACAGGCAGATAATCGCCCTGCGTTCGACTGTCGGCAAGTACAAGGTCGATGTCTGCGAGGAAAGAATACTTGACATCAACCCGGACTGCAAGGTAACAAAGCACAGAATGTTCTATATGCCAGAGACCGCCGATCAGTTCGACTTCACGCAGTACGACTACATCATCGACGCTATCGACACGGTGACGGGAAAGCTTGAGCTTGTAAAGCGTGCGAATGCCGTAAAAACGCCGATCATCTGCTCAATGGGTGCAGGAAACAAGGTCAATGCCGCAGCGTTTGAAGTCGCTGACATTTACAGCACATCGGTATGTCCGCTTGCAAAGGTCATGCGATATGAGCTGAAGCGGCTTGGGATAAAGAAGCTTAAAGTAGTATATTCCAGAGAAAAGCCGATAATCCCGCAGGAAGACGGCGCAGCAAGCTGTAAGAGCCACTGCATCTGTCCTCCGGGAACGGCAAGAAAATGCACACAAAGACGTGCAGTCCCCGGAAGCACGGCGTTTGTTCCGTCAGTCGTCGGACTTATCATCGCAGGCGAGGTCATCAAGGACCTGACAGGCATAAAAGAAACAATGATGTAACAAAAACCGCAGATCTTTTCGGTCTGCGGTTTTTTTATCAATATGCGGGTCTGCTCACGATAAGGTTGAGCGGATCATCGGTTTCAAGCGTAGTCGCAGTCGTCTCTGGCGGAACGTCTATCACAGGGACAGTCGTGACCGTCTCAGATGTTTCAGGCGCGGAAATACCAGTCATATCGGGCGGATTTACCGCAACATACACCACAAGCTCCTCGCCCTTTTCGATATCAAGCTGTTCTCCCGGCTCGATGCTTGTTCGTATAACATAGCCTTCAAGGACATCGGAGGTCTCTTCCTCCTCTTCGACGAATTTTATTCCCGCCGAAGTCAGCATGCTGAAATAATCCTTCTTCGAGATGCCTATATACTCGGGAACGGAAACATACTTCGAGCCAAGGCTGACTACAAGCTTCAGCTCCGTATTTTTCTCGTAATTTGCGCCCTTGTCTATCGACTGGGATATGATAATGCCCTTTTCAACGTTCTCGTCATATTTATATTCGGGAACGAAGATCAGGTTATCCTTATATGTCTCGGAATTCTTGATCGTGTCGTAATATTTGCCTTTGAAATCACTCATTATATAGATCGCTGACGGCTTCTGCTGTGCGGTCGTGACGGCGTTCGTTTCGATCGTTTCAGGCTCAGTCAGCACAGGCATGGTGCTTTCGCTGGATATCACAGTGACCGTTCCGCTTGCTGCGGGCGAATTATCGTTTCTGACATCTGTTCTGCCCAGCGCAAAAAGCATGATTATCATGACAGCGAACATTACCGCAAGCGTTGCAACGCCGACAGCTATGAAAATTGCGTGTCTGCTCCTGCTCTTTGCGGGTGTCTGATGTTCATATGGCACACGCTCGGAGGAATGTGCATTTTTGAGCATATCCCTGTTGAATGTGATAGTGGATGTTGCGGCAGTCTTGGACGGCGACATATAATCGGGCTGCTCAAAAAGCATCGTTACAAGCTCCGTTATAGTCTGTATCCGCATCTCGCCGGACAGGTTCATGCCGTTCATTATCACCTTTGAAACATTCTTCGGGACATTCGGATCAAGTCCGCACGGCTCAACAAGGTTGTCGTTATTTGTCCTGCTGATCGCCTCAGGCGGAACAACGCCCGTCAGCATTCTGTAAAGCACGGCGGAAATGCCGTAAACATCGGTCCATGTTCCCTGCCAGTTATTTGACGAATACTGCTCGGGAGCGGCATATCCCGAAAAGATCTCGGGAGCGAGGTCTGTGTTTGCCGTTCTTGAATCGGGTATGCAGAAGCCTGTAAGCTTCAGCTCGCCCTTGTCGCTCACGATTATTGTTTCGGGAGATATTCCCCTGTGGACAAGTCCTGCGTTATGCACAAGCGAAAGCGTTGTGAATATCGGCGGGAATATTGCCCTTACCTCGTCCCACGACAGCTCCCCCGCATGATCCTGGAGATATTCGAGCAGCGTTTTTCCCTCGGTGTATGTCAGTATCGCATACGCCGTATTATTAGCACAAAACACCTCTTTGCAGGAATTTATGTGATTGAGCGTCCGCATTTTGGTGAGCAGCTTATTCAGCTCAATAAACTCGGACATATATGTTTTATACTGCGCGATCTTGTTTTTATCGGGAATGACTTCCGCATTTCCTCTTTCTCTCGAGCAGAGCGTGTCGGGCATATATTCCCTGACAGCAACCTTTGTTTCTGTATATGTATCATATGCGATATAGGAAGCGCCCTCGCCGTTATAGCTGAGCAGCCTGCCTATCAGGTATCTTTCGCAGAGCATATATCTCGGAGGAAGATAAGACGGCAGAAAAGGAGCGTGTTCATTATATCCGCAGTGCGGGCAGGTTTCTGTGCCTTCTTCCTTAGGCTCCATGCAGCCCGGGCAGAGATCGGAAAATTCGCTCATTTTTCATTCCTCCCTTGAAAATTATTACAATGATATAATAGCAGTGCATCAGCGAAAAGTCAACAGTTTTACCCAAACTGTAACCCTGCTGCGCTCAATTGTATTTTTTCTGTAACCGATAAACATCAGTTTTTTATTATATCATAATATGCCTGACACGTCAAGAAAAACGCACTTCTTTGATGATTTTTTCATATTTGCACAAAAAATCCGCCCATCTGCTGCATTTCTGTCGGCAAACGGGCGGATTTATCGGCGCAATATCATTCTTCTTCGGCTGCTTCTGTTTCTGCGGGGAACTCAAATCCCTGATTTTCAGCCAGCATATCAAGCTTGTTTTCCAGCTCTGTGATCCTGTCCTCAAGCTGCTGCTTTTCTTCATTCTGAGCCTTTTCGATCTTGGACTGAGCTGCGATATTCATGCAGTAAGCAGTCGTCAGTATGCAGACAAGAACTGTGAGCGTGCCTGTCAGAGGATTGAGCCAGCCTTTCTTTTCGGGTGCGGGAGCGTTGATAAGCTCGCCTATCTCTGTGGTTTTCAGTGCCTTTTTCAGTGCGATAGTCAGCGGAACGGAGATAACTACCGCAGCGACAGCATTGATCGTCGATGTGATGGCATTATTTCCGACAGCCGTCCATGCAGCCGCATAGCTTGCATCGTTTGCGCCGTTTACGATAAGCACCGTAAAGAAGGATTTCAGCAGATAAAGCACAATGTAAGTCAGCTGACCCGAGATACCTGCGATTATCGCATTGGAAACAGCCTTCTCGCTGTTCTTTCTTGTCAGATTTTTCATAAATGCGCCCGCAACATAGCCCATTGCGAACTTGGAAATGAACGTATACGGTGCAGAAAGCACATAAGCAGGTGTGAACAGATCAAACAGTGCTGCGCCTATACCCGATGAAAGTCCGCCGATAACAGGTCCGAAAAGCAGTCCGGCGAGCAGACACATTGAATTTCCCAGATGGATCCTTGTCAGCAGTATGCCGTTCGGTATCTGTATCTGGAGATAGTTTCCTGCGTAAACAAGTGCTGCCATAAGACCTGCGGCAACAATTTTTATTAAAGTCTTGTGTGATTCAGAAACGTTTTTCATTCCGAATTACCCCTTTTCTCTCTTTATTTCAATACCTATTATATCCCTATGAGATGAAAATTCAAAAGTATGAACGCATTAACATATTGTCAAAATCTGTGCATTATTGCCTGTTTTTACATTCCGATATCCCGATATAATATGCAAAAAAGCAAAAATAAAACCGCCCAAAAGGACGGTATATTTCATAAAATCCAAATATGCACAAATCAGCAGCGTCAGCACACACATTATTTATGCACAATGCAGATTTGAATTGTCAGATAACAGCAGAAAAGCCTTCTTTTCCCTTGTGTTCGTCGTTTTCCAGGCTTTCTTCAGCATCGGAAAGTATCTTGTTGCGAAGCTCTTCAAGGGTATCGAGGTTGCCCTGCGGCAGTCTGTCCTTATACGGCTCGAAAGCCGCAAAAAACTTCTTGTAAATATCCTCGGAATCCGTTTTGACGAACACTGACGGGTCATATCCCGCACCGCTCATCACATATTCCCACGAACGCTTGATAAGTCCGTTCAGAAGTCCCTCCAGCATACCCTCCAGCTTTGCCTTTTCCTCGGACGGCTTAGGCGGCAGGAAATCAAAATAAGGCTCGATAGCGATCAGCTCATCCATGGATCTCATTGCTGAATCATATCGCGAGAAAAAAATGTTTATCTTCTGGGTGTTTTTGAGTGCGGAAAGATCTTCGGCGATGCTGCTTTTTCTGTTCTTGATATACAGTGCCGTGGTCTGCATAAGGATCTCCATTGAAACCATCAGCTTTTTCTCGTTGGATTTCAGGAGAAAATTCTGCAGCCCGATGTATTTTTCCTTATCTTTTAATGACATTAGAGCCATGATCATGTTCCTTTCCGAAAATATCCCCTGAACCGGAACAGAATATTTTCTGTAACTCAATTTGGTCTGATTATATTTTACCACAATGTTGCGTTAATTTCAATAGCATTTGTATCATTTTATAATTTTTATGAAAATTCCAGATGGATTTTATGCAGATTTAACAAATAAAAGTGGACATTGTCAGCATAAATGCGGCAATATCCACTTACGGCTCATTTTAGAGCTTTAATGCACGTGGTATCAGTCAGCCTGAATATCCTCAGATTTTTCAGCGTCATCAGCAGTCACGGTCGGTTCGTCGTGAGCAGCTTCCGTTCCTGCGTCCTTTCCGAGGAACTGAGGGAGTTCCATTCCCGCCTGCTTGAAAAGCTCATTCATAGGCGGAACAGACTTCATAAGTCCCGAGATAAAGTCGGACGTTGCGCTCTTTCCGTCGGCATTTGATCCGCTGTCCCAGACAGTGATCTTGTCTATCTTTATGTTCTTGATAGCATCTACCTGGATCCTCATAAGCTCTTCAAGCTTGTCGGCAACTATCAGCTTGACAGCGGAATCAGCATCTCCGCCGGCAGCGTCGATAAGCTTCTTCATACCTTCAGCCTGCTTTTCGAGTATCTCCTGAGCACCGCGGGCTTCGGCAGCCATCTTTGCGAATGCAGCGTCAGCTTCACCCTTGGCCTTGCGTCTGATGACCTCAGCCTCTGCTTCTGCTGCGATCTCAGCCTTTTCCTTTTCGATCTGAGCCTTTACGATGATATCAGCCTTCTGGCTTGCCATTTCAAGCTCCGCTCTCTTAAGCTCAGCTTCCTGCTGCGACTCATAAGCCTCAGCCTTTGCCTTTGCAGCCTGAACAGCCTCAGCAGCTGTCGCAATGCGGAGAGCCTCAGCCTCCTTCTCACGTCTTGCTGCGTCCGACTGAGCAACAGCGATCTTAGAGCTGTTTTCACCCTCGATAGCGGCAGCATTTGCGGCTGCTACCTGGATCCTCTGCTCCTTCATAGCGTTTGCCTGACCGATCTCACCGTCCCTGCCTGTCTGAGCTACTGCGATCTTAGCGTCATTCGATGCCTTTGCATCTGCCTCGGCTTCCTTCTGACGTCTTACAGCCTCAGACTGTGCGATCTCGATCTTAGCGTTGTTTTCACCCTCGATAGCTGACGCATTTGCAGCAGCTACCTGTATTCTCTGGTCACGTCTTGCGTTTGCTTCACCGATAGCACCATCTCTGTCCTGCTCGGCAACGCTCTTTCTTGCGTCATTTATAGCCTTTGCGGCAGCTTCCTTACCGAGTGCTTCGATGTATCCCGATTCGTCGTTGATATCGGTAACATTGACGTTGATAAGTCTAAGACCTATCTTTTTAAGCTCGATCTCAACATTATTGGATACAGCAACAAGGAACTTATCTCTGTCCGTGTTGATCTCCTCGATATCCATAGTTGCGATAACAAGACGCAGCTGACCGAAGATTATATCCTTCGCAAGCTCCTGTATCTCAAGCATTTTGAGTCCCAGAAGACGTTCCGCCGCATTCTGCATAACGCCCGGTTCCGTGGATATTCCGACAGTAAATCTCGAAGGAACATCAACACGGATATTCTGCTTTGACAGCGCATTTTTCAGATCGACGTTGATGGAAATAGGCGTCAGATCAAGATACTGATAAGACTGGATAACGGGAACGATGAACGCCGCACCTCCGTGGATACACTTTGCGCTTTTCGTGACCCCGTTTGAATCCGTTCCGACCTTACCGTAGATAACAAGCACCTTGTCCGACGGACACTTTCTGAACCTCGAAAGAAGTGCGATCACTGCCGCAACAAGCACTGCGACGATTATCAGCACCGCAGTAAGAACCTCCATGCCACCCATAAAAATACCTCCCTATAATTTAACGGATCTCTCCGTCTTTTTCCACCACAAGCGTATCGCCGACCAGATCGGTAACTCGGACGGACGTGCCTGTCTTTATCGGATCACTGCCGTCCTGCACCGCCGCAAGCTCCATAAATCTGCCCTGAACGGTAACGGTTATCTTTCCCTCTCCGCTGCCCGAAGGCGGTATCGTCAGATAGACTGTGCCGTGTTCGCCGAGGGCGTTTTTCAGCTGCACCGTGCCGTTTTCCGCAAGCTTTCCCGAAAGGCTGACTATCTTTGCAACGCCGTACATAGCTGCTGCGCCGAACGCCGTGCCTATCAGCATAGCTGCGAATGTGCCGGTTCCGCCGCCCTTTGCGACTATCGCCGTCCAGCTGAAAACTGTCAGGAACGCTATCACTGTCTGCACAGTGAAAAGCCGCAGTCCGCCGAGATCGGAAACATCTCCCTGATCGGCATCATGATCTATATCTATGTCATGATCCGTGCCGATATCCGCATCAACATCAACATCGACATCAATATCAAAATCAGCGCCCGCATCGGACGGAATGTCGATATCGCCCATGTCGATGCCCGAAGTGTCGCTGACGTTGAAGTCATGTCCCCCGCCGCCTATGCCGCAGAGCGATATCAGCGTCTGTATTATAAGGATAAGCGAGGACGGTATGGCTATGCAGTACAGTACCTTCAGTGCCGTATCCAGTCCGTTCCACCATTCATTCATAGCTTTTCCTCCCCGTAAATTTCATTTACATTAATTATAAAATATTAATCACAAAATGTCAATATACCTTTGCAATATTTTTTTCTGCCCGATCAACTTTGTTGATGTTGTACAATATTGCAGGCAAATGATTATGCAATATAAAAGTTTTTGCCTATTGCAATTCGTAATCAAATCTGATAAAATATATGTAAATCAAATTTACATTAGGGGTTCTCGTTTAAGCCGGAACACGAGCAAATTTTCGTTGGGACTTTGCGCAGCTTCAAGGCAGCGAAACGCAGTAAATACTTGATGTATTTCAAGTTTCGCTAACGCAGAAGATGTGCAAAGTCGTAGAAAATTTGCCGTGAGGGAGGTTTAAACGAGGTTTCCATTATATATAAAAGGAAAGGAGCGGCTGCGAATGGATCCCGCCGAGCTTGGCAAAAAGATAAAAGAAGCACGTCTTGCAAAAAAAATGACGCAGAGCGAGGTAGTGGGTGATTTCATAACAAGGAATATGCTCAGTCAGATCGAAAGCGGAAGTGCCACTCCCTCCGTGAAAACGCTTGAATATCTGGCTAGAAAGCTCGACCTCAATCTTGCGGGGCTGATGCCGTCGGAAGCGGAAACATCGGCTGATGAGATACTGCGCAAGCTTGAAAACACAAAGGTGCTTATCCGTGAGAAATTCTGGCGTGAGGCTGCGGATTCTGCGGAGGATGCACTGGCACTCGGTTCTGCAAACGACGAATTTTCGGCACTTCTTGCCATATCATACTATAATCTTGCGAAACAGGCGTACAGCGAGGGCGATTACCGCCAGGCTATCGAAAGAGCCGAAAGGGCATATTCCCTGGCAGGCAGCGGAGTCTATGCGAACCGTTCGCTCGAAGCGGACTGCATGATACTCAAAGCGGAGATCGCAGGAAAGCTCAGCGAATATTACAGCAGAATGGCTTCGGGGAATACGTGATCTTAATAATACAACAAAGGCAGGTCAGCTGATGTGACCTGCCTTTGTTGTATTCAAACATATTTGCTCAGATCGTTCCAATCGATCTCATCTTCGGGAACGAACCCGCTTTTTTCGGCATGTTCGATCGAATTTCGTTCTTCAGGCGTGACCTTTGTAAATTCGGGATCCCATGCCATAACAAAACGTTTCAGAGTTTCATAAGCAAGCTCCTGCTCATGCTCGGGAAGCATATCAAACATCATTGCAACCTGCTGTGTTCTTGGTGACATAGTAAAAACCTCCTTTTACTTATAAATATCCCCACGTGAACCAATATCTATAATAAATAATATCTGTAAACCGTCATTATCATCAAATCGGTAAATTACTCGATATTTACCGACACGCAGCCTGTAACGTCCGTCTTTATAACCTTCCATTGGTTTAATATCACCCTCAGGCGGCTTATGAAGAAGCCCCCCAATAGCTTCACGTATGTTGCTGACAATTTTCTTTTCTGCTTTTGCAAGGAATTTAAGCGCATCTTTTGAATAAACAACATTCATTGCCCAACACCTTCTTTGATATATATTATATCACAAATTCTCTCAGATTTCAAGTATTTACAAAACTACATCAATATTACCTCCGATATTTACACAAAAGTCTTGATTTTTGTCAGAAATAGTGGTAAAATGTTAGACGGTAATTTTAATTGAAAGGTCTGGATATAAATTATGTTGATTCTCGTTGTAAATGCAGGAAGCTCTTCACTCAAGTATCAGCTTATCAATATGGACGATGAAAGCGTTATCGCAAAGGGTAACTGCGACCGTATCGGCATCGACGGTCATATCTCCCATAAGACAGGCGACGGACGCACATACGACGCTGACTGCTCATTCCCCACTCATACAGAAGCTTTTGAGAAGCTCGTTGAAGTTCTCACAACAGGCGATGCTGCCGTTATCAAATCCATGGACGAGATCTCCGCAGTCGGTCACAGAATAGTACAGGGTGCTGAGGTATTCAGCGAAACAACTCTCGTTACAGACGAGGTTATCGACAAGATCGACGGTCTGTCCGAGCTTGCTCCCGTACATAACCACCCTCACGCACTCGCTCTCAGAGCCTGCAAGAAGGTAATTCCCGCAACCTGTCCTCAGGTAGTTGTTTTCGATACTGCATTCCATCAGACAATGCCCGAAAAGGCTTATATGTTCGGTCTGCCCTATGAGTGCTATGAAAAGCTGCACGTAAGAAAGTACGGCTTCCACGGCACATCACACAGATTCGTTTCCGCTGCTCTCGCTAAGGCTATGGGCAGAGATATCAAGGATCTCAAGATAGTTTCCTGCCACCTCGGAAACGGTTCTTCCATCACTGCTATCGAAGGCGGCAAGTCCATCGACACTACAATGGGCTTCACTCCCCTTGACGGCGTTCTGATGGGAACACGAAGCGGTGCTGTCGATCCTTCCGCTGTTGAATTTGTTCAGAAGAAGCTCGGTCTTACAGCAGATCAGATGAGCGAATACCTCAACAAGAAGTCCGGTTTCCTCGGAATTTCGGGCATCTCCAGCGATAACAGAGATATCGCTGCAGCAGCTGCAAAGGGCGACAAGAGGGCTCTCCTCGCAGGCGATATGCTCCGTTACGAGATCAAGAAGTACATCGGCTCCTACGCCGCAGCCATGAACGGGCTGGACGCTGTTCTGTTCACCGGCGGCATCGGAGAGAACGCTCCCGAAGTTCGTAAGGACGTTTGCGACAACATGGATTTCTTCGGCATCAAGCTCGATGATTCCAAGAACGACGGTCTCAGAGGAAAGCTCTGCAAGATCTCCGCAGATGATTCCAAGGTTGAAGTTTGGGTAGTTCCCACAAACGAAGAGCTGCTTATCGCAAGAGATACACTTGCTCTTATCTCCAAGTAATCCTACGCATAGCTTTGCCCCGGTCACATTATGGCCGGGGCATTTTTTTGCGTATGTATTGTGATTTTTCAATTGACATTTACCGGCGGCTGTGATATAATTTTCCGGTCATCACACATTAATACTAAAATCACATTGAATTATAAGGAATGGTTTTATATGTATCTTCTGCTTCTGGCTGTTATTTATCTCGCTTTTATAAGTCTTGGACTGCCCGATTCGCTGCTCGGATCTGCATGGCCGACTATCCGCACCGATCTGGATGTTCCGCTCTCCTACATGGGCATGATATCAATGATAATCGCAGGCGGAACTATAATTTCGGGACTTATGTCCGAACGTCTCACAAAAAAATTCAGCACTAAGATAGTTACAGCCGTGAGCGTTTTTCTCACGGCGGCAGCTCTTTTCGGATTTTCAACAGTGACCGAATTCTATCAGATGTGCCTCTGGGGTATACCCTACGGTCTGGGCGCAGGTGCTATTGATGCGGCACTGAACAACTATGTCGCTCTCCATTACAGTTCACGGCATATGAGCTGGCTGCACAGCTTCTGGGGTGTCGGAACGATAATCAGCCCCTACATAATGAGCTATGCCCTCACACATTCATCATGGAATGAAGGTTACAGGACAGTTTCCTATCTCCAGTTCGGCATAACCGCCGTTCTTCTGCTGACTCTGCCGCTGTGGAAAATAAACAGCAGCACTGAGGAGAAAAGCAAAAGCACCAAAGTTCTCGGACTGAGGGGTGCGCTGAAGATAAAGGGCGTACCCTATCTTCTGACGGGATTTTTCGCATACTGCGCCGCCGAATCAACTGCGATGCTCTGGGCAAGCAGCTATCTTGAAGGCGCAAGAGGTGCAACCAAGGACGAAGCCGCAGCATTCGGCTCACTTTTCTTCATCGGCATAACTGCGGGACGTTTTCTCTCGGGATTCATCTCCGACAAGATGGGCGACAACAGAATGATACGCATCGGAACATCGATCGCACTTTTCGGCGTGATCTGCATAGCCGTGCCGATAAAGATCGTTTCGCTTATCGGATTTGTTGTGATAGGCTTAGGCTGTGCGCCCGTCTATCCCTGCATTATCCACTCAACACCGGACAATTTCGGTGCTGAAAATTCACAGGGAATTATCGGCATACAAATGGCAAGCGCATACGTCGGCTCGACATTCATGCCGCCGCTTTTCGGGCTTATCGCAAACCATGTCAGCCTGAAGCTCATGCCCGCATACATGGCATTTTTCTTTATCCTTCTGCTTTTCATGATAAACAAAACGGAAAAGCTCTGCCGCACAAAATAAAAACAGCGTCCCGAAAACGATCATCTTCGGGACGCTGTTTTTTTTAACAGGATCACATATCAAGGATAAATGCTCTGATATATTCGATCTGCATCATTACGGATTCAGGGGAAGGTCCGCCCTGTGCTTTTCTCATGTTTACGCAGGTATCAAGGTTGATAGCATCATAAACATCGGTATCAAATGTATCGCAGAGCTTCTTGTACTCGTCAAGCGGAAGTGCTTCAAGAGTTGTGCCAAGCTCGATGCAGCGTGCAACGAGAGTTCCCGTGATCTTGTAAGCGTCACGGAAGGGCAGACCCTTCTTGACAAGATAATCTGCGCAGTCGGTCGCATTAATGAAGCCCTTAGCTGCTGCGGCACGCATATTCTCCTTATTGACACGCATAGTTTCGAGCATCGGTGTGAATGTGCCGAGGCAAAGCTTTACCGTGTCGATAGCATCGAAAATAGCTTCCTTATCCTCCTGCATATCCTTGTTATACGCAAGCGGCAGTCCCTTCATCATAGTGAGGAGGGTTGTCAGATCGCCGTAAACTCTGCCTGTCTTTCCTCTTATAAGCTCGGTGATATCGGGATTTTTTTTCTGCGGCATGATAGATGAGCCTGTTGCATAAGCGTCATCAAGCTCGATGAATTTGAATTCCCAGCTGCACCAGAGGATTATCTCCTCGGAAAATCTCGAAAGATGCATCATAAGAATAGAAAGCGCAGATGCAAGCTCTATGCAGAAATCACGGTCGGAAACGCCGTCAAGGCTGTTCTGTGTCACATCGGCAAATCCGAGAAGATCGGCAACTTCCTTTCTGTCGATCGGATATGTCGTTGAAGCAAGTGCGCCGCTTCCGAGGGGGCATCTGTCCATTCTTTTGTTTGTATCTTTTAAACGTCCTATATCACGGGAAAGCATATTCGCATATGCCATAAGGTGATGTCCGAGAGTGATGGGCTGCGCCCTCTGGAGATGTGTATATCCGCACATAACAGTATCAAGATTCTTTTCGGCAATATCGCAGAGAGCTGCAATAAGCTTCTTCACCATAGGTATAAGCTCTGCGATCTCGTCACGCAGATAAAGTCTGATATCCAGCGCGACCTGATCGTTTCGGCTTCTTGCTGTGTGAAGTCTTTTTCCGGTATCTCCGAGACGGTTTGTAAGCTCCTGCTCAACGAACATATGAATGTCCTCAGCATTGGGATCAATAAGAAGCTTTCCGCTGTCGATATCAGCAAGAATGCCTTTCAGACCATCAACGATCTTTTCGCTTTCATGCTTCTCGATAATGCCGCAGTCGCCCAGCATGGTAGCATGAGCTATTGAGCCTCTGATATCCTGGCGGTACATTCTTGCATCGAATGAAACGGAGGAATTGAAGTCATTTACCTTAGAATCTATTTCCTTTGAAAAACGTCCTGCCCATAAAGAATTAGCCATTTTCATCTTCCTTTATCATAAAATATCATATGAATACATTATAACATTTTTTTCGGGAGATTTCAATAGCTGCGGAAAT
>OLGV01000630.1_pt1 | contig 14093 bp, 13 predicted proteins | sample 1605761 | NCBI WGS metagenome assembly OLGV01 (sample SAMN03283245) | human gut metagenome | biome: human-associated habitat; material: feces | host: Homo sapiens | place: Peru | collected 2012
ACATTGACGGCCATCGCGGAGAAGAAACCGATGTCGGTGAGGGAACTGAAATTGCTGTCGAAAATCGGAGCGACGCGATTGCAGCGTTTTGGAGCCGATATTTTGAATATTGTGCTTGAACATCAAGGATTTAAGAAACAAGATTTTGACGATGAGGAATCTAAAGAGGAACTTGACCTCAACTCATCGGTGCTGCGCACCAAGGAGCTGATAGAGAAGGGGCTTTCAATTGACGCTGTCGCTGAAAAACGAAGCATGGCGCACTCGACGATAGTGCAGCATGTGGCGGAACTCGTCTTGAAAGGCTATGCAGACGCAAAGGATTTCATGACAGAAGAACATTATGAAAACATAGTTGAATACTTCACGGAGACGCAGGATTCGTCGCTGGGAGCGGCGAAAGATGTGCTTGGAGAAGAGTATTCCTGGGGGGAATTGAGGATTGTGCTTAACGAGATAAAAAGGGAGATTAGTCGTTAGTTCAGGTCGTCAATGCCCAACAATCGTAAAAGTTCTCTCATTCCTTCCGACGCACCTTTTTTGATATGCGTTATCTGTCGTCTTGTGTTGATATTGACATCTTTAGGGTCGATGAGATAGACATCGGCATCGGCCGGAACGTAATATAACAGGCTCGCGGCTGGATATACATTCATCGATGTTCCGATGATGACGAAAACATCTGCTTTTTCAACATATCTAACGGCTGTCTCGATTTCAGGCACCGGCTCTCCGAACCAAACGATGAACGGTCGTAATTGACTGCCGTCGCCAGCCTTGTCGCCCATTTTTATCTCGAACTCCTCTGGTTTCAGCTCGCGAATGTAACGAGGGTCGTTAGGATTGTGGCTCGAGCACACTTTTGTCAACTCGCCGTGCAGATGTATGATATGATGGCTGCCGGCTCTTTCGTGAAGATTATCCACGTTTTGTGTTACAACGGTAACGTCGAAATACTTTTCAAGCTCGGCACACAAGAGATGCCCTTGGTTCGGCTTTACATCGAGAAGCTGTTTGCGACGCTCGTTGTAAAACCTTATAACCATTTCGGGGGCGGCTTCATATCCCTCTATTGACGCCACCTGCATCACGGGATATTTGTCCCACAGTCCGCCCGCGTCTCTGAACGTGCTGATGCCGCTTTCGGCGCTGATGCCGGCTCCGGAGAGAACAACTAATTTTTTCATATCGGCTGTGTTTTTATTATTTGTTGTTAAACAGATTCATTGTCATGTCTGGGCCGATAGCCACAAAACTCTTGACAAATTCGACGGCTACATCTAACCTTGGCTGAATCTCGTCGATTTCGGATTGTTTCCATTTCCCGATGACGAAATCTATCTGCTTTCCTTTGGCGAAGTCGTTGCCGATGCCGAAACGCAGGCGACAGAACTCGTTGCTGCCGAGTGACGCGACGATGTCTTTAAGTCCGTTGTGGCCGCCGTCGCTGCCTTTCTTGCGCATTCTGAGCGTGCCTACAGGTAAAGCGAGGTCGTCGCATACAACGAGTATGTTCTCTAACGGTATTTTTTCTTGTGTCGCCCAGTATTTCACGGCTCTTCCAGAGAGATTCATATATGTCGTGGGTTTTATCACAATCATCTGGCGACCTTTGTACCTCATCTCCGACACCATGGCTAAACGATTGGTTGTGAAAGTGTTGCCGAGGTCTTTTGCTATATGGTCGGCGACCATGAAACCGATGTTATGCCGTGTGTTGGCGTACTCGGCTCCGATATTTCCAAGACATGCGATTAAGTATTTCATGTTGCAAAAATAAAAAAAAAGCCTCCATATCGAAGGCTTTTCCATATAATTTTCTTAAAAATCGCATTATTTTGCTTCTGCCGCGGCTGCGTCCGCTGCTTCTTCAGTCTCTTCTTCCGCTGTAGCGTTGCGTGGAGCCTTGACATCAACCACGATGGTGTTTTCCGCTACGAGGACTGTCGTGTTTTCGAGGCTGAGGTCTTTAACCTTGATTGACTGGTTCATCTGAAGCTGTGACACGTTGACGACGACGTTGTCAGGAAGGTCGTTGACATAGCCGCGTACTTTGAGTTTAGGAAGGTTAATGATAAGACGACCACCGCGCATAACGCCCGGGCTTGTGCCTGTTGTGCGTATTGGAAGCATGACCGTGATAGGGTTGTCTTCGTTGACATCGAGGAAGTCGGCGTGAAGAACCTCGTCGGTAACTGGGTGATACTGAATGTCTTGGAGAATGGTGTGATAAACCTTGCCGTTGATTTCAAAATCGATAATCAAGGTTTCAGGTGTGTAAAGAATCTTCTTGAAACTTTTTGCCTCTGTTGCAAACTTCACCTGTTCGATTTTGTTACCGTAAATCACGCATGGTACGAGACCTTTTGCGCGCAATGCCTTAGCATCTTTTTTCCCTACGTTCTCGCGGAGAGAACCGCTCAATGATACTGAATTCATTTTGTTAATTTTTAATTGTTAATGTTTGCTATATTAAGACGCGATGAATCGCATCTTCGCTTTTCTTTGTCTTATGATACTACTTTTTATTGAAAAACTCGCTTAACGACTCGTAGTTTTCCACTTTTTTGATGACTTCGGCAAGAAGTTCGGCTGTTGATAGCACGTGAATCTTCTTGCTTGGGTTCGGCACTAACGGGATGGTGTCGGTCACGACCACTTCGTCGAATACCGAGTTGTCGATTTTTTCCATCGCCGAGCCGGAGAAGATGGCGTGTGTCGCGAAGGCGCGGACGCTGCGTGCGCCGTTGTCTTTCAGCAGCTGACCCGCTCTGGTGATAGTGCCTGCGGTGTCGATGATGTCGTCAATGAGAATGACATCGCGGTCTTGCACGTCGCCGATGAGAATCATCTTTTCGATTTCATTCGGTTTAGAGCGTTGTTTATGACAGATGCAGAACACTGTGTCGAGCATCTTGGCGTACGACGAGGCGCGACGTGTGCCGCCGGCGTCAGGCGACGCCATGATGGGGTCTTTCAGGTTCAGACTGTTGATATAAGGCACGAAAATCTTCGATGCGTAGAGGTTGTCGACCGGAATGTCGAAGAAGCCTTGAATCTGGTCTGCGTGAATATCCATTGTGATGACACGTGTCGCACCTGCGACCTGAAGCAGATTGGCGACGAGTTTGGCCGCGATGCTGATGCGCGGACGGTCTTTTCTGTCCTGACGGGCAAATCCGAAGTAAGGAATGACAGCGATAATGCGACGTGCCGAAGCGCGTTTGGCGGCATCGACCATCATGAGAAGCTCCATGAGGTTTTCTGTCGGCGGGAATGTTGACTGAATCAAAAATACGTCTTTTCCACGTAAATTTTCCTCGAAACCTGGCTGAAACTCTCCGTCGGAGAACACTGTCACGTTACATGTTCCGAGAGGACTGCCATAATATTCGGCTATTTTATCCGCCAAATATCTCGTGGCTCTGCCTGAAAAGATTGATACAACGGGCTCTTGCATAATTCAATTTTTTTTGCTAGATTTTCCGAGTGCAAAAATATAAAAAAAAATGTTGCGTGTAACAAAAAATGTATTAATTTTGCAGCCGAAAAAGTTCATTGAAAAATTTGAGCCTAGGTGGCGGAATTGGTAGACGCGTCGGTCTCAAAAACCGATGAGGTAACACTCGTGCCGGTTCGATCCCGGCCCTGGGTACGGATTTAGAAAGATAATCCTCTGGAAACCATTGGTTTCCAGAGGATTTTTCTTTGTCGGGTCGCCAAAAGTCAATCGCAAGACTGGCGCGATTGGGAGAAGCACCTCAATAATGGCCCTCGGCGCTCTTTGGCAAAAGAGCGTGCCCCAAGTGGCTTGCGTTGTATAATGCTGTGGAGTTTCTCGCATGTAGGCGATTCCTTTCCAAGAAAAGTCCTCAACGGTACCAACTTTACCGCTGAAACCGCCTAATATACCTTGTTTTATTGTTCCCATACCTTTGTTATTGTTTTTGGGGTTAGAAAATATTGTTTGTTATTCGGACTTGGTGCGGAGTTGGTGTGGACTTGGTGTTGCCATGACCCCTTCCGTTTGCCAAGTTGGGCGCAAGATATATATATAATAAAGATAATGAGAGGAATTCGGTTGGAAATGCCTTTTGTTGCCTAACATTTCCTATATATTTTTGTTATTTTATTCCTAAAATTGTAAAAATAGGAATAATATGTGTATATTTGCAGCGTAAAAAATAAAAACAGGAACAATATGACATACATGAAGGTTTCAGAAGCAGCTGAAAAATGGGGCATCACCGCAAGGAGGGTGAGAGTGTTGTGCGAGCAAGGTCGCATTGCAGGTGTTGAAAGGAAAGGTAATCTGTATATGATTCCAGAGGATGCAGAACGCCCAATAGATGCGAGGACATACGGCAAAAATGGTGTCAAGAAGAAATACACTCCATTGCTTGAACAGGTTGACACGCTTAAGAAATCGTTGGATGGATGTCGCCCATTGACTCCGGCAGAAGTTGAAGCGATAAAGGAGGTTTTCCTTGTAGAGCATACCTATAACAGCAATGCAATCGAGGGCAATACTCTTACTTTGCAGGAAACGGCACTTGTGCTTCAAGGAATAACCATCGACCAGAAACCTCTGAAAGACCATCTGGAGGCAGTCGGTTATAAAGAGGCGTTCCAATTTATGGAAGAGCTTGCGAAGCAAAACAAGCCTTTGTCGGAATATGACATCAAGAGCATCCACAACTTAGTGTTGGCTGACCGTCCCGAGGATAGGGGTGTGTTCCGTAGAATCAATATTAGGATAGCGGGTTCTTTGACAAATCCAGTGGAGCCGTATTTGATAGAGCCGAAGATTGAGGAGTTGTTGAAGAATTATCAAAAGTGGAGTAAAACAATGCACGTCGTGGAATGTGTCGCCAATTTCCATCTTCAGTTCGAGAGCATACATCCATTCATCGACGGCAATGGTCGTACAGGAAGACTTTTGATGAATCTGCAGTTAATACAAGCTGGTTTACCTGCTATCAACATCAAGTTTGCAGATAGAAGAAAGTATTACGATGCTTTTGACGAGTATGCAAAGAGCGGTTCATCTGAAGCTATGACTGTTTTGGTTGGTGAAGCTGTTGTGGCGAGGTTAAGAGAGATGCTTGGCACCATCAAGGTGTAGCGACAGCTTTTGCCCGGGGGCAGTAACTATCAATAGAAGCCGAGAACCAGAAAAAAGACGCATTGTGCTGCCCGGACGCTATACTCATGCTGCGTCATTTAATGATGACGAAAACACTATGCTTTGCAGCAGCCCAAATAAAGGGGCGCGCGATTACATAATGTTTTTACGATAACCAACATAGCGGGAAAGTTGCATTTAAGTTTTACGAAAGCATAAGGCGAGTGTGCGCGCCGCGCGCTGAAGGGGGGCGCAGTTCGCGGAAGAGACCAAGGCTAATAAAATATGCTAACACTTAACTTGGGCAACATCAATTATATTGGAGTTGCCTCGATTCCTGAAAAGCTTTCTCAATCTTTTACGTTCTTTTTTTTCGGACTCCCGTTCCTTGGCTATTCGCTTGGCTTTTTTATTAAGTTCTTGGAACTTTGCCATGCGTTCGGCCTTGTTTTTAAACCGGTAGGTCCTAAAGCCACTAACAGCCGCATAAAACAAAAACACGGCCATGACGCAACACAAAAGCAATATGACAATAACTGTAAGACTCGCGATGCAAAGATAATATGTTTTTCAAAAACAAGCAAAAAATGGCGGACAATAAAATTAATTTTATCATCAATTTCAATGCCTATAAAGGTGTGGCTGAAGTTGGCAAGGCAATGAAAAAGCTTAATGTCACAATGCGGCAAACACTTACTTTTTTTTGACCGGATGAATGAGATTCCCTTCAAGTTCAACAACATTTCACAGTCCATCAAAGGCATGTCCGACAATAAACGAAGTGCCATTGAACCGGGTGTGAAACTCGATGCGTCCCTGCGTGATTTGTTTGCCATCGCCGGTGTTACAGGCGATAAGTTGAAAGAAATAAAAGGATATGCGCGGAGTGCCGCAAAAACTTTTGTGTCGATGCGGTTTCTTCTGCGGAAAGCCACAAACTTATACTGTCGCAATTAAGTCCTGAATTGGGAAAATACCCGGAAGCCCTTCGTCCCATGGGTGACAATATCGCCATTTTGCTGAATTTAAGGTAAAATGCAAATCAAAAAGCTGTTAAAGGAGTCTCTTTTGCGGTGTATTTTTTTTTGTCGGTGTGATGTTTTTTCGGCTATAAATCACTGATTTTCAGCGAAATAAAATAAATTAAAAAATATTGTGTTTTTTTTGTTGCGGGATTGAAAAAATATTGTACTTTTGCCGTGTCCAACAAATAGATAAAAATTTATCGAAATATGGCAAGACAAAGTTCACAATCGCTGGTGGTCATGAAATCGACTTTGAGTCGTTTGCCGTTGTACTACAGCTACATTCGCAAGATGCAGGGGAATGGCATGAAATACGTTTCCTCCTCGGTTATCGCCCAGGGGCTGAATATCAATCCTGTATTGGTGCGCAAGGATCTCGCCGGCGTAAGTAGCGAGGCGGGCAAGCCGCGAGCCGGTTTCGGCGTTGATACTTTGCTTATCGACCTGGGCAGATATCTGGGATATGACAACATAGACAAGGCCATCGTTGTCGGCATAGGCAGCCTCGGTCGTCTCGTGCTGACCAGCAAGGAGTTCGAGACGCTCGGCATGCACGTTGTCGTCGGCTTCGACAGAAACCCCGACCTCATAGGGACGCAGATGGGCGACAAATACGTCCTTCCCATGGAGAAAATGGACAGCTTCGTCAAACGGACGGGTGTCAAGATTGGTATCATCACCGTGCCTGCCGACCAGGCGCAGGACGTTTGCGACCAGATGGTGAAATGCGGCATACAAGCCATTTGGAACTTCGCATTCACCTTGCTCAACATGCCGGCGGATGTTATCGTTAAAAACGAAAACCTGCCAGCGTCGCTCGCACTGCTGTCGCATCAGTTGGAAAACAAAATTAATTTCTCGAAATAACTCTAATCTGAATATTGAACAGTCTAAATACTTAACGGCTATGAAAAAGCAAAAAGAAGAAATGGGAAAACCAATTGATAATAATTTATCGGTTCGGGAAGAAATAGATATTCTTGTCAACCGCGCCGAAGAAGCTCTGAAAACCTATGTCACCTTCGACCAGGAACAGGTTGACAAGATTGTCTATGCCATGGCGCTGGCAGGCCTCGACCATCATCGCGAGCTGGCGAAACTCGCGTTCGAGGAGACCGGACGTGGCGTTTATGAAGACAAAATAGTGAAAAACATCTTCGCGACAGAGTACATCTGGAACTCTATAAAAAACGAAAAAACGGTTGGCATTGTCGAAGACAACGAAATGGAGGGCTATGTGGAAGTGGCGGAGCCTGTCGGCATTGTGGCTGGAGTCACGCCTGTCACCAACCCGACTTCAACCACCATGTTCAAGTCGCTGATTTGCACCAAGGCTCGTAATCCCATCATCTTTGGATTCCATCCTTCGGCACAGCAGTCGTCGATGGCTGCCGCTAAAACGCTTCGTGACGCCGCCATCGCCGCCGGCGCCCCGGAGCATTGCATTCAATGGATAGAACATCCATCGGTGGAAGCCACAATGGCTCTGATGAACCATCCGAAAGTGTCGTTGATATTGGCTACAGGCGGCTCTGGCATGGTGAAATCGGCTTACAGCTGCGGAAAGCCTGCCCTCGGGGTGGGCCCCGGCAACGCTCCTTGTTACATAGAGACATCTGCCAACGTGAAACGCGCTTGCACAGACCTGATGATGTCAAAGACTTTCGACAACGGCATGATATGCGCCTCGGAGCAGGCCGTCATCGTCGATAAGGTAATCTCAAACCTGTTTGAGGACTATATGAAAGAGAACGGTTGCTACTTCTTGAACGATGCAGAGATAGAAAAGGTGTCGGCATTCGTCATCAACGCCGTGAAAGGCGCCGTCAATCCGGAGGTGGTCGGCAAGTCGGCGTATTGGATCGCTGACAAATCGGGCGTGAAAGTGCCGGAGAGAACCAAGATTCTGATTGCCCGCCTCAAAGATGTCGGTCCGGACTACCCGCTTTCGCGCGAAAAGCTTTCGCCGGTTTTGGCTTATTATGTGGTGAACAACCACGTGGAGGGCTTCGAGATGTGCCAGAAGATGCTCGATATGGGCGGATTGGGACACACAGCCATCATTCACAGCACCAACGACGACTTGATTCAAAAGTTCGGCAAGACCATGAAAGTGGGCCGCATCATCGTCAACTCACCATCATCGCAAGGAGCCATAGGCGACATCTATAACACCAATACTCCTTCGCTGACACTGGGTTGCGGTTCTTACGGTCATAACAGCACCACCGCCAACGTGTCAACAGTCAACCTAATCAACAAAAAGAAAATCGCAAAAAGAAGAGTCAACATGCAATGGTTCAAAATTCCGCCGAAAATCTATTTCGAGTACGATTCGGTGCAATATCTTGAGAAGATGGAGGGCATCACCAAGGCTTTCATCGTCAGCGACCCTATGATGGTGCAGCTGGGCTATGTGGATAAGGTGACCTATTACCTTAACAAACGAGAAGAGGCCTGCCACTACAAGATTTTCTCCGATGTAGAGCCTGATCCGGATGTGGAGACCATCATGCGCGGTGTGGCGGAAATGCGGTCGTTCCAGCCTGATGTCGTCATCGCCTTGGGCGGAGGTTCGGCTATGGACGCCGCCAAGGGCATGTGGCTGTTCTACGAGCATCCGGAGACCTCGTTTGACGGCTTGCGTCAAAAGTTCATGGACATTCGCAAGCGCGTGGTGAAGTTCCCGCACCTTGGCGACAAATGCAAGATGGTCGCCATTCCGACCACGTCTGGCACAGGCAGCGAGGTGACTTCGTTCACCGTCATAACCGACAAGAAAAAAGGCATCAAATATCCTTTGGCGGACTATGCCGTTACGCCTAATGTGGCTATCATCGACCCGCAATTTGTGGTGTCTTTGCCTAAACGCGCCACTGCCGACACCGGCTTGGACGTGCTGACTCACGCCATCGAGGCTTATATCTCGAACATGGCCAACGACTACACCGACGGTCTCGCCCTGCAAGCCATGGACTTGGTGTTCGCTTATCTGAAGAGGGCTTACCAAAACGGTCAGTTCGACTTAAAAGCCAGAGAGAAGATGCACAACGCCTCGTGTATCGCAGGCATGGCGTTCACCAACGCTTTCCTGGGCCTCAACCATAGCATGGCTCACAAACTCGGCGGCGACTACCATATTCCGCACGGACGCGCCAACGCCATATTGTTGCCATATATCGTAAAATACAACTCGTTGAAACCCAACAAGTTCGTTCCGTTTCCGAAATACGAGCGTTTCATCGCCGACGAAAAATTGGCCAAGGCGGCGCGCTTCCTCGGTTTTGGCGGCAAAAACAATGAAGAAAGCATCGACAACCTCATCAACGCCATTCGTCAGTTGATGCGCGACATGGATATGCCGATGAGCATCAAAGAGACCGGAGTTGACGAAAAACTCTTCATGGACAACGTGGAGGCTCTCGCAGAGAAGGCGCACGACGACCAGTGTACCGGAGCCAACCCGAAATACCCATTGGTGAGCGAAATAGTCGAACTTTACAAACAAGCCTATTATGGCAAATGACAATCAATGAAGTAATAAAATAATAGTTAATTTGAAATTCTTAAAATAATAATAATATGAACAGATTCACCTTACCGAGAAACATTTTTCATGGAGAAAACGCTCTCGAAGCATTGAAAACCCTTACGGGAAAACGTGCCATCGTGTGTGTTGGTGGCGGAAGCATGAAACGTTTCGGCTTTTTGGACAAGGCCATAGCCTATCTACAGGAAGCCGGAATGGAAGTAAAAGTTATTGACGGCATCGAGTCGGACCCGTCGGTGGAAACCGTTATAAAAGGCGCTGCAGCGATGTCGGAGTTCCAGCCCGACTGGATTGTCGCCATTGGTGGAGGCTCGCCTATAGACGCAGCTAAAGCCATGTGGATTAAATACGAATATCCTGAAACCACATTCGAGGACATGTGCAAGGTGTTCGGTCTGCCAAAATTGAGGACCAAGGCCAGGTTCTGCGCTGTATCGTCCACCTCGGGCACAGCCACCGAAGTCACCGCCTTCTCCATCATCACTGATTATGAAAAAGGTATCAAATACCCTATTGCAGACTTTGAAATCACACCAGATGTGGCCATCGTTGACCCTGCGTTGGCACAAACAATGCCCCAAAAGTTGGTGGCCCACACGGGAATGGACGCCATCACCCACGCCATAGAAGCCTATGTCTCGACAGCCCATTGCGACTACACCGACCCCTTGGCTCTGCATGCCATCAAGATGATACGGCGCGACCTAATCGAATCATACGCCGGCGACACCAATGCCCGCAACAATATGCACAACGCACAGTGTCTTGCCGGCATGGCTTTCTCAAACGCCCTTCTGGGTATCGTCCATTCTATGGCACACAAAACCGGTGCCGCCTTTGCCGACTATGGCGCGCATATCATCCACGGCGCCGCCAACGCCATGTATTTGCCCAAGGTAATTGCCTTCAACGCCAAGAACCCAGAGGCTAAACAACGCTACGGTGTCATCGCCGATTCCATAAACCTTGGCGGAAACAACGATGATGAGAAAGTGACCCTTCTTATCGATGCGTTGCGCAAGATGAACGACGCACTTAACATTCCTCATTGCATCAAGAACTACGGTGCCGACTCCTATCCTTGCGAGCAAGGCTTTGTGCCGGAGAAAGTATTCCTTGAAAGGCTGCCCGAAATTGCTAAAAACGCCATCGCCGATGCCTGCACAGGCTCCAACCCGCGTGTTCCGACGCAGACCGAAATGGAAGAGCTGCTGAAATGCTGCTATTACGACACCGATGTCATGATATAGACAGGTCTTTGTTTACGATAGCGAGGTGCGGAATTTCGGAAACGAAAAATCTTCGCCCTCGCTGTTAATCAAGATATTGAAATGAAATTATTGAGAAAACAACAATCAAAGCAACAAAAATATGATCATTAAAGTATGCGTTGGCAGTTCATGCCACCTGAAAGGCTCCTACGATGTCATTCAAGCCTTAAAAGACATCCTCAAGAAATATGACGTTGAAGACGTTGTCGAACTGCAAGCCAGCTTTTGCCTCGGGCACTGCTCTGAAGGTGTCAATGTGAAAATTGACGGGATTTCGGACAAGAAAATCAAGGAAACGGGAGCGACCCTTCACGATGGTTGTTTGATGCTCCACAACGTGACGAAAGACAACGTCGAGGAAGTGTTCGTAAAAGAAGTGTATCCGCTGATTGCAATCTAAACGTCATGTCGAAGTATTTAGAGTTCCGTAACGCGCGGTGCAAGGATTGCTATAAATGTTTACGCGAGTGTCCTGTCAAGGCCATCAACTTCAAGGGGCATCGCGCCGAGATTATAGAGGACAGATGCATCTTGTGCGGCCACTGCACCCTCGCTTGCCCGCAAAACGCAAAAGTGGTGCATAGCGAGATTGACGCCGTGAAGCGTCTGCTCGCGTCAGGCGAGAAAGTGATGGCAAGCGTGGCTCCGTCTTTCATCTCGAGCTTCGGTCTTGCCGACTTCGCGACGATGAAGTTGGCTTTGGCCAAGCTGGGTTTTGCCGATGCCGAGGAAACCGCCGTCGGCGCACAAGCCGTCACAAAGGAATATGCACGGCTGTTGAATACGGGGGAATTCACCAATTTCATCACTTCGGCGTGTCCGGCGGCTTGTCGCATGATACAAGAGTATTATCCCCAAGCGCTCAAATATCTGGCTCCCGTCGATTCACCGATGGTGGCTCATGCCAAACTCATCAAGAAGCAGCATCCTGAAATGAGAATTGTGTTCGTCGGCCCGTGCATCGCCAAAAAACGCGAGGCGGAAGAATGTCACCTCATCGACAACGTGCTGACCTTCGAAGACGTGCAACAACTCTTTGAGGAACACGATGTCCGACTCGATGAAATCACAAGACTTAATTTTGGCAAGGGAAAAGGCGCGCCAAACCTCGCCAAGGAATATCCCGTTCCGCAAGGTATCATCAACTCGTTTGCCGAGCTGCCCGAAGGCTACGACTACATCAGCGTCGATGGCCCGAAGAAATGCGTGGAGACACTGAAAAACATCGAGCATCTCGACCATGTGTTCATTGAAATAAACCTATGCGTCGATGCTTGTGTCAACGGGCCTTGCTCGTTGGTGACTCCGGGTGGTTCCACCAAGGCGACTTCCGACATCCGTAAATACATCAGACGCGAGAAGAAGGAATTCACCGCGCCGCAGGACACAAGCCCGTTAGAGGTTAACCTCACAGCCGCGCATCCGCGCCTGCGCAGCCATAGCATGGCCGCCACCGAGCGCGACATCGAGGCCATTCTTCACCGTACCGGCAAGCTGAAGCCGGAAGACGAACTGAACTGTGGCTCGTGCGGCTATGCCACTTGCCGCGAAAAAGCATGGGCGGTATATAACGGCTATGCCGACATGGAGATATGTCTGCCGTATATGCGTCAACGCGCCGAGTCGCTGTCGTTCGAAATCATCAAGAACAGTCCGGAAGGCATCATAGTCCTGGATTCAGAGATGAATATCGTTGAAATCAACGCCAAAGGTTGCGAACTGCTTGGCATCAACGACTCCAACCTCAAGGGACGCGCCGCCTCCGATTTCTTCCCGCCTATCGACTTCTTCAACGCCTATACGAAGAAAACACATACGGAAAGCAAGCAGATGCATATCCCCGCCACCGGTAAATACATCGACTTGTCAGTCAACTATCTTAAAGGACAAGACGTGCTTTTCGGCATCATGAAAGATGTGACCGCCGCCGTCGATTATGACAATAAAATCATGAAGGTGAAGATGGAAACGCTGACCACCACCGACAATGTCATCAAAAAGCAAATGCGTGTGGCGCAGGAGATTGCCTCGCTCTTGGGAGAGACGACTGCCGAGACCAAGGTGGCTTTGTTGAAATTGAAGCAAACACTTACCGAAGAAAACGCAAACAAATAATGGAACTCTGTCTTGAATCGGGATATACATCGCTTAACCATGTGGGCGAGGAACTGTGCGGCGACAACGTGGCAAGCACTGTCAGCAATGGCTATACCACCCTCGTCCTCGCCGACGGACTCGGCAGCGGCGTGAAAGCCAACATTCTCTCGACGCTGACATCAAAGATTCTTTGCACGATGGCCGCCAACGACATCGACATCTACGAGTGTGTCGAGACTATCATTCAGACCTTGCCGGTGTGCCAGGTGCGAGGTGTGGCTTATTCCACATTCTCTATCATCCACGTGGACACCGAAGGCAAAGGCACTATGTTCGAGTTTGACAACCCCGAAGCCATCTATTACCACAACGGACACTGCCAGAACTTCGACCGCACTGAACTTGAAGTGTGTGGCAAGAAAGTGTTCAAGACCGACCTCAACCTTGAGGAAAACGACATCATCATAGTCATGTCTGACGGCACTATACATGCCGGTATAGGAATGATGCTCAATTTCGGTTGGGAACGCGACCAGATTATGGAACATCTCAACTCTAACATCACACCAAGCATGTCGGCGCGTGCTGTGGCTTGTATGCTTGCGGCGGCATGCAACGACCTTTATGCCGACAAGCCGGGCGACGACACTACCGTGGCCGCTATCAAGATACGTAAGCGTTTAGACGTGAATATCATGGTGGGACCTCCGGTGGACAAGGAGAAGGACGACTTTTATATACAGCATTTTCTTGAAGGCCCGTCGAAGAAAATCGTCTGCGGCGGCACCAGCTCCACCATCGTGGCACGCTATCTGAAGACCGAACTGAAAACCAGCTTCGATTTCCCTGACAAGGAAGTGCCGCCAATTGGATACATCAAAGGCGTTGACTTGACCACGGAAGGAGTGCTGACTTTGCGCCGGCTGCTCAGTCTGTCGGAGAAATATATTTCCATATCCGACCTCACGCCCAAGACTTTCGTCAAGAAAGACGGCGCCTCGTTGCTCGCCGACTTCCTCTTTGAA
>OLGV01000631.1_pt1 | contig 14087 bp, 13 predicted proteins | sample 1605761 | NCBI WGS metagenome assembly OLGV01 (sample SAMN03283245) | human gut metagenome | biome: human-associated habitat; material: feces | host: Homo sapiens | place: Peru | collected 2012
GGATTAGAATCTGAAGTGTGCAAAAGCCTTGTTAGCCTCTGCCATTCTGTGCATATCTTCTTTTCTCTTGAATGCCGCACCCTCGCAGTTGTATGCCGCGATGATTTCAGCACAAAGTTTTTCGGCCATGGAGTGGCCTGAACGCTTGCGGGCGAAGACTATCATATTCTTCATGGAAAGTGAAATCTTCCTTTCAGGACGCACCTCCATCGGCACCTGGAAGTTAGCTCCACCGATACGGCGTGATTTCACCTCAACCTGAGGTGTCACGTTTTCGAGAGCTTTCCTCCAAATATCGAGAGGAGCCTTGTCAGAATCTTTCATCTTCTCGCCTACCATGTCAATGGCATCGTAAAAAATAGAATACGCGATACTCTTCTTTCCCTGCAACATAAGATTGTTCACGAAACGGGTAACCATTACGTCGTGAAACTTAGGATCAGGAAGTAGAATCCTCTTCTTAGGCTTCGATTTTCTCATTGTTTTGTTGGAAATTAAGGTAATAAATTAAAAATTACTTCTTAGCGGGCTTCTTACCTGCCTTTGGCCTCTTGGCTCCGTAGAGAGAACGTGACTGAGTCCTTCCCTCAACGCCGGCAGTATCCAAAGCGCCCCTAAGGATGTGGTAACGTACACCAGGAAGGTCCTTTACACGACCGCCACGAACGAGCACGATTGAGTGCTCCTGCAGGTTGTGGCCTTCTCCAGGGATGTACGCGTTGACCTCTTTAGAGTTGGTAAGACGTACACGGGCAACCTTACGCATTGCTGAGTTAGGTTTCTTAGGTGTGGTTGTGTACACACGCACGCATACGCCCCTTCTCTGAGGGCAAGCATCCAGCGCGCGAGATTTACTCTTCTCGACGATAACCTCGCGTCCTTTGCGAACTAACTGTTGAATTGTTGGCATAAATGATTATAAATCTTTTATTTATGTTTAACTCCCCATTTTTTGGGGCTGCAAATATACGAATAATTTTTTGATTATCAACAACAAACCCATACATTTGTATTGCGGAAGATTTTTCGTCTTCCGAAATTGGCAAGGCACGATGTGTGCGGACGAAAGGATTTTGAGGATATTATAACCTAAAAAATTTTTTGATATGAAAAGGAATATGATTTTGGCTGCTCTTGCGGCCGCCACGGTTCTCGGAGTCATCGGATGCTGCGGGACGAAGGACGTAAAAGTTGAGACCATCAAAAAAAATGCGGCGTATGCTCTCGTGGAGGGAGGAAGGGACTCCGTGAAGATTGAGATAAGCTTGCAGTTCCCGACGGAAGGACTCGGGGCTGAAGCGGCCGAAGGGATTTGCGATGGAATCGTTATGGACGCGCTCGGCGAACAATTCTGCGGAATGACGACACACGAGGCAGTGCAGGGCTACATTGAAGAGACGGTAAAAAACTACCGCGACGCCAACCTTGAGTTCGTAGATCAGGTTGCGAAGAACCCGGAGGACAGGGAGGAAGGCGAATGGGACATCTTCACTTGGGAATTCATGATTGAAGGACGCATGGAAAGCGACTACAACGGCTTTCTTTCCTACTCTCTCTCAAAATACAGCTACACCGGCGGAGCGCACGGCGGCACGTTGCTGCTCGGTCTGAACTTTATGAAAGAGACCGGCGACCCGGTCACCGAAAACGACATCTTCGCGTTCGGCTACGAAGAACGGCTCAGCACCGCCCTTCGCGCCCACCTGAAGTCTTCGCTGGACAAGGATAGCTACAATATGCTCTTTACGACCGACATCACTCCGAACGGCAACTTTGTTCTCAGTAAGGCCGGCATCACATACATCTACGGCCAGTACGAAATCGGCCCATATTCGATAGGCATAATCAAGGTCACCGTTCCTTGGAGCGAGATTCAGGACATCCTGAAGTAGGCAAGGCTGCCGTACAAAATTTACATCAAATTATAGTTTAAGTTTGAACTATTATGCATATATTTGCAGTATAATAGTCTAAATCTAAACCATAATGGCAAATATTTACAGTCTCTCGGACACACAGATTTCGCAAAAGATTGGAGCCAGGCTCAAGTCGATACGCCTGAAGCAGAACATGACACAGCAGGAGCTTGCCAATCAGGCCGTTGTCTCGGTTTCAAGTATAAAGAAAATTGAAAGCGGGCACATCTGTTCGTTCGACTCCCTGCTGAGGATTATGCGCATTCTTGGAAATCTGGATTTGTTGCAGGAACTGACTGAAGATGAGATGCTGAGTCCGAATGAATATTTTGAGCTAGTGAACGCCAAAGGCAGGCATCAGCGCAAACGCGCGAGAAATAAAGGAACATCCAAACCGGAGAGGGAGGAATCGGAATGGTAGATGCTGCAAAAGTGCGGCTGTTCGGTAAAGAGGCCGGGACAGTCAGATGGAATGAGCGGAGAAATGTTGCGGAATTCGAGTACGCGGACAATTTCAACAATTCAGGGATAGAGCCATCCCCAATCATGATGCCCGTAAGAGAGGGACGAGTCTATAGTTTCGGCGGTCTGAACTGGAACACATACAACGGGCTTCCGGGTATGCTGGCCGACTCTTTGCCAGACACTTATGGACGCGCCCTGTTTGACAACTGGCTCAAACTGACCGGCAGGACTTCCGGCAACCCGGTCGAGTCCCTCTGCTTTTTGGGGAAGAGATGTATGGGAGCTCTGGAATTTGAACCTGCAATCGCACCGGAAACGGAATATGCAGAGCGATTTGAGATTGCCACCCTCGTCGATGTCGCGAGAGACGCTCTCCTTCAGAAGGAACAGTTCGGGGCAAATCTCACAAGTGACAGAAAAAACGCCATTGCCGCAATACTGAGCCTCGGGACATCAGCCGGCGGTCAGAGAGCCAAAGCCCTCATCGCCTACAACAAAGACAGCGGTGAAGTGAGGTCAGGACAGATTGAAGCGCCGGAAGGCTTTGACTATTACCTGCTAAAACTGGACGGCGTGACGGCCAGGGCAGGGTTTAGGGAAACGGAAAACTACGGACGCCTTGAATACTCTTTCTACCGATTGGCAAAGGACTGCGGCATCGAGATGACTGAGTGTTCACTGATTGAAGAAAACGGAAGGGCACATTTTCTCACAAAACGCTTCGACAGGGAAAGCGGGAAGAAGATTCACATGCAGACACTGTGCGGAATCGCCCATTACGATTTCCACCTGCACCTTGCATATTCTTACGAGCAGGCTTTCAATATAATGCGCAGTTTGCGCCTGCCCTATTCCCAAGCCGAAGAGATGTTCCGGAGAATAGTTTTCAATGTGGTCTTGAGAAATCAGGATGACCACACAAAAAACATATCCTTCCTGATGGACGAAAAAGGCAAGTGGAGGCTCTCCCCGGCCTACGACATGGGATATGCCTACAATCCTGACGGCCTTTGGACAAGGACTCATCAGATGTCCATAAACGGAAAGTTCGACAATCTGACAAGGCAGGACCTTCTGGCCTGCGCAGCGTCGAACAACATCAAAAATGCCGCAGAAATCATCGACAGGGTCTACGAGCACGCAGCCGAATGGGGCAACACGGCAAGAAATTGCGGAGTGCCGCACGAGATGATAACTGCCATCGAGAAGCACCTGCTGCTTAATATCTAAAATCTAAGCGACATCAGTTCTTAAGACAACGAACAGGACACTTGCTGGATTGCGGAGTGTAGCCCACACCAACATCTACAGTAAGGAAGGCCAAACATAAGGCGACCCACCCCTCTTCGGAATCGTAGTAAGACTGAGAGGACCAGCAGAAAGCGTTGTTACAAGAAAAAAAGAAAATTGCCGGGGAGGATTCTGAATAGACATGACTGCCGGAGAACCAACATCCGTCCAGCGAACTGGTAATCCGATAATGCACTGACAAGGATTTCAATTCATCTCGCGTCGGGACATGCCAACCTTCGGGACAGGCGGATTGTGCCTGATACCACGTATATGTATTTCCAGATTCCTCAGGATACAATGCACCCACATTATGTAGTGCCCAAGTCAATCCATCTATGACAACTCCACCATTTATGACTCTTTTCAGATTCGGCGTGTCGCGATAGTCTATTCTCTCCAACTGAGAATTGTTGGTCAGATCTAATTCAGAAATGCTCAATCCCGAGACATACAGATGAGTCAGTTCCTTATTATTGCTCAGGTTCAAGATAGAGATTTCCTTATTGTTGCTGATATCTAACCTCCCAAGAAGAATGTTCTTCATCAGGTCGATGGAGGTCAGGTCATTGCTCGAGGCGTTCAGTTCCCTGAGTCTTGTGTTTTGGCTGAGATCAATAGCGGTCAAGTGATTGTTGCTGCAATCAAACCGTTCGAGGTTAGAGAAGTATTCGATACCCGAGAGTCTGCTGACAGAATTCCCTGAGATGTCTATTTCGGCCACGGCGAGAGCCTCCTCCTCAGATATTTCCCCGTCGTCATCAGTGTCGAAGTTGTCTATGAGATAAGACTTGAAGTTCGCATCGGGGATGTATATTCCGTCTGTCTTCACTATGGCATCTTCTTGCTCCCGAGCTGTAACATCCTCAAGCTCGCGGCAACCGCACAACGCACTGGCTATCAATAAAATCCCCCAGACAAGGGCGGCAGAGATTCGTTTTTTCATGATGCTTATTTTTATTAAATAGTTTGTTTTCAGTTAATTGACGCAAAGGTAAGTCTTAATCAGCAAATTACAAAAGATTTTTGTGGCTTTACATTTTATTCGCCCCGACCCGTGTAAGCTACTATGGCGGTGCGGTAGGCGATGAGCGCGTCGATGCGGGCGGAGGAGGCGGTGCGGTAGGCGGTCTCGGCTTGGAGGAGGTCCTGGAGGGGGATTAGGCCGGCGGAGTAGTTGGAGAGAGAGACTTCGTAGAGGCTGCGGGAGTTGGAGAGGTTCTCCTCGGAGAGCTGCCAGGAGTCATAGGCGGAGGTGAGGTCGAGCCAGAGCTTGCCGACGAGTAGGTGGAGTTGGCTGTCGAGGTAGGCGCGGTCATTCTCGGCCTTGGCTATTTCGGTGCCGATGCGCTGGGCGCGACGGGCTGTCTTGCCCCAGTCGGAGAGAGGAATCTGGACGGAGGCAAAGGCTATGGCGTTGTAGCGGCCTTTTTTGTAGAGATTGGAGTAGCCGGTGGAGGCGCCGACCGCAACCTGCGGGAGGCCCTCCCCTATGGCGAGGCGCTGTTCCAGGCGCTTGGCCCTGACCTGAAGGTCGAGCAGGCGGGTCTCTTGCATGGATGCTACAATCTCGTCTTCATCACGCCAGTATGTTTCCGGGGCGGCCGGCAGTTCGGAGACGGTGTCGAGCGTGAGGGAGTCGATGAAAGGGCGCTCGGGGGTGGCGTTGGAGGAATAGACGGTGTAGTTTTGGCCTATGGCGTTGAAGAGATTCATCTTGGAGAGGCGGATGCCGCTCGTGACTTTTTTGCGGGCCGCTTTCAGTTCGCCCCGCTTGAGTTCGAGTTGGAGGATGTCAGTCTCGGCGGCGAGGCCGGAGCCGATTGCCGCCGAGAGGCTGGAGTAGAGAGTGTCGAGGGTGCCGTCGAGATAGTCGAGAGTTTCTATCTTGTCCGAGAGCGAGACTACCTGCCACCAGAGACTGTCAACGGCCTCAATGGTCTCGCGGTGGCGGATGTCTTTCTGAAGCTGTGCGGCTTCGACTCCGAGGGCGGCGAGACGGTTGCCTGTGACGATGCGGCCTCCGGCATAGACCGGTTGGAGTGCCATGAGGGATGCGGAGTAGCCCTGCTTGAAAGACTTGTATTTGGTGTTGATGCCATAGAGGGAGCCGTAGGACTCAATCTCACTCTGAATGTTCCATGCCAAGTCGTTATTGCCGAGGATGTCGGTTACGCCGATTTCGAGAAGGGGATTCATGGCCCAATAGCCGAATGCGGTGGCCGAGACGCGGGGGAAATATTCGGAGAGGGCTTCCTGCTTGCGGAGCCAGGCAGCGCGGACATCGAGGGAGGCGTTGTTTAGGGCTGCGTTGTTCTGCATGGCCATTTCGCGACAGTCTGCGAGCGTCAGCGAGCGCCCCCCGACATCGCAAGATGGCGGAACTGCGGACTGGGCGGCGACGTCGGGCGGAAGCTGAGTCGCGAAGAGGGCGGCAGCCGCTGCGGTGGCCACGAGTCTTCGGAATGCTGAGCCGTATTTTTCTATAGAAACATGAAAAAAATAAACTGCTTCAGATTTGTCAATTATTTTCGAGTATAGATTTCTTTTGGAAGAAGGAGTGTACTGGAGGGTACACGACTGATGAGAAAATAAATATAGACCGAAAAGAATGAGAAAGATGATGCAGGTTATTTGTTGAAGGTTTCTATGTCCCCGTACCGGGAATATCTAATATTCGAAAAATATGATTATCACTGACGACGAGCGCACTTTAGCAAGATTCGGAATGAAGTTGGCGATATCCTTCGGGATGAGCGGGGCAAGGGTGACGCTGAACAAGAGCGTGTCGGACACATGCACCATGCTTGACGGGGAAATCGACAAGGTAAGCCGCAATGCGGATAGGGCGCTGACGTTCTGCCTGTTCGCAGAGGGACGCTACGGCACATTCTCGACAAACCGTCTTTCGAAAGACGCCGTCAGGGACTTCGTCGGCAAGGCCTGCGAGACTGTGCGCATTATGGAGGCGGACCAATGCAGGACACTCCCGGCTCCGGAAAGGTTGGCACGGGACGCCAAGACCGGACTCGAAGCCGGGCTGTGGGACGAAGAATATATGAAAATGACCGACGAGGGAAGGGTTGAACTTGCCCGGAGCATGACACTGCGGGAAAGGTGCGGAAAAGGATGGAATGTAGTCTCTGAAGAGAACGAATACACGGATTATGTCGACGAAATCTACCAGATTGACTCACAAGGATTTGAAGGACAACATTTCGAAACCGGCTTTTCCTGCTCATCTGAGGTGACCGTCGCGGACGCGGAGGGCCATAGGTTCAGTTCATACTGGTGGGACTCTTCCGCATTTCTTTCCGGAATCAACCCCGCCGGATGCGCGGAAACGGCCTTGAAAAGAGCCGTGGGCTCTATGGCTCCGGCCGCTATTGAAGGAGGCCTATACCGGATGGTGGTTGACGGGAATGTCGGTTCAAAGCTGCTGAGCCCGATAATCAGCGCGCTCAACGCCTCCGCCATACAGCAGAAAATGTCCTTTCTCTGCGACAGCCGAGGGCAAAGAATGTTCTCTTGTGGGCTCACGCTGACAGACATGGCACGTGAACGCGGCAAGTCCGGGGCACGCCTGTTCGATTCCGAGGGTGTGGCGACAACAAACCTCCCGCTGATTGAGAACGGAGTCGTGAAGAACTTCTTCGTGAACACCTACACAGCAAACAAGACAGGTGAGGAGCCAACCGTGGAGGACATTTCACGCCCCGTGCTCAAGAAATGGGCAAGCGAAGCTATACTCGAGGGACTTGCAGAATGCGGAGAGAGTGCCGGTTTGGAATCAGGAAAAAAAGTTCTACCTTTGAAAGATATTTTGCGCGGAACCGGGGACGGGATTTATGTGACGGAATTCAACGGGGGAAACTGCAACCCTGTGACCGGGGACTATTCCTTCGGGGTGTCGGGATTCAGGTTCAGCAACGGAAAAATTGGCCGGCCTTTCAGGGAGATGCTGATTACCGGCAATATCCTTGAACTCTGGAACAGTCTGCTTGCAGTCGGCGATGACGCCAGGGAGTGCGGGAGATGGAGACTTCCGACGACGGCATTTGACGGCGTCAGTTTTTCGGCATGACGACGGACGCTGAGGCGCGAAGAGGGCGAAGCCGCTGCTGCATCGGGCAGGACGTACTCATTTCGGCGAAGCCTTAATTATTTTGAATTTATTTAAATTTTAAAAAATATGAAAATAGAAAAGAACACTGTGGTGGCTCTCACATACGAGCTTGAGGTTGATGGGCAAATTGTTGACAAATGTACTGTGGAGAGGCCTCTGGACTTCATTCACGGCATGGGATACCTTCTGCCGAAGTTTGAGGAGGAGGTAGCCGGACTTGAGGCTGGGGACAAGTTTGAATTTACGCTCACTCCTGAAGAGGGATATGGAGTCGTTGACCCACAGAGGATTATCGACCTTCCGGTGGAGGCATTTTCCGATCAGGAGGGAAATGTGCGTCACGATCTGCTCGTTGAAGGCTCGAACATCACTCTCGTGAACCAGTTCGGGCAGCCAGTTCCGGCAAAAATCCTGAAGGTGGAGGCAAAGACAGTCAAGGTCGACGTGAATCACCCTATGGCCGGCAAGACGCTGAATTTCAAGGGCGAAATTGTGAACGTGCGTCCTGCGACAGAGAAGGAAATCAAGGAAGGTCTCCACGGAGAACTCGCGGGAGGCTGCTCCGGGTGCGGCGGAAACTGCGGAGAAGGCGGCTGCGAAGGATGCGGAGACGGCAAGGAATGCGGATGCGGAGACAGCTGCGACTGCAAGTAAAAATGTGCGGCAAAGTCGGGAAATCTTTGCACTATGAAAATAGCCGTCGTCATATTAAACTGGAACACAAAGGATTATCTGCGGATGTTTCTGCCTCCGCTGCTTGATTCCGTGGCAATGTTCAACGGCGGCGTCTCCAGTTTGGAAACGAGCATCGCCGGAAACGGGTCGCACCAAGCCGACGGGCAGCCGGACAGAGCGGAAGTCATTGTGGCCGACAGCGCATCGACAGACGGTTCGATGGAAATGATGGCGGAAGAGTTTCCGTCAGTGCGCAGGATTCCTCTCGATAAGAACTATGGGTTCACGGGAGGCTACAACAGGGCACTTAAGATGCTGTGCGACAATCCTTCTGAAGATAGAGCTCCGGCATCCGGGGAGACTGCCCGCTGCATTCCTTACGACCTGTTCATTCTGCTCAACTCGGACATCGAGGTCACGCGGGACTGGCTGCGGCCGCTCGCAGAATGGATGAAAGAGCATCCGGAATGCGGTGCTTGCGGCCCGAAGCTGCACAGCTGGTACGAGCGCGATATGTTTGAATATGCAGGAGCGGCAGGCGGATGGATCGACCGTTTCGGCTACCCGTTCTGCCGCGGGCGTGTTCTCGGAAAGGTTGAGAAGGACAGCGGGCAGTATGACACTCCGACCGACGTGCTGTGGGTTACGGGAGCATGCCTTGCAGTCCGTGCCTCGGTATGGAACTCACTCGAAGGGCTGGACGACAGGTTTTTCGCGCACATGGAGGAAATCGACCTGTGCTGGAGGATGCAACTTGAGGGGTGGAAGGTGACGGTGGTACCTGAGTCGACGGTCTATCACCTCGGAGGTGGGACCCTGCCGAAGAACTCGCCGCAGAAGCTCTATCTCAACTACAGAAACAACATCCTCCTGCTCGACAACAACCTCGCCCGGACGATAGGAAGGAGGAAAGCGGCGTTGAGGGTTTTCTGCAGAAAGATTCTGGACGGATGCTCGGCGATGGTCTATCTTCTGTCATTTCGCATGGACTTCTTCAGGGCCGTATGGAGAGCGCACAGAGATGCATCAAGGCTCATCGCCGAGAAACGGTCAGGAAATGACGCGCCGGACAGTCACGGGAGACACAGTGTCGCGGGGATTTATGGCGGGTGCATGATTCCTCGGGCGTTGTTGGGCATTAAAATATTGTAAGTTATGCGGATAGTTATTGCAGGAGCAGGAGAAGTCGGTTCGCATCTGGCCAAGATGCTGAGCAACGAAGCCAATGATATAACGGTCATTGACAGCGACCAGGGCCGTCTTGACAGTTTGTCGGCAATAGCTGACATCGTCACAGTGAACGGAAACTCGTCCGAAATCGGAGTGCTTCGCGAAGCCGGGGTGCCGGAGGCGGACCTGTTCATCGCAGTGAACCCGTCAGAGTCACAGGATGTGAATATTGTCAGCGCAATTCTGGCCAAGAAACTCGGCAGCCGCAAAGTCACTGCCCGCGTCAACACCGAGGAATACCTGTCATTCGAAAACAAGAACATATTTACGGAAATGGGCATCGACCTGCTCTTCTATCCGGAAAAGATTGCAGCAAATGAAATCGTTGATTTGTTGCGTCACAATGCATCCACTGACTCGATGGATTTCGCAAGGGGGCGGGTGCAGATGTCCGTCTTCAAGGTAGAAGATGACTCCCCTCTTCTGGACATGAACGTGCTGGACCTGAGCCGCCACGCGACGTCTGATGACCTGCAGTTCCGCGTCGTCGCCATATCACGGAACAACTCCACGATAATCCCTAAAGTTGACACCAAGTTCAAGTACCACGACCTCGTCTACATCATCTCCAAGCGCGAAGGCACGCAGATGCTGATGAAACTCATAGGCGCGGTGAACCTTGAGGTGAGCAAGGTCATGATTCTCGGAGGGAGCCACACTGCGGAGATGGTTGCGCGCCAAATCATCGGAAAGGTCGATGTCATAAAGATCATCGACAACAACAAGAGCCGCTGTCTTGAACTTTCTGAGACATTGGGGGACAAAGTTTCCGTAATCAATGCCGACGGACGGAATTCGGACGTACTTGTGGAGGAGGACATACGCAATTTCGATGCATTCGTTGCGCTCACCGGTTCATCAGAGGCGAACATTCTCGCCTGCGTCGCTGCAAAAAGACTCGGGATTCCGAGAACCATCGCAGAAGTGGAGAACATCGAATATATACGACTTGCCGATGGGATGGGAGTCGACGCCGTCATAAACAAAAAACTCATCACGGCCAGCCGCATCTTCAAGTTCACGTTGAGCGACAAGGTGCGTTTCATCAAATATATGAACGGAACAAATGCCGAAGTTTTGGAGTATATCGTCGTCAAAGACGCAAAAATAACCTCCGGCAGCCTGATGGATCTTGACTTTCCGAAGGACGCGATTGTCGGTGGAGTGATTCGCGGCAACAACTCGTTCATCGCTGTGGGAAGCACTCAGATTCAGGAATATGACCGCGTCGTGGTCTTCGCTTTGCCGGAGGCTGTGAGGGAGGTCGACAAATTCTTTAAATAGCGGGGCGCCTAAAAGGCGGTCTGCTTCGTTGCATGTGAATTTCAAATCCTCACAACCATAAGGTTGCTCCGGTGTTGAAATCCCCAGTGCGCCTTGCATCACATCCTTTTATGCATTCCCTTTCCTTCGGCTGCTTTATTTAATTCTTCAATTATTTTCGAGAGGCGGGAATATGACAAAATGTCATTAATTGGGACGCGGCTTGCTCTTTGAGTTAGAGCGGGTGGGTCTGATGTGCCCTGATGAGAATTCCGGGCGTATCGGGCCGTGCAATATGTTTGATAAAATGGAGAAATAAGATATGAGCAAGAACAGGAAACACAACGAGAAAGTTGAGAAAAGGATTGAGGAACAAGAAGTTATTCCTGACGAGAAAGTCGCTGAGAAAACTTCCGGGAAGCCTGAGGAAGAGAGCAATAAGAATGAGGAAAAGGCTGCCGATGAAAATAACGAACTGGAGGAACTGAAGAAGTCCACGGCTGAACTGGAGAAAAAACTGACAGCCACAGGTGACAAGTTGGCCAAAACAGAAGACGCTTATGTCAGGCTGATGGCTGAGTTCGACACATTCAGGCGCCGTACTGCACAGGAGAAACTGGATATGGTGGCCACAGCGGCCGAAGACACCATCAAGGGAATTCTTGTGGTGCTGGACGACTGCGAAAGGGCGATGAAGGTTCTTGCCGAATCCAACGACGCGGCTGCGGCAAAAGAAGGCACGGAACTGATTTACAATAAACTCATGGCCTACCTCAAGAGCAAGGGGCTCACACCGATAGAGGCTATGGGCACTGACTTCGACACTGACGAGCATGAGGCTGTAGCCCAGTTCCCGGTTGAAGATCCCCAGAAGAAAGGAAAGGTCTTCGACGTTGTCCAGACCGGCTACAAACTCAACGGCAAAGTGATACGCTTCGCCAAGGTTGTTGTGGGAATTTGAGACTCCCATATGACATCAGTCAATTAGCGAGAAAATAGGAGAAGCGGCAATTATGGCAGAAAAGAGAGATTATTATGACGTGCTCGGCGTAGCGAAAACGGCGACGGCCGACGAGATAAAGAAGGCGTACAGAACGCTGGCAATAAAATATCATCCGGACAAAAATCCTGGCAACAAGGAAGCCGAAGAGAAGTTCAAGGAGGCAGCCGAGGCGTATGCTGTGCTCAGTGATCCGGAAAAGAGAAAGAAGTACGACCAGTTCGGTCATGCCGGCCTTGGAGACAATCCGGGACCTGACTTCAGTGGCGGGTTCGGAGACCTGAACGACATCTTGAACAATCTGTTCGGAGGCGCGTTCGGAGGGTTCTCCGGAAGTTTCGGCGGCGACGGTGGATTCGGCGGATTCGGCGGATTCGGCGGCGCCCGTCAGCAAGAGCGCGTTTCAAGGGGCAAGGATATTAGGGTTCACGCCCGTCTAACCCTCGAGGAAGTGGCTCGCGGTGTCGAGAAAGAAATCACTATCGAAAGATTCGTGCCTTGTCAGGCATGCGGTGGCAAAGGCGCGAAGTCAGCTGCCGACATCAAGACCTGTCCGACCTGCAAGGGTACAGGACAATACAAGAGGGTCGTCCAGTCATTCCTCGGACAAACGGTCGCCTACTCGCCATGTCCGCAGTGCGGCGGTGAAGGGAAGATTGTGACAAATCCTTGTCCGAGCTGTGGGGGAAGCGGTCTCGTAAGAAAGCGCGAGACAGTGCGCGTGAAGATTCCCGCAGGAGTCGAGGACGGAATGCAGCTCAGAGTGACAGGGGCCGGAAATGCGGCCAAGAACAACGGAATCAACGGCGATCTTCTCGTTGTCATCGACATTGACGCGCACAAGGACTTTGAGCGCAAGGACAACAATCTGTTCTACACTAAGGTGATTTCAGTGACAGACGCTATGCTCGGATGCGAGGTTGACATCCCGTGTCTCAACGGCACGTCACAGAAGCTCAGGATTGAGCCGGGCACACAGTCCGGCACCGTGCTCACGATGCGCGGCAAGGGACTTCCGTCCGTGAACAGCTACGGCTGCGGAAATCTCTACGTCAAGATTGGTGTTTGGATTCCGAAGAAACTCAGCCGCGAGAGCAAGGAGCTTGTCGAGGCGCTCGGAAGGTCTGCGGATGTGGTGCCTAATCCTACACGAGATGACAAGTCTTTCTTTGACAAACTGAAGAACTTGTTCTGAATGGGCGCCTGAAAAATATCAGAATCAGAGCCTGAACGGAGAAATCCTTTCAGGTTTTTTTATTCCCAATCGGTGAGCTTGAGACGAAATTTGATGCTGGTGGAGAGACGGCCTTCTTCGCCCTTGATGCGGGAGGGGAAGGTGCGACGGGATTCCTCAATGAAGCCGAGCTTGCGGAAGACGTTGCCTTCGGAATCGAAGCCTGAACGCAGAGGACGGCCAGGAATGGCTGTGGAGATGGCATAGGTCATTATATCGTCAGGGTGGCGGTCGGTGATGAACGCGTCCAGAAGTTTGCCCATACCGCCAATCACACGAGTGTCATCAAGAGAGGCATAGCGTACCCATTCGTAGGAACTCACGATTCTCCCCTGCTTTTCCCAGCGGCGGGCGTTCGAAAACGTTGCCACAGCCACAAGTTCCCCAGACGAGGACTCGACAGCCATGCGGCTATCATCGGACATCGCCACCGAGTCCTTGCCGGAAAGCGAACGCAGTTCTGCGGCCCCCGTTGTTCGCCGGCGAAACAGACCATAGCAGTCACGGCACGAGGCTTTTCCATAGACATGGTTGGCATCAAGGAACGAATCGGCAGTCTTCCTGTCGATCTTCCGGACCTCGCAGTTTCTGGCGAACACGGTCCGTGACGTTATTATCGGGTCATTGTACTCCATTGCTGCCTCATATCCTCGTGGCAGCGGTATAATCTGCCATAACGGATTCCCACGCGAAGATATAAATGCTTTGCATATTCTCAAAACATAAAGACGAAAATCATTTTTTCAAGAAATATGCGTCCAAAAATTTGCAAAGTAAAATTTTATTCCTACCTTTGCAATCCCAAAACGGAAATGGTGCCATAGCTCAGTTGGTAGAGCAAAGGACTGAAAATCCTTGTGTCCCTAGTTCGATTCTCGGTGGCACCAC
>OLGV01000632.1_pt1 | contig 14084 bp, 9 predicted proteins | sample 1605761 | NCBI WGS metagenome assembly OLGV01 (sample SAMN03283245) | human gut metagenome | biome: human-associated habitat; material: feces | host: Homo sapiens | place: Peru | collected 2012
GGTCTCCAGGATCTTGCAATCTACGAGATCTCTGATGATGCTGCTGCAACTACAATCAAGGCTCTTACAGATGCTAAGGCTGTATTTGCTAAGTATGATGCTGCTTCTAAGGCAGTTCCTGCTGCAGCTCCTGCAAAGCCTACTGATTCTTCTATCGACCTCGATGGCACAGGTGCTGTAACAGTTCCTGGCGATGAAGTTGTTACATGGGAAGAAGTTGCTGGTAAGAAGGTAATCACTTCTACAACAAAGAAGGGTGAATTCCTTGCTGCTGCTGCTGAGGCTGATGTAGCTACACATAACACAGCTGCTAAGAAGTATGCTGATGACGTTAAGGCTTACGATGCTGCTGTTAAGGCTTCTACAGATGCTAAGGCTGCATACGATGCACTCGCTGCTGACCTCAAGCTCGGCTCTCTTGATGCTTACGATGCTGCTATCGAGGCTGCAAAGGCTGCTTCTAAGGGCACATATGTTGGCGTTGAGGTTAAGTCCACAACTCCTACAGCTGAAACACTGTTCACAAAGTTCGAGTCCAACAAGGTTGGTCTTAAGTCCGGTATCACAGTAGATAGCGGCGTTGTTAAGACTGTATCTGCTGACCTCGGAGCTTGGAAGCCTGATGCTCTCCGTCAGATCCGTGATGCTATCGCTGACAACAGCGGCGTTACACTGACATTCACAGCTAAGGACAACTTCGATGATGCTGCATACAGAGCTTGGGCTAAGTCTGTTGGCGGTGCAAACCTCAACTGGACAGCTACAAACGGCGTTTGGGATACAGACAACACTAAGGATTCCTACGATCCTTGGGGCGTATCAATGTTCACAGGCGCAATCGTACTGAACAGAGACTTCTCCAAGCAGTTCTCCGCTTCCGGTCTTGTTGATTGGGGCACAAACACAATCACATTTGATTGGGATGAGCTGACAGAAGGTAGATTCTATGATGCTTCCGTAGTTCTCCACTCCGTTGAGCTCCTCTCTACTCAGAACGTAGAGTGGGTATCCTGCACAGTTACAGTTCCTGAGCAGGAAGCAGCTTCCGATTCCGCTGATTCTTCCCAGGGCAAGACTGAGGATCCCGATGAGATCGAGACTACTCCCGTAGAGACTGAGGTTATCACAGAGGCTCCTGTTGAGACAGAGGCTCCTGCAACTGAGGCTCCCGCTGAGACAACAGCTGTTGCTCCCGTAGAGAACATTCCTACAGGTAACGCTCCTGTTGCTCTGGCTGTAATTCCTGTTGCTCTTGCAGCTGCAGCAATTATCGCTAAGAAGAGAGGCTAATTCATAGCCCCCACACGATTTAGATTACTTACGTTTTCTAACATCATATAAAGGCACCCCGTCCGTATGCAGAGCGGACGGGGTGCTTCTTTTTTTGCGGCAATGGTTTTCCATTGCATCTATTTGATATGAAAAAAGCTCCCGATATTGACATCGGGAGCTTTTTCATATTAATCTATATCATTTAGTTCGTGAAGAACAAGCTTAGCTTTTCCCGAATCAATATCGGAAATGATCTTTTCGAGCCGCTTCATGTTTTCTTCGGAGTAGAAAGGATCAACACTGACATCAAAAGGTATCCTTTTTTCCCTCGCAACCTTTTTGGCAAAAATAATAAATGCCGTTGACATATTCATTCCAAGCTCTTTGCAGGTCGATTCCATATTTTTTTTCAGATCTTCGTCCATTCGGAAATTGACCATAGTCTGTGCCATAACTATCATCTCCTTTATTTATAGTATATCACATAATACATACAATGTCAAGCATATGCTTTACAGATTTGGGCGGCAAATTAAAATCTCAAACCCCGCCGATTTGCATAAAAATTTACCGTCACTTTCATTTTGTGCATTGTGCCGAATTTATGCGCATTTCACAACAAAAAAGCATGCGGAAATCGTTTACAAAGTGTAAACATTTTTGATGTTCATATTTTTAAACTAACCTTAAATCTCCTTTATTCTTCCTCGGCTTTCTCTTATTTGTCACATATTTATCCTTTGATTGTCATTTTCAACAGCATGTGAGTGATGTGTTTGTGAAAATCGCCAAAAAAACGTCATATCGAAGTTATTTTAACTTAAACGTTTCCGTCCGCTTGACAAATCTTATGCATATTGTTATAATGTTAGTAAGATACTTATGCGTTATTAGTCAGAATGACATATAATGGGATATAAGATTATACATTTTGCACAAAAACATTCGTGTCCAAGCCTCGGATACGAATGATGTTTTGATTTTAAGTGTATCGTTTCTTCCTGCGTAAGTCCTTAAATCCTATGAAAGGTGGTCATTAAGTGTCTAAAAAATCCAACCTGAAAAGGCTGCTGGCTTCGGCTGCTGCTCTGATAATGGCATGCTCTGCCGTTCCGATGACTGTCTTTGCGGATACAGCCGACACGGCGGATTCCGATACGTCCGCTTCCGCCGAAAACACCGCTTCCGACAGCGAGCAGTCAGGCTTCGTAAAGCAAAAGACTTACAGTGATTATTATGACGAAATTGCAGACAAGCCGCGCCCCGAGGAAACGGTCACAGCCGAATTTACAGACGCTTCCGATGAAACAGAATGTTCAGTAGAATCCTATGAGGGCAAGGAAAACGTTCTCGTATGGTCTAACCAGGAGGGCGCTGTTACCTATGAGGTGGACGTTCCCACAGCCGGTGCGTATAACCTCGAAGTAACATATTTCCCCCTCACAGGCGGAAACACAACCACTGAAATGTCCGTCCTCTTAGACGGCGTTTCCCCTTACGATACCGCTACCCGTGCATCTTTCCCCAGAACATGGGTCAATGCGTATCCCATCAAAACAGATTCCAAGGACAATGAGGTGCGTCCTCCGCAGGTAGAACAGCCCGAGTGGACGACGATCTCTCTCCGTGATGTCGATGGTCTGTTCAACGACCCCCTCTATTTCTATTTCGATGAGGGCAAGCACACCATCACTTTCGAATCCTATAAGGCAAGCGTTGCTATCGCTGAGGTAAAGCTCGTGAATTCTAAGGGATTTGCTGAGTATACAAAGCCCTCCGATTCCGATCTCGCCGCTAATTCCGATGCCGAAGTTATCCGCATCGAGGGCGAACACGCTGATACCAAGTCCGATCAGACACTTTATCCTACATATGACAGAGGCAGCTACCTCACTTCTCCCTCAAACCCCACAAAACAGCGTTATAACACAATAGGCGAGGGTACATGGGACAGCGCAGGACAGTCTATCACATGGAATGTAGATGTCGATAAGGACGGATATTATAAGCTCGGCATCAAGGCACGCCAGAACTCTATGCGCGGTATGTACTCGAACCGCCGGGTATACATTGACGGCGAAGTTCCGAATGATGCTTATGCCCAGGTGAAGTTCTATTACGATGCTGACTGGGAATGCGTATCTCCCGAAGATGATAACGGCGACCCTGCCTATGTTTATCTGACAAAGGGCAAGCACACCCTGACTATGGAAGTTATCCCCGGTGAGATAGGCGACTCTATGAGACGTCTGGACTCCGTTGTTTACGATGTCAACCAGTATTACAGAAAGATACTTATGATCACGGGACCTAACCCCGATAAGTATACCGATTATAACGTTGATAAGGAGATCCCCGAACTTATCTCCGAATTCACACGTCTGAGAGATGCTCTTTATGAGGAGAAGGCGAATATTGAGTCGCTTTCAAATCAGGGCGGTTCTGAGGCTGCCGCTCTTGAACGTCTTGCTATCGTTCTCGACAGATGTATCGAGAAGAAAAACAAGATCCCCCAGATGATCTCAACGCTGAAGGATAACGTTGCTTCCGTTTCCTCGTGGATGCGTCAGTACCGTACTCAGCCGCTCCAGATCGACTATTTCGAGCTTGCGCCCGCTTCCAAGGACTTCACTTCCTGCAAGGAACAGTTCTTCAAGAGCCTGTCGTTCAGCACAAAGTCCTTCTTCGGCTCCTTCGTTGAGGATTACACCGTTCTTTCCGATGTTTCGCAGGATTCCATCAACGTATGGGTCGGACTCGGACGTGACCAGACGGTCGTTGTCAAGGAGCTTGTTGACTCCCAGTTCGTTCCCGAATATAACATAAACGTTTCCATCAACCTCGTTCAGGGAAGCATCATGGAGGCTGTTATGGCGGGCAAGGGTCCTGACGTGTCGCTCTTCTGCGGCGGTGAGTTCCCGATAAACCTCGCTATCCGTGACCTTATCCTCCCGCTCGATGAGATGGACGGCTTCGATGAGATAAAGGACAGATTCCAGGATACCGCTTTCGTGCATTATACTTTCAATGATCGCGTTTACGGTGTGCCTATCTCAAGAACCTTCCCGATGATGTTCTACCGTACCGATGTTCTCGCAGGTATCGGCATAGACGATCCCCCCGAGACATGGGACGATCTCATTGATATGCTCCCCGCTATCCAGAGAGCTTATCTCATGCCCGGTCTTGTCCTCCCTGTAAACGTAAACGGCAACGCTGTTGCTGCTGCTACCGAGTCAGGTCACACATTCGCTCTGCTGACTCTCCAGAGAGGCATCAACTATTATAATGACGATCAGACTGCTACCACATTTGAAACTCAGGAAGCTGTTGACGCTTTCGAGCAGTGGGTAAAGTTCTATACTACATATAACTTCGATCAGCAGTACGATGCTTTCACACGTTTCAGAACAGGTGAGGCTCCTATCGTTATCCAGAACTACAATACTTTCTATAATCAGCTGAATGTCGCAGCTCCTGAGATCAAGGGACTCTGGGACTTCACTTCCGTTCCCGGAACACTCCGCGAGGACGGCACGGTTTCTCACGCTGCAAACTCCAACGGCTCAGGCGTTGTTATCCTTAAGGACTGCAAGAACGTTGACGCTGCATGGGAATTCATCAAGTGGTTCACTTCTACCGACGTTATGGTTTCCTACGGTCAGAACGTTGAAGGCGTAATGGGCCCTCTCGGAAGATTTGACTCCGCTAACCCCGAAGCTTTACAGAGACTCAACTGGTCCAAGAAGGATCTCACTAAGATCATGGCTCAGATGGATGAACTTGAAGAAATTCCCATCACGCCGTCGTCCTACGTTGTAACACGAAGCATCATGAACGCATTCAGAACCTGCGTAAACGATGCTGAGAATCCCCGTGAAACACTGAGATGGTACAACAGGGACATCAATGCCGAGATCACAAGAAAACGTGAGAACCTCGGTCTCGATGATTAATTCAGTCAGGAGGGATTAAATTTGGCATCTTCATCCGAGCCCGCTAAGAAGGAGATTCTTCTCCCCTCCGAGCGGAAAATGAGCCGTAAAGAACGCTGGGCATATACCCGCCATGAAATGAAGAGAAATTACATGTGCTACGTTATGCTTGCGCCGTTCATGCTGCTCTTCCTCGTATTTACGGTAATACCCGTTATCATGTCGCTGCCTATCGGCTTCACAAGCTTCGATATGGCGCACTTCCCGAAGTGGATAGGATTTCAGAATTTCTATACTCTGTTCCTTGAGGACGATGTTTTCCTCATCGCTGTCAGAACCACTATCATCTTCGCTATCTTTACAGGACCGCTCAGCTATTTCCTGAGCTTCCTGCTCGCCTGGCTCATCAATGAGCTTCATCCCGCTCTGAAGACACTGTTTACGCTCGTTTTCTATGCGCCTTCTATGGCAGGAAACATCTACTTCGTATGGCAGCTGATCTTCAGCGGTGATACCTACGGCTACGCAAACGCCGCTCTTATGGAACTCGGCATCACAAACTCCGCTATCCAGTGGCTTACAGATGCGAACTATGTTCTCCCCTGCGTTATCATAGTTCAGCTCTGGCTCTCAATGGGCGCAGGCTTCCTTGCTCTGCGTGCAGGCTTCCAGGGCATCGACAAGTCCATGTACGAGGCGGGTGCTATCGAGGGAATCAAGAACAGATGGCAGGAGCTTATCTACATCACTCTGCCTTCTATGGGACCTCAGCTGATGTTCGCCGCTGTTCAGCAGATCGTTACAGCCTTCACAGCCGATCTCGTCGGCAGACAGCTCGCCGGCTTCCCGTCGACTGACTATAAGGTACATACGATCATGACGCACGCTTTCGACTACGGTTATATCCGTTACGAGATGGGTTATGCGTCCGCAATATGCTTTGTTCTGTTTATCGTAATGCTGTTGTGTAATGCGCTTATCCGCCGTATCCTCAGCAAATATATTGACTGACGGGGGTGAGTGATAGTGCTGAAAAACAAGAAAAATCTCAAACCGTCCGAGCTGGCTGCCCTTCAGGAAGCGGAAAACGCCGCTGCCCTCGAAGCGCTCCGCAAACGCCGTGAGAAGGAACACCGCAAGATGGAAAAGAGCAAGGGTTCCAACAAGCGTGTCGGCAAGTCGTGGAAAAACGACGTAGGCATCTTTCTGGTGCTGACTATCCTCGGACTCTTTATGATCTTCCCGATCTATCTGGCTATCATCAACTCGCTGAAGCCTGTTCAGGAGATCTTTATCATGCCTCCTAAGCTCTACGCTATGGAGCCTACACTCGATAACTTCGATGACCTCTTCAAGGTCGCAAACAACTCATGGGTACCGTTCTCAAGAAACGTTTTCAACAGCGTTTTCGTTACCGTTACAGCAACCGTTTTCCACATTCTGTTCGCTTCGACAGCCGCTTTCGTACTTTCCAAGTGCAAATTCCCCGGCTTCAAGTTCCTGAATGAGGTAATCGTTGTGGCAATGCTCTTTACCAGTACCGTTCTTTACATCATGCAGTACCTGGTAATGGCAGAGCTCGGAATGATCAACACCTACTGGGCGCTGATCCTTCCTATCATCGCTACGCCTATGGACCTCTACCTGATGCGTCAGAGTATGTCTCAGCTGCCCGACGCTATGATCGAGGCTGCCAAGATCGACGGCGCAGGTCTTATGAGGATCTGCTGGGGCATCGTAATGCCTAACTCAAAGCCGGCTCTTATGACAATCATCATCTTCCAGTTCCAGGCTGCATGGAATGCGACAGGCGGTCTCTTCATCTACGATGAGGCACTCAAAACAATGCCGACAGTCGTTCAGCAGATCGCTGCGGCAGGTCTGGCAAGACAGGGTGCGATCGCTGCATCGGCAGTCGTACTCATGGTTCCGCCGCTGCTTATATTCATTCTCGCACAGAGGAACGTTATGGAAACAATGGCTCATTCAGGTATCAAGGATTGATGAGCTGTACAACTTAAAGAAAAGGGTGATGATTTGTGATAAACCGAAAAAAAGCTGCTGCGGTCATCTTGTCGGCAATGCTTTCGGTTAGTGCTTTGACCGCTTCGGTTTCCGCTCTGGAAGCCTATGACCCTTATACATATGACAGATGGAGCGATGCTGTTCCTTCACAGGTCGGATATGTTGCGGATCATAACATCGACGGCGCTCAGATGGGCTGCGACAAGCTCGTTGAGCCTACGGATCTTTTCCTTGCTGCCGATAATAAGTTCTATATAACCGATAAAACGGGCGAAGTTGAGATAAACGGAGAGAAGCAGAAGCTCCCCTCCAGGCTCATTATCACCGACATGGAATTCAATGTCGAGAGAATAATGACCGAATTTGACTATAACGGCGAAACGCTTACTCTGAAAAACCCGAGCGGCGTTTTCGTAAGCCCATATGACAATACGATCTACATCGCAGATACGGAAAATTCCCGTATCATTCACTGCGATCAGGACGGAAAGGTCATCAGACTCTTCGGAAAGCCCGATTCGGAGCTTTATTCCGCTGACCTGACCTATAACCCGATAAGAGTTCTCGCCGATAAGGCAGGAAATGTTTACGCAGTCGTAAAGAGCGTAAATAAGGGTGCCGTTATGTTCAACAGCGACGGAGAGTTCCTCGGATTCTACGGCGCAAACCGTGTTGACGCTACCGCTGAGGTGCTTTCCAGATACTTCTGGAACCTCATCTCCACGGAAGAGCAGCGTGCAAGTACGATCAAGACAACTCCTGTCGGCTTCTCAAACTTCGATATCGACGAGGACGGATTCATTTACACAGTAACCGAATCCACAGATGTCGATACCGATATCGTAAAGAAGCTGAACCCCAGAGGCTACAACATCTTCAATAACGCAAACGTAAACGACGTTACTTTCGGTGATGTGCCTCCTGCATATTACTCCATTTATTCCAAGGAAACTTCGATGGTCGATATCGATATCGGAGATGACGGCGTGCTGAACTGCCTCGACTATAACCAGGGCCGTATCTTCCAGTACGACAAGGAATGCAACCTGATGTTCATCATCGGCACAACGGGCGATCAGCTCGGAGGCTTCAAGGCTCCTTCCGCTGTCGAGTCCTATCAGGATAAGCTTTACGTCCTCGATTCCAGAAAGTGCAACATTACCGTATTCAAGAGAACAGACTTCGGAAACATTGTTACTAAGGCTACCGAGCTTTATAATGACGGACGCTACGATGAGGCTCTTGAGCCTTGGCTCGAAGTCCTGAAGTACGACGGAAACTATCGCCGCGCTTACATCGGAATAGGCAACGCTTACTTCAACAGCGGCCGATATGAGGAAGCTATGAAGTATTACAAGACCGCTATCAGCCGTGTCCGCTACGATAAGGCTTATGAGGGCTACCGTGATGACTTCCTGAGAGATCATTTCGATGTTATAATGGTAGTTCTGATCCTGCTGATAATCCTCATCGTCGTTCTCAAAAAGATGAAGAAAGCAGGAAAGCTTGATTTCAAGCGTATGTTCCAAAATATGAAAAGAGAGGGTGTGCAGCTCAAATGATGGATTATACTAAAGGTCAGTGGGCGAAATACGTTTGCATGCACCCGTTTGAAGGCTTCGAGGACCTCCGCTGGAAAAAGGGCGGTTCGATGAAGATCGCATGGGGCGTTGTCGTTCTCCTTTTCATCGCATCACTGGCATACAGCCGGCTGTACGGCTTTCAGTATTACAGCAGCTATGACAGGATCTTCAACATAGTTCCTTACATATTCAAAAGCTTTATCCTCTTCCTGACATGGGTAGTCGCAAACTGGTCAATGTGTACGCTGTTCGACGGCGAGGGCACGATGAAAAACATCTTCATCAACAGCGCTTATGCTCTTATCCCTTATGTTATAAGCTCGCTCCTCTGCACATTCCTCTCGCACTTCCTTATCAGAGATGAGTACATCTTCATCCAGACGATACAGATAATCGGTGAATGCTGGACCTTCATACTTCTCGTATCCGGTCAGAAGGCTGTTCACCAGTTCACATTCGGCAAGACGATAGCTCTTATGCTGCTCACGATAGTAGCTATGATCGCAATTATCTTCCTGCTCGTTCTGCTGCTTACTCTGTTCCAGCAGATCATAATATTCGTTCTCTCTATCTACACTGAGCTGACTTACAGATTCAGAGTTTAAAGCAATTGCTAGAAAAGTGGTGAATAAAGATAATGCAGATAAAAATGAGGAAGATCCTCGCCGCATTCGCAGCGGCAGTTATGGTCGGCAGCATGACAGTTTCGGTATATTCCGAGGATGCTCCCGCCGATGAAGCAGCAGCTGAGGAAACGGCAGCCGAGGAGACCGATTCCGAAGGCTCGGGCAGCAAGAAAAAAGATGTTGAGACCCGTACCGAGGAAGAGGCTCTCGCTTCAATGGAGCAGGTTGCGGATAACGCAAACTTCACGCTCTATTATAACGACTCAGAGGACCTTATCGCTCTCAAAAACAAGAAAAACGACTACATCTGGTGGTCGATACCCATCAATGCAGCCGCTTCAAACGCTACCGGCGCTCAGGTACAGGAGCTGCTCTCGGGCATGACCCTCGTTTACGGCGACCCCGAAAAAAGACGTACTTCCACACTCACAAGCGCAAAGAAGTCCTCTCATTCTTCGGAAAAGCTCTCAGACGGCGTTAAGATCACCTACGATTACGCAGAGCCGGGCATCACTATCCCCGTTAATATCGAGCTTTGCGATGATTATCTCAGAGTTTATGTAAATACCTCCGAGATCACCGAAAAGGACAGCTCACAGACGACCGGAAAGCTCACAACGAGCCTTACCTTTATGTCGACCTTCGGAGCTGCTGATATGTCCGAGGACGGATATTTCGTTATCCCGGACGGAAGCGGTGCTGTTGTCGAGTTCAATAACGGACGCACAGGCTACGCTCCCTACACAGGCAGGGTCTACGGCAGAAACTATACCGCCGTTCCGACAACAAAGCCTACCGTTACCCGTCAGGTATATCTCCCGATGTACGGTATCGTCAAGGACGGAAACGGCATGATGGTAGTTGCCGACAAGGGCGACAGCTGCGCAACTATCAACGCTTACACAAGCCGTCAGAACAAGACCGATTACAACTCATGCTACTTTACCTTTGAAATAAGAACCTCCGATGAATACCTCATGGGCGGTGAATCCAATCCCCTTAAGGTATTTGAAAAGAGAGGTATCCACGTTCCTGAGGTCGAGGTAAGATATTACCCCCTGACCGATGACGAGATGGATTATATCGACATCGCCGATTCTTACAGAGATTATCTCATCGGCGAAAAGAACGTCGAGCAGAAGACTGACGATGCTTCTCTTTACATCGACTTCTTCGGCGGCACTATCAAGAACCGTTCGATCGCAGGTATCCCTGTTGATATGAAAACCAAGATCACAGGCTTCGATGATGCAAAGTCTATCCTCCAGTACCTCAACGATCAGGGCACAGGCAAGATGATCGTTAATTACAACGACTGGACAAACGACGGCATCACAGGAAAGATCGCCGACAGCGCATCGCCTTCAGGAACACTGGGCGGAAAAAGCTCCTTCAAGCAGCTCCTGAGTTACGCTGAGGCAAACAATATCGAGATATATCCCGGAACCGATATCACAACATTCGAGTCCGGCGGCGGATATCTCACATTCACAGATACCGCAGTAAGAGTTTCAAATGCATTCGCAAGAACTTATGTATATGACCTCGCACACGGTATCCAGTCCAAGTTCTATGATCCGCTTTCCCTGCTGTCTCCGAACTCCTATAACAAGGCATATACAAAGGCAGCAAACAGCTGGAAGAAGTTCGGTCTGACCAATATCTCCCTCGGAAACGGCACAACGATGCTCTACGGAGATTACGGCAGAAAGACATCTTCAAGAGAAGAAACTGAGTACACACTCAAGGAATGCTACGGATACGTTAAGGATACAGTAGGTTCTATCCTCGCAGACGGCGCAAACGCTTATGCGGTTCCTTACGCTGACCATATCACAGACATTCCTCTCTGCTCCAGCAAGTTCGATATGTTCAACTATGATATCCCCTTCTATCAGATCGTTATGCAGGGACTCGTTCCTACCGCTTCAACAGCAGTGAACGCAGACCCCGAACCCGCAAAGCTTATCCTCCAGGCAGTTGCTTCCGGCGCAGCTCCCAAGTTCGACCTTATCCACGAAGAAGCTGAGAACCTGAAGGACACAAGATATGAAGTCCTGTACTATGCACAGTCCTCTTACTGGGCTGACACAGCAGCAGGCAGCGCTAAGTTCTATGACGACGTTCTGGGCAGCGTAAAGGATCAGAAGATCACAGCCTATAACGAGGACGGCGGCGTTATCACAACAGTCTACGAGAACGGCACTAAGGTCGTTACAGACCTGAACGAGCGCACAGCTTCCGTGGACGGAAAAACCTATAAGCTTTCGGATTATATCGGAGAGGGGGCAGCCGCAGAATGAAAAAGATCCATATGTCATACGAGAAGAAAAAAGGACTTTACGGTTACGGCTTTATCGCCCTCTGGTTTATCGGCGCACTGGTATTCTTTATCATTCCCGTTATCAGATGTATAAAGTTCGCTTTCGAGGAAGTAACTCCTACTGACGGCGCACTTCAGGAGGTATGGGTTGGACTTGATAAGTTCAGCTATGCCTTCAACAGTGACCCTAACTACCGTCAGTATCTTATCGACTGTCTGAAGGATACATTGCTCCAGACTCCCGTAATCATCATTTTCTCGCTGTTCGTAGCGATCGTAATCAATCAGAAATTCAGAGGACGTACCTTCGCAAGAGCGGTATTCTTCCTCCCCGTAATCATCGCAACAGGCCCTGTTTACGAGATCATCACAGGCAACATGGCTACAAACGGCACAAGCGACGCAGCACAGTTCACAACAATGTTCGAGACCGACATGGTCGATCAGCTCCTTGAGTTCATCGGTATCTACGGATTTAACGATAAATTCACCGAACTGCTGACGACTATCACGGGAGATATCCTGAACCTCGTATGGAAATGCGGTATTCAGATCCTTATCTTCCTCGCAGCACTTCAGGGCGTATCCACATCCGCAAAGGAAGCTGCAACAATGGAAGGCGCAACGGCATGGGAGTTCTTCTGGAAGATCACTCTGCCCTGCATTTCACCTATGATCCTTACAAACCTCGTTTATACGATCGTTGATACATTCACCGATCCTACCAACAAGGTCATGACGCTTATCGTATCGAAGCAGACTCAGTGGGATTACGGCCTGATGGCAGCAATGGCATGGGCATATTTCGGAATAGTAATCATCGCTCTTGCTATCGTATATCTGATAATCAAGAACTGGATCTACTACGAAGTTGAATAAGGAGGCGGAATTTAATAATGGCTGATACAACATCTACCGGCGCTTCCGCCGTCCTGGGAAAATTCAAGAAAGCACCCAAGGAGAAGGAAGTAAAGCTCTCCCGCAAGGAGAAAAAAGCGAGATTTCAGAAGCGTCTGGAAAATCTCTCTAAGGAGGAGCAGGCTTACCTCAAGAGAAAGCGTGCATTTGAGATGGTCTGGCCTATATGCCGAGGAATTCTCGTGTTCTCGCTTTGCTTTGTAATTCTCTATCCTCTGCTGTTCATGGTTTCGGCGGCATTCCGTCCCAAGGCAGAGATGAACGATCCTACTATCATGTGGATCCCTAAGACATTCACACTTTCAAACATCAAGGACGCCGTAAAGGCAATGCAGTTCGGCAAGACGCTGAAGAACACACTTCTGCTGAACATCGGCTGCTCACTGCTTTCGGTCGTTACCTGCGCCATCACGGGCTATGGCTTTGCCAGATTCAAGTTCAAGTTCAAGGGACTTCTGTTTGGAATAGTAATCCTGATGATCCTTGTTCCTACACAGATCATCAATATCCCGCAGTATATGTATTTCCGTTACTGGGATATTTTCGGAATAATCAAAGCAACAACAGGCAATACCGTAAACCTCATCAACACTCCCTGGACGATGTATCTTCCTGCGCTCACCGCAAACGGAATCAGAGCGGGACTGTTCATCTTCCTGTTCAGACAGGCGTTCAGAGGACTGCCTAAGGAGCTGGAGGACGCAGCATATCTTGACGGCTGCTCACCTCTGCGCACATTCGTGCAGATCATGGTTCCAAACGCAGGCTCGGTATTCCTGACAGTATTCCTGTTCTCGATCGTATGGTACTGGAACGATTACTATGTAAGTACAACGTTCTTCAATAAGGGTTCGACCATTGCGCTGATGCTGAAGAACCTGAACGAAGCACTGAAGCTTGCGATCTTCGATAACGGAAACATCACGATCAACCCAAGAGAGCTTATCGTATGGATGGAGTCGGGCTGCCTTATCTCGATACTGCCTATCCTGGTGCTTTACATCGTGCTTCAGAAGCAGTTCACAGAAGGTATCGCACATTCCGGACTTACAGGTATGTAATGCCGCTCCGATATCGGTATAATTAAAAATTCAGGGCAGTCTTATCAAGGCTGCCCTGTTTTGGAATGCGGATAAAAAAACGTTTTCGGATAATTTTACTTTTGTGGGATATGTAAAAGAGAAAGAAGCCGCAGCTTTCCCGAGAACCGTGACAAAGTTCCCCACGGCGATAGATTGCGCCGTCGTTCAAGCGGGCAAAGGGTACTTTGCGTTTTGTTTGTTAAACGCAAAGCTTTGGCGGTCATCACTTGGCACATATCAAGCGCACAGCACCCACAGACCCGCACCAGAAGCTAAAAAGCGTTGGGGTCCAGCCCTTGGGCTTTGGCAAGGGCTGGTCG
>OLGV01000634.1_pt1 | contig 14073 bp, 15 predicted proteins | sample 1605761 | NCBI WGS metagenome assembly OLGV01 (sample SAMN03283245) | human gut metagenome | biome: human-associated habitat; material: feces | host: Homo sapiens | place: Peru | collected 2012
CATGAAAGAGCTGGTGCTGAGAAAATACAGGTTCAGCAGCTTTTCAATGGTGTTTCAAAACTCCAATGAATATCTTAACCCACGTCTGACACTTAAAGAATCTCTCTTCGAAATCCTCATCAAAAAATTTGACCGCGCAGAGATTATGAAGAAGGCGCTTGAGCTTATGAGAGAAGTCGGGCTTGATGAAAGCGTTCTGGATAATTATCCGCATGAGTTATCAGGCGGCATGATCCAGAAATTTCAGATAGCCTGCGCCGTTTCGCTGACGCCAGAACTTATATATCTCGACGAGCCGACAAGCTCGCTTGATGCCGCATCACGCAACGAGTTTGTGTCATTAATAAAGAAAATAAAAAAGGACTACGGCACAGCGTTTATCTGTGTGACGCATGACATGGCCTTAGCCGCAGAGCTTGCGGACAGAACCATTGTTATGTATCAGGGTATTATCTGCGAGGAAGCGGAGACCGCCGCGCTCATTCGCATGCCTAGACATCCGTATAGCCGTGCGCTGTTAAACTGTGCGGTCGAGCTGAATCTTTATAAGGACGCATGGGGAATACGAGACGATAATAGTGGTGGGCAGGAATCTGGCTGCCCATTTGCGGGAAGATGCACACAGAGTATCCCCGACTGCTTCTGCTGCATTCCAGAGCTGACGGAAAGTGCAGGCGGCGGAAAACTATCATGTATACGTGGGGGAATAGTAAATGTCCTTGAATGCGAGGAAATCAAAAAATCTTATGGGGAAAAAACCGTTCTTACTGGATGTAATCTTGAACTGTATAGCGGAGAAATTGTTTCGATAGTCGGACGCAGCGGAAGCGGCAAAACGACTTTGTGCAATATTCTGGCCGGATTCCTTGCACAGGATTCAGGCAGCGTAACCTTTTGCGGGAGAAAGGCGGACTATGACAGCATATACCGCCGCATGAATGGCCTGCAGTTTTTAATGCAGGATCACGGCGACTCACTTGATCCCCATTTGAGCGTGTATAATGCAATCAATGAACCACTGTACCTTTTTGTAGATAAGAGCGATCATCACGTAGAGGTAAAGGCTGTACTTGAAGCGGTTGGCCTTGAGCATACAGATACCTTCCTTCAACGTAAAATACATACGCTTTCCGGCGGGCAGCGGCAGAGAGTAGGCTTAGCACGATGTTTGATCACGCAGCCGAGTGTTTTGATTGCAGATGAACCTACATCTATGCTTGACAGCTCAAGCAAAGCAAATCTGAACAGGCTGCTGAAAGCAAGGCAGAATACCAGCGGATTTTCGATGCTTGTTGTGACACACGACCTGCCATCAGCGTTAAAAATATCCGACAGGATATACCTGCTCAGAGACGGCGTGTTAAAGGAACTGGAGCGTGCATTACCTCCAGAAAAGATAGCAGAGTTAATGTATAATGTCGCTGCGCACTGAGTGAATAACGAACCGGAAAGGAGCTGCCTATGATAACCGAACGGGAAAAGTGGAACAGAGTTTCTGGCGATTATCAGAGTGTTTTCAAACTTGGCATCAACGAATACAACACCAGTCTTCTTCAGTTTTTGGTAGAGAACGGGATGCTCATGCCGGGTTGCCGCGTGATAGACATCGGCTGCGGCGTCGGCAAATACGGTACTTATCTTGCCGGTCTTGGCTGCGACGTAACGCTCGTCGACTTATCCGAAAAAATGATACAGCTGGCAAAAGAGAATATGGAGCCGTTCAAAACTCCATGGACAGCATTGTGCTGTGACTTCAATGACCTCACCGGTACAGAGGAGATGTTAGCGGAGGGCTTCGACCTTGCTATCTCCACAATGTCGCCTGCCATTCATGATGTCAGCACCGTGCGTAAAATGAGCCGCATGACGCACGGCTGGTGTTTTGCTGCAAGGTTTTATGACTGGCAGCAGCCGTTCCGCGATGCGATTATGCGGGCAATAGGTTTGCAGCCCCGACCGGTTTTTGAAAAGGATCTAAAAGCCGACTGTGCGGGCATAATACGTGCGGTGTCTGAAGCGGGGTATATGCCTATGGTAAAGTACGTCGATTACGATTGGTCAGATAAGCGCAGCGTTTCAGAAATGACAGATTATATGTACCGCAACTATTTTAGTGATTTGCCAAATAAGGAGATTCTGAGAATGACGGCGTTTGCTCATCTAAAGGGCATGTGCGATGCCGAAGGTATGATAGATGATAATGTGAACACAAAAGTCGCATGGATATACTGGAATACGGAGGAACAGAAATGATAAAAGAATTATACAAAAAAGCAGGCGAATTGCATGGGCACTATTGCCCCGGACTTGCCATAGGCGTTCGCGCAGCAGCAGAAGCACTTGAAATTCTGAAGCCGTCAAAGAAAGCGCATAATCTATGCTGCATTGCAGAAAACCGTGCCTGCTATCTTGATGGTATACAAATGATTTTCGGTACAACCATGGGCAACGGAAACATTGAGCTGCGAGAAACAGGAAAAACGGCCTTCAATTTTTATGATCGCGCAACAGGCAGAAGCGTGCGCCTTGTCGCCAAAGTCTGGCCGGAAAACCTGAGCCGTGATGAGTTGACAGATTATATTCTCACTGCGCCGCTTGAGGCTGTATTTGATCAGACAGAGGTGCACTTTGAAGCACCGGCGGATACATTCAAAAGACACAAAAGCATAGTTTGCCCGCGCTGCGGGGAAGCCTGCACCGAGCCATTTCTTCGCGTTGTTGACGGAGTGGTAGTCTGTCTAGATTGTGCAAGTAGAGTATAGCATTATTGCAAAGAAAGGACGCCTGCCGCTTTTATACCGCGGCAGGCGTCCTTTCTATCTCAGCGTTCTGCAGGTCAAACTCTGCGCTTTCCTACGACCTGATACATTTTTTCGTTAGAAATGACGGTTGTAACTTCAAGATACTTGGCAAACATAGCAGCCAGCTCCTCAGCGGGCATGAGCCCGACAGAGACCTTGCTTGCAAAGCCATGATGATGGGCATCGATCGTTTCCCTGCTTGCCCCATGCGCAACGGTCAGTATTCCATCAGGAGCAAGCAGCGTCGCCAGATGTGCGATCAGCCGCTCCTGATCGGGAAAATGCGGAAAAGCATTGTATATAACGATCGCATCAAAGCCGCTTCCGACATCCGCTGTCTCCACATCTCCGCAGACAAAACGTATATTGTCCTGACTGAATTTCTGCTCTGCGATCTTTATCATCTCGGGTGAGATATCTATCCCGGTGACCGAGGTGACACCGCGGTTCAGATAATCCGGCACCAGAACTCCCGTGCCGCAGGCTACATCCAGCACGCGGCTGCCGGAATGTACTCCGGCGTTATCCAGTATAGTGTTTATCTTCTCGTCACTGCGCACCATTTCCGCATCCCATGAGGGAGCGCAGCGGTCAAAAAAATCTATAACATCCGTTTTCTTTATCATGTTTACCATTCCTTTTTAAACAATGACCGTCAGGCAATGTCTGACGGTCATTATAAAGCTTTATCTCAGGCAAAGAAAGAGACAGTATCTATCTTCTGATAGCCGCCGAAGCTGGACGGGCAGCTGAAGATCGCATTGGCAAGCTCTTCACCGAGGAACATCTCAGTTATTTCATTGGTCTTTGCGGTGATATCAATGTCCTCAAAGAGATCGGGGTAGACGGTTTTGGCGATGAACCATGTATTTATAAGGGCGATTTCATAATTGGTATAGTAAGCGTTGTATGCCATCTCCAGATATACCTCGCCATCCTGCCATGCTTTGCAGGAGTCGAACATTGTGGGATCTTCCGCGTAGAGAGGCTTGATGTTCTTGACAGCGGCAGCGTCCATAATGATGATGTCCATGTCCTCGCCGAGCGCAACAAACTTCTCTCCCTCAATGGCCTGAATGCCGTCTTTTTCAAGGTCGGTCACAACATTGCGGACATTTGCGATGTTGAAGGAAATGTAGTTCTGCGCGGTCATGAGGTGGTTGGTCGTTCCCCAGTTGCCAAGTCCGCAGATGTATACTCCCGGCTTGTCCTCATCCTTTATATCAGCGGTGCGTGAAGCGATTTCGGCGGCTTCGGAATCAATGAAGCTGACAAGCTTTTCGGCCTTCTCTTCATTGCAGAAGATTGTGCCGAGCATTGTCATTGTGTTTTTGAACGCGTCGTCAAACACACCGTTGGGCCCGGCCTTGAGCGTGATCACAGGCACGCCGAGCTGCTCCTGAAGTGCGTTCTCCTTGTCGACATCCTCGTACTCGGAGATAACGATATCCGGGTTGCAGGAGAGTATTTTTTCGGCTTCCGCAGCCTGTGCATTAGGACCACCGACACCGCAGGATGGCAGAGTGCTGAAGGTGTCGCCGAAAGCAAGAACATAAGGACGGGCAACGGAATCAAACATCTTGGGGCGCTCATCAAGCGTGGTGTTGTCGATATCCTCGACACCGCACAGCAGAGACACGTCGCCGATGTAGCTGTACATTCTCAGCGCACCCGCGCCGATGCAGACAACACGCTTATAGCTGCCGGGAATAACAGTTACTTCGCGGCCTATCATGTCTGTAATGGTGATCTCTTCCGGCTCGGCTGCAGGGATTTCACTTTCCGCGGGCGCTTCTGTTGCCGGTGACTCGGTCGCGGCGCTCAGGCTGCCGCAGGCGCAGAGGGACAGCAGCATTATAAGTGCCAAGATAAGCGCGGTGATTTTCTTAGTTTTCATATTGTTTTCCTCCCAATATTATTTTCTGACCGTCGTGCTCAATGATTTTTGAATTTATATCGAAGATATCCCTTATGACATCCGGAGCAAAGATATCCTCAGAACCGGAATACTTTATAACGCCATCCTTGAGAAAATAAAATTTGTCCCCGAAGTACATTGCCTGATTGAGATCGTGCAGCGAGCTTAGAATAGCTATGTTCTTATTCTTTGCGGCTTTCTTGGCTTCCTCAATAATAAGCTCCTCGTTTGCAATGTCGAGATTGCCTGTAGGCTCATCGAAAACGAGCAGCTTCGGCGACTGCGCGAGCGCACGCGCAATGGCGATTTTCTGCTTTTCGCCTCCAGATAAATTTTCAGCGTTGCGGTCAGCAAAGTCCCCCAGCTGCATCTCGGAGATTATTTCATCGACGACCGCATAGTCCTCTCTGCCGGCGCGCAGACCAAAATAGGACACGCGCCCCATAAGTATGGAGTCGTATACCGTGAGTGAGCCAAAGTGAATGTGCTGCGGCACGTAGGCGATGAGCCGCGCTCGCTCACGCTGCGGCAGCTTGAGGATATCTATGCCGTCAAACAGGATCGATCCGCTTTCGGGTGAATCAATGCCGAGAATGTTTTTGAAGAGCGTTGTCTTCCCCGAGCCGTTTTTCCCTAGCAGTATACCTATTTCGCCGTCGCAGAGTTCAAGGTTTATTCCGTTCAGCACCGGCTTGGAATGCTTGCCGTAGCGAAAGCACAGGTTTTCTATCTTCAGCATTGGCCGTGCTCCTTCCGCGAAAAGATTATTGCAATGAAGAACGGAGCGCCGAGCAGAGAGGTGATTGCCCCGACGGGAAGCGCCGAGCCGTTGCCCATACTGCGGGAGAGCGTATCTGCAATGAGGAGCAGCAGACTGCCGCTGAGCGCGGAGACCGGAATGGAATAGCGGTGATCCTGTCCCAGCAGCTTCTTCGTTACATGTGGACAGATAATACCGACAAAGCCGATCACACCGAGGAAAGACACGCACACCGCTGTAATGACCGAAGCCATCAGCATCGACACGAAACGCAGCACGTCCACATTTACACCCATGCTCTTTGCGCTTGCATCTCCGCTGAGCAGAACATTATAGCGCCATGACAGCAGCATGAACACAAGCATACCTGCGGCGACGGCGATGAACATAAGCAGGTCGGTCTTATATGTTGCACGGCCAAGGTCGCCGAAGTTCCATATAACCGCAGCGGAAATGCCAACATCGGTCGCATAGAACTGCAGCACAGTCGTTGCGGCAGTCCAGACAGCGCCTACCGCGATACCGGCCAGTACCACAACATTCGGAGAGAATGAACGCATCCGGCACAGGGCGAGGATCAGCAGGATAGAAAGCGTAGAGAATATAAACGCCATGACCGAGGTGGCATACGGGTTCGCCCCGACGGCATAGTTTGCGACATTGCTGCCAGTAGAAAGAAAGCCGCCTGCGAAAGCTATAATAGAAAGATTCGCGCCGAACACTGCGGCATTGGATACGCCGAGCGTCGAAGGCGAGGCCATGGGGTTGTTCAGATTCGTCTGCATAACAAGTCCAGAGACTGAGAGCCCAGCACCTGCTATAATAGCGGCAAGTACACGGGGAACACGGATATTCCAGATAATACGGTTATTTGCAGCGGTGCTTTTCTTTGCCAGTGCCGCAAAGCAGTCTGATACCGTCATACCGGACGAGCCGACAAACAAGCAAATAATAGCCATGATTATAACGGCGGTAAGTAAAATGTATGCTGTCGTTTTTTTGAGACTGTGCCCGTGCAGCACATTTCTTTTCATTCTGTGTTTTCTCCTGTCCGATCGGGTGGCTTTGATTATATATGAGTTTCTACTCATGTGTAAGCCCCCCCGGGGGATATGTGCGCAAAAATCATAACTTTTTTCTCTGTACTAATACTTAGAGTGTTCCCTTCAAGGCGGTTCACTGTGAACCGGGGATGGGTGCAGTATATAGGTGCAGTTGCCCCTTGGCGGAGAATTCAAAGGTCAATCATCGACAAGTACATACAAATTAGAAGAACGGCTGCCGCTTTCTCTGTATCGCGGCAGCCGTCGTATATATCCGTGCTTCTCCAAATCGTGCATGGCACGTTTGACCGTGGAGCGGGAGCAGTTGAGCTCGGCGGCAATAGTGTTGATTCCTGGCCAGCATTTGCGCTCTTTGTCTGACCTGTCACGCAGATACATATATACTGTCTTGGCACGTATGGGTAAGCTATTATCAGAGTATATCGTAGAGAAGTAGCTCACGAGTATTCCCCCTTGTTTGGAACATGAAGAGCTTCCGGCTTATCTGCGACGGTCTGCTCCTGTGCCGGAGCTTCCCGCCGCACTCTGCCGCGAGGACGCTCCAATGACTCTTTCGGCGGATACTTCTTCATTATGCTCCGTATCAGCTCGTCGCGGTCGGCGTATGCGATCTTGCGGTTGGCGCGCTCTTCTATTTGGTACGGCTCATCAAAGGTTATGCCCCAATCAAGAAACAGCCACAGCTTTGCTTGCATCGGGTGCTTGCCGGTTTTCATGACAACAAACGTACCTTTGGGTATTGCTTTCAGCTCATCCGCCGTCATGAGCGGGCGCTCCATCATTTGCAGGCTCTCACTCGGATTATCTTTGCTCCGACTCACCGAGCCGGACAGAACCGTCCTGCTGCCGAGAGATTTTGAAAGGACTTCCGCCGTCTGTGAGTTTGGCGCAAAGCCTCCGAAAATCGTGTCCTGCACGTTATCCACGATGATCTCTGCCCCCTCTTTGCTGTAGTTCTTCTCAAGCTGTGCGAGCGCTTGGATTATTGGCACAAGCGTAAGTCGGCGTGAACGTCCAGCGCTGAACAACGGGAGAATATCAAAGGCGGGCATAGTACCAAGCTCATCACAGAAGAATACGACACAGTTTTGCAGTTTGCCGCCGTGCTCGTCCGCAACCGAGAACAGCTCGCGCGAGAGGTTCTGTATCATCAGCCCTGCCATGAAGTTTTTGCTCTGATCTTCCTCGGGAAGTATGAGGAAGATAGCAGACTTCTTCGATGCAAAGCTTTCGGCGTCCATGCTGCTGTCAAAGCAGATGATCTGCTCGAGCTCCGAGTCCAGAAACGCATTCAGCCGCGACAGCACCGTGGACATGACCGACGCCATAGCCTGTTCGGATGAGTTCAGCGCAGCCCCGGCAAACCACCTCGCTTTATGCTCCGCTGGCAGTCTGCCCATCAGCATTTGAAACTGTGTTTTTCCTTTTACGCCTGACGGTTCGAGCAGCTCCTGCACGAGTTTGAACACCGAGACTATATGACGTTTCTCCGGCTCACCGTCATTCGGCGGGAGAAACTCGGAAAGCAGCAGGATAACGGAACACAGCAAGCCCTCCGCCGCTTCGTAAAAGTATGCGTTCTGACCGCGGTTTGAATCCTCGCTGCTGGGGTTTACGATAGTCTTGGCAATGATCTTTGCGTACTTTTCCGCTTTGGCTTTTGCCGCAATATTTGCTTCATCGGCTAACGCCATATCCATGTACCTGTTTATGAGCGTCAGCAGATTGCCCCCGTCTGAGCGTGTAGGATTGCGGAGGTCGATGACAGATACATCGTAACCGTAGTACCTTTTGGCTATCGTCGCATAGTTGCGCGCGAGGTCGCCCTTGGTATCGCTGGCAAAGAAGCTCATTCCGCTTGCACAGGCATATTCGAGATTTGGATACAGAAAGTATGCCGTCTTGCCGACGCCGGATGCACCGATCATAAGGCAATGCACATCGTCGCTGTCCACCAGCGCCGTGATCTTGCCTTTCTTCCCTCTGCTACCCAGCACAAGTCCCTGATCCGCTGGCAGATTTTTTCCCTCGCGCCATGATGATACGTCGAATGGGACGAGCGCAAAGGTCTTGCGTATCTCATTCTCGGTCGCCCAGCGAGCAGTGCCGTGCTGACCGTCGCCGACAGTTTTTGCCTTGATGTTGCCGAGAGTATAGTTGCTCGAAAGCATAGCAAGCCCGCCGATTACGGCAAAGCCTAATCCCGCAACTATAAGGAGAGTCCAGAGGTTTGAGTCCATTCCTGTGCCTCCTTTTGCAGATCGTCGTTCCAGTCCTTGAGCGTCGGAACGACGGTCTCAACATATATCCCTCGTTCAGACAAATCCGCCTCCATGCGCTGTGCAGCTTTCTGTCCGGCAGAGTCGTTATCCAGACATAGGTACACGCTGTCGATGTTCTGACGGCGGAGCTGCTCCAGCACCGGCTGAATATTCGTGCCACAGCAAGCGACGTAGCTGTGGGATTGCCAGTCGGAGAGGTACAGTGAAATGTAGGATAGTAAGTCTATGGGAGCCTCAAAAACATAGAGACTCCCATCTGTACCTGTGTAATTAAAACTGTGCTTCGGGTCACAGCCCTCAACGTTCTGGCGGAACGATTTGCCCTCGCTGTTCGTACTGCGCTTATGAGCATGGCGAGCTATGCCGTCAGAATCCACACCAACGAACACTGCATTATGGTACTCTGCATCTTCATAGATGAGATGCACCTTTGCAAAGGCTGAAACGACATCCCGGTCTATGCAGCGCGTCTTGCAGAGATACGCAAATACACGGTGCATATTCTTGTTGGCTGGCGGCAGGACGAATGGTTTCACTTCAGCGCATATTTCTGAGCGTTGAGGATAAGCGACGCCCAGCTCTCCTCCGAGCAGCATGGACACGGCTTCGGCATAGCCTACGCCATAGTGCTGCTGTACAAAGCTGATGGCTGTGCCGCCTTTTTCCTCGGCATGGTCGTACCACTCATTGCCGCGTATGGTCACACTGTGGTCGCTGGCAAGGCGCTTGTCCCTGCCGGATGAAATAAGCCTTTCTCCACGGCTGCGGAGAAAGACTTCGAGGTCAATAGACGCAGCGCGCTGCTTCTGCTCGTCTGTGAAATGTATGTAGGTTAAGTTGATCACCTCCAACAGTGAAAATGTAGTACTCAATTACACCGAAGCTAATATGTAGGCTTCGGATAATTTGCAGGATCCTCGTGATCGTCCTCACGGTGACCGAGCGCAATCTTCCACTCCTGTAATTCTTTGCGCCGCTTCCGGTCGAGCTGCAAGCCACGGTAACCGGCAGCGCCGACGTTATCCCGAAAGATATTTCCCATGTGATGCAGCATGCGAATCATACAGGCAGAGACGGATTCGGGTGGCGGAGTATGATGCTCAGAACGAGGTAGCGTATTGGGTGTGGCTGTTGGCGCTGAACTTTCAGAGAATGTTTCAAATTTAGGTACAGCTTGCTGTAGCTCATCACAGTCAACACTTTCAGATTGCAATTGCTCCATCATCTGTACTAACTCACGTATGACCATGTTGCGCACAGGCTTGAACTCTTTCTGCTGAGAGAGCGGTACACGCTCCGGTTTCGCTTTCGAGTAAAAATCGAACACCTCGTCACGCATATCCTGCCAGAGTGAGTATGCTTCTGCTACACGCTCGTCGCTCGCAAGCTCATCGACGATAGCGTCGACTATCCGCTTGGTAGCCGGGGGAAGATAACCATACACTTTCTTGCCAGTGTAATTTTGCAGCCGCTCGGCAAGCTCCGTGATGAGCAGCTCAAGCTTAGGATTTGCTAACTCACCATCCTGCATTTTCTGAATCAAGGATTCCATGACCTCCAGAGCATTCTCTTGGAGCTGGTCTCTGTACGCAGTCTGCTGAATATAGATATTCTTTAAGTCATCCTTGAATATCTGCCGCGTGAGCGCAGAGCGCAACTCAAGTATTGCGGGCTTGGTGAGATAGCCTTCGTTCGGGTCAGTTGAGAAGATGACCAAATGCACATGTACGCTTCGCTCCTTTTCGTGGAACGCAGCGTACCATTTCAAGTGTGACGGCAGTATCTTATACGCTTTTGCTATCTGATCCAGCTCAGAGCAGATGAGTGAGCGCCAACTCTCGGCGGAGTCATAACCAAGACGCTCCGCATCTGAACGCTGTATTGCAATGACCGGCGTCCAGACGTTGCCTTGATGATGAGCCACTTCATCGATTGCATTTTGCAGCACAGGCACTTTGCCGTCTGCATTCCACAGACCGTGCTCACCGAGCTTCTTCACACCGGGACGGTTCGCGACGTAGTCAACATAGTTCTCTCGCTTGTCCAGCAGATAGGCATAGTTCTCCTGCACCTGAGAGATAAACTCTGCTGCGTTTTTCTGAGAATGCTCTGCTTTGTAATCTTCATACTCCGGCATCTCACGGGTATCAGGAAACATTTTGAGCAGCCGAGATATAAAATCCTGCTGCTGTTTTGTTGCGGGCGAGTTGCTGTCGGTATCTTTGAGAAGCTCGACGCCCTCGCGTGTTGAAATATATTTTGTGAGGTTCGCAAGCTTTGCCGACTGCTTTCCGCCTTTGAGATACGGCGAAGAGAAAAACACACCTGCCATCAGTCATCGGAGTTGCCGCGCTGGATATTCAGCGCGGTATCGAAAGAAATATTTCCGTATGTGCGTTTGACCTCGTCCGCGGAGTAACCTCGCAGAGCACGCAGGTCAGAGACGTCATCTTTGAAGTGTGCTGCGACTATGTGCATCATCATGTTCAGCTCTACACTCCACTTGAACATGAGCTTCGAGATCCTGTTTGTGTTCTCTGTCAGCATCCCGCGGATGTTTTGTGAGACAGATTCACAGACGTATGAGCTGACGTCATCGGTTGCAAGGTAGCCCATATAAAATCTAAGAGCCTTGCTGATGAGCTCGCTTCTGTTTTTGCAGTTGGCAGTCTCAAGCCAACCGTCCATGCGGGATAACAGCTCCGGCTTGAGCCAGACTGCTATGCGTTTTACGTTTTCTGTGCTTATTTCTATCATCTCCTCCACAAACGCAAAGAACCGCCGAATCCCTTGAAACAAGGGCGTTTCGCGGCTCTGCGTTCACCTGAATTTTTGAGTTTCTTGAAAATGTGTACCTTGCCCGAAAGCTGAAAAAGACCCGCGTTGCGGGGCTTTGTGGGTGGGAGGTGCGCCCTTGGGTGTACCTCCCTTTATCATAGTGCCATTTTCGAACGGGCGCACCCGGACGAAAATGCCGCGAAAACGCCCCCAAACGCCGCGCGTTCTCCTGCCGGGGTATCCACGCCCCACCTGCCTCGACAAAAGCGCGCACAGCGCCTCACGTGGGCAAACACGGGCTACAGCTCCGGTGTGAGACACTCGGTCTGCACTGACTCGCAGTATTCGTCGAGTGTCATGCCTTCGCGCTCCTGACAGTACTCGTCCATCTTCTCGAGAACTATCTCTTTCTCGACCTCAGATAATTTGTACACTGCCGCCTCGTTAGAGCCGACACTGCGGCAGATCATAATGTCAAGAGTGTCGTCTACCTGGTGCGCTGGGACATTGTAGTTTGCGTAGACGTTGAGATAATCATCCGGAGCGATCCCGCCAAGCAAACCGAAAATACTTCTTGCGTCACAGTGCAGCTCCATGTAGAAATTCAATTCGTCATCGCATTCCAAAATCTCATCGACGAAATTGAAATCGTCCTCGGCCAAGCTGTGATGCGGCTCAGTCTCAATGACTGCTATCGGGATCACATCGTAGTTGCCGTTGTCGCCGAGGGCGGACATGATCTCGCGCTGCTTGGTTTCTGTCAGGTCGTCCCAAAATATTTCGATGCTAATGATTTCTCACCTCCATCCGTAGTGACCGGCGCAGTGTTAATTGCAGATGCGATTTCTACCGGTCCTTCAACTTTTTTCGGTGTAGCCGGTTTCGCTGCACGCTTCGGCTTTGCCGGAACGACAACATCGTCCTCGTCGATGTACTCACGCACGGCGGCCGGGACATGCTTTTCATAAAGATGCAGCAGAGCAGCCGCAAGCTCATCCTCGGCTGTCAGCTCTTTCTTCTTAAGATACTTGTTCAGCGCCCGCAGCTTTTCTTCATCGAAGCTGACGGATATGTTTATCTGTTTCATGGTGTTCCCCCTTGTTAGTTGAATTCATTTCTGCATAGAATAATACGAAACATTTTTCTGTTGACGCCATTTGACGTGTACGCTATAATGTACATACACGGAGGTGATCACTTTGCTTAACACCAATATTACGAGCTTTCGCAAGAATGTTTTCTCCATGCTTGAGCAGACCATCAAGTACAACGAGCCCCTCAACATCAGCACCAAGGCCGGCAACGCGGTCGTTCTCAGCGAGGAAGACTATCGCGGCATGATAGAGACGCTGAACCTCATGTCTGATCCCGAGATGAAGAGCAAGCTGCTTGACGGAATGGCTACACCGCTCTCTGAGTGTGTTTCGGAGGACGAGATAGACTGGTGATGTACAAAATAGTTTACACGAAGGCTGCGGCAAAGGACGTACCGAAGCTCAAGACGGCGCACCTTGACGGCAAGGTGAAGGTGCTGATTGAGATCATCAAGGTCAATCCATTTCAGAATCCGCCGTCATACGAAAAGCTCGTAGGCGACCTTTCGGGTCTGTACTCCCGCAGAGTCAATGCCCAGCACCGTCTGGTGTATGAAGTCGTTGAAGAAGCACAGACAATAAAGATACTCAGTATGTGGTCGCACTACGAACGGCTGTGAATTTACACGCTCGGCATTTTGCCGGGCGTGTTTTCTTAGTCGTAAGAAATATACGGCACCTGAAGCCAGTGCGTCCAGCCGCGGCCTTCGAGCTGCGTTTTTACCACACCGTACTTCGTGCCCATTGCCTCTATCACTTCACCGTTGCCTATGTATACGCCTATGTGCCCGTCATGCCAGACCGCAAGTCCCGGTGTGTCGGGTATGGTGTCTATCGTGCCGGAGACCGTGGCGTTATAGTACATCTGGTTTGCGCCGACGTCGGGCATACCGTTCGTACCGTAGCGCAGTTCCAGCGTCTCCGCATCGAGCCAACCGTAGCCCTTGATGAGTCCGACACAGTCGGCAGTCCTGCCGCCGACCCAGTTTGCCTGAATGAAGTCCGCATAGCTGCCGACTCCCTCCGGGTACTGCTGGAGCTTTGATGCAAACAGCTCCTCGGTCATGATCTGACCGTAGGTTCCCCAGACATAACCCCAACCGGATTGCCAAGCATTTATAGCGTAGGCCGCAAGGTCGTGAGCGTTCTTCGTTGACGGATCAGAGAACGTACTGAGGTCTATCTCAACACTCTTCTGCCCGCCAACCTCATACGCGCCGGTGTAATTCTCAACGCCCATCGGCCCGGCTATCATGGTATAGATGTACCGGATATTATCTTTATCCTCATCGCTTATCTCTCTGCCGAGCTCGGTTGAGAGATTTATATAAGCGTCGCTTAGTGACAGCGGCGTGATCGCAGTGTACGTCTCTGTC
>OLGV01000636.1_pt1 | contig 14044 bp, 10 predicted proteins | sample 1605761 | NCBI WGS metagenome assembly OLGV01 (sample SAMN03283245) | human gut metagenome | biome: human-associated habitat; material: feces | host: Homo sapiens | place: Peru | collected 2012
TTGCTCTGAGCATCAAAGCTACTCTGGAAGATCCTTGGAAGGTTGAAGCTTCTCAATTCCACATCGGCGACATTCTGGATGTAGAAGTTGTTCGTCTGCTGGCTTTCGGCGCTATCGTTAAACTGAGCGACAAGGTTGAAGGTCTGGTTCACATTTCCGAAATCGCTCCTGAGCGCATCGAAGCTCCGAGCGACGTTCTGGAAGTTGGCCAAGTTGTTAAAGCTGAAATCATTAAAATGGATCTGGACAGCAAAAAAATCGGCCTGAGCATTTCCAAAGTTAAACGCGACGCTGAAAAGAACGAATTCCGTTCCTACATGGGCAGCAAAAAATCTCACCTGAGCCAAAACCTGTCCGAGCAGCTGGAAAGCCTCGAAAAATAATTGGAGAAGGATATGCAACGTGCAAAGCGTAAGCTAGAACATATTCAATATGCACTGGAGCTGGGCGACGGCCCGGCGGCAACGCACCTTGCTGATCTCCGCTTCTTACACAACTGTCTGCCGGAGATTAATCCGGCAGACTTTGTTTTATCTGTAGAAATTTTAGGCAAACGTCTGCGTTTGCCTTTTTTCATTGATGCTATTACCGGCAGTACAGATGCGGTGACGGAGATTAACAGAAAGCTGGCGCAGGTGGCGGCAAGAACCGGTATCGGTATGGCTGTCGGCTCGCAATTCGGCGCTGTGCGCGATGGCAGCGGTATCGCGAGCTATACTGTGGTGCGCGAGGAGCTTGCCGACGGTCTTGTTATCGGTAACATCAGCGCACTGGCTACGCCCGCGCAGGCGCAGGCTGCCGTTGATATGCTGCAGGCTGACGCGCTGGAGGTTCACCTGAATGCTGCGCAGGAGCTGTGGATGGCCGAGGGCGACAAGGATACCTGCGGACTTTTGGCAAACCTTGTGCAGATCCGTGATGCTGTGAGCGTGCCGGTTATCGTTAAGGAAACAGGCTGCGGTATCGCGGCAGAGCAGTACGAGCTTTTGCTGGAAGAAGGCTTTGCAGCCTTTGACTGTGCCGGCGCAGGGGGGACGAACTTCCCGGCGATTGAGGCGAAGCGTCAGGGCGTGGAGCTGACGGAGGAGTTTGCTGCCTGGGGCGTGCCTACGTGTTGGAGCCTGCTTGACGCGCAGCAGACACTGCCGCAGAATGCTCTGCTTTTGGCGAGCGGCGGCATCCGCAGTGCAGGTGACGCAGCGCGTGCTTTTGCTCTGGGTGCGGACGCGGTGGGCATTACCGCTCCGCTTTTGCGTCTGGTTATGGAGCAGGGAGTTGACGCTGCCGCAGACTATGTGGAAGCGTTGGCGGACGGACTGCAGAAGTATATGCTGCTTTTGGGCTGCCTGACGCCGAAGGAGCTGCGTGACGTTCCGCTGATTGTGACGGGAGAAACACGTGACTTTATCGCCAGCCGCGGTTACGAGCTGGCAAAGCTGTGCAGATGGCGCAGAGGGTAAGAGAAAAGAAGAGGATAGAAAAACTGCGGAGTAGGCGGAGCTTGCTCCGCAGTTTTTGGTGAAAAAACCGTTCTAGTCACTCATGACTTTTGCTTCTTTACTTCTAAACGTAATACCATATTTGTAAATGGTATCTACATTACGAGCGAGAAATTCTGTATCGTATTTTTTATCTAAATGGAATTTGTGTAATGAGGATTAGTCGTTGGAGAGGTTGAGCAGAGTAGATGTTATTTATTAACAAATTCCATAGCATACTATCTGCGAGGGCATGAAAGCTTGCGCAGATTTTTTCTCGCCAACTACATGCAACTACAAAATAGACTTCGTGATAGTTGTTGAAGCTTATGGATATTTGTAATTAGAGCTTCTAAAATAAGAAGGAAAAACAACATACTTAAAAATAAATTCCGAGATGGGAATATAATTTGATTTTCGAAACATAATGTGCTATACTCGGAGAAAGGAGGGATGGAACTATGGTTGAAAGAAAAGAATACCTCGCAAAGCTTTGGGAGTGGAAAGACGAGCACATCATTAAAGTTGTGACGGGAATTAGACGTTGTGGTAAATCGGTGCTTCTGGAACAGTTTAAGGACAGACTTCATTTAGCTGGCGTGGAAGCAGAACAGATTATATCAATCAACTTTGAAGACCTAGAGTTTGAAGAGCTTTTGGATTATAAGGTACTTTATCGTTATATAAAAGAACGTCTGTGCAGCGATAAAATGACATATATATTTTTGGATGAAATTCAGAACGTGCCTGATTTCCCCAAAGTAGTAGATAGTCTATATGTAAAGAACAACACGGATGTATATATTACGGGTTCAAATTCGTATTTGCTTTCAAGTGAACTGGCAACCCTTTTGTCTGGAAGGTATGTGGAAATATCAATGCTTCCCCTTTCTTTCAGTGAGTATGTCACTGTGACGGGGAGACCGCAAGAAGATGCTTTTTCAGAATATATGCAAACGGGAGGACTTCCGTATGTTGCGGTGATGAACCGTACGGATGAAAAAGTAAATCAATATCTGGAGGGAATCTACAACACCGTTATTGTTAAAGATATTGAGGAACGCCAGGCAAGAAAAGAAAAAGATGCAGGTAAACGTAAAATTACAGATATTGCACTACTGAAGACCATTGCACGCTATTTGGCAAGTGTAATCGGCAGTCCGATTTCTATGAAAAGCGTAACCGATTACTTAATCTCTTCTGGCAGAAAGATTTCCCCGAATACGGTTAGTGATTATGTGGAGGCTTTGACTGAATCATTTGTCTTTTACCCAGCTGAAAGATTTGATATTGTTGGAAAACAGCTTTTGAAAGCCAATAAAAAGCTGTATATGGTTGATCTGGGACTTCGCAATCATATTCTTCCAAGAAAACGGTATGATTTGGGCTTTTCCATTGAGAATATTGTATATTTCGAGCTTTTACGGCGAGGCTATCAGGTCAATATTGGAAAGTTTGGCTCAACTGAAGTGGACTTTGTCGCTCAGAAGCAAGGAATATTAACTTATTATCAGGTTACAGCTAATATAACTGCTGAGGAAACATTTGAACGAGAGATGCGTCCACTACGGGGAATACAAGACAATTATGAGAAAATCGTCTTGACGCTTGATCGCTTCTCCCTCGGAAATTATGAAGGCATAAAAGTCGTGAATGTCATTGACTGGCTTCTAGGGATCTAGAAGAGTATTGAGTGGCATTTATAATAATTTGTCATCTAAGTACTAATTTACACAATAAACGCTTCCAGACCTGCTTTCATGGCTCGTCCGGAAGCTTTTAGCGTATATAGCGTCCCCTTTTTGCATTCTTTAAGCTAATATGATATAATAATTTGATGACTAATCTTTTTACGGTTTATTATCTGCATTTTTTAAGGAGTTGTAATGGTAGGACTTATTAGTGGTGTGCGCAAGAACAGCTTGGCAGCGGACGCAGGCATCAAGGCCGGCGAAAAACTGTGCAGCGTAGACGGCGTACAGGTTAAGGATATAATTGAATTGAGCTTCTATACCTCCGATTACGAGGTTGATCTGGAGATTGAGGCCAGCGACGGCACACGCCGTCAGGTACATATAGAAAAATATCCGGATGAGGATCTTGGCTTGGAGTTTGATTCTGCAGTTTTCGACAGAGTTGCGACCTGCTACAATAACTGTGTTTTCTGCTTTGTGGACCAGATGATTCCAGGTATGCGTCCGGGTCTGTATGTGCGTGATGACGATTATCGTCTGTCCTTTTTATATGGTAACTTCATTACACTCACCAACATGAAGGATGAGGATTTTGAACGGATTATCCGCACACATCTGACGCCGCTGTATGTTTCGGTACACGCTACCGACCCGCAGGTACGCTGCCAAATGATGCACAACCGTTTTGCCGGTCAGCTGATGGAGCGCCTGCAGCTTTTGTTCGATGCGGGCATTCAGGTGCATACGCAGATTGTCTGCTGCCCCGGTTATAACGACGGCGAGATTCTTGAAAAGAGCTTCAACGATTTGTATTCGCAGTATCCCAATGTACTGACGATGGCAGTTGTTCCCGTAGGCACTACTAAGCACCGCGAGCATCTGACGCAGCTTGCTACCTTTACGAAGGAGCAGGCAGCGGAAATTGTGGAGCAGGTTACCGAATGGCAGAAGCGCTGCCGTAAGGAAACAGGCAAGACGTTTATCTACCTGGGCGATGAATTTTATCTGCTGGCGGAAAAGCCATTTCCTCCTACCGAATGGTACGACGGCTTCCCGCAGTTGGAAAACGGCATCGGCCTTACTGCCAACTTTATGCTGGAGTGGGACGAGGCGTTGGCGCAGATGCAGAGCTTTCATCCTGCAGAGCCTGCGGTGATTCCCGTAGGCGAGGGCGCTTACCGTGTGCTGGAGCCTTTGATGACGAAGCTGAACAGCCAGTTCGGTTCGGAGCACCGTTTTGTGCCTGTTCCTAACAGCTTTTTCGGCGGCAAGGTGAATGTTACCGGTCTTTTGACGGGCAGCGATATCTTAGCGAACGTTCAGGACAAGAAGATTATTCTGCCGGATGTGGTTTTGAATAACGATAAGCTGTTTTTGGATGATATGTCGCTGGCGCAGTTCAAGGAGCGTTACCCGGGCAAGGTGGAAATTGCCAAGGGTGCGAAGGAGCTGCTGCATTTATTATTGGAAAGATAGGTGAAGCGTATGCTGCAGGTTTATACAGGTACAGGCAAGGGGAAGACTACTGCCGCTTTGGTCGTAGCGCTGCGTGCCTCCGGTTATGGCATGAAGACGCTGATGCTTTCTTTTTTGAAGGATGATCCTGAGTACGGCGAGGCGCGGGCTGCAAAGAATCTGCCCTGGTTTACGCTGCGGCAGGTGGGACGCGACGCCTTTGTTAATTTCCGTAATCCCGATCCTATTGATTTAAAGATGTGCCGTGACGGCTGGGAAGAGGCGAAAGAGGCTATCAGCTCGCACGCTGCGGACATTATTATCCTCGATGAGCTGAATATTGTGCTTGCTACTCAGATGCTGCCAACGCAGGAGGTTGTCGATTTTTTGCGTGAGCATAAAAATAACGTTGAGGTTATTACTACTGGTAGAGGTGCACCGGAAGAGCTTATTAAAATTGCCGACCTTGTTACTGATATGAGCGAGGTTAAGCATTACTTCCATAAGGGAGTTGGCTCTCGTAACGGCATCGACCATTGAGGTGTGCGTTATACCACTCCATCTGCGTTACCCCCTTTAGTCGCTGACGCGACAGTCGCCCCAGGGCGCCCTCTCTTGCCCTTCGGGCAATTCACCTTGTCCCCCAAGTGGGAACCAAGAACATACTAATGAAGGCTAATTGAAAGCTATTAGTCTTGCCTTCACCTTGGGGAAGGTGCCGAGCATAGCGAGGCGGAAGGGGGATGCTTGTACGTCGCAATTAAATATCGTTCCAGTCAGTAGCAATTTTCCCGTGCCTTAGGGCACAACGCAAATTTCGTGTGGAACCAGGACGAAGCTTCGGTAAAATTTGCCAGACGGTAAGAGAAAGTTACGTACCCTTGCTTCTATGGTTCCAGACACTCATTTGCTAAAATTGCTATTCCTTACACGATATGTTAATTGCTCATGCTGGTGTTCTGTTATCCTTCTTGCCTTCCCCTCGGGGAAGGTGTCAGTGAGCGTAGCGAACTGACGGAAGGGGGATGCTTGCTCTGTGATATGTGAATTGCTCGTTTAAGAGTTTAAGCTTATAATGGGGATTCCCCATAAATATACAAAAAATTTTACATTTCTATGATAGACACATTCTAAAAAATTTATTATGATGAAGGAGATTTGATTATGGCTAAACCGATAGTTGCTATAGTTGGACGTCCTAACGTGGGCAAATCTACTCTTTTTAATATTTTTGCCAACAGCAGGATTTCCATTGTTGAGGATACACCGGGCGTTACCCGCGACCGTCTGTATGCTACCGCCGAATGGCTGGACCACGAGTTTATGATGGTTGATACCGGCGGTATCGAAATCATGAATGCCGATGCTATTGCTGTTTCTATCCGTCAGCAGGCACAGATTGCGATTAAGGAGGCGGACGTTATTCTGTTCGTCTGCGATGCGCGCGCAGGCATTACTACTGAGGATGCTGACGTTGCCCGTCTGCTGCGTCAGTCCAAGAAGCCGATTGTTCTGGCTGTCAATAAGGCGGATTCTCCGAAGCAGGAGATGAATACCTTTGAATTCTATAATCTGGGCATCGGTGACCCGATTGCTGTTTCCGCGTCCAACCATTTGGGCCTGGGCGATTTGCTGGATGCCGTTGTTGCCAAGTTCCCGTCCGATAAGATGGCAGGTGACCTGGAGGAGGAGGACGAGATCAAGGTTGCCTTGATCGGCCGTCCTAACGTGGGCAAGTCCTCTATTTTCAACGCACTGGTAGGCGAGGAGCGTTCTATCGTAAGTGATGTTGCAGGCACTACCCGTGATGCGATTGATACTCCGGTAGTACGCAACGGTCAGAAGTACCTGTTCATTGATACCGCAGGCATGCGCCGCAAGGCTAAGGTTGATGAACCGATTGAAAAATACAGCGTTATGCGTTCTCTGCGTGCGGTTGACCGCAGTGACGTTGTGCTAATGGTTTTTGATGCTGTCGAGGGTGTTACCGAGCAGGATAAACGTATCGTCGGCTATGCTCATGAGGCAGGCAAGGCTGTTATTCTGGTTGTCAACAAGTGGGACTTGTACGAGAAGGACAATTCCTCCACTCTGCGTTACACCGAAACTCTGCGCAAGGAGCTTGTTTTCCTGCAGTATGCGCCGGTAGTTTTCGTTTCTGCCGTTACCAAGCAGCGTATTCACCGACTGCCGGAGGTTATTTCCTATGTTGCCGAGCAGAACGCTATGCGTATCGCTACCAGTATTCTCAACCAGGTTATCGAGGACGCTGTGGCTATCAATCCGCCGCCGACCGAAAAGGGCAAGCGTCTTAAGATTCTTTATGTTACACAGGTCAAAATCAAACCGCCAACCTTTGTTATCTTTGTCAACGAACCGGAAATCATGCATTTCTCCTATCAGCGTTATCTGGAGAACAAGCTGCGTGAGGCCTTTGGCTTTGAAGGCACACCGATTCAGATGATTATCCGTGGTAAGAACGAGGATGAATAAATAAAAGTCAGGTGATTTGTTATGTTCAATGAGGTGGGTATATTACATTTTCTGCTGGGCTTTGTGCTCGGTCATGTGTGCGGCTCTGTTCCCAGCGGCTTATGGCTGGTGCAGGCCTTTCACGGTATTGATATCCGTAACTACGGCAGCAAGAATATCGGCACAACGAACGTTTTCCGTACCGTTGGTCCCAAGACTGCGGTGCTGGTGCTGATTGCCGATGCCTTCAAGGGTATTCTCGCGGTTGGTATTATGAGCTATTTTTTCCACAATCCGCTGCTGGATGTGGTTACTGCTTTGGGCGCACTTTTGGGCCACAATTATTCGCTCTTTCTGGGCTTTAAGGGTGGCAAGGGCGTTGCAACCGCACTGGGCCTGTTGATTTTTATGATGCCTAAGGTTGCGGCAGCAAGCTTCGGTATCTGGCTGGTGTGCGTACTGCTGACACGCTATGTATCGCTTGGCTCCATTATGGCTGCTGTCTTTACGCCACCGCTGGCATGGTATCTGGGTTATCACTCTGCCTATGTGATTTTTTCGCTGGTTGCCGCTTTCTTTGTAGTTTTGCGCCACAAGGAAAATATCCATCGTCTGCTCACAGGCACAGAAAGCAAAATCAAACCGGGCAATGCCAAGGATCTGCAGAAATAAAATATCGCTTCTACGCTGATGTAGGCCAACGCTTACATCAGCTTTTTTCATATACTAAAGCAGGATTTTTGTCCTGCCTAAAGAATATAATAATATTACAAGTATTTTAGGTGATTTGCAGTAGACTTAATACTGCAGGAAGGAGGAACGAAATTGCGATTAGCAAAGCTTTTATATACAGCTGCCGTTGTTTGCGGACTGCTGCTGCCATTGGGCGCTTCGGCCGCAGGCATTACCAATTATCCGCCGCTGGTGAACCCGTCGCACTGGACGGAGCAGAACAAGAGCGGTGATACGGTTATTCTGGATGCGAAGGGTGTAGCATCCTTCAATGCCAAGGTACGCGCTGCTTCCCGCAGTATGCCTGACCTGGCAAATTATCCTGCGACGATGAGCGGTGATGCGCTTAAAACGAGGATTATGGATTATTCCATCCTTGACGATGAACTGTATCTGCATGGCAATAAGGTGAGCGAAAACTATAAGAATATCCTGCGCAAACAGAGTAATATCAGCGCTATTCCCAAAAGCGTAGGCGTGCAATACGCAGTGACGGTGCGCCGTACTGCGGTGCGCGCGCTGCCTACGGGCGAGGGCCTGTATTATTACGCGGGCGACAGGGATTTTGACGCGCTGCAGGAAACTATGCTGGACCCCGGCGAGCCTGTAGCTGTGCTGCACACCAGTGCCAACGGTTATTTTTACTACGTGCAGGCAGTAAATTACAGCGGTTGGGTGAGCAAGTATAATGTAGCCATGACCGACAAGAACACCTGGAGCAGCTTTGTAAAGCCGCAGAAGTTTTTGGTTGTTACCGATGCGGAATATAACTTGAAAACGGACGGCGAGCAGGTGCTTTATCAGCAGGGTGCGCGCCTGCCGGTTGACAGTATGCAGAGCGATACCTATACGGTAATTGCACCGGTGCGAACTAAAGCAGGTCAGCTGCAGAAGCAGAAGCTGCTGGTGCCGAAGGCTGCCTCTGCCGTGCATTACGGTTATTTGCCCTATACAAGCAATAATCTGCTTAATTCCGCTTTCAAATTTTACGGCAAGCCCTATGGCTGGGGCGGCTTGAAGAACAGCGTGGACTGCTCAAGCCTGGTGTTCAATGCTTACCGCACTGTAGGCATTGTGCTGCCGCGTAATGCCGACCAGCAGGAGCTGACTGCAGGCACAAAGAAAAAGCTCAGCGGCAGCTCGCAGGAACGTGCTGCTGTTATCAGCAGGCTGATGCCGGGCGCAGCGCTTTATATGGACGGCCATTGCCTGATGTATATCGGCAACATCAACCAGACACCGTACACGATTCATGCGCTGGGCTCTTATTTTTCCAAGGGCCGCCTGATGCGCGAGATGAAGGTGCTGGTGAGCGATTTGTCTTTGCAGCGCGCCAGCGGCAATACGATGCTTAACGAATTGCAGACTGCAATAGAATATAAATAATGATAGGAGAGTTTAAGATATGTTAAACCAATTTCAATGTACTGCAGCGGAGTTCAATGCTGCAGCTTATAATGACGTTGACAGTATTGTCCTCTTTCTGTGCAAGGAATGTGCAACGGCTATCGACAAGCTGGAGCTGCCGCAGGCGGTAGCCAAAGCGGCAATGGCGTACACCGCACAGCACGATGATATTTATGACGCAGGCAGCGTAACCACACTGGTGCTGCCGCAGGGTGAAGGATTGCTGACACTGCTTTTGGCAGGCTGCGGCGAGGGCAAGGACTGCAAGCCGAACAATTTCCGTAAGGCTGCCGGCGCTGCTGCTCGCGCTTTGCACAAGGCTAAGGCGCAAAAGGCTGTACTGGCTGCGCCTATCCTGCTGAACGCCGAACGCAGCAAAAACCTGCAGGCGCTTGTTGAAGGATTGTACCTCGGCGCGTACACCTTCAACCGCTTCAAGAGTGAAGCAAAGCAGGCACCGCTGTGCGAGGCTACCGTGCTGTGCGCTGTACCGGAGGCAGCGGCAATCATTACCGCTGCGGAAATCTCTGCGGAGGCAGTGTGCTATGCACGTGATCTGGTGAATAACCCCGGTAACGTGGTAACACCGCAAACCATGGCCGATGATGCCTTGAAGCTGGGGCAGGAGCTGCCGCTGGAAATTACTATTATGGACGAAACCCTGATGGAGGCAAGAGGCATGCATGCTTTGCTAGCAGTAGGTCAGGGCAGTCATAACCCTCCGTGCCTCGTTGCCTTGCGCTACAACGGCAACGGTGACGCTCCCTATACAGCCTTCGTAGGCAAGGGCATCACCTTCGACAGCGGCGGTATTTCCATTAAGCCTGACGATAACATGGGTGAGATGAAGGACGATATGACAGGTGCGGGCGCTGTGCTTGGCGCTATGCGTGCCATCGCACGTTTGGGCCTTAAGTGCAACGTTATCGGCGTGCTGGCCTGTGCGGAGAATATGCCTGACGGCAAGGCGCAACGCCCCGGCGACATTGTGCGTGCAGCCAACGGCAAGACCATCGAGGTTGTTTCCACCGATGCGGAAGGACGCATGGTGCTGGCGGACGCAGTCTGGTATGCCTGCCAAATGGGTGCCAAGAAGGTTATCGACATCGCAACGCTGACCGGTGCGGTAATCATCGCCCTGGGCAACGAAACCAGCGGTATTGTGGCTAATGATGACGAGCTGGTGGAGCAGATTAAGCTCAAGATTCAGGATCCAAATTACCTCAATGAAGCTACGATTGCAGCTACTGCGTCAACCGCCGCTCCAACGATATCCCCCGCGCCACCTTTGCACCCCGGGAGCTGGCAGAGCTGACCATGGAGTTCTACCGCCGCAACTACATCGAGGGGCTGTTTTTGTCCAGCGCGGTGCTGGGCACCCCGGACTACACCACCGAGCGGATGCTGGCGGTGCTGCGGCTGCTGCGGGGCGAATACCGCTTTGGGGGCTACATCCACGCCAAGGCCATCCCGGGCACAAGCCCGGAACTTTTGCAGCAGCTGGGGTATTTGGCCGACCGTCTGAGCGTGAACGTGGAGCTGCCCAGCGAGCGCAGCCTGAACCTGCTGGCCCCGGACAAGGGGCGGCACTCCATCTTCCGTCCCATGAAGCAGATCGCGGTGTCCGGCGCTGCCAGCCGGGAGGAACTTACCCTTTACCGCCACGCGCCCAAATTTGCCCCCGCCGGGCAGAGCACCCAGATGATCGTGGGCGCTTCGCCGGAGACGGACTACCACATCCTGAAGCTCACCGAGGGCATGTACCAGAAATACAGTCTGAAGCGGGTGTTCTACTCCGCCTACATCCCAGTGACCCAGGACAGCCGCCTGCCTGCCCTGGACACAAAGCCTCCGCTGCTACGGGAGCACCGGCTGTATCAGGCAGACTGGCTGCTGCGGTTCTACCAGTTCGAGGCAGACGAAATTTTAGATAAGGATAACCCCAACTTCAACCCCTATCTGGACCCCAAATGCAACTGGGCGGTGCAGCACTACGGGCTGTTCCCGGTGGACGTGAACCGCGCCCCCTTCGAGATGCTGCTGCGGGTGCCGGGCATCGGCCCCAAAAGCGCCCGGCGCATCTGGCACGCGCGCAAGCTTTCCAGCCTTGGGTTGGACGAGCTGAAGCGCATGGGCGTGGTGCTCAAGCGGGCGCAGTATTTCATCACCTGCCGGGGCTTTTCCGGGGCGCACCCGGGGCGCGGCAGTGCCGGGCGGGAGCGCATTACCCGGGCGCTCATCGACCCCAACGTGTTCGGCGGCAATTGTGAGCAGCTGAGCCTGTTCACGCCGCCTGCGGTGGACAAGCTCATCACGCAGGGCGTGGCACCGCGCGCCGCCCTGCGCATGGTACGGGAGGAGGCAGTGCAATGTCTGGCGAAGGCACTGTGAACCCGCAGAGAGCCCGCAGGCTCCACGATGCGGATGTGGTCTATCTCTACGACGGCAGCTTTGAGGGCTTTTTGTGCTGTGTATTCGAGAGCTTTGCCCAGCACGAGATTCCCTTTGCAGTGTGGACGCCCCAGCGGGAGACCTCCACGCTCTATCCGGTGAAGGACATCCCCACCGACCACGTCCGGGCGCAGCGGGTGTTCGCCAGCTTTGGCAGAAAGCTGGGGGCTGAGACCGAGTATCTTGTCAGCCGGGATTTCCTCTCCGGGCGGGAGGACAAGGAGCTGCTGCTCATCCGCTTTCTGCATCTGGCCTTTGCCCTCGGCCCCGGCACCGTAAAGCGCACCGGCCACCCGGACGTGGCCCCGCTGTACGAAATGAAAAAGAGTCTGGACTGGGAGGTGGACAAGTTTCAGGGCTTCGTCCGCTTCGAGGAGCATGACGGGATGCTGGGGGACGTCATCCACCCCAAAAACTACATCCTGCCGCTGCTGCGGCCCCATTTCTGCGGACGGTTCCCGGAAGAGGACTTTTTGATCTATGATGCCGTGCATCAGGCCGTGCTGCTGCAGCAGGAGCACAAGACCCGGCTGCTGGAGCTGGCTGCACCGCTGGAGCTGCCGCCGCCCAGCGAGCGGGAGCAGCAGTTTCAGGCCCTGTGGACCCAGTTCTACAAAACGCTGGAAATTCAGGCCCGTCACAACGAAAAAGGCCGCATGAGCCATTGCCCCAAGCGCTTCTGGGCCGATATGGTGGAGATGAAAGATGAATTTTAACAAAAACGTTGCATCTGCGGCGTTGCAACCCCCAAAACCTATGGTATACTATAAGAGATATCCGGCAGGCCTTCTGCCGAACACTCCCGCACTGCTGCGGGGCAACACAAAAGGAGTATTGTAGCGTTATGGTTCGCATTACTATGGAAGACGGCGGCATCATCGACATCGAGCTGAACGAGGAAGTTGCCCCCATCACCTGTGAGAATTTCAAAAAGCTGGTCAAGGAGGGCTTTTACAACGGCCTGACCTTCCACCGCGTCATCCCCGGCTTTATGATCCAGGGCGGCTGCCCGCTGGGCAACGGCACCGGCGGCCCCGGCTGGAACATCAAGGGCGAGTTTGCTGCAAACGGCGTGAACAATCCGCTCAAGCACACCCGCGGCGTGATCAGCATGGCACGCGCCATGAACCCCAACAGCGCCGGCAGCCAGTTCTTCATCATGCATCAGGATGCACCTCATCTGGACGGCCAGTACGCCGCCTTCGGCAAGGTGGTTGCCGGCATGGACGTTGTGGATAAGATCGCTTCTGTCCGCACCGACTGGAACGACAAGCCCACCACCCCGGTCAAGATGAAGACCGTGGAGCTCATTGAGGGCTGATTTTTAAACCTAAAAAATCCCGACACCTTGCGGTGCCGGGATTTTTTGTTTTCGTTGATGCTTGTTTTCAGCAGCCTTCCTTCTCGGCCAGCTTCCGGCCCATGAGCACGCCCATGACCGAGGCCATCATCAGCCCGCGCGTCCAGCCGGAGGAGTCGCCCAAGCAGTGCAGACCCTGAATGTTGGTGTCGAGGTTCTCGTCCATCTTCACCTTGTTGGAGTAGAACTTCAGCTCCGGGCTGTACAGCAGGGTCTCGTTGGCGGCAAAGCCGGGCACCACCATATCCAGCATCTTGATGAACTCGATGATGTTGGTCATGGCGCGGTAGGGCATGGCGGCGGTGATGTCGCCGGCCACGGCGTCCTTCAGGGTGGGCTTCACGTTGGACTGTGCCAGCTCCTTCTGCCACGTGCGCTTGCCGTCCAGAATGTCGCCGTAGCGCTGCACCATGATGTGGCCTGCGCCCAGCATGTTGGTCAGCTCGCCCACCTTCTGTGCGTAGGCAATGGGCTGGTTGAAGGGCTCGGTAAAGTTGTGGGACACCAGAATGGCAAGGTTGGTGTTCGGGCTCTTCTTTTCCTTGAAGCTGTGGCCGTTGACCACCGCAAGGTCGTTGTCGTAGTTCTCCTGTGCCACAAAGCCGCCGGGGTTCTGGCAGAAGGTGCGCACCTTGTTCTTCCAAGGCTTCGGGTAGCCGATGAGCTTGGACTCATACAGCACCTTGTTCACCTTTTCCATCACCTCGTTGCGGCACTCCACGCGCACGCCGATGTCCACGGTGCCGGGCTTGTGGGCGATGTGGTGCTCCGCGCAGATCTTCTCCAGCCAGTCCGCGCCGCGGCGGCCGGTGCCGATGACCACGGTATCTGCATACACGGGCCGGACCTGATCGCCGTCCTTCAGCAGCACGCCCTTGCACTCCTCGTTCTCAAGGATGATGTTCTCGCACTCGGTATTGAACAGCATCTCCACGCCGCTGTCGGCCAGATGGTTCTGAATGGCCAGATACAGCTGCTGTGCCTTCTCGGTGCCC
>OLGV01000639.1_pt1 | contig 13991 bp, 9 predicted proteins | sample 1605761 | NCBI WGS metagenome assembly OLGV01 (sample SAMN03283245) | human gut metagenome | biome: human-associated habitat; material: feces | host: Homo sapiens | place: Peru | collected 2012
GGTTTTATCACCACCCCGATTCTGTTTTTCCAGAACAAAAAGTACATTGTTCCGCTTTGTATCATGATTGCGCTGTGGACCTCGCTTGGTACTGCGTTCCTTTCCTTCATCGCCGGACTTCAGGGCGTTGACCGCTCGCAGTACGAGGCGGGCTATGTGGATGGCATCCGCAACCGCTGGCAGGAGCTGTACTACATCACCCTGCCGAACATGAAGCCGATGCTGATGTTCGGCGCGGTCATGTCCATCACGTCCGCGTTCGGCGTGTGCGATGTGCCGATGGCGCTGGCGGGCTTCCCCTCCACCGATTACGCCGCGCACACCGTCGTCACCCACCTGTTCGACTATGGCTTCACCCGCTTTGAAATGGGCTATGCCTCCGCCATCGCCACCTTGCTGTTCCTGGTGATGATTTTGTGCAACAAGCTGATTCAGAGCGCTCTGAGGAGGATTGGCACATGAGTACCATCAATGTCCGCAGCTACAAAGGTCCAGTCAGACCGGACGGCACGCCGATTGAGCTGCCGCAGAAGGTACTGAAGCTGACGAAGAAGTCGAACATGCGCCACAAGAAGCCGAACCGCTCCCGCGTGGGCGACTTTCTGGTGGGGCTGCTGCTGTTCCTCGTCGCGTGTGCAATGGCGTTTCCGCTGGTGTTCGCCATTTCGTCCTCGCTGAAACCGCTGGATGAGCTGTTCCGCTTCCCGCCGACGCTCTTCCCGCGCCACCCCACCACCGACAACTTCTCTGACCTCCTCGTCACGATGGGGCAGAGCTGGGTTCCCTTCTCGCGCTACATCACCAACACCGTTGTCATCACCCTCGCGGGTACATTGGGGCATCTGCTGATTGCGTCCCTCGCGGCGTATGTGCTGGCGAAGTACGATTTCCCGCTCGGCAAGCAGTTTTTCGCCCTCGTCGTGACGGCGCTGATGTTCAACGGCTACGTCACCGCGATTCCCAACTACCTGACCATGACGCGCCTGCACCTTGTCGATACGCACTGGGCGGTCATCCTGCCCGCGTTCGCCGCGCCGATTGGGCTGTTTCTGATGAAACAGTTCATGGAAGGGCTGCCCATGTCGCTGATTGAGTCCGCGAAAATCGACGGCGCGAAGGAGCTGCACATCTTCTGGTCAATTGTCATGCCCAACGTCAAGCCCGCGTGGCTGACGCTCATCATCTTCTCCGTCCAGAACCTCTGGAATGCCAAGGCATCCGCCGTCATCTACTCCGAGGCGCAGAAGACGCTCGTCTACGCGCTCCAGCAGATTCAGGCGGGCGGTATTGCCCGCACGGGTCAGGCGGCGGCGGTTACGGTCGTCGTCATGGCTGTGCCGATACTGATTTTCATCCTCAGCCAGAGCCAGATTCTCGAAACAATGGCGACATCCGGTCTGAAAGATTAAGAGAGGAGGACGCCGATGAACCGCATGGTTTCCCGTCTCTGCGCCTGTCTGGTGGCGTTCTCCCTCTTCGCCGCACTCTGCGGCGGGATGGCCGCGCACGCCGCAGACGGCTTTGACTACAATTACACCTACACCTACGATTACTGGGGCGACGAGCGGCAGTCGCCGGATGCCTACCGCACCGGCGCCATGCTGTCCAGCGCCTCCCTTGGGCTGGAAACGCCGATGCGCGCCCCGCGCGGACTGACCGTCTCCGGCAATGACATCTACATCGTCGATACGGGCAACAACCGCATTCTGCAAGTCGCCCGCGACGGCGAAAATTTCACGCTGACCCGCGTGATTTCCGAAATTTCCGGCGACATCACCCCGAATACGCTCTCCTCCCCGCAGGATGTGTTCGTCATGGCGGACGGCACGCTGTTCATCGCCGACACGAACAACAACCGCATCCTGAAAGTAGACCGCGACCTGAACCTGCTGAGCGTCTTCACCCGCCCGACGGACGCAACGTTTGACCAGTCGATGGCGTTTCTGCCCAACAAGCTCGTCTGCGACAGCACGGGACGCGTCTTCTGCCTTGCGCAGAACGTCAACCGAGGCCTCATGAAGTACGAGGCGGACGGCACGTTCACCGGTTTCATCGGCGCGAGCGAAGTGAAGTACACCTGGTACGAGCTGGTGTGGCGGCTGCTCTCCACGAAGGAGCAGCGCGCGCAGCAGGCATCCTTCGTCCCGACGGAATACAACAACATCGCGCTGGATTCAGAAGGCTTCTTCTTCGTCACCACGCAGACGTTCAATTCCAACGAGCTGACCTCCGGCGCGGCGAAACCCGTCCGCCGCCTGAACGCCATTGGCACGAACATCCTGATTGAGAACGGCACGAGCCACGTCATCGGCGACCTGCAATGGGCACGCAGTGACCAGAACATCACCAACTCCGGCCCCTCGAAGTTCGTGGATGTGACCGTGCTGGACAACGACATCTATTCCGTCATGGACAAGACGCACAACCGCATCTTCACCTACGACAAGCAGGGCAACCTGCTCTGGGCGTTCGGCGGCGTAGGCAACATGGACGGATATTTCCTCACCCCCGTCGCGCTGGAGCATCAGGGCTATGACCTGCTGGTGCTGGACAGTCAGGACTGCTGCGTGACCGTGCTGACCCCGACAGAATACGGCAAGCTGGTCTACAAGGCGACCGAGCAGTACCACGCGGGCGAATACGCCGCTTCCGCCGACACTTGGCGCGAGGTCATGAAGCGCAACGGCAACTATGACCTTGCCTACATCGGCATCGGGCGCGCGCTTTTGCAGCAGAAGCAGTACAAAGAAGCCTGCGACTATTTCGCCATGGCGCGCGACAGCCGCAATTACTCCGAGGCGTTCCGCTACTACCGTTCTGAGTGGGTGGAGCAGAACATCGGGTGGATTTTCGGCATCGTCGCGGCGCTGCTGGTCGTTCCGATGGTCATCGGGCGCATCCGCAAGATAAAGTGGGAGGTGAAGAACGCATGACGCTCGCAGCAAAGCTGACCGACAAGCAGAAGTGGCAGCGTCTGCTGTCCTCCCTGCGCTATTCGCTCTACGTTATCTTCCACCCCTTCGACGGCTTCTGGGATTTGAGCCGCGAAAAGCGCGGAAGCCTCGGCGCGGCGAACATCATCGTGTTTCTGGTGCTGCTCGTCCGCCTGCTGTCCATGCAGTTCACGCCCTTCCTGTTCATGAACGTCTACTGGCCGAGCGTGAACATCATCCAGCAATGCCTCGCCGTTCTGCTGCCGCTTTTGTTCTTCGTGGCGGGCAACTGGGGGCTGACGACGCTGTTTGAGGGCAAAGGCACGTTCAAGGATGTCTACATCGCCACCTGCTACGCGCTGACGCCCTACGTCATCCTGCAAGCGGCGATGATTCTCCTCGCAAACATCATTACCGCCAAGGAAGGCGCGTTCTACTATGTGCTGGAAGGGCTGTCGCTGGGCTGGAGCGGCGTTCTCATCATCTGCGGCATGATGCAGACGCATGACTACTCGCTGGGCAAGACGCTGCTCTTCACCATCATGACACTGCTGGCGATGGTCGTCATCATCTTCCTGCTGCTGCTGTTCTTTTCGCTCGTTGGCGACGGCATCGGCTATTTCGTCTCCCTCTACAAAGAAGTGCTGTTCCGTCTGTACTGACGAAAGGAGAAAGCATCCATGAAACGACGCATCCTTGTGCGGGTCGTGCTGGTTCTGATTCTTCTTCTGGCACTTTATCCGCTGACGAAATTCGTCATTCTTCCGCTCTTTGACACCTCCGGCGAATCGGAAGGCCACGATGTGCCGCTCTACGGCTACTCAGAGCCCGACACGCCGATGGTCATGGAGAATGACGCTCTCCGCTTTGAGCTTGACCCGGCGACGACCCACTTCACCCTCACCGACAAGCGCACCGGGCACGTCTGGCTGTCCTCGCCTGATAACGCGGACAGCGACCCGATTGCCCTGCCGGTGGAAAAGAACAAACTGAACTCCACCTTGAGCCTCACCTATGCCGCCTCCACCGGCATGACCACCCAGTTCACCTCGCAGGAACACAGCATTTCAAACGGGGTCTACGAAGTGCTGATGCAGGAGGATGGCAGCGTCCGCGTGAACTACTCCGTCGGACGCGTGCAGCGGTCTTTCCTCATGCCGACTGCCATTGGCGACACGCGAATGCAGCAGTTCATGGAGAAAATGACCTCCAAGCAGAAGAAGGACATCAAAGAATACTACCGTGAATACAATATTGACAAGCTCCGCAAGACTGACGACAAGGCTGCTTTGCTCGCCGCCTACCCCGATTTGGCGGAAGAGCACGTCTGGGTGCTGCGCGATGGCACAAAGGATCACCTGAAGCAGCGCTGCGAAAGCATCTTTGCCGAAGTGGGCTACACGGCGGAGGATCTGGCATACGACAACAGCCGCATCGTGCAGGCGGGCAGCACCATCGCCAAGGCCGTTTTCAACGTCTCGATGGTATTCCGTTTGGACGGCAGCGACCTTGTTGTCGAAGTACCGCTGGATGACCTTGCTTACGACGTGGATTACCCGCTGACGAGCCTGACGCTGCTTCCGGCTTTCGGCGCGGGCGGCACGGCGGATGACGGCTTCCTGTTCGTCCCCGACGGCAGCGGCGCGATTATCCGCTTCAACAACGGCCGCGTTTCCCAGCGCGCCTACTACGCCAACCTCTACGGCTGGGACTGGGCATCCATCCGCACGCAGGTGACGAACGAAACGCGCATCAACTTCCCGGTTTTCGGCGTTTCAGGCGGCAGCGGGTCGTTCATCTGCATTCTGGAGGACGGCGCATCGTGGGCGGGCATCGGCGCGGACATTGCCGGCCGCCTGACCTCCTACAACACCGTCAACGCAACATACACCATCGTTCACGGCGACGCCTACGACGTTTCCGAACGCACGAACAACGCCGTCTACATGTTTGAAACAGCGCATCCGACGGGCTTCATCCGCCAGCGCTACCGTTTTCTGCCCGAATCGGGCTACATGGACATGGCGGCTTCCTACCGCGACTACCTGACCGCAAAGTACCCGGATTTCGCCGCGCAGACGGTGGAAGCGGACGCGCCGCTGAGCATCGAACTGATTGGCGCGATTGACAAGGTACAGCAGGTGGCGGGCGTGCCTACCAGCGTCCCGATTGCCATGACGACCTACGCGGAAGCGAAGACGCTGCTGAATGAGCTTGTCACCCGCAATCTGGCGCAGAACATGTCGATTCGCTACGCCGGGTGGATGAACGGCGGCATGAATCAGCAGCTGCTGTCCTCCGTCCGCCTGATTCGGCAGCTGGGAACGCAGGAAGAGCTGCTCTCCTTCGCGCAGAATGCCGCGATTGCGGGCGTGCCGCTCTATCTGGACGGCTTGACGGCTTTCGCGCGCGACAGCGGCCTGCTGGAGGGCTTCATCTCCTTCCGCGACGCCGCCCGCTTCACCACGCGTGAAGAAGCGGAAATCCCTGAATACAGCCCGATTTGGTACGGCGCAAACAACGACCGCGACACCTACTACCTCGTCAAGCCCGCTATCGCCATGCGCAGCGTCAACACCTTGGTGGACGCGGCGGCTTCCTACGGCGCAGGCGTTTCCTTCCGCGACATTGGGTACATGCTCTCCGCTGATTACGACAGCAAAAACCACACGACCCGCGAAGCCGTGCTGCATCAGCAGGCGGAAAAGCTCGCTGAACTCAAGGCATCCGGGCGCGACGTGATGATTCGTCAGGGCAACGACTACGCCGCGGTTCAGGCGACGCTCATCACCGACATGGACTTCGACGGCGGGCAGTATTCCATCATCGACGAGTACGTCCCCTTCTACCCGCTGGCGCTGCACAGCCGCGTATCCTACACAGGCGCATCACTGAATCTGGCGGATGACGCGGAGGAAGTCCTCCTGCGCAGCGCGGAAATGGGCGCGGGTCTGCAATACACGCTGACCGCCCAGAGCGCGCGCGTTTTGCAGGATTCCACCTACTCCGAGTTCTACGGTGCGGACGCGTCGCTCGTGCTGGATGACATCACCGCGCAGGTCGCGCAGTACCGTGAGACGCTTTCGGGCATCTTCAATCAGGAAATGACGGGGCATGAGCGCGTCGGGAACGTCACCATCACAACTTACGCAAACGGCACGCGCGTCTACGTCAACTTCGGCTATACCGACGCGGCGGTGGATGGCATCACCGTTCCCGCCCGCAGCTATGCAGCACAACAGGGGGTGAGCAAATGAGCGGCAAACGCATTTCCATTCGTGCGCGCCGGGCAGTATCCGGCTATCTGTTCATTCTGCCCTTCATCATCGGCTTTTTGTGCTTCATGCTGCTGCCGCTGGTGGATTCCTTCTGGATGAGCCTGTGCCGCGTGGACGTAACCGCCGGGCAGGGCTTCCAGACGACCTTCATCGGGCTGGACAACTACATCCGCGCCTTCACCATTGACCCGGAGTTCAACAAGCTGCTCAGCGAAGAAATCGGCGTGATGGTCACGCACACCATTGCGATTCTCGTCGTTTCCTTTGTCATTGCCATCGTGCTGAATCAGGAATTCAAGGGGCGCGCGTTCGTCCGCGCCATCTTCTTCCTGCCCGTCATCCTCTCCAGCGGCGTTCTCATCGGTCTGGAAACGGACAACACCCTGATGGCGGGAATGCAGCAGATGATGGCGGAGGCCTCCCCGTTCACGCTGTCTGAGTCGCTGATGAAGATTCTCAAACTCACGGGCATTGGCGGCGACGCGCTGGACATCGTCTTCTCTCTGATTGACGAGGTGTACGACATCGTGATGGCAAGCGGCATCCAGATTGTCGTTTTCCTCTCCGGCCTGCAGAACGTTCCGCGCAGCCTGTACGAGGCGGCGGACGTCGAGGGCTGCTCAAAGTGGGAAGCCTTCTGGACGATTACTTTCCCGATGGTCTCCCCCCTGCTGATTGTCAACATCATCTACACCATCATCGACTTCTTCATGAAGACAGACAGCGAAGTCATGAAGAAAATCAATGAAGAAATGACGCTGAAATACAACTACGGCTTCTCCTCCGCAATGGCTTGGGTGTATTTCGCCATCACGATTGTCCTCATCGGCGTAAGTGCCCTGATGCTGAAAGGAGTGGTGAGCAGCGATGAGTAAGCAGACCGTGACCCATGCTCATCCCAGCGGCAGCTTCTGGGCGCGCAACCGCAAGTCCGGCGGATATCTACTCCGCAAGACAGTGCGGCGCAAGGGCTATCAGCTGATTCGCTTCCTGCTTCTGTTCGGACTTTGCTTCATGATTATCCAGCCCCTGCTGGACAAGCTGAGCGTCTCGTTCATGGCGGAGCGCGACCTGTACGACTCCACGGTCATCTCGATTCCGCGTCACCTGACGACGGCGAATTACTCCCTCGCCGCCAGCAAAATCCTGCTGAATTACGGCACGACGTTCCTGAACACGCTGATCGTCTCCCTCGCGGTGTCGGTGCTGCAAATTGCCGCCTGTACGCTCGTGGGCTACGGCTTTGCGCGTTTCGAGTTCCCGTTCAAGAAGTTCTGGTTCGCGGCGGTCATCATCACCGTCATCATTCCGCCGCAGACGATTTCCTCCTCGCTTTACCTGCACTTCAACTTCTTCGACATCTTTGGCATTTTCAAGGCGACGACGGGCAGCAGCCTGAACCTGCGCGGCTCGCCCATCCCCTACGCGCTCATGTCCGCAACGTGCATGGGGCTGAAGAACGGCTTGTACATCTACATGATTCGCCAGTTCTTCACCGGTATTCCGAAGTCGCTGGAGGAAGCGGCGTATGTGGACGGATGCAGCATCTTCAAGACGTTCTGGCGGGTGATTCTGCCCGACGCCGTGCCGATTCTGGTCTCCTGCTTCCTGTTTTCCTTCGTCTGGCAGTGGACGGACACGTTCTACTCCAAGCTGTTCTTGGGGAACATCAAGCTCCTGAGCCTTGAAGCCTCTACCGTCGCCGACCGCCTGAACAGCTACGTTTCCATTCAGCTGGGGCTTTCCGGCGGCGCGTCGATGGGCTATCAGCAGCAGATGGTTTCGACCGCTACGCTGATGCTCGTCGCTCCCCTGCTCGTCCTCTACCTCTTCGCCCAGCGCTCCTTCGTCGAATCCATCGCCGCAAGCGGCATCAAGGGGTGACAAGGGAGAATGAAACGGGACGAAGTCCCCTCCCTTGACCCTTCCGCGTGTTTATCCACAAGTTAGTCACATTGTCCCCACGATCCTATGACCCGCGGGTCATAAAAATAAAGGAGGTAATCTCATGAAACGGTATCTTGCTCTGTTCCTCTCTCTGGTGATGATTCTCTGCGCCCTGCCGCTGGCAATCGCAGAAGACATCGAGAACCCCTACGAGGATGACGGCATCGTCATCTACCGCGACGCGGACGGCAACGTCATCGACCTCGGCGGCATGGAAATCACCGTCTGCGACTGGTGGTCTTCCGACTGGCACGACGACGAACCCACCACGGCGGCGGGCGAAGCGACCTACGACTACCGCACCTGGCTGGAAGAGACCTACAACTTCAAGATTGTGCAGCGCAACGCCACGACTTGGGGCGACTCTCCCTCCGACTTCACCAACTTCGCGACCACGGGCGGCGACGAGAACTATGTTTGGATTCTCCGCGCCGGCGCGTACCTCGCGCCCTTCAAGGCGGGCCTGTTCTATGACCTGTCAACGCTGGACTGCCTGAACTTCTCCGACGAAAAGTGGAACGACACGGTTACCGGTCTGCTGAGCAAGGACGGCGGCATCTACGGTATGCGCCCCGAAAAGGCTGAACCCCGCAAGGGCGTGTTCTTCAACAAGCGCCTGCTCAACGATGCCGGTGTTGACCCCGAATACATCTACGACCTTCAGGCAAAAGGCGAATGGACGTGGGAGGCCTTTGAAGCGCTCTGCGAAAAGCTGACCCGCGACACCGACAACGACGGCGTGATTGACCGTTATGCCATGATGTCCTTCTCTTCTCACCTGATTCCCGCCGCCCTCGTTTCCAACGGCGCTGGCTTCGTTCAGGTGGATGAAAACGGCAAGTACTACAACGCAGCGGAAACCGACGCTTTCCTCGAAGCCATGAACTGGGTCATGGACATGGTGTCCAAGTACGAAATGAAGGCGCCCGAAGGTGCTGAATGGAACTACTTCGAGAGTGCGTTTATCAACGGCGAAGTCGCCCTGCAGGTGCATGAGGATTACTTCGCGGGTTCTCTGTCCAACATGGAGGATGACTACGGCTTCGTGTTCTTCCCCAAGGGGCCGCGTGTTGACACCTATCTCTACGCGCCCTCTGACAACATCATGGTCATCCCCGCTTGCTACGACGCGGATCGCGCGTGGAAGATTGCCTTCGCTTACAACCTCTTCACCAACCCCACCCCCGGCTACACCGACAGCGACGACTGGAAGAGTGGCTACTATCAGAAGTACCGCGACGAGCGCGCCGTGGACGAGACCATCGCCATGATGCGTGAGCCGGAGCATCAGTTCGTCTGGTATTCCGACATGGTGACCGGCTACGACCTCGGCAGCCAGTACATCTGGGACGTGTACGCGCAGGCGACCACCCCCGCTGAAAAGGCGGAATCCATGCGCGGCACTTGGCAGGCGTACATCGACGAAGCCAACGCAAACTAATCCACAACAAAAAGGTCGAGAGAAGCAATTCTCTCGACCCTCTTCGTTTTTTGGGAGGAGACGCAAGGGGCGCTGCCCCTTGACCCCGCCAAAGGGTCTTCGACCCTCTGGACTCCCTTTCGCGCGATTGAGTTGACTTCACTTTCATACTGCTTCCGCGTGTTTATCCAAAAGACGGAGAAGCTCAGTGCCTTCCAAAGCCGCCCCCAAACCCATTCGTGCTTCCCACAACCGTGCTGCTCTGCGTCACCGTCGCGCTGCTCGAACCAATTGTCACCGTGTACGTTTCGCCCACCGTCAAATCCGGGCTGGAGAACACCACGCTGTTCGCGCTTTTCACCGTCACGCCCGTGTACAGCACATTGCCTTGGCTGTCCGTGATGGTAATCGTCTCGCCCGCGCCGAAGCTGTTCATCGTCACAAGGAACGCGCACTGCGTGGACGTGCTGCCGAAGTTCTCCGCCATGCTGCTCGTGCCCAGCGCAATCAGCGTACCGCCGGAGATGAAGCCTGCTCCGCCGTTTTCCGTGCCGATGTCAATCGCGCCGTTGCCGCCATTGGACGGGCCGTTGATGGTAATGTCGCCGCCCTCCACGCGCAGGTTGCCGTTAGAATCCAGCCCGTCTCCATCCGCATTCACCGTGATTTTGCCGCCCGTAATCAGCAGCACCGGCTGCTTGTCGGTCGTGTCGTCCGTGGTCGTGCTATCTGCCGCGTCCTGCCCCGGCATGGTCGGCGGATTGCCGCTGGGCGCATTGCCGTCCGGCGGGGTCTGCATATTGCTGTTATCCGGCGGGGTCATGTCGCCGCCCTGATTGTTCGTGTCATTGCGCCGTCCGCCGAAGCTGCCGCCCATGCCACCGTGTCCGCCGCCAAATCCACCGCTGAAACCGTCCGATCCGCCGTTCGCGTTGATGCCGTCATCCGACGCGGTTATGTCCAGATCACCGCCTGCCAGCGTAATCTGATTCGCTTCCAAGCCCTCATAGGAGGTCAGCACGGTGATTTTGCCGTCCAGCACGGTCAAGGAAAGCTCCGCATGAGCGCCGTCGTCGCCCGTGCTGAGGATGCATTCGCCGTCGGAAATCGTCATGTCGCCGTCGGTGTGCAGGGCGTCGTCCTGCGCGTCAATCGTAATCGACCCACCGGAAATCACCAGCGCTTTGCCTGCTTTCAAGCCCTTGCAGCTTGCGCTGTCATCGTCACTGTCGGAATTGTCGAAGTCCCACCAGCCGCGCATATTGTCGGTTTTCTGCTGTGCGTTTGCGCTTCCGCCGCCGCTGATGATGGAAATCACGCCGCCCGTCACTGTCAGCGTCGTTTCCGCCGACACGCCGTCGCCCGCGCTGGTGATGATGATTTCGCCGCCCTCAATGGTCACGAAGCCCTTTTCCTCGTTCTCTGTCTCGTCGCTGGTGATGCCGTCCTTGCCGGATGTCACCGTCACCGTGCCGCCGGAGACGGTCACGCTTTTCTTGCCCTTGATGCCGTGCCCCAGCGCAGTCACGCTGATATTGCCGTTCTTGATTTTCAGGTCTTTCGTGCAGTGGATGCCGTTGTTAAGGTAGCCCAGCACGGTCAGGCTGCCCTTGCCCTTGATTTTCAAATCAGCCTTGCTTTGCAGCGCGCCGCCGGATGCTTCTTCGCTCTCCGTGGCAGCGGCAATGTCCACTTCTTCGCCGGATTGCAGGACGTTCGTCGTGCCTTCCGCCAGCTCAATGGTCACGTCGTCGGCGGTGGCAATTTGAATCGCCGCGCCGGTGGTGTTCTTGATGCTCACGCCGCCCAGCACAAGGGTGATTTTCGCGTTCTCGCCGCTTTCGACGATGAGCGCGCCGTCGTCGAGCGTCCCGGTGATTTGGTATGTGCCCTCTTGGGTGATGGTGACGGTCTGACCGTCGATGAGGACGGAAGCGTCGGTGGATGTGCTTCCGTCAGGGGAGAGGGTGATGCTGCCATCGGCGAGGGCTGACCCTGCAAGCAGCAGGATCGCGACTGCCATTATGCTGATTAGCCACTTTTTCATGATGATAACCTCCTTACTTTTGTTCGGCACAGAGATTTCGCCTCTGCGGAGGCGACCAAAGGGCTTTCCGATCGCCCTTTGGAAACCTTCGGGCTGGACTCACTCCTGCCACTGGTCTTTTTCGATAGTTTTTTATTTTGGTTGCCCAATCAGGAATTACAAACTGTCCTTATCCCCCGGATTCGTGAAGAGAATCGGGAGGTTGCCGTTGCGCTCGCGAAGGTCGTCCAGCAGCGCTTTCGAGGGGACGGCGCTCGGCAGATTCACCTGATATGTCAGTTCAAACAGCGTGCCCATGCTTTCGGTGCGTACTTTTTCCAGCGTCGCCGTCACATGGTGCGCGCGGAAAACGTCGGGCAGTGCGGATTCGTAGTCCACATCTTCCGGCACGGTAATGCGCAGCACCTTCACGTTCTCCGGCATTGCGCCGAAGTGCAGTTTCGTCAGCGCCAGCACGGCGGCAGCGGACAGCAGGAAGAAAACCACCGCCACGCCGAGCATTCCCATGCCCATTGCAAGGCCCATCGCGACAGCAGTGAAAATCGCCGCGATTTCGCGCGCCGTACCGGGCACGGAGCGGAATCGCACGAGCGCGAACGTCCCCGCAACCGCTAGCCCCGTGCCGATGCTGCCGTTGACCATCATAATCACCAGCGCGACCGACATCGGCAGGAGCGCCAGCGTCAGCGCGAAGGACATGGTGTGCTTGCAGCCGCGCGTGAACACCAGCGCGGTCAGGATGCCCAGCACCAGCGCCGACGCCAGACACAGCAGCAGCGCGGAAACAGTCAGGGGCGTGGGCAGAATCGAGGTCAGCAGCGAATCAAGACGCATGTTCAATTTCTCCTTCGATGTCCTGTTTGTGCGCCATCGGGCGAATATCCGGCGTGCGGCGCGCAAGGTGGTTCAAATAGCATGTGCCGTACTTGGAGAACGACGACATGTAGATTTTGTGTCGGCTCAATAGCCGCGCCAGCCACAGCGGGGCGGCGTTTGCGAGCTTGACCTCCAGAATCACGGGGTCGTCGGGACAAATCAGTTCGCCCGCGTCATCCGTGAAGCAGTCAAGGCGCGTTGTGCGGTAGCGCAGGTGCGTATCCAGCGTCACCCGCAGCGCCGGGTCATCCAGCCCGTACAGCGCCACGCGTTCATAGGCGAGGAACACTTTCGGGCGAATCGGATGCTCCGACAAGTACCGGTGCAGTTCGCGCTGAATCTGCGGATTTTCGCCGTCCAGCGTTTCGCCGCGCAGGAATCGCCGCATGTCGTCCGGGCTGACCGCAATCCGCCGCTTGTAGACCACGCCGCTGTACTTCTTCTTCAGTTCTGCGAAAATCAGCGTGTCCTCCTTGGGCGTACCATAGGCGCGAAGCCGGAATTTCACCTTGTACTTCGGCTTCTGAATCGACTTGCGAATCAGCGCATAATCATCGGTGTCATAATACAGATTGCGGATGGTATGCTGCCCGTACTGGTCAACCGCCATATACCCTGCGGTCAAATCCTGCATCAGCGCCTCCGCCTGCGCATGGGTGAGGACAAATTTCTTTTCCACCCGCTCAAAGGAACACTGAACGCCCGCCATCAGCGCTCACCTCCGTTCGTTTTGCTTGCAGAAATGATAATACCGCCCTTCTGTGTCCGCAAAAGGTTCGCTATGTGAAGGTTCTATGAAAAAGGCGCGTGAAATCGTTGCATTCTTCCGCCTTGCGGACGGGGGAAAAGTGCGGTATACTAAAGGAAAATATGGATACAGGAGGAATCCCCATGAATAACGTATCTGCCCACCGCGCCTTTCCCTTCCTGCGTACTTACGGCTATGAGCGCGTCAGCTGCTCCAAGGAGGAGCGAACCGTCGCCGAAGCGCTGCTGAACGAATGCACGTCGCTCGGCGTTTCCGCCCAGATGGAGGAGTTCACCGTTCCGTGCGGGCGCGTATCTCACGCGCTGCTGCGGGTCACATCGCCCTACGTCAAGGAATACGAGGTCACGGGCTACGAGCGCGCTGCCTCCACCCCCGAAGGCGGTCTGGACGCGGAGTTCCTGTATGTCGAGAATGCCGACGAAGTGCTGCTGGAACAGGCGAAGGGCAAAATTGTGCTTGTGAACGGCTATCTGCACCGCGCGATGTATGAGCAGCTGCGCAAGGCGGAAGCCGCGGCCATTCTGACCTTCACCGGGCGCACGATTGACCGCGAGAACGAAAGCGACCTGAACCGCTGCAAGCTGCGCGAGACGCTGACGGAGCCGTTCGGCGCGATTCCCGTGCTGAACATGCGCGCCGCCTCCGCCGCTGAAATCGTCCGCCGCGGCGCAAAGACGGTGCATATCGAGCTGACCGGCGAATGCTATGACGGCACGAGCCA
>OLGV01000644.1_pt1 | contig 13935 bp, 10 predicted proteins | sample 1605761 | NCBI WGS metagenome assembly OLGV01 (sample SAMN03283245) | human gut metagenome | biome: human-associated habitat; material: feces | host: Homo sapiens | place: Peru | collected 2012
ACTCGACGGTGACTTCGGAATCGAGCCTGACGTTGCCGTTGAGCTTCAGGGTGTTGAATATCTCGACTATCCTGTCCGCGCCGTAAAAGCTCGGCGTGCCGCCGCCGAAGTAAACGCTGTCGACCTCGTAGCTCTTGAGGGACTGCGCCGACTCCTCGATATGGTCGATGAGCGCGTCCTGATAGTCCGGCATCATGTGGTCGCAGCCGGAGAGCGAGTAAAAGTCGCAGTAGCCGCACTTGCTGGCACAGAAGGGTATATGGATGTAAACTCCGAGACGTTTTGCCATAGGTCTCTCCAAAAATAATTATATATCAGAACAGCTCAGCGACCTGTTCGACGAACTTCGCGGGATCCTCGACCTCGACTCCTGCCATCATTTCGGCGAGAGTTTCGAGGATGGCGGCGAGGGACTTCGCCCTGTCCTTATCGTTTTCATACGCCGCGCGGAGCGCCTCGACGGCGCTGTGTTCGGCGTTGAGCTCCAGCACGCGGTTGGCGCGCACCTTGCGCATTTCCTCGCTGGGGCCGCGGCGGAAGTATTTCTCCATCTCGAGCGTGACGCCGCCGTCGGTGGTCAGGCAGCAGGGTACGGAAGCGAGCTTTCTGGAGAAGCGGACCTTCGTCACCTTGTCGCCCAGCGTTTCCTTCACGAAGTCAAGGAACTCCTTGTTCTCGATATCCCGCTCCTCGGCGGCCTTCTTTTCCTCCTCGGTGTCAAAGCCGAGGTCGTCAGTGACGACGTTGCAGAAGGTCTTGCCGTCCTGCTCGCGGAGATTTTCAAGCACCATTTCGTCCAGCGGGCCGGTGAGATAGATAAGCTCAAAGCCGCGGGAGCGTACCTCCTCGCACTGGGGAAGGCTCATGGCGTGCTTAACGGAGTCGGAGGAGGCATAGTAGATGACCTTCTGGCTCTCGGGCATGTTCTCGACATACTCCTTGAGGGTGATCTGGCGCTCCTCGGAGGTATAGAATATCAGCAGGTCGCGCAGCAGATCCTTATAGCGGCCGTATTCGTCGCACACGCCGCACTTGAGGTGCACGCCGAAGTTGCGGAAGAACTCCTCGTACTTGGGCTTGTCTTCGCGCATGAGCTTTTCAAGCTCGCCCTTTATGCGCTTTTCAAGGTTCTGGCCGATTATGCGCAGCTGCCTGTCGTGCTGGAGTATCTCGCGGGAGATGTTCAGCGACAGGTCCGGAGAGTCCACGACGCCCTTGACGAAGTCGAAGTAGTCGTGTACGAGCTTATCGCACTTTTCCATTATCATGACGCCGTTGGAGTAGAGGGTTATGCCGCCCTTATTGTCGCCGGTGAAGGCGTTCTCGTTCTCCTCACCGGGGATGAAGAGCATGGCCTTGTAGCTCACCTGACCCTCGGCGTCGATACGCACGAGCGCGCAGGGATCCTTGCGGTCGCGGTTCTTCTCCTTGTACCACGCAATGCAGTCGTCGTCGGTGACCTCGCTCTTGCTGCGCTGCCAGATGGGGATCATGGAGTTGACGGTCTCGTTCTCCGTGACCATCTTGTATTCGTACTTGGGCAGGCCCTCGTCGGTCTTTTCCCCGGTCTCGTAGCGCTCCTGGTGCTGTATGTCCATCTTGATAGGCCAGCGGACATAGTCGGAGTATTTCTTCACCAGCGCCTTGAGCTTCCACGTCTCAAGGAAGGTGCCGTATATCTCCTCGTCGGAGTCGGGCTTGATGTGCATGATGACGTCGGTGCCGACGGTGTCCTTTTCGCAGGGGGTGACGGTGTAGCCGTCCGCGCCCTTGCTGACCCACTTCGCGCCCTCGCTCTCGCCGTACTTGCGTGTGATGACAGTGACCTCGTCCGCGACCATGAACGCGGAGTAGAAGCCCACGCCGAACTGGCCGATGATGGAGATGTCGTCGGCCTTGCCGCTGTCCATCTCGTCCTTGAACTTGTAGGAGCCGGACTTGGCGATGACGCCGAGGTTGCTCTCGGCCTCCTCGGCAGTCATGCCGATGCCGTTGTCGCGCACGGTGATGGTGCGCGCGTCCTTGTCGACGATGATGTCGATCTTATAGTCGCCGCGGTCAAGCCCCACCTTGTCGTCCGTGAGGGAGAGATAGCACAGCTTGTCTATCGCGTCGGACGCGTTTGAGATGATCTCGCGAAGGAAGATTTCCTTGTTGGTGTAAATGGAGTTTATCATGAGATCCAGCAGACGCTTGGATTCCGCTTTGAACTGCTTCTTTGCCATTGTTTATTACGCCTCCGAAATACATAGTTTACTAACGGTAGATTATAACACAAATACTAAAAATTTCAACAAGTCTTGCCTCTCTTTACTATTTTTTAATTTTTCCCGCGCGGCCGCCGGTTTATGTTGCAGATTGACTTTTAGGCACTCATCTGTTAAAATTAAGACTAAGCAAAGTAAAAAATTTTTTGACAGGAAGTGGTTTTCAATGATCCTTACTCCCGAGCAGCAGGCTCTGCTTAACGGCGAAAAGGGCGAGGTCATGGCCAAGATCGTCAAGACCCTCGTCATGTTCGGCGACACCTTCGGCGCGGAGCGCATGGTCCCCGTGACGAGCGAATACGGCCACACCGTTATCAGCTACGGTCTCAAGGTCCTCAGCCCCGTTCTGGACGTTTTCGACCAGATCATCGACGCCGGCCTCACCGACGGCCAGAAGTTCACCGCAGACCCCCGTCCGCTGGACAAGAACGTCCCCTCCAACCTCATCGAGGATCTCGTTTTTAAGAAGATAATGTACACCGAGCAGGCGCGCTATGAGGAGCAGCTCCGCAAGCTGGGCATCACCGACGACAACGCCTACACCTGCACCTGCTATCTCGATCAGGTCGGCAACAAGCCCAAGAAGGGCGACATACTCTCCTGGGCGGAGTCCTCCGCCGTCGTGTACGCCAACTCCGTTCTCGGCGCGCGCTGCAACCGCAACTCCGGCATGCTGGAGCTTATGGGTTCCATCGCCGGCTTCGTTCCCGAGTTTGGCCTCCTCACCGACGAGGGCCGCAAGGCCACCTGGGTCGTCGAGGTCAAATGCACCAAGCGTCCAGAGCCGCAGCTTCTCGGCTCCGCCATCGGCATGAAGGTCATGGAGGACGTCCCCTACGTCAAGGGCATGGAGCAGTGGCTGGGCACCGAGCTCAACGACGAGAACTGCACCTATCTCAAGGACTTCGGCGCGGCTACCGCCTCCAACGGCGCGGTCGGCCTCTACCACATCGCGAACCTCACTCCCGAGGCGAAGGAGCTGGGCGAGTCCCTCATCGCCGAGAACGCGCAGGTCTACGTCATCACCGACAACGAGCTTGAGCGCGTAAAGGCCTCCTACCCCATCATCTGGAAGAACCCCAACGCAAAGCCCCAGCTCTGCTTTGTCGGCTGCCCGCACTTGACGCTCAAGCAGCTTCAGGACTGGACGGCGAATATCGAGGAGGGTCTAAAAAAGAACGGCCTTAGCAAGGTCTCCGTCCCTACCGTATTCACCGCCGCTCCCGACGTGCTGAAGGCCTTCGAGGCCACCGGCGACGCCGCGAAGCTCAAGAGCTTCGGCGTTATCACCAGCTACATCTGCCCGCTCATGTACATGAACAATCCTCTGTGCAAGAAGAAGGCCGTCATCACCTGCTCCAATAAGCTGCGCACCTACACCAGCGCGCGCTTCTATACCGAGGACGAGATCCTCGGCATCATCACCGGCAAGGAGGGCAAGAAATGAAACAGTTCAAAGGCCGCGTAGTCGTTCCCGGCACCTGCTCTGCCGAGGCTCTTGTCAGCCACAACGGGTTCAACACCCTCGCCAGCTACCAGATGGCGATAATGTTCAACAAGAAGGGCGTTCCCTGCGGCGACCAGAATAACCCCGAGATATACAACAAGCCCATGGAGGGCAAGGCGCTGTGCCTGCCTATGACCATCGGCTCCACCACCGGCGGCATGATACTCTTCACCGTCTGCTCCGTCGGCAAGCAGCCCGCCTGCATGCTCTTCTCCAAACCCATCGACTCTCTGGCGGCCGCGGGCGCCATTCTTGCCGACGTCTGGCTCCAGCCCGGCAAGATGCCGGTCGTCGATTCCCTCGGCGAGGACTTCCTGGCCTATGTCAAGGACGGCATGACTATCACCGTTGACGAGGACGGAACAGTCACTGTCGAAGACTGATAAACCGAAAGTTAAAAAAGGCATCTGCGTGTGTATTCGCGCGGATGCCTTCTTTTTATATGAGCTTAAACTCTGTCCATTTCTGTTTTTTATAGCGCACGAAGAATATCGCCCCGCGGAAGAGCAAATCCATACTCGTGCCTATCGCCACGCCGACAGCGCCCATGTTGAGCCACAGTCCGAACAGCGCGGAGAAGAACAGCCGCGCGGCAATAGTCAGCACAACGGAGACTGTCATGGTGAATTTGACATCGCCCGCCGCCCTGAGTCCGTTGCCGAGAGGTCCGGCAAAGGTGTATGCGAATGCGTTTATGGCGTTATTTATGAGCACCATAATGAGCGCAAGATGCTTCGCCTCGTCGGATATCGCAAAGAACTTCAAAAACAGCGGCGTCATCGCAAACACTGCCGCGTTCCACACCAAAGACAGGATAAAGGTCAGCTTGTTGAGCTTTTTGAAATAGTGATTGGCGGCATCTGTATTTCCTGCCCCCATACACTGACCTATAACGGTAGTATAGACGGGCGCCATAGCCATGCCCATAAGCGCCGCGAGCGACCATATACTCTGCGACACGCCCGTTGCGGCTATCTGATATGTTCCGAACTGCGCGACCATGCTGCTCAAAGCGACCTTAACGAGCTGATGCACACCGTTTTCAACGCCGTTGGGAACAGCTATACCGAGCACCTTTTTGAGCAGTGAGCCGTGCCATGCGAATATGCCAGAGAAAGTATATCTGACAGGCGTTTTCTTGTGCATGAAGCAATAGAGGGTTATGGCAATGGCGGAAATAATCCGCGCTGCCAGCGACGGATAAGCGACACCCGCGACGCCCGCCTTGAGCGCAAACACGCCTATTATATTTCCGATTATATTGACGGCATTTGCAAAGGCGGATATGTACATCGACACATCCGCTCTGCCGACGCTGCGGCACATGGCCGCGCCCGCATTATAGACCGCGAGCGCCGGGAAAGAGCACGCGGTTATGCACATATACTCGACGCACGCCGCCATAACATCGTCCTCCACCCTGCCGAAAAGCAGATTGAGGAGAGGGCGGGTAAAAATCAGTATGAGCGCGGACACACAGACGGAGCTGATGGTCGAAAACATCAACAACTGACTTGCCGCCTTGCCCGCCTGCACGTTATCCCTGCTGCCGATATACTGGCTGATTATGACTGCGCCGCCGGACGCAAGGGCGGAAAAGAGGAAAATTATGACGGTGTTAAAGGAATTGACGAGCGACACGCCCGAAACTGCGGAGTCGCCGACAAAGCTGACGACAAACGTATCCGCTATACCGACGAGCAGCAGCAAAAACTGCTCGACAAAAAGCGGAATTATCATCGCCCGCAAATCTTTGTTTGTGAATAGCCTGTCATCCATTTAAGCCGTCAATCCTCAAAAACAGTATAGGAATATTTTATCACACTTGAAAAGATAAATCTACCGCATTAAAGCTAAAAAGTAAAATCTGCGAAACATATTTATTTACAGTGTTCACACCTTACGGATACATCGAAGAAACAAAAAAATCCTACCCGAGATACTTCTTTCGGGCAGGATTTTTCGGTTAGAATCGGGGGCTGTTCATTCTACGGGGTCAGCTTTCCCATTTGCTGAGATGCTGATCGAAGCCCGAGAGCATGAACTGCGGATAGGCCTCATACTTTCCGGCGCGGAAGTCGCCGTCATAGGTGAGAAGCCAGAGGAAGAACCGGCTGTATTCCGTCCCGTAAGCTGCGGCGACGTGGGGCGCACCCTTGATTATATAGGTATGCTCCGGGAAGAGCGCGGTCGAGAGGTCGACGCATCTGTCGGGAGAGAGATACTCGGCCTTAGTGGGAACATAGTCGTCGCCGAGGGTTTGGCCGTACTTTGCAACAGTCGCATAGCCGGACATCTGATATGTTTCAAGCACGCCGTCACCGTTGAAATTCGCGTTCTCATAGAGAGGCGCAAGCGGTCTGTCATAATGGGCAACCACAGCGACCTTGACGCCGTCGCGAATCATATTTTCAATCAGCGCGGTGCGGTTCGCCATCATCTTCTGAAGCCGCTCGCCGTAAGCGAGGAAGTCCGCATGGGCAGAGGCGTTATCGCCGAAAATGAAGTCCACCGCTTCATCGTAATCCTCCGGCTGGAGAAGTCCCCACAGAACGGGCATATAGGCAAAATCGGGAATGAGCACGCGCTCATAGACATCGTCCTTGTAGTTGTCGATAATGCAATCCGTAACTTTTTGGAGCAGCTTGAACACGCCGACGAAGTTCAGCGTCTTCATCATCGCGGACACAATCTCGTTCGAGCCGGTAACATCGGCAAGCAGACCCGAGAAGTAGTTATACATCTCATCCGCTTTTATCGCTATCTTTCCGGTAAGAACGTCCGAAGCCACCTGCGCTCCGCACATGGTCGACGACATAAACAGGCAGCGGTCAACCTTGCTGTAGCCGTACTTTGAGAGATAGGCGACGGTCATTATGCCGCCCATGCTCGCGCAGACTATCGTGACTTTTTTATGACCCGACTTTGCTATCGCCCTGTCAACAGTCGCGGCTATTTCGTCCGCCACGGCATAGGGGTCGCTGCGCCAGTCATATGTAAAGAAAAAAGTATGGTCGGCGGGAAGATTCTCGGCGCAGGCGCGAGCCATTCCGCGCTCACCCTCGGAGTCGTAATCCTCCCAAATTTCCGGATGATTCTCCGCACTCTCGGGATACTGATCGACGCTGACATTGTACTTTGACGTGCCGTTTTCCTTCATTGCATAGCCGTCGAGCAATTTGGCCGCATAATCTATAACGGCTTGGGCGAAGGGGTCGAAGTTTTTCTCTTTGACCGCCCCGTAAATGCCCTTGCAGAGCATAAAGAGCAAATCTTTAATGCTGAAATTGAGGGCGTTGCGCTCATTCTCCGTATCCTTGTCGATATAGAGCCCCATCATATCCATTCCCCTGACCAGAACCACAGGGGTAACATTGCAGGCTGCGGGGTCGTGCGCTTCCTCCGCCTGTGCGGGCGTGTTTGCCGTCTCCGCACCCTTATACGCGAACGCCGGAGTTACAAAGCTCAGCAGCAGCGCAAAGGCGAGGAGAACGCTCAGAAGTTTTTTCATCATTTTCATCCTTCGTTTCTTTTATATTTTCCCGAGGTCCTTGAACACCGACCACGAGACTAATTCTATGTTGTTCTTATGCGCGGCCTCAAGGAGATCGCCGCTTTGGAGGAGCTTAAATTCATAGACGCGCTTTGTCCATTCGCCGGGCTTGTCGTCTATCGGATACGCCGGATGCATAAAAATCTCGGTCACTCCGTCGATACAGTTTTCGACAGCGTCAAGATAATATTTTCTCAAGGTGTCGTAATCTTTTATACGATCCATTGACCAGGGATTTGACACAAGGTCATCAAGTTGGGCAACTCCGCGCCGCTCGCCCGCTCCGACAATAATTTTTTGAAGGCATTTTACTATTCCCGGGGCTTCCCTGTCAATCTGCCTCGACAAAAAGCCGGGTGTTTTCGGAAACCTGTAGGGCAGAGAATGCTCGGCGCAGAAATTATAAGCGTCAATATAAAAACGTCTGCCGTTTATTCCGTAGAGCGTGGCGCAGTGGTTGTCCGCGTGGTCGACCTCAACGCCCCTTGAGCTGATGAAGTTATACTGAGCCTCAAGCTCCGTGCGGACATCGCGGCGGCGGGCGTGCAGAGCGAGTCCCACCTGGCTCTCATAGAGTCCCATCCCCTTTTCGCACAGCGACGGGGCGCCGCTGTTGCTCTGCCAGCGATTTTTGCTGTCATCTGAATTTATCGTCAGATGCACGCCGACGGGATAACCGCCGAGCCTCGCAAGCTCGGCGGCGTTTGCAGCGTCGGGTGCGACGGTCATAAGCGAGGTCGAGGTTATCAGCCCGCCGCGCATCAGCTCGTCTATCGCCTTTGTCTGCTGTGGATTGTAGCCGAAATCATCGGCATTGATTATAAGATGCTTAGCCATTTGCATTTTTCTCTTTCTTCTTTTTTAAAACGAACCAATCTTTATCCTCGTCTTTGAAATGCAGGAACAGCGTAAAGACGGTGGACACTGCCAGCGCGATAAACGGGAACACGCAGAGCAGGAACCGCGATGCCATATCCGGATTTGTTCCGGGATTCAAACCGCTCTCAAAGCCGAACGCCGAGCCGATAACTTTATAGCCGAGCGAAACATAAATTCCGCTCAGGCGACCCATGACGCCGATAAGACTCGTCAGCATTCCCTCGCGCTTTACTCCGTGGCGCTCATAGTCGTCATCGATTATTTTGGCGCTGATACAGTCGAGGGTAACAAGTATACCCGCAACTCCTATACCCATAACACTCATTACAGCGGCGGCAAAGAACATTTTTTTCGCAAAGAACAACGGAATGAAGCCCACGGTCATAATGATAAATCCGAGACGGAAAACATTCATTATGCCGATATTTTTTACGACATTAGACCATATGATTATGCCGATAAGGGCGAAGCCGAACACTACGGCGAGCATGACGGTAGTCATGGAGCTGCCGAGCTTCAGGGTATATTCCACATAGAACGGTACAGCCTGAGCAATAAGCGAAAATGCTGCGGAATAAAGCGCAAAAGCCAAGCCGTATATCCAGAACTTGCCGTTGGTGATAAGAGCGAATATCGCCTTAAAGAGATCGGGCTTTTCGCTGTTTTCCGACTCTGCTCTCTCTTCCTCGATGTTTTCATAGCATCCGAAGGCAGTATACAATATAACCACCAGAGCTATCGCGCCGTATATAACAGCCGTGACGCCGTAGCCTATCTTCGAGGTGACAACGGGAGTGAGAACAATAGAAATGACCATTGCGACGAGCTGACAAATCTGCCTTATGGCGCTTGTCTTTGCCCTGAGCTCATCGGTTTTGAAAAGAGTCGGGAACAGTGCGCTGTAGTTTGCGTACATGAGTGAGTCGAGAGTACCTGCGAGTATGTACATAAGTAAAATATACAAATACGCCTTTCCCGAGTCGGACTGCACTCTTGCCGGCATATTGAAGAACAGCACGAACGCCAAAGCCATCAGCGGAGTGCCGATAACAAGCCAAGGTCTGCGCTTGCCCCACCGCGTATTGGTTCTGTCCGAAAAGAAGCCGTAGATAGGATTGTCAACGGCATCGACAAAGGTGTAGATAAACAGTATTTTCGCCATCTGGTCGGTCGTGATAAGACCGAGCTTCAGTACATAATATGCGGCCGCATATGACTTCAGCATATTTATCGGAATAGATGTGCCGAACATACCGAAGCCGTAGCGGAAGGGGGATGTGCGTTTTCGGTTCAAGGTGTTTGAAGGTTCCATCGGTTATCCTCCTTTTTCTCTTCAATAAAATATATCGGAACTTGGCATTTTGTGCAAACTCCATAAAAATAATTTCATCATTATTATAAAACAGTACATTTTGTTTTTCTTGCTATTTTTTAACAGTAATGAGTGATTTTTTTAATTTTATGTCTCGAGAGTCAATATAAGCTCTTGAAATCAGCAATAAATTGTGGTATTTTTAAGTAAGTACGGCGAGAAGGAGTGAATCGCACAGATATGACGAATATTATCGACTACAAAACGCACCCGATAATCGGCAAATATTCCGTGTCCTTTCACCGTTGGGGCTCGTCGGGTACGGCAGCGCACGGACACAACTACTATGAGATTTTTCTCGTCACGGACGGGCGTTTATGCCACGAGGTAAACGAAAAGCCCTCGGAAATAGGCAAAGGCACGCTTTGCATGATATGCCCGGGTGACATTCACCGCTTGAGCCGCATAGAAAATTTTTCGAGCGCGCATATGAACATCTGCATCTCGCCGAAAAAATTTGACGAAATCTGCTCGGCTATCGGGATAGACCCGCGGGAGCTTGAGACGCAGAAGCCGCTGACGGCTGTGCTCTCTGCCGAGGAGCAGGCATACTTCGACTCGCGCGCAAGTCTCATAAGCAAGCTCATAGGCGACGGATACGAAAAGGCGGCGAGCGTAATATGCTCGACCGCAGCGGATTTTATCTCTATATTAAACAGCTCGAAGCTAACGCAGAAGATAATCTGTCCCGAATGGTTTGAAGATATTATTGAAAAAATACACGCGCCGGAATACATGACGTGCAGCGCGGCGGATGTATATGAGATGAGCAACTTTTCGCCGCCCGTTGTCATTGAGGCTTTTAAAAAATATGCGGGCAAGACGGTGTCGGCATATCTCAGGGACGCAAAATGCGAATACGCCTGTCTCCTGCTCAGCGGAACCAAAATGACTACGCTCGAAATCTCCATGCAGCTCGGCTACTACAGCCTGAGCCACTTCAACAGGGTTTTCAAGAGCTATTCGGGGCTCTCACCGGCTGCATACAGACGAGAATATCAAAAATAGAGCATCCGCACAGTAAATCTGTACGGATGCTTGTCTTTATGTATCAGCTTTTCAGTTTTCTTTGCTGAGTTTTTTCGCTAATTTATTAAGGCCTCCCGTAATCGGCTTTGAAACAAGCTTCAGGACTTCTGCCGACACAAATGAAAGCACAAAAAACACAAGCGTGGCAACCGCAACATTTGGAATATATTTCTGCAAGTTGAACGGCTCTTTTATAAATATGTAGTGTGTTATATATGCAAAATATGATATTCCGTCCAGCCAATTTATAAGCTTTGATTTTCCCAACGCTTGCTCAAGCTTGGGCAGATTGGATAGGACGAAATCGAAGAAAGCGTATATCCACAGCGCCAAGATACACTGAGACCAAACAACGAATATGTTATCGTAAAGCACTGTTCCGTCAGCAAATTTTCTTGCAAGCAATCTTACGCCTAACGCAACCGCTATAATTACGGACATCATCAGAAAAGCCTTTTTTCTCTTAAAATCAAGACTTTTTTTACTCATTGCATATCCGATAAAAAATTCGATAAAATATATGATTTGAAATCCTATACAGGCTAACGCTATCTGTGCCGCAACGATAAAAATACAGAACACGACTTCGACTTTAGAATTTTTTTTAATATTTTTTACGAAGTCTGTGCTTTCTGACTTTTTCACAAGGATAAGCAGCAAATAGCACAGCATTATTACCGTCAGAAACCAAAGATGACCTATTCCGCTCATCGACTCGGGCAGCATGAGAAAAGACTCTTTTATTCTAACAAAAACAAAGCTCAGACCTTGCCAATTCAGAATATAGCCATAAGGGAACCTTGCGCCGTATCTTATAAAGCAATAAAGCCAGACAGGAAGGACAAAGATATACATCGGAACGCATATCTTTATAAAACGTCTGAAATACCAAATTACAGGTTCTTTTATTTCCTTTTTGCCATATAAATAGCCGGAGATTATAAAGAACAGCGGAACTCCGACATTAAAGACGTATCCGAGAGAGCTTCCGTAAAAGCCTAAAAACAGGTGCGTTGCGAAAATCAGGAACATTCCTGCTATTCGAGTCACCGAAATCTTTGTTATTCTCATCATTCTCATTCTCTCGTTTTATACTTATTCCTGAGCCATTTTCATCAGGTCGTCCTGCGTTATTACGGGTATACCGAGGTCGTTGGCTTTCTGAAGCTTGCTTCCCGCCTCCTCGCCTGCGACGACATATGAAGTCTTTTTCGAGACGGAGGACGAGGCTTTGCCGCCGAGACCTTCGATTATATCCGTCGCCTCTTTTCTCGAGAGCGTGGGCAGAGTGCCCGTTAGAACAAAGGTCAGGCCTTTGAAGCGCTGATCGTCGCTCTTTTCTTTCAGCGACTTCATATTGACCCCGGCGGCTTTAAGTCTCGCTATAAGATCCGAGGTCTGACTCAGGGAGAAAAATTCAACCGCGCTCTTTGCCATTATGCCGCCGAAGCCGTCTATTGCCGATATCTCATCCTCGGAAGCGGCGTATATCGAATCTATATCGCCGAAATGCTCGGACAGGAGCTTCGCCGCTTTCTGACCGATATGGCGTATTCCGAGCGCAAACAGCAGACGCGAAAGGTCGTTTTGCTTCGAGCGCTCTATGGCCTCAATAAGATTATTTGCCGACTTCTCCTGATGTCCCTCGAGAGCTGTTATTTCGCCTGCCGTTATATCATATATATCGGCTACATTCGATATCAAACCCTCCGAGATAAACTTTTCGACGAGTGCATCGCCGAGTCCTTCAATATCCATGGCATCACGCGAGCAGAAATGGATAACATTTCTAAGAAGCTGCGCAGGACACTCGGGATTGACGCAGCGGACAGCCGCCTCACCCTCCTCTCGGATAACGGGAGCGGAGCAGGACGGACAAATCGATGGCAAGACATAGGGCTCGGAATCTTTTGCGTGCGACACGACGCGCACGACCTCCGGGATTATATCGCCCGCTTTTCTTATGGCGACCTCGTCGCCGATGCGGATATCCTTTTCGGCGATGAAATCCTGATTGTGGAGCGTTGCGCGGCTGACTGTCGAGCCCGCAAGCAGAACAGGCTCAAACACGGCGGTCGGAGTGAGCACGCCCGTGCGCCCGACACCTATTTCTATATCTACGAGCTTTGTCGTCTTTTCTTCCGGCGGATATTTGAAAGCCACCGCCCATTTGGGGAATTTCGAAGTGCTGCCGAGGCGTCTGCGCTGAACGAAATCGTCAACTTTTATAACAGCGCCGTCTATATCATATTCGAGTCCCGAGCGTATCTCCCCGATGCGCTTGAGTTCCCCTATTACATCCGTTATATTATCAAATCGCGTGTAGAACGGGATTGTATGAAAGCCCTGCTCGCGCAGGAAATCGAGCGACTGCTTATGTGATGTCAGCTCCTTGCCCTCTATCTGCTGGACATTGAAAACGAAAATATCGAGTCCCCTGCCCGCGGTTACTTTGGAGTCTTTCTGTCTGAGCGAGCCCGCGGCTGCGTTGCGCGGATTCTTGAAAGGCTTTTCGCCGTCGAGCTCCTGCCTTGCGACAAGGGAGGCAAAGACGGATTTCGGCATATACACCTCGCCCCTGACCTCCAAAAAAGGAAGCGGGGTTTTTATTTTGAGCGGGATAGAGCGCACTGTACGAAGATTTGCGGTAACATCCTCGCCGACGTCGCCGTCTCCGCGGGTCGAGCCGCGGGTCAGCACACCGTCCGTATATTCGAGCGAGACGGAAAGTCCGTCTATCTTCGGTTCGACCACATAATGCACATCGCGCTCGGTCTCTCTGACCCTGCGGTCAAACTCCTCTATCTCGCCGAAGCCGAACGCATCCTGGAGGCTCTCCATGCGCACGCGGTGCTCTACCTTTGCAAAGAGATTTTCCGCACTGCCGCCGACTCGCACCGTCGGAGAATCGGGCGAAACAAGGTCGGGGTATTTCTCCTCAATAGCCTTGAGCTCGCGCTGGAGCATATCGTATTCGTAGTCCTCTATCTCGGGGTCGTCGTCGACATAATACTTTTTGCTGTAATAATTGAGCTTATCTCTGAGCTCCTGTGCGCGCTTTGCGCTCTGTTCCTTATCCGTCAAAAGGGATTCCTCCTTTAAAGCCTTCCGTTTTCTCTGCGGCTATTATACCACAAACTCGGCATATCTAACAACCGTTTATTTTACTGTCTCTGAGGAATGTCTATTGTCACCGCCGTCTGAGGAACGGAGCCGATAACAATATTCTCGGCGATACAGTATTCATCCGAGAACTCCGCCGCACCCTCGTCCCCGCCCAAAAAGACATAGACGGAGCACTCGACTCTGAGCATTACCCTGTGGCGGG
>OLGV01000647.1_pt1 | contig 13881 bp, 10 predicted proteins | sample 1605761 | NCBI WGS metagenome assembly OLGV01 (sample SAMN03283245) | human gut metagenome | biome: human-associated habitat; material: feces | host: Homo sapiens | place: Peru | collected 2012
CGCCTCGATCCATGTCGAGCCTTCGGATACGGGTCTCTCACCCTCTTCGGATCCCCTTCCCATGGGATTCTCCTGACTCTTCATGTCATCTTTCTCGGCGGTCCTACAACCCCGGACTATGTCCGGTTTGGGCTCCTCCGCTTTCGCTCGCCGCTACTTACGGAATCGACTTCTCTTTCTCTTCCTGCAGGTACTTAGATGTTTCAGTTCCCTGCGTATTGCCCCGTCATGACGGTCGTCATGCGGTCTCCGCTTCGAAAGCGGAGGGGTTTCCCCATTCGGATATCGGCGGGTCATTGCGTGCTTACCGCTCGCCGCCGCATTTCGCTGTTCGCTGCGTCCTTCATCGCCTCTCTGTGCCCAGGCATTCTCCGTACGCCCTTTCTTCCTTGACCTTGTGATTGGTTCTCTTTAGTTCGCTTGAGTATTTCTGTTCTTAGTATTTTTTGCCTTCAGACCAGATGTACTAGACCTTCTTATCTTTGTTTGATTTCTCGATCTCACTTACATCTTATCTTTGTGTGCAGAAAGTTTTCTAAACTTTCCATTTGATGATCATATCTGATTTTCAAGGATCTCTCTAGAGTGCCAGAGCACTCAAAACTGAACATTACACGTCTGTCTCCCTAGAAAGGAGGTGATCCATCCCCACGTTCCCGTAGGGATACCTTGTTACGACTTCACCCCAATCATCAGCCCCACCTTAGACAGCTCCCTCCCTTGCGGGTTGGGCCGCCGGCTTCGGGTGTTGCCAACTCTCATGGTGTGACGGGCGGTGTGTACAAGGCCCGAGAACGTATTCACCGCGGCATTCTGATCCGCGATTACTAGCGATTCCGGCTTCGTGCAGTCGAGTTGCAGACTGCAGTCCGAACTGGGAACGGGTTTCTGGGGTCCGCTCCGGCTCGCGCCTTCGCTTCCCTCTGTCCCGTCCATTGTAGCACGTGTGTGGCCCAGGTCATAAGGGGCATGATGATTTGACGTCATCCCCGCCTTCCTCCTCCTTGCAGAGGCAGTCTCGCCAGAGTCCCCAACTCAATGATGGTAACTGGCGACAGGGGTTGCGCTCGTTGCGGGACTTAACCCAACATCTCACGACACGAGCTGACGACAACCATGCACCACCTGTCTTACTTCCTCCGAAGAGACATCATGTTTCCATGACTTTAAGTAGATGTCAAGCCTTGGTAAGGTTCTTCGCGTTGCGTCGAATTAAACCACATGCTCCGCTGCTTGTGCGGGCCCCCGTCAATTCCTTTGAGTTTCAACCTTGCGGCCGTACTCCCCAGGCGGAATGCTTATTGTGTTGACTGCGGCACAGAAGGGGTCGATACCCCCTACACCTAGCATTCATCGTTTACAGTGTGGACTACCAGGGTATCTAATCCTGTTTGCTCCCCACACTTTCGCGCCTCAGCGTCAGTTACAGTCCAGTTAGTCGCCTTCGCCACTGGTGTTCCTCCCAATCTCTACGCATTTCACCGCTACACTGGGAATTCCACTAACCTCTCCTGCACTCAAGCCCGACAGTATCCAAAGCAATTCCCACCTTAAAAGCAGGACTTTCACTCCAGACTTACCGAGCCGCCTACGCGCCCTTTACGCCCAATTATTCCGGACAACGCTTGCCCCCTACGTATTACCGCGGCTGCTGGCACGTAGTTAGCCGGGGCTTCCTCCTTGGATACCGTCTTCTACTCGTCTCCAAGGACAGGAGTTTACGATCCGAAAACCTTCTTCCTCCACGCGGCGTTGCTGGGTCAGGGTTTCCCCCATTGCCCAATATTCCCCACTGCTGCCTCCCGTAGGAGTTTGGGCCGTGTCTCAGTCCCAATGTGGCCGATCACCCTCTCAGGTCGGCTACCGATCGTCGGCTTGGTGGGCCGTTACCTCACCAACTACCTAATCGGACGCGAGCCCACCCCAAACCGATAAATCTTTTACCCCAGAACCATGTGATTCCGTGGTCTTATGCGGTATTAGTACACCTTTCGATGTGTTATTCCCCTGTCTGGGAAAGGTTGCTCACGCGTTACTCACCCGTCCGCCGCTAAAACAGTTCATAGCAAGCTACTCCCTGTCTCCGCTCGACTTGCATGTGTTAGGCACGCCGCCAGCGTTCGTCCTGAGCCAGGATCAAACTCTTTCGTTTAATCCTTTATTCCTCAATCAGGTTTCCCCGACCAAGTTTCACTCATTCGGAATTACTGTCTTGTTTGCGTTGTTATTGTTCTGTATCGTTTTCAAGGTTCGTACCGGTCTCGCAGGCGGCTTTTCAGCGGCTCACGCAACCAGCTTTGTCAGTATACTACTTTTTCGCCCTCCCGTCAAGGGGTTTTGGAAAGGTTTTTGCGGTTTTTTGCGTTCTTTTGGAATTTCCGAACGATAAGCGCAATTTCCAGCACTCATCGTTCGGAAATCTACGAACCTTTCAGGTGATTTCCTTTTGGTTTATTCGTCCGACTCGTGTCGGGCAGGAGTCACCCCCTGCCCGGCACGTCCGCATCAATCCACCGCGTGATCAAGCATCACGTTTTCGCCGCTCCAAATCCGCTTCGCCGTCCACGGAATCTCCGGCTTCGACCAGAAATCCACCGTCGGCGCAAGCCCCAGCGGCAGGAAGACTGTCAGGCATAGATACAAGCTGCCGACGCAGATGTACCCCTCCGCCAAGTCCGGCTGACAGCCATACACACCCGGCTGAAGCCACCCCTGCGCGTCGAACATCGCCGGATGCTCCGTCACCTTGCGGATGCACGCCGTCAGCGCCGTCCGAACCTGCTCCGGCGGCAGTTCATTCGGCAGGAAATCTTCCAGCGCCGCCTGTGACAGCAGCTGGAACGCGCCGAAGCGGTAGGTAATCGACCGCCCGATGACCGGGTAACTGCCGTCGGCGTTGATGTTTTTCTCCAGCTCCGCCGCATAGCGTCCCGCGCGGTGCTCCACCTGTTTCAGCAGCTCGTCATAGCCGCGCCCGACATCCGCGAACGTCCGCAGCACATCAACGTACATCGGCTGAATGACGAAGCTGTTGTAGTAATCCCAGCGGAATTTCGGGCCGTCGCCGTACACGCCGTCGCCCAGATACCAGCTTTCAAACATGTTCACAGCATAATCCACGCGCGTCAGGTCGTAGTCGCTTTCGCCCATCACACGCAGCGCTGCCTCCACCATCGCGGAGAAGAAGAGCCAGTTCATCACGAACGGGGTGAATTTCCGCGTCGCACGCAGGGCACCCACCAGATTCCGCTTCGTCTGCTCATCCAGCGCATGGAACAGCTGCTTTGGGGCGCGAACGATGCCGTGCGCCAGGAACGCCGCGTCCACCAGCGCCTGCCCATACCCTTCGGTGAAGTTCATGAAATCCGGCGATTCCGGATTTACCGCGTTTGCAATTGCCTTGCGGGTCAGCTCGCGGTATTCCGCCTGAATCTCCGCCTCTTCGCCTGTCAGGCCATCCAGTTCCAGCCACGGTGCAATGCCGCATACCGTCCGTCCGAGCGCTTCGAGGTGCATATACTCCGCCCGGTCGGGATGGAACACCGTCGGCATGTTCTGCTTCAGCGTCCCCTCCGCCAAGTTTTTCAGCACCGGATCAGCGATTTTCAGCATTGTTTGCAGCCAATACGCTCTTGCTTCCATCTCATTCGCCTTCCTTGTCGCATCCGTAAACTTCCCACTCCGTCAGCGCGGGGAATGCCGACGGGTCGTCGCTTTTCTGCATCCGCTCCAGCCGCATCCAGCGCACCGTGTGTTTCCCCAGCGGGATGATTTGCCGCTCGCCCGTCTTTTGCAGGTCGAACGCAACTTCCGCGCCGTCGGACAGCACAACGTGTCCGCTGACCCAGTAGGCATCATGCGGGAAATCCGCACGGAGGATGAGCGCCATTGCGTCCACCGTCACGTCGCGCCCGAAGTCGATGCAGCACCACGCGTCTTCCCGCGCGCCGATGCCCCAGCTGCCAAACGGCCACTCGCCGTGATAATTGTTGCAATGCAGCCCGTTGATGGCGTTGCGCGCACAGAAGCATGCCTCGTTGCGCGTTTCGACATTCGCAGTGATATGGGGGAAGAAGTCCGTTTCGCCGCGCAGATCCGCCGGATTGCAGGCAATATCGCGCCGCCCATTGATTTCCTCCGCCGTCATTGGACGCGCCGTAATGACATGCCGCTTCGCCTCGAACGCGCCGGGCGCATACGCCAGCCGATGTTCCCCCGCCGGGACGCGCCACGTCATGCGTCCGTTCGGCAGATATACTTCGCCCGGCAGCAGCGTCACGTCCATCTGCACGCACAGATGCTTTTCGTCCGCAAGGATTTCCACCGTGTCGCCGTCTTCATAGGCGCGGTCAATGCACAGGCGCGCATCATCCGCGCTCTGTGCCGAGGCAATCATCGTTCCGTCCGCCGCTTTTACCAGAATCGTAATCATGCTGTTCCTTTCACCGCCAGAGCATTGGGGCGCTGCCCGTCAGCTTCGCCAGTGCCTCCACAAGGAAGTAATCGCCATAGGTGATGTTCGTGTGCCGTCCCGCGCCGTCGTCATGGTAGCTCGCAGTGCATTTCGTCAGCAGTCCGCAGCTGTTCTGCGTCCAGTCGACGCAGTGTTCAAGCAGACCATCCACCAATCGAACCGCCGCCGCATGGTACTCCGCCTTGCCCGTGATTTTCGCCAGTTCCAGCAGACCGCACGCTGCCACCGCCCCCGCGATATTGTCGATGCGCTCTTCATCCTTCGGCTGGCAGAAGTCGCAGTCGGTCAGTCCGTCCGGGCGGATATGCCGGATGAAGTTCGCCGCGATTTTCTCCGCCGCGTCCAGATATTCCGCATTGCCGCCGTTAAGGTGCGCCAGCGCGAAGCCATACAGCCCCCACGCCTGCCCGCGGCTCCACTGCGAACCGAGGCAGTATCCCTGTCCGCCGTATTCCTTGACGCGCTTGCCCGTCTCCGGGTCGAACTCGATAATGTGGCTGACCGATCCATCCGGGCGCAGGAACTCCCGCAGCGTCGTCTGCGCGTGAATCTGCGCGACTTTCGCGAATCGCGGGTCGCCCGTCTCGCGGGTTGCCCACCAGAGCAGGGAAAGATTCATCATGCAGTCGATGATGGCGAATCCGCGCTGGTCAGGGTGATTCCACGCGCGGATGAACCCCGCCGGGTTGAAGCGCCCCATAAGAAGGCTTGCCGCGTGAAGCGTGTCGATTTTTGCCTGTTCGTCGCCGGTCAGCTTTGCATCCGCGCCGCAGGACAGCAGGTACATGAAGCCAACGTCGTGGTTCAGGCAGCGGAACGTGCGGAATTCATCCGTAAGGAGCTTCTCCACGCGCCGCGCTTCTGTCTGGAACTGCTCGTCGCCCGTCGCGCAGTGCAGCTGCCACATCAGCCCCGGCCAGAAGCCGCCTGTCCACCAGCTGTTGCCGTCGTAGGGGGATGCAACCCAAGCACCTTTTTCGCTCTTATACGGGATGATGCCCGCGTCCGCCGCCAATTTTGCGCTCCAGCGGAACTTGTCGGCTGCCTGCCGCATGGCTTGCGTGTATTTTTCCACTCTTTTTCCCATCCTTTTTGATAAAGGGCAGACAGGGAATTTCCGCCCGTCTGCCCTATTGTTTTTCGCAAGAACTTTCGTTTCCCGTCCTATTTTACCCCTTCAGGCCGCTCGTTGCAATGCCTTCGATGAAGTATTTCTGCAAGCAGAGGAACACCACCGACACCGGCAGCAGCGACACCAGCGACGCTGCCATGATAAGGTGATAGTCGCTCGTGTACTCCTGAATAAAGCGCCGCAAGCCGACCTGAATCGTCTTGTTCTCGTCGCGGGTCAGGTAAATCATCGGGCCCATGTAGTCGTTCCAAGTGCCGACGAAGGTGAAAATCACCAGCGTTGCAATCGCGGCAGTAGAGAGCGGCAGCATGATTTTCGCCCAGATGCCGTATTCGCTCAGCCCGTCGATGCGCGCCGCTTCGCACAGTTCCGTCGGGATGCCCTGATAGAACTGGCGCATCAGGAACACGCCGAACGCGCTGAACGCCTGCAGCACAATCATCGCCCACAGCGTATCATACAACCCCATCGAGCGCATCATGATGAACTGCGGCAGCATGTACGCCTGCCACGGCACAGCAATCGTCGCGATATACGCCACAAACAGCAGGTCACGCCCCTTGAAGTGGAGCTTTGCAAACGCATATGCCGCAAAAGAGGACGTCAGCGTCTGCAGGAACGTCACCGCCAGCGCGATAATCGCCGTGTTCTTGAAGTACGTCATCAGCGACACGCGCTCCCAGATGACGCGGTAGTTTTCCCAGTGGAACGTTTCCGGAATCCAGCGGATGGGGTACTGGAAGACTTCCTGATCCAGCTTCAAGGAGGAGGAAAGCATCCACACAAACGGAATCAGCGTAAACAGCGCCATCGCAATCAGCACCGTGTACAACAGCACCCGCCCTATCACCTTCAGGACCGGGTTGTCCTTGCGAATCGCCTTTTGATGGGTAACAACAGCCGTCTGACTCATGGTGTTCTTCCTCCTTTCTTAGTCGTTGGCGAATTTCTTCTCGTTTGCGAACTGGATGATGGTCACAATCAGGACGATGACAAGCAGCACCATGGCAATCGCACTCGCCTGACCGTACTTGATGTTGTTGAACGCCACGTCGTAGATGTAGGTAACAAGCATCTTCGTCGCGCGTCCGGGGCCGCCATTGGTCATGATGGCAACTGTGTCGTAAATCTTGAAGCTGCCAATGACCAGCATGATGGTGCAGAAGAACGTCGTGGGCTTAATCTGCGGCAGGGTCACATTGCGGAACTGCTGCCACTTGTTCGCGCCGTCCACCGTCGCTGCTTCGTAGAGTTCGCGCGGAACGCCTTGCAGCGCAGCGAGGTAGATGACCATGTAGTAGCCCATCGAGCGCCACACGCTGACGAGGATAATCGCCCACATCGCCATCGTCGAGTCCGCTGTCCACGATTTGTTGAAGTTGATGCCCAGCGCCATAATCATCTGATTGACCGGGCCATCTTTCATCAGCATGAAGTTCCAGCAGACGCAGATAGCGACCATCGAGGCGACATAGGGGAAGAAGAAAATCGTGCGGAACGCAACCGCGCCCTTCGCCTTGTTCAGCGCCAGCGCCAGGGCAATGGCGCACACCAGCGTCAGCGGCACGTTAATCAGCGCATAGAACACGGTGTTTTTCAGCGCAATGCCAAGGTCAACGCGGTTGAAGAAGTACAGGTAGTCGCCATTCGCCCACTTGCTGGCAACTTTGTCCGCCTTGAAGATTTCCGCGAAATTCTGTAGTCCGACAAAATGAGCATTGCTGATGTCGCCGCCGTTCCACTCCACGAACGCCAGCAGGATTGCGCAAACTACCGGGACGAGCGTGAAGATGGCAAACCCCAGAAAGTTCGGTGCGAGAAACGAGTAGGCAATGAGGGTATTTTTCTTTTCCAGCCTGCTCATCTTGTGTTTGCGCTGCTTGGCAGCAACCTCCGCCATAGTTGGACTCCCCTTTCAGCCTGATTTTCCGAAAAATCGACAATAGGCGGGAAGAGCGAGTTTTGGTCGCCCTCCCCGCCCACTGGCTTATGGATGCTTGATTTGCTTGCGGATGCCGATTACTCGTACAGTTCCGCCACGCGCTCGTTCATTTCCTCGATGCCTTCATCGACAGAGATTTCGCGCGTCATAATCATGGTGTGTTCTTCGTTCAGGATGGTCTGGATTTCCGCCAGCTTGTCGCTCACGCCGATTTCGATGGAAACCATGCTGGGCAGCAGCGCAGCCTTGGAGTTCTCATCCTTCGGGAAGCCGTCCACAGACGCCAGCACTTCCGCAACTTCCTCAGAGACCCATGCCGGACGGTTGCCGCAGCCAGCGGTGACCTTCGCGCCTTCCGGGCCGCACAGCCAAGAGACGTATTCCCAAGCCAGATCCTTGTGTTCGGACTTCTTGTTGATCATGATACCGGTCAGGTTGCCGAAGGAGGAACCCGCCTGCACATCTTCCTTGTGCGGCAGCGCGGTGATGCCCCATTCAAAGTCGCACAGGCCATTCTTGATGTTGTTGATGAGGGTCGCGACGTACCAGTAGCCCATGGGCATCATGGCGGTGTCACCGGTCTGGAACGCGCCGGAGTAGTGCAGACCAGCCGCAGTCAGCTCAGTGTACTTGCGGCAGGCATCCGCGTCTTCCAGGGACAGCGCCAGATCGTAGAAGTACTTCAGGTCGGAATATTCGCCGTCCAGCAGCGTGTTCACGCCATCATCCACCGCAAAGTTGACGATTGCGGACAGCCAGGTGTGGTAGTGGCAGCCATACTTGCAGTTGCCCTTGCCGGTCATTTCCTTCGCCAGCGCCGCGTATTCCTCCCACGTCATGTCATTGGTGGGGTAAGCCACGCCCGCCGCGTCAAACAGGGTCTTGTTGTAGAACAGCACCCAGAAGTCAGAGCGGAAAGGCAGCGCGTACTGCGTGCCGTCCAGCGCGTAGTTGGGCTCCATGCCCACGAAGCCGGACAGATCGTAGTTATCCTTGGCAATGTAGTCGGTCAGCGGCTCCGCGAAGCCCTGCTGCGCCCAGTTCATGATGTTGATGTTCTGCTTGACCATGAACAGGTCGCTGGTGTCGCCGCCGGAAAGCATCGTGCCGGCCTTGGTGTCCCAGTCCTGAGACGCCACGTCAACGTATTCGATGGTCACACCGGGGTGGGTTGCTTCAAAGGCTTCCTTCTGCGCCTGATAGTACGGCGTCGTGCCGACGTCCCACGCGACGATGGTCAGCGTCGTGTTTTCTTCCGCCGATGCGAAGCACGCCATGCTCAGCACCATTGCGACCGCCAGTACCAGAGAGAACAACTTTTTCATGCCTTGGTTCCTCCTCTTGAATCTCTATCTGAACGGGCTCATTCCCGTCCGATCCGGTTTTGAAAGAACGTCGTTTTCGCTTACAATTCTGCTTACAATTTATCATCTCGGCAGTTTGTACCTTTGACGTTTCTTCGTGACCTTATTATACATTCCAGAAAGGTGCTTGTCAAGGGGTTTTTGAAAAAATGTTTGAAAAGGCTGTTTTCTTTCCATTTACATCATGATTTCTGAAAAATATTTTCACTTGTTTTCTGTAAGCGGCTTGTTTTCTTTCACTTTTTATGTTATAATGATGTCGGAACAGGAAAGGTTTCTGCCCATGCCGGCAGGGTTACAGCATTTCCCTGTCAGCGGGACAGGAAGGAGGTTTTCCCGATGGAAAACGGAAGAATCACGATTTACGACGTGGCGGAGCGCGCGGGTGTCTCCATTGCCACTGTCTCGCGCGCCATGTCTGGCGGCAGCATCTCCGCCAAGTCGCGCCAGAAGGTGCAGGAAGCAATAGAAGCACTGCATTATCAGCCCTCCACCTCTCATTCGCACCCGCAGGCGCAGGAGAAGCGCACCGGCACGCTCGCACTGGTCATCGGCGATTTCGACAACCCGTACTGCTCGATGCTCATGCGCGGCGCGGAACTCGAAGCCACCCGCCACGGCTACGCGCTGGAGGTTTTCTGCCACACGCCGGGAACCATCACGAACGACCAGATGATTCGCCGCTTATTGGAGCATCGTCCGGACGGTGTCGCGCTGACGGGCGGTCTGGTGGAAGACGGCCCGGCGGAGGTGATTCTGGACAACTTGCAGCGGCTGCACAAGGCAATGCCCGTCGTCACCGTCGGGCCGCTGATTGAGGGGATGCCTTCTATTAATATTGCTTCGGATTCCTTCGAGGGTGTCCGCAAGGTGATGACGCACCTGACGAATCTGGGGCATCGGCGGATTGCGTTCATCGGCGGCCGCCTGAACGTCCGCTTCTCCGATGCACGCATCACGATGTACCGTCAGGAAATGACACGCCTTGGCGTGCCGCCGGAGGAGCAGTATGTTTTCCCCACTGGCTTCACCACGCAGTCCGGTGAAATCGGTGCTGCACGGATGCTGGCGCAGCTGGCGGACAAGCCCCTGCCAACCGCTATCGTCGCCATCAACGACGTCTGTGCCCTGGGCGTCCTCAGTCATCTGAAAAAGAGCGGCTTCCGCGTCCCACAGGACATTGCTCTGACCGGCTGCGACAACCTCTTCTTCACGCAGTACCTCGATCCGCCGCTGACAACGGTGGATTTGCGCGCCACTGAGCGCGGCAGTTTTGCGATGGAGGAACTCATCAACGCCCTAAACGGCGGCGACACGACCCCTATCAGCCACAAGCTGGAATGTTCCCTCATCGTCCGCGAAAGCTGCGGCGCAATGCTGGGGAGGGAAAGGTTCAGGTAAGAAGACCCAAGGGGCGTTGCCCCTTGACCCTTCCGCGCGATTGGGTTGGTAACGCTGGCATACAGTGTCCGCGTGTTTATCCAACGAACCTACGGTTCGGATTGGACGCTCCAGTGTAAACTTTCGGCACAATTCAAGAAACAAGGAACCCCAGTAGTGGCGGCACCGAAGGGGTCAAGGGGGCGATCGGAAAGCCCCCTTGTCGCGCCCGCAGGCGCGATTCCCCCATGTCCCATCAAAATCAAGCAGTCTTTTTTCTTCCACTATAATACCAAGCAAAAAAGGAGGCTTCCCCATGCTCGCACCGCAATCCAACGCATCCCGCACCATCCTCGACTTCTCCGGCGTATGGGACTTCCGTCTCAAGCCCGACGCGCCGTGGCAGTCCATCGCTGTTCCCGCGTCCTACAACGACCAGTCCGCTGACCCCGAATTCCGCCGTCATGTCGGTCTGGCGTGGTATCGCCGCAGCATCACCGTGCCGTCCATGCTCAAAGGTCAGCGCTTAATGCTCCGCTTCGACGCCGTCACCCATAACGCTCGCGTTTTCCTCGATGGTCAGCTGCTCTGCACTCATCGCGGCGGCTTTCTGCCCTTCGAGGCGGACGTGACCGACATCCTCCACCCCGGTCAAACTGCCCTGCTGGAAGTCGAGGTGGACAACACCATCAGCCACCACACCCTCCCTGTCGGCAACGAGGGCGGCACGGCGTTCTTCGGCTCGGATAACCCCGGCATCCCCTCTGTTGAGGCGGGCAAGCAGCGTCAGCATGAACAGGGCGTCAACCTGCCGAATTTCGACTTCTTCAACTATGCTGGGCTGAACCGCCCCGTCCGCCTGTACACCACCCCGGCGGATTATATTGCCGATGTGACGCTTGTTCCGTCGATGGATGGCACAGTGCGCTACACCGTCGTGACCCACGGCGAGGGCGACGTGACGTTGGATGTGCTGGATGCAAACGGTCAGGTCGTTGCCAGCGGCACGGGCGCATCCGGCGAAGTGCATGTGGCAAATCCGCATCTCTGGGAACCTGCTCCCGGCATGCCGTACCTCTACACCGCGCGTGTCCGCTTCGGTCAGGATGAGTACAGCCAGCCGTTCGGCATCCGCGAAATCAAGGTAGACGGCTGCCGCTTCCTCATCAACGGCAAGCCCTTCCACTTCCACGGGCCCTGCAAGCACGAGGATTCCTTCTTCCACGGGCGCGGGCTTGACCAGTGCCTGAACGTGACGGACATCAACCTCTTCCACTGGCTGCACGCCAACGCCTTCCGCACCAGCCATTATCCCTATTCGGAGGAAATGTTGTCCCTGTGCGACCGCGAGGGCATCGTCGTGATTGCCGAAACGCCCGCCGTCGGCATCGGCGAAGGAGGCCAAGACCCCTATCGCTGGGCGCCCGCCGATTATCACGCGCAGGTGCTGACGGACATGATTGCCCGCGACAAGAATCACCCCTGCATCGTCCTGTGGAGTCTGGGCAACGAGCCGAACACGGATGCGCATCCGCAGTCCGCCTACGACTATTGGCATCCGCTGTACCTCTTGGCGCATCAGCTTGACCCGCAGAACCGCCCGGTGACGCTCGTCGGCTGCCAGAACGACTACACGCGCGATATCACCATTCCGTCGATGGATGTTGTGTGCATCAACCGCTATTACGGCTGGTACAACCTTTCCGGCGATTTGGAAGCCGCCGCTTTCGCCATGCGCATGGAGATGGATTACTGGGCGACGGTCAACAAGCCCACCATCCTCTCGGAGTACGGCGCGGACACCATCGCGGGGATGCACGGCACGGAGATGTTCACCGAGGAATTCCAGGTGGATTACTACAAGACCATCAACGCCTGCCTGGACGAGCGTCCCTTCGTCGTCGGCGAAACGCCGTGGAACTTCGCGGATTTTGGCACGCAGCAAGGCCCGATGCGCGCCGGCGGCAACCGCAAGGGGCTTTTCACCCGCGACCGCAAGCCCAAGATGGCAGCGCACTATTTCCGTGAGCGGTGGGAGAATTTTAAGAAGTAAGAGTAGATAAGAATGAGGTCACTGTCGGTTTGTGCGGCAGTGACCTCGGTTTATTTGCATTTTCCCAGCATCTATGCTATCATAGAACATAGTACCAATCTGTTTCATCGGAGGTGCCTATGTCCAATCCCCACCGAATTTCTATTTTCCTTGTCCTTCTGCTCTTTCTTGGACTGATTTTTGTAGGCGTCAGCGACCTTCTTTCCTTCCACGAAGACGACTTCGACCTTTCGGAAGCCCTCGTGCAGGTACAGGTGCAGACGCCCCGCCATTATGGTTCATCCGACGTCGAAGAACCCGTGAACTACCTGCTCGCCAGCAAACGCCGCATCCATTCCTGCGACCCTTTCACCGCTGACGAAGCCACCGTCTACTACGTCCCCAGCGAATGCTTTGACGCCTACATCGACCGCGCGCAGAACAAAGTCCTCAACCGCCTCGTTTCCGTCGCCGTCACGGATGAAAGCGGCAACCCCTGCGAAGCGCCCGCCGTCCTGCCCGACATTTTCGCGCAGATTGCCACGCTGGAGCACACGTTGTTTGACATCCGCATCCTCGATGTTTCCGGCGAATACTTCGTTTTCCTGAAACTGAACGTGAATCTCCACACGCCCTGCGAGCTGTATTATTATAATCAGCAGATCGGCAAGCTCATCGAGCTGTATTCTTTTAACGACAGGGAGCTGCTGGGGCTGCATGTGATGTCAGTGGAGGGGCTGAAAGGGCTGGAATAACAAAATAAGCAGAGAGCCATCGTTTTTCGACGTTCTCTGCTTATTTTTGTGCTGCCATTTCAAGAGGATTTTTCACTTTTACTTTCCGTTCAATCGTTTCTTCTGCTCGCTTTCAATCTGCCTGATACTCTTTTCCGGGATCGGCAAATCTTCCGGCATTGTGCCGCCAAGTTCTGCAATCGTCATTCGTATTCTCGTTATCCTTATGTACGCTTACAGTTTAGACAATACCATCACATTCTCCACCCCGCTCGTCCAGCAGAACATATCAACGCTCTGCACCTTCTGCACCCGATACCCCTTCTCCCGAAACAGCGCCGCGTCGCGCGCCTGCGTCGCGACGTTGCAGCTCACATACACCACGCGCTTCGGGGCGGCTTGCGCAATCGCGTCAATCACGGCGGGTTCAATCACAATCACGTCCGGCCGCAAACCCTCCGCCACCAGCTTCGGCAGCAGCGCCTCCGCCGCGCCGCAGCGGAAATTCACGTTCCCGATGCCGTTGCGGACGGCGTTCTCCTTCGCGTTTTCAATCGCCTGCGGCACAATCTCGATGCCCAGCGCCTCGCGGCAATGGCGCGCCATCATCAGCGTAATCGTGCCCGCGCCGCAATACACGTCGCACAGGCGCTCGTCGCCCGTCAGCTCGGCAAAATCCAGCGCCGTCTGGTACAGCACTTCCGTCTGCGCCGGATTGACCTGAAAAAACGCCGCCGGGCTGATTTCAAAGCGCAGGCCGCACAACTCGTCCGTCAGCGTGTCACAGCCGTAGAGCGTGCGGAAGCGCCGACCCATGATGACG
>OLGV01000648.1_pt1 | contig 13864 bp, 10 predicted proteins | sample 1605761 | NCBI WGS metagenome assembly OLGV01 (sample SAMN03283245) | human gut metagenome | biome: human-associated habitat; material: feces | host: Homo sapiens | place: Peru | collected 2012
TATCCCCAAGGGCGTGCGCTGTCCCATGGAACTGAGCACCTATTTCCGTATCAATGCCCGTGGCACGGGACAGTTTGAGCGCACGCTCATCGTGTGCGACGACAATGCCTACGTCAGTTACCTCGAAGGCTGTACGGCTCCCATGCGCGATGAGAACCAGCTTCATGCAGCCATTGTGGAGATAGTGGTCATGCAGGATGCCGAGGTGAAGTACAGCACTGTGCAGAACTGGTATCCGGGTGATGCCAATGGGCAGGGCGGCGTGCTCAACCTGGTCACCAAGCGCGGACAACTGCGCGGAGCTCGAAGCCGTCTCTCCTGGACACAGGTGGAGACGGGCAGTGCCATCACCTGGAAATATCCCAGCTGTGTGCTTCAGGGCGATGACTCCCAGGCTGAGTTCTACAGCGTGGCCGTCACCAACAACTACCAGCAGGCCGATACGGGCACCAAGATGATACACATCGGGCGCAATACGTTCAGGACCATGCCTACCGACAAGCTGAAGGACCTGCTCAAGCAGATGCCGGGCGTCGAGGTGGACGGGAGCGGAAACGTGAAGGTGAACGGAAAAGCCGTCTCACAGATCACTCTGAACGGAAAGACGTTCTTTCTGGGCGACAAGTGCGGTGCACACACCTTCCCCTATATGGATGTGCACAATGAGACAGCCATCGTGGAGCACGAGGCTACCACCAGCAAGATATCCGAGGACCAGCTCTTCTACTGCAACCAGCGCGGCATCGACACCGAGGAGGCTGTGAGCCTCATTGTCAATGGCTATGCCAAGGAGGTCATCAAGAAGCTTCCCATGGAGTTCGCGGTAGAGGCCCAGAAGCTTCTGGGCGTGTCGCTCGAGGGATCGGTAGGTTGAGGACAGACCGGCCATCTCCCTTCTGCCGCACAGAGAAGATGGGAGTGAGAGGCTATGCAAAAGGACGAAAGTAAACAACTATGCTAAAGATAGAAAACCTGCATGCCAGCATCAATGGCAAGGAAATACTGAAGGGCGTGAACCTCACCGTCAGGGACGGGGAGGTGCATGCCATCATGGGACTCAACGGAGCGGGCAAGAGCACGCTCAGCAATGTCATCGTGGGGCATCCCGCCTACGAGGTCACTGCCGGAAGCATCACCTTCAACGGCAAGGACCTGCTGGCTCTCAAGCCCGAGGAACGAGCCCACGAGGGCATCTTCCTCAGTTTCCAGCAGCCCGTGGAGATACCTGGAGTGAGCATGGTCAACTTCATGCGCGCAGCTCTGAACGCCAAGCGCAAGTATCGCGGAGAGGAGCCTTTGGCGGCTGCCGACTTCCTCAAGCTCATGCGTGAGAAGCGCAAGATAGTGGAGCTGGACAGCAAGCTCACCAGCCGCAGCGTCAACGAGGGCTTCTCGGGAGGCGAGAAGAAGCGCAACGAGATATTCCAGATGGCGATGCTCGAACCAAAGCTCGCCATACTCGACGAGACCGACTCAGGACTCGACGTCGACGCAATGCGCATCGTAGCCGATGGTGTCAACAAGATGCACACGCCGGAGACGTCAGCCATCGTCATCACCCACTACGAGCGACTCCTCGACATGATAAAGCCCGACGTCGTACACGTGCTCTACAAAGGACGCATCGTGAAGACCGCCGGACCCGAACTCGCAAAGGAGATAGAACAGCGAGGATACGATTGGATAAAAGCTGAACTTGAAGAAGAATAAAATTCAGAACAATGACTTCAGAACAACAATACATCGACCTCTACCGCGAATGTCGCGAGCAAATCTGCGCCCACAGCGCCGACGTGCTGAACGCTGTGCGCGACGAAGCCTTCAACAGCTTCGAGCGTCTCGGCTTCCCTTCGCGAAAAGTGGAGCGATACAAATATACAACGATAGACAAGCTCTTCGAGCCCAACTACGGACTGAACATCAATCGTCTTGAAGTGCCGGTAGACCCGTACAAGGCGTTCCGCTGCGACGTGCCCAACCTCAGCACATCGCTCTACTTCATCGTCAACGACCAGTTCCGCCAGTCGCTTCAGCCCAAGGAGAACCTGCCCGAAGGCATCGAGGTGGCATCGCTTGCCGAATACGCGAAGGCTCACCCCGAGTTTGTGGCTAAGCACTACGCACGTCTGGCGAAGAGCGATGAAGACGCCGTGACAGCACTCAACACCATGCTGGCGCAGGACGGTCTGCTCGTTCACGTGAAGCGCAACGTCGTTGTCGACAAGACCGTGCAGGTCATCAACATCCTGCGCTCGGACGTGGCTATGATGGTGAACCGCCGCGTGCTCATCGTGATGGAGGAGGGCGCCAACGCAAAGTTCCTCTTCTGCGACCACGCTGCCGACGATCAGCAGTTCCTCACAACCCAGGTGATTGAGGCTTACGTCGGAGCAAACGCATCGCTCGACCTCTACTGCATGGAGGAGACTCACTACAAGAATACACGCATCTCGAACGTATACGTAGAGCAGGAGCGCGACTCGCGTTTCAACCACAACGTCATCACGCTGCACAACGGCGTGACGCGCAACCGACTCGACGTGCAGCTCAAGGGCGAGGGCGCAGAGTGCTGGTGCAACGGCTGCGTGATAGCCGACAAGACTCAGCACGTGGACAACAACACGCTGATAGATCACCAGGTGTCGCACTGCACGAGTCACGAACTCTACAAGTACGTGCTCAACGACAAGGCGACGGGGGCCTTCGCAGGCAGAGTGCTCGTGCGTCACGGCGCGCAGCACACCGTGTCGGAGGAGGTGAACCAGAACCTTTGCGCCACAAAGACAGCGCGTATGTACACGCAGCCGATGCTCGAGATATACGCCGACGACGTGAAGTGCTCGCACGGATCTACCGTGGGTCAGCTCAACGATGCGGCGCTCTTCTACATGCGTCAGCGCGGCATCAGCGAGAAGGAGGCAAAGCTGCTCCTCGAGTTCGCATTCATCAACGAGGTTATCGACAAGATACAGCTCGAACCGCTGCGCGACCGCCTGCACTATCTCGTGGAGAAGCGCTTCCGCGGCGAACTGAGCAAGTGTGAGGGCTGCAAGCTCTGCAAGTAATTAGTAGAGAATTCTCACCATCTCACCATTTCAACTTAACAACATCATGTACGATATAAATAAGGTTCGCGCCGATTTCCCAATCCTTTCGCGCACCGTCTACGACCGTCCGCTCGTCTATCTCGACAACGGAGCTACCACGCAGAAGCCGTTGTGCGTGCTCGACGCCATGCGCGAAGAGTATCTCAACGCTAACGCCAATGTGCACCGCGGCGTACACTATCTCTCGCAGCGCGCCACCGACCTGCACGAAGCGGCACGCGAGACCGTGCGCCAGTTTATCAACGCGCCGAAGACAGAAGAGATAATCTTCACGCGCGGCACCACGGAGAGCATCAATCTCGTGGCTGCATCGTTCTGCGAAGCGTTCATGGCGGAAGGCGATGAGGTGATAGTGTCCGTAATGGAGCACCACTCGAACATCGTTCCCTGGCAGTTGCAGGCAGCGAAACGCGGCATTGCGCTGAAGGTGATTCCGATGGACGACAGCGGAAAGCTCGACATGCAGGCATACGAACAGCTGTTCTCTGAGCGAACGAAGATTGTAAGTGTGGCTCACGTGAGCAATACGCTCGGAACAGTGAACCCCGTGAAGGAAATTGTGCGCATAGCGCATGAGCACGGCGTGCCGGTGCTCGTAGACGGAGCGCAATCGACGCCCCATTTCGCTGTAGACGTGCAGTCAATCGACTGCGACTTCTTCGCCTTCAGCGGACATAAGATATACGGACCGACCGGCATCGGTGTGCTCTACGGCAAGGAAGAATGGCTCGACCGCATGCCGCCCTACCAGGGAGGCGGCGAAATGATAGAAAGCGTGAGCTTCGAGAAGACCACCTTCGAGAAGCTGCCGTTCAAGTTCGAAGCCGGAACGCCCGACTATGTGGCTACGCACGGACTGGCTACGGCGCTCAACTATGTGTCGGCGCTTGGCATGGACAACATCACCGCACACGAGCGCGAACTCACCGACTACTGCATGGCGCGCTTGGCGGAGATAGACGGCATGCGACTCTTCGGAACCACCGAGGGCAAGGACGCCGTGGTGTCGTTCCTCGTGGGCGACATACATCATCTCGACATGGGCACGCTGCTCGACCGACTCGGCATCGCCGTGCGCACCGGTCACCACTGCGCACAGCCCGTTATGAACCGCTTCGGCATACAGGGCATGGTGCGTGCGTCGTTCGGACTCTACAACACGAAGGAAGAAGTGGACGCTCTCGTGGCTGGAGTGAAGCGCGTGAGCCAGATGTTCTGATGCCGCGCAGCGCAGCACGCAGACATCTACGACGCAGAGGTGCCGCATCAGCAGCCTATCCTCTGCACTTCAGCGGTCTATCCTCTGCACTTCAGCACCGCCCACAGCATCCAAGCGCATACGCCGAGATGCACAAGCAGCGAGTCGTATGTAGGGAATACGCACATAACGAAAGCAAGCTGCGCATGCAGGTAGCGCAGAGTCTGACCCATAGTCACCTCGCGCTCGAGCACGCTCGAATAATACTGCCGTAACCACTCCATCGGAGCGGTTGCGGCTTTTTTCATGCCGTCGAGTAGGGCAGAAGTCTGCACCTGCTTTGCGTTGATAACACGGATGTCCGACTGCTGGAGTGTGATGTTCTTTTCCATAATCTATATATTATATAAGGTGATACATATTGTTTCTTATCTTCGCTTGCAAAATTAGTGGGCTTTATGGAAATAACATTTCACTTTCCGTATTTCTTTGTTAAAGAAATATTACAATCGCTTTGTAGTTTGTATTATAAAAGCTAACTTTGCAAACGGAAAAGAGTTGCACCCGTAAGCGGGTTTATTGCACATTGAAACAGACAACAATGAAAAAACAGGAAAGTAAGCCACATTTGCTACCCCATTACTATACCGACCTCGTCGAAGCAGGCTGCGACGAAGCCGGCAGAGGCTGTCTTGCCGGAAGCGTATACGCCGCCGCAGTCATTCTGCCGCCCAACTACGACAACGCTTTGCTCAACGACTCGAAGAAGCTCACCGAGAAAGCGCGACGCACGCTGCGCGACCAGATAGTGCGCGACGCCGTGGCGTGGGCTGTTGGCGTGGTTACGCCCGAGGAGATAGACCGCATAAACATACTCAACGCCAGCTTCCTCGCCATGCACCGCGCGCTCGACCAGCTCACCGTGCGCCCCGAAGCCATCATCGTCGACGGCAACCGCTTCACTCCCTACCGCGACCTGCCCCACACAACGATAGTGAAAGGCGACGGCAAGTATCAGTCGATAGCCGCAGCGAGCATCCTCGCCAAGACATTCCGCGACGAATACATGGACCGGCTTGCTGAGGAATATCCCTACTACGACTGGCAGAAGAACAAGGGCTATCCTACAAAGGCGCACCGCGAGGGCATACGCCTGCACGGCACCACGCCTTACCACCGAATGAGCTACAACCTGCTGGGCGGAGGACAACTCGAACTGAAGTTTGAGGAGAGCCCCTCCCAACCCTCCCCCTCGGGGAAGGCTTAGGATTGCTTGGAACAGAACGCCCTCAGCTTAGAAAGACTTAGAAAGGCTTAAAAGGTTTAGTCTGGCTTAGAAAGGCTTGGAAAGGCTTAGTCAGGCTTATAAAGGCTCAAAAAATCGCAGCAAGTCTTACACCTTCTGTTCAAAAGTCATCGGCACCGTCCGCCGTCCAATCGGTTTCCGTCCGCCGTCCGATTGGTTTCCGTCCGCCGTCCGATCGATTTCCGTCCGCTGCACGACCCGAAAAAGAAAACTACTGATCTATAGAAAGCAAAGAGAAAAAGAAAACTACAAAACAAATCTACTAAACATCAACAACAATGCGAATGGATAAATATGGTCGAGAACTCGACCTTATACTCATACTGACAGAGAACAACAGCTACACGGCGCAGCAGATAGCTGACCGCCTCGGCATCACGCGCCGCAATCTCTACTATTATTTCGACTACCTGCGCGACTGCGGCTTCAATCTGCAGAAGACCGGCACCACGTACCGGCTCGACCGCTCGTCGTCGTTCTTCCGCCGTCTGCACGAGCACATCTCGCTCTCCGAATACGAGGCTGCATACATCTGCCGCCGACTCGACACCGACGGCACGCGCGACCATACAGCCGTGAACATACGCCAGAAACTCTCGCGATCGTTCAATCTGCCCGACGCTGTCAACCCCGAACTGCAACGCCGCATGAACGACTGCGTGGCGAAGCTGCGCGAGGCGATGGCTACGCGCAAGATGGTAGTGCTGCACAAGTACGCCTCGCCCCACAGCAACACCGTCACCGACCGCATTGTGGAGCCGTACCAGCTGATGAACGACGAGCGCGACGTGCGCTGTCACGAGATACGCTCGCACGAGAACAAGACGTTCCGACTGTCGCGCATGGAGTCGGTGGAGATAATCGACGTGCCCTGGACCTTCGACGACCGCCACAAGCAGATGTACACCGACATGTTCATGTTCGCCGGTGAGCAGCGCTACATGGTGAAAATGCGCATGGGACTGCTCTCCTACAACCTCATGGTCGAGGAGTATCCGCAGTCGGCAAAGTGCTTCACCGCCGACGGCGACACCGCCTGGATCTTCGAAGGCGAAGTGGTGTCGTTCCTCGGCATAGGCCGCTTCGTGCTCGGACTCTACGAGGATATAGAAGTGATTGGCTGCGAGGAGTTTAAGGCTTATCTCGCCGGCAAGATAAAGAGCATGAACAAGGCTGTATAACAGTAGCGGAGGTCTCCGGCCTCCGCAGCAGTTAGCCTTGTTTATATTCGACTTTGTGCTGCCGAGGACCGGAGACCTCCATTACTAATTTTAATATTCTGTTTTCTCAGTGTTCTCCTCCCACATGCGGAACGCCTTGAGCGCTTCCATGCCCATCAGACGCTGCATCGTCTTGTGGCGCTGTTCGGGCTTGAGCGGCATCTCCTGATAGATGAAGTCGTCGTCGAAGCCGATGGCGGCAGCATCCTTGCGGTCGTTGCCGTAGAAGATGCGGTCGAGATGCGCCCAATAGATGGCGCCCAGACACATAGGGCACGGCTCGCAGGAGGTATAGATGTCGCATCCGGCGAGGTCGAACGTGCCCAGACGGCGCGTAGCCTTGCGTATGCAGTTCACCTCGGCGTGCGCCGTAGGGTCGTTGTCGATAGTAACGCTGTTAGACGCCTCGGCGATGATTTCGTCGCCACGCACGATGACCGCTCCGAACGGTCCGCCGCCAGTGCGCACACTCTCCTCGGAGAGCTCTATGGCACGGCGCATGAATTCGTTTTTCTTGTCCATATCTTTATTTTTCTTTAAGGTTATAGGGTATTTATAGGGGGTGCACTTGTCTCAAGTGCACCAACACAGCCGCACACGCCGCATGAATTGAAGCCACACAAGCGGCTGCAGCGCGCGACGGCTCCCGTTTATGCAAATGTACGCATAATAAACGAATAACTGCAATTATTTCTTTTTATTGTTTGTCATTTCGAGAGAATCAGCTAAATTTGCTTATGTCTAATCCTATGCCAGATTATATGCTGGCATAACAACATAAGAAATGATGAGAACTATACGATTCTTTATGCTGATGGCAGTCGTGATATGCTCACTTGCCGTCAACGCTCAAGACGCCATCGCCAATGACGCCAACCCAACCGCTACTTCGACGGTAACGGTATTGGAAAATTATGGCACAGATGTCAAGTCAGAGAACTTCACTTTGCTGCAACACAACGACACACTTGTGTCGGACGCCGAATTGCTGAAAAGTATCGCTGAAGACACTCCCGCCAAGCGGTTGAAGAAGGCAAGAATATTCAAGTGGACAGCTTGGGTGGGCGGCAGTGTCTTCTTTTTAGCCAGCTTATATTGCTTATTGGGAACGGCATACGTTGCATCTTTTCAAGAAAACGGCCCCGGAGTTAATCCATTTGCCATCGGATTAGCCGCCTCATTCGGAGCAAGTGTGATATGGACCACGTCATTCCTTATAGCAGCCCATCATCAAAAGAAATTGGCGCTTTCTGCCAACGTCAGCATGCTCAATGATAATCTGGCAAACAGAAAAACATTGGGTGTAGGGCTGAGTTTCAAGTTCTGAATAACAAACGGGGCTTGCGTGGCTCTGAGGAGCGTACCTCCTATGATTGCAGATGCTGCAGTGGAAAATTATACAAAAAAACAAAAATAATCGGCGATTGTTCGTTTATACCATTGAAATTGACTAACTTTGCTCACATATTACAATTTTTTTGATGTAAATAAAGATTTAGATGAACGTAATTACAAAGACAGTATCATTGCCTGATGGCAGAACCATCAGCATTGAGACCGGGAAAGTGGCAAAGCAGACCGACGGAAGTGTTGTACTGCGTATGGGCAACACCGTACTTCTCGCCACTGTTTGTGCCGCAAAAGATGCAGTTCCCGGAACAGATTTCATGCCTTTGCAGGTAGACTACAAAGAGCAGTACTCAGCAGCAGGCCGTTTCCCTGGCGGCTTCACAAAGCGTGAAGGCAAGTCGGGCGACAACGAGATCCTCACATCGCGTCTCGTAGACCGTGTGCTCCGTCCGCTCTTCCCGTCTAACTACCACGCAGAGGTATATGTGCAGATTATGCTTCTCAGCGCCGACGGCGTTGACCAGCCTGATGCTCTCGCTGGATTTGCAGCTTCAGCCGCTATGGCTTGTTCAGATATACCTTTCGAGTGCCCGATTTCAGAAGTGCGTGTAGCACGCATCAACGGCGAGTACGTTATCAACCCGACCTTCGAGCAGATGAAGGATGCCGACATGGATATCATGGTAGGCGCTTCTGCAGAGAACATCATGATGGTAGAGGGCGAGATGAAGGAAGTTTCGGAGCAGGACATGATCGGCGCGTTGAAGGCTGCTATGGCTGCTATCAAGCCGATGTGCGAACTGCAGACAGAGCTCTCTAAGGAGCTTGGCACAGACGTTAAGCGCGAGTACTGCCACGAGGTGAACGACGAGGAACTCCGCGAGCAGCTCCGCAAGGAGACTTACGACAAGTGCTACGCTATCGCAGAGTCGGGCGACCACGACAAGAAGTCGCGCGAGGAGGCTTTCGACAAGATTCTCTCTGACTTCCAGGAGGCTTACGACGCAGCTCACACAGACCTCACCGCTGAGGAGCTCGACGAGAAGCACGCAGAGATGGTGCGCTACTACGCCGACGTTATGCGCGACTCTATGCGTCGTTGCATCCTCGACGAGGGCAAGCGTCTCGATGGTCGTAAGACTACAGACATCCGTCCTATCTGGTGCGAGGTTTCTCCGCTGCCGATGCCTCACGGAAGCTCTATCTTCACACGTGGCGAGACACAGTCGCTCTCTACATGTACACTCGGTACAAAGATGGACGAGAAGTTGGTTGACGACGTGCTCGAGCGCGGCTACCAGCGTTTCCTCCTCCACTATAACTTCCCGCCGTTCTGCACAGGCGAGGCTAAGGCTCAGCGCGGTGTAGGCCGTCGCGAGATTGGTCACGGCCACTTGGCATGGCGCGGTCTGAAGGGTCAGATTCCTGAGGACTTCCCTTACACAGTGCGCCTCGTGAGCCAGATTCTCGAGTCTAACGGTTCGTCTTCAATGGCTACAGTATGTGCCGGCACACTCGCCCTCATGGACGCAGGTGTTCCGATGAAGGCTCCGGTATCAGGCATCGCAATGGGTCTTATCAAGAACCCGGGCGAGGAGAAGTACGCTGTGCTTAGCGATATCCTCGGCGACGAGGACCATTTGGGTGATATGGACTTCAAGACCACTGGTACTAAGGACGGTCTGACAGCCACTCAGATGGATATCAAGTGCGATGGCTTGTCGTTCGAGGTTATTGAGCGCGCTCTGATGCAGGCCAAGGCTGGCCGTGAGCACATCATGGCCGAGATGATGAAGACCATCTCTGAGCCTCGCGCTGAGATGAAGCCTCAGGTTCCGCGTATCGAGGCCTTCGATATTCCTAAGGAGTTCATTGGTGCCGTGATTGGCCCTGGCGGTAAGATCATCCAGCAGATGCAGGAGGATACCGGCTCAACCATCACCATCGATGAGGCTGATGGCGTAGGCCACGTGCAGGTGAGCGCTCCCAACAAGGAGTCGATCGACGCTGCCATCCAGAAGATTCGTGCCATCGTGGCCATCCCTGAGGTGGGCGAGGTGTACGACGGCGTTGTGAAGAGCGTCATGCCTTACGGCTGCTTCGTAGAGATTATGCCTGGCAAGGAGGGTCTGCTCCACATCTCTGAGATTGCTTGGAAGCGCTTGGAGACCGTTGAGGAGGCTGGTATCAAGGAGGGCGACCACATCCAGGTGAAGCTCCTTGAGATCGATCCTAAGACTGGCAAGTACAAGCTCTCTCACCGTGTGTTGGTGGAAAAGCCCGAGGGTTACGTGGAGCGTGAGCGTCGTCCCCGTCGTGAGGGTGGCGAGCGTCGTCCACGCCGTGAGGGCGGTCGTGAGCGTCAGCCCCGCCACAACAACCATCAGGAGAACAACGAGGCAGCAGAGTAAGTTGCCCCAAGGTGATGGGCACCACATCTTGTTGCCCACCACATAAACCCATAAGGCCCGGCCGCATGTGTTATGCAGCCGGGCTTTTTATGTTACGCCGCCCGCTGGGTTGGCGCAATGGAGGGTGGGAGAGTGGCTTGCTGGGAAGAAGCAAAGCGATAAGTCGCTCGCAGGGTTGGCGCAATGGGCATAATGAGATGGCTCGTCTCACACCAGACGTGAGAAAACACACCTTATTATATAGGCTCCTCTCAGACGAGCGCCATGCGTTGCTTAGGTGGATTGCGACCATAGGAGTGCCTTGTTGATTATTTGATTCCCGCTAATTTACTTGTGCTTATACTTGTTTTTTACTGAAACCTACATACTTTTCACATTTATTTAGTACTTTTGTACGGTTCAAATGACCTGAATGAAATGAATGATAAGAAACTAAAGAAAGACAAATCAGTCAAGGCTCACGACGCTGCTACCCACCTATCGACCTCTCAGCACGGCCGTTCGGCCTCGTCGGCACCTGTTGCGCAGAGTGGCTTGTCGCCCTTGATGCGCACCGTGATCGGTTGGGTGCTCCCCGTATTGGGATTAGTGGCTATTGCCGTAGCCCTCCTTGCTTACGACTCCGACTTCTTGTTCCGAGTGCAAGAGCTCAACCTGTTTCTCTACACCCCGCTGTTCTTTGAGCAACAGATGGTGGTTTCGGGAGGCTTCCTCACCTGGTTGGGCACTTATTTCACACAGTATTTCTACCATCCTTGGCTTGGTGTTGCGTTGCTGAGCCTGTGGTGGATGTTGCTCATGTGGTTCACCAAGCGAGCGTTTCGCCTGCCTGCCTATGCGTCGGCCCTGCTCTTGGTGCCTGTGGTGATGCTGCTCATCACCGTGGTCGACATGGGTTACTGGATTTTCTACCTGAAGCTTCGCGGACACGTGTTTGCCGCCACCATCGGCACCACAGTAGCCGTCGGATTGGTTTGGCTCTATCGCGTTCTTTCGGCCCGTTTCCAATTGCGCAACCTGTTCATGCTTCTCAGCACAGTGGTGGCCTATCCCCTGCTGGGCTACTACGGCTTGATGGCCACAGGTCTCATGGCCTTGTTGGCTTGGCGAATGGGAAATGGTTTGCGTGACCAGCTCCTCAGCAAGGTTGTAGCCACCATCGTGGCCGTTGTGGCCATCATCTTTGTGCCTCTCGTGTGCTATCGTTACGTGTATTGTCAGACACCAGAGAGCGGTATTTACACCACCGCCCTACCTATCTATACTTTTTATGGCGAACACAATAGTTATTATCTGCCCTTCGAGTTGCTCACACTTGTGCTTGCCCTCTTTGCGCTTGCCTATGGTTCGTGGCGCAAAACGGTGCGCCGTAGCTACGTTGTTTTGGGCAATATTGCCGTGCTTGCTATCCTCGTGGTGGGTGCCTGGATGGGTTGGTATAAGGACAACAACTTCCGCCGCGAGCTCATCATGACCCACGCCGTGGAAGACCTCGATTGGGATAAGGTGCTACAAACCTATCAGACTCTTGGCGAGAACGAGGAGCCCACCCGCATGATGTGGATGCTGAAAAACCTCGCCCTCTTCCGCCAAGGCACCGCCGGCGACAACATGTACTACTACAAGAACGGCAGCGCCGCCCCTGATGCGCCGTTCCAGGTGCGCCTTTCGCAGACGGGTGCCAAGCTCATCTATTATCATTACGGCAAGCTCAACTTCTGTTACCGTTGGTGCTTGGAGGACGGTGTGGAGTATGGCTGGTGCGTCGACTACCTGAAATACATGCTCAAATGCTCCATCCTCAATGGCGAGATGAAGGTGGCCAAGAAGTATATCGACCTGCTCAAGGCGACAAAATACTATAAGGATTATGCGGAACACTATGAGCCTTACCTCACCAATCGCAGTCTTGTGAAGCACGATGTGGAGATGAAGCCCATCCTCCACTTCCTGAGCGGCCCCGATGTGCTCACCTCCGACAACTCGCTTGTGGAGCTTTATCTTATCAACAACTTCTCGAACGACAACTCCAACGACCCCGTCTACCAGGAGGCGTGCCTACAGGCAGCCTTGCAGTCGAAGCAGATACCCGTGTTCTGGACCCAGTTCTCTAAGTATGCCAACCTGCACAATGGCCAGCGTATGCCCATACACTACCAGGAGGCCGCCTACCTTTATGGCCATTTGGAGAACAAGATAGACATCAGTCACATGCCTTTCGATGAGGAGGTGAAGAAGAACTATGACGATTTCATGGCCGCAGCGCAGGAGATGGGCGAAATGACCGAGGAGCAGATGAAGCCCTTGCTCTATCCCCGATTTGGCGGAACGTTCTACTACGAGTACTTCCTCATCCGTGGTCTGAAGAGCTATTGATGCTCGTGACGCGACCACTTCGCAATGGATTTACACAACATCAACACTGAAGAAATGAAACTCAGAAAGACAACATATCCCATGGGCTTGCGCCTTCACCATCGCGCCGCCCTCACACTGTTACTCATTTTGTCGCTCTTCCTCGCCTCATGCAGCAAGGTGGAGGTGCCCGCGCAGTATAGCGAGACCGCTAAGTTGCCAGCCGTTTACCCCGACTACACCAACGTGACGGTGCCGGTGAACATCGCACCGCTCACCATGGAGCTCACCACCCCTGCCGAGGACATGGTTACGCGCTATAGCTTCGGCGACCAGGAGATCCTTTGTGGTGGACTGAAGGCACAGCCCGACCTCGACGAATGGAAGGCTTTGGCCGCCGCAGCCAAGGGCCACGATATCCGCGTGGACATCTACGCCCAGAACCAAGGGCAGTGGACCCACTACAAGCCCTTTGCCATCAGCGTCAGTCCCGACAGCATCGACCCGTATATTTCCTATCGTCTCATTGCACCATCTTACGTCACCTACGAGGAGCTCACCATCAACCAGCGTTGCTTGGAGAACTTTGACGAGTCGGTGATCTACAACAACATGCTTGCGGCCAACGACAGCGACGGACAGTGTATCAACTGCCACAACGTACAAAACTACAACCCCGACCGCTATCAGTTCCATGCTCGCCAGTACCATGGCGGTACGTTCATCGAGTATGATGGCAAGATGCAGAAGGTGAACATGAAGAGCGACAGCATCCTTTCGGCCGGTGTTTATCCCGCTTGGCACCCTACGCTGAAGCTCTTGGCCTATTCCACCAACAAGACCATGCAGAGTTTCCATACGCGCGACATCAACAAGATTGAGGTGCTCGACTCGCAGAGCGACCTCATCCTCTTCGA
>OLGV01000649.1_pt1 | contig 13858 bp, 14 predicted proteins | sample 1605761 | NCBI WGS metagenome assembly OLGV01 (sample SAMN03283245) | human gut metagenome | biome: human-associated habitat; material: feces | host: Homo sapiens | place: Peru | collected 2012
TTTCATGACATCCAGCGTTTAACTCAAGCACAATTTTTTCGATACTAACGCCTGACAAATAGAGGTCAAAAATTTGACGCACTATCTGGGCTTCTTCCTGATTTATCTTCATTTTCTTATCGCAAAGTTCATACCCGAATGGAACGGATGCTGTCATATAAGTTCCATCCTGCATCCGATTCTGGACGCCCCATCTGACATTGCCTGAAATCGACTCGCTGCCTTTCTGTGCCAGCGATGCCATGATTGCCGTGACCATTTCACTAGACACCTTGCTGGTGTCGATGCCCTGTTCTTCGAACTGGACGCTGACGCCAAGCTCTTTGAGTTCCCGAACGGCTGCAAGGCAGTCCTTTGTATTTCGGGCGAACCTGGAGATGCTCTTGACCAGAATGCGGTCGATTTTTCCTTTCCGGCAATCCTGCATCATGCGCTGAAAATCTTCGCGCTTTTCAACCGACGTGCCGGTGATGCCCTCATCCGCGAAGATGTCGGCCATCGTCCACGACTTGTTCTCCATGATCTTATCGGTGTAGTAGTTTTTCTGCGCCTCGTAGCTGTTGAGTTGATCCTCCTCTTTGGTGGATACCCGGCAGTAGGCCGCCACCCGAAGCTGCCGCTGCTCGACAGCTCCTGTGTTCTTTGGCGCGGCAGGTATCACGATCACCTTCGGCTTGTTCTCTCCCACGGTTATGCTCTCCTCTCGATGATCTGGCCGTTTTTCAGTAACAGGCTGGCGTGCCCCTTTTTGACATAAACCTGGGCCACTGTGTTTTTCAGTAATTCAACATTGATCTCCGCCATCGGTGCGGCACCGGTGAACAGATGCCGCAGGCGCTGGCTTTCGTACTCACTGCCGCCGATGGCGCTATATTGCATTCCTGCCAGCCGCAGGGCGAGCTCTTTAGCGTTGTTCTCATCCACCGGGCTGGTGGTGAGTGCTGCGGAAAATCGCCGCTCCATTTCGGCCAGCTCACCACGGTTGACTGTCTGCGGCTGCGGCTTGATTTGCTCCGGCGCTGCCGTAAGGCCGTTCAGCAGAGACAGTACCTGTGACTCCACCGCCGTGCTGGGCCTGCCGTTGCACAGGCGGCGCAGCGTCTTCTGCGCTTCGGTTATCTGCACCGCAGGCTTACGCTCTGACCGGCGCTGGGTGGTTTCCTTCATTTGATCTGCGTCGAGGATAGCCGGGAAACGGTCTGTGCCAGTGTAGCGGCTGTCTTCCAGAATACGGGCCACCATATTCTTGTTCCAGGGCTTGTCCGCGTCGTAGGGCGGGCCTTTTTCTTTCAGATGGTCGGTGATGTCGTTGAAGGATGCCCCGGCCAGATAGCGGGCATAGATGCCCTGCACCGCCTGTGCCTCCTGCGGATGAACGACTATCTCGCCCATGACCATTTTGTACCCGAAGGGCAGCTTCCTGTTGCCCATTACCGCACCGTCCTTTCTATACCCTCCCGCAGCTCCAGCCCATTTTTCAGGCAGAAGCGGACGGAGTCGTTGCTCTCTATGATAATTTTCTCAACGAGTTCACCAAACAGTTCCGTGTCAAAGCTGTCGAGGAATTCCGGCCCACCTTCCAGGAGGTCTATCAAGTCTCGTGTTTGCAGGGCGGTCATGTCGCTCTCGGCATCCATCAGCTTTTCTTTTTCCAGCTTGACCTGCCGGAGCTGCTTGGTCAGCTCATTGGTTTTGGCTATAAAAATGTCAGGATCAACAAGGCCCTGCTGTTTGAGGAAGGCCAATGTCTGATTCTGACTGGATAGATCTGATATTCTTTTATTCAGAGCGACGATGTCAGGACTCCAGAGCATCCTGCGATTGCGGATCATCTGGAGGTTTGTAAGCATCTGTTCCAGAATGGGGATGCTCTGATGCTTTAGCTTGTAGTATAGGCGGCAGAAGGATTCGTAGATCTGAGTCTCACGGATCGGCGTGATCAAGCAATCGCCCTTTGCGTCATGGTTTGTGCAGCATAGATACCATTTGCTGTTAACATTTTTGAATCGCATCCGTGCTCCGCAGATACACCGGATTTGTGAGATAATTTCGCTGTGTACGGGTGCTTTTCCTAAACTGCGCTTTTGCCGTAGGACTTGAGCTCGTTCAAATATCTCTGGAGAGATGATCGCATCGTTGCTCCCTGGTACAAAGTACATTTCACGCTCACCATGATTGGTTTTCTGCTGCCTCGAGAGCATATCCGGCGTATATCTCTTTTGCAGAAGCGCATTCCCGGCGTAACGTTCGTTTTGCAGGATGTAATCTACCGCTTTATAATTCCACACTCGCTCAGTCAAGCAGCTGGCATTTAGGTCGTCTGCGATCTCTTGAGGATTTTTACCGGATAAGTACTCACGGAAAATTCTTTGGACAATGTCTGCTTCCGATTCGCAAATTTTGAGCTTTCTACCGTCAAGCCGAAATCCCCACGGGGCTTTACAGGTATTGAATTCGCCGCTCTCCATCCTGCGCTGATAGCTCCATCGCATATTACCCGAGATGGACTCGCTCTCTTTTTGGGCGAAGGCAGCGTAGATGGCGGTGATGAGTTCGCTGCTCACATTGACAGTATCGATACCTTCACGCTCGAATCGGACATTGACACCCAGTTCCTTTAGCTCACGGATATTCTGGAGGCAGTCCTTGGTATTGCGGGCGAATCGAGAGATGGACTTAACAAGGATCTGGTCGATCAGGCCCCGACGGCAGTCCGCCATCATCCGCTGGAAGTCATCTCGCTTGGCCACCGAAGTTCCTGTGATTCCCTCATCCGCATAGATGTCGACCATGCGCCATTCGGCCTTGCCTGAGAGCAGTTCCGTGTAGTAGCGGTTTTGGGCCGCAAAGGAATTGAGTTGATCCTCGGAGTCTGAGCTGACACGAGTGTAGGCAGCGACCCGCAGCAGCATATTTTGAGGCTGCTCTGCAGGCTCAATTTTTATAACACGGGACTGCTTTTCTGCCAGTGCCGTTGCACCGTCTACCAGCTGCTTTTCATCCATGTCCGCTCACCTCCTTTTTTGCAACACAAACACTACCACAACAGCGCCCGAATAGCTACTGAAAGATGAAGGAAATCAGAGAAAAAACATGACTTCAACGCCGTTATCCGCAGCGATCCGTGCGGCGATTTTTCTTAGTTCTTTTTCGGTGAAAATGCCGCATTCCCGGAGTTTTCTGAGCAGGATCACAATTCCATAGTAATTGATATTGGGGTTCATAGTTACGCTCCTCCCTGTATCTGACCATCTCTGCGGCACAAGCATGGGAACCGTCCGAGGAAGGGATCAATTGGAGGCGATAGTTGGACCGACGAACAAAGGAGAAAGGAATCGAATGCAAAAATATAGGAGGGGGTGGACAGTTCCCATGCTTCTGCCGCAAGAGTGTGGTCACTCCGGTGATGGAAGCAAATGATTCCATCACCGGAGTGGCCAGAACTTTACGGTTTTGTTTGCCTGTATTCGACACTACTTCCCCAGGCTGGGCGGCAACTTGAACTGTGCTGGCGCACATCACGGGAGTTTCACCCCTCCGAGGATCTCTCGAAGCTGCGTACAGGAGTATCATTATGGGCTGACGGGATCATGGCGGGGGCAGCTTGCCAGGGCTGCCTTGGTCTGAGTGGGTATCGCTCTGCACCTTATTTGGCCGTCCTTTGATGCGGAGTTTCTCCGCACAGGTGGTCTTGGCGCACTCGACCTAACGCTGGCTCCGTCGGCTAATGTATTCAAGTTACCGGATATGACCGCCTGGGCGGTGTTTATCAAGGAACAAAGCCGCTGATTTATCAGCAGCGGGGGGAGGTTCAAAGCCCTCTCACTCTATTAGCCGTTGAAAACACCGTTTGCACCAAACTTTTTTGTCATCTCAGCATCTTTTTCAATTTCTGCAAGATACGGATCTTGCGATTATGGATCGTCATTCGATGGATACCCATCATTTCTTCAAGCTCACGCTCGGAGCACTCGTCGAAAAACAGCGCATGGATCAGAGCCCGTTCTTCTTCGCTCAACTGATCCAGTGCGGCCCGCAAACGGCATAAATCGTCTTTCTTGATCACGGCATCCTCGACGCCTTCAGCATCGTCCGCAAACTGGCACTTTGCAGAATATACGAGTCGCTCCAGCGAATCCTCTTTACTGGGAACATAACTCTCCGCACCATTCTCGGCATTTTTCCTGCGCTGTTCGCTTTTCAGATCCACCTCCATGTATTTCATCTTGCGGTCGCTTTTCTTTAAGACTTCCAACACATCCGGGCGCTCTTTTAAGCAGGGATATATCTTCAAATAATCAACCCGATATGGGTCATTGTGATACGACATTTTCTGTCCTCCGTTTTTCGAGATTTGGTGGTGAAGCAAATCTCGAAAACGGAGGGCCACGGCAGCGTGGCAAAGGCGTCCCAAAATGTAAAAAAGCTCCCGGAGCGCAATGGCTCCGGGAGCAGGACACAATATTAGAATGATGGGCTGTCTGCGGCGCGGGAGGGCCGTACAAATCCGTACACAAGGGGCGCAAACCGGCCTTGTGGTGACCAACGGCGTAATATCGTCTCCTGCACAGCAAAAAAATCACCCGCCCGCATCATCTATCGGACGCATCCGATAACCAATGATAACGGGCGGGCAACCTCAGCCGTGACCTGCTGGACAACCTCCTGTATGACTTTTCTATGACCTCAGCTGCAACCTGCTGCGCAGCCTCCTGTACGACCTCCTCCGTAACCTCTGGAGCAACCTACTGCGTAACCTCTGCTACAACCTCCGGAGCGACATTAAGCAGCTCTCATTTTATGTGCAAATACTTCTTGATGACCTCGGCATGCTCTAACGCCAGATAGGGCTTTGCCGCCGTATAGTAGGTCTGCGCCATAGAGAGATTTCCTTGGAATCCCATGGCGAGGATCGCATACATGTTCAGTTCGCTATCCTTCGGATCGAAGCGCAGAGCATCAATGGCCGTCTTTTGCGCCAGAATATAATCCTTGCATTCCATCTTCAGGCGGACATATCCCTTGGTAATCTGCAGGTACAGGGACTGATAGTACATGGACAACTGCATCAGCCACAGCTCATGTTCACATCTTGGGAGTAACTGTCCTTTATACATATCGACTGCGCTGTGGTAGAGGGAATGCCGCATATCCGGGTTTTCTTCTGTTTTCAACTGAATGCAGGCATCCTCAAAGCGGTCGAAATCCGTATGGATATTGAAGTTGGGATTGATCTGGAATGTACCATTCTTCCCGATGACCAGCTTGTCGAGCCCGATGACGGAAAGAGTACGCCGCAGGCGGTAAACGATATTATTGACGACCTTATATGGCGAATCGAGTTCGTCGTATGGACAGATGATCTCTGCCAGTGTGTCAACAGTGAAATTCTTTTTGTGGTTCAGAATGAGATATGCCAGAAGCAGGTAGCACTGGTCCGCTTTAATATCTTCTCCGGTCAATGTCCCTTTGGAGCTGATGATCTCCATGCCGCCAAAGAAATTGATATGGATGTCTTCCGGATTGTATTTGGAGGCTTTTGTTGCTGCCAACAGGGACTGCTGCTGTTTGATTTCGTTGAGTTCCACAACCACTGCATAGGAGGCGATGAATAGGAAAACCGGGTCATCCGTGTAGCGGGTCGGATCGTCCACGGCAATGAATCCCTGATTAATCCGTTTGGAGAATGGTGCCGCCAGCAGTGTAGTCACCCCATACTCCCGAAAGAAGGCTGCCTCATCTGGATAGACTTTCTCTAATCTCTGCAAGTCAGAAATCACGACCGGTTTATTGGCCCGAAGTGCTTTCCTCCATCTCGGGAACTTCTCCATGGGCAGGCACTGGAGCATGTCCCTTTGCGCCGGCACACCATCTTTGCACCATTCGTAGGTAATGACGCCGATTCCCAGATCCCAGTCAGCTTCCACCACAGAGGCTCTTGATGCGCCATAAAACTCAGCTGCACCTTTCAGAAGGCCACTGATGATAGCTTCTGAATCCTCGGTGTTTCGCAGACTGGCCTCCAATACGCTCATCCCACGGTGGAATGCACTGCATTCAACAAATGGTATGTTTTCCTGCATGATTTCGTTGCTCATGGATACGCCTCCTTTGATTGGTAAAAAAATACAGAGACTGTCCAATGTAACTCGGGCAGCCTCTGCTGTGAGCCGCACAGTATGGCTGAGCGGTTATGTACTATACGATTGTCTTGATGAATGCGGCAAGCGCCTCGCGCTGATCCTCCTTGAGAGCCGCAACACTATTATCTAATTCACTCTTGGCGTTAGGTGAATTTGCCGTATCGTTCTCCGTAAAGAACTGCGCCAGTGTGATTCCGCAAGCGTCACAAATCGCATTTACCGTTGGTAGGGACGGTTGGTTATTTCTCTTGAAGATATTGCTGATCGTTGTCTGCGACAGGCCAGATTCCTGCGCTAATCGATAAATAGTCCATCCACGCTCGGCCATCAGCTGCCGGATTCGGTTTTGTGCATTGAACATATATACCACCTACTATGTTATTAGTTTACACCTCATTTGATTATCCTTGTAGAACTCATCAGTATGGTATATGGCAATCAAATGATGTGTACTTTGTGGTGATATACTATGCAATTCCGGCGTATTACCCAGAGTTAGAACTGCAAATTGTTTTTCTCTCAGGCTTCAATGCAAATCACCTCTATAAAGCAAAATCCCGCAAGGCATGGATTATACACCGATGCCTTGCGGTTTCTCTGTACTTACAAATGTGTTATTTCAGGGAATGGTCACTCACGGGTCAGCCGACGAATATTGCCGATGATGAGCATTAAGTCATCGTCATTCAGCTTTCGCAATTCTTCAATGGCCGTTTGCAGGAGTGCGGGATTTTCTTCGGATTCATCGAAGAATTGGCTTGGTGTAATATCAAAATAGTTACAGATTTGAAGAAATTCTGCCATAGGTGGCAACGATTTGCCAGAGGATATGTTATAAACATAGCTTCTGCTATGCCCGAGATCATAACTCATTTGATATTCAGAGACACCCTTTTTTAATCTCAGCTGAGTAATTCGATCACGCACGAATTGTGTGTCCATATGATATTCACCACCTATCTTATGATTATTTTAGGTGATGACCGGAGAAAAATAACCCACGATTTTACGCCGTTTGCCTTGAAAGCATACAATAGTTTATGCTATAATACAAAGAATTATGTTTTTTGCTCTGCGAATCAAGTCATTTATCGAATTGTGCTTGTTTATAGCGTATCAAAAATGTTTTAACCCGCATTGCATTGCAACAAAAAAACGAGTGCCACGGGCACTCGTTCAGGCGTCGCTTCTTTTCGTGAAGTATCTAACTTGAGGATAGCTCACTTGTTGCATTCAACTCCGACTATCAGCCAGCATCTATATGAGGGCAGAAATTGCAGCGGCTTTTGAAAAGAATATTGCTTTTTCCTTTCCAAAGTGCTATAATCGGTATATACCGAAAACAAAGGAGGAAAGCGTCCATGCCAAGACCGCCGCGGTGCCGTCGGATTTGTGGCGCACCACAAGTTGAGACATTCTGCCCTGACGGATGTGGGGATAGTGAGCCGATCCGGCTGACGCTGGACGAGTACGAGGTCATTCGGCTGGTTGACCTGGAGCAGCAAACCCACGAACGGTGTGCCGCGCAGATGGATATTTCCCGCTCTACCGTGCAGGAGATTTACGAAAGCGCACGGCGCAAGATCGCAGCGTGTCTTGTCCACGGGAAACCGCTGCACATCACCGGGGGAAACTACCGCATCTGCGGAGGACAGGAGGCAGCCCACTGCGGCCGCTGCTGCCGGATGCAGAGAGCCAACACAGAAAAATCCAACAAAAATTGCAAAGGAGATTCCATTATGAAAATTGCAGTTACCTATGAAAACGGTCAAATTTTTCAGCATTTCGGCCACACCGAACAGTTCAAGCTTTATGAAGCTGCGGACGGCAAAATCACTCATGCGGAAGTCGTTGACACCAACGGCAGCGGTCACGGCGCACTGGCAGGCTTCCTGATGCAGCACGGCGTGGACACTTTGATTTGCGGAGGCATCGGCGGCGGTGCGCAGGCAGCACTGGCCGAGGCGGGCATCAAGCTCTACGGCGGTGTCAGCGGGGACGCTGACGCGGCGGTGAGCGCATTGCTCAGCGGAAATCTGGGCTACGATCCCAATGTTCACTGTGACCACCATGACCATGCGCATGGCGAGGATGGGCACATCTGCGGTGACCACGGCTGCGGCAAGCATAGCTGCCATTGATATGGAACGCACACTGACACAACTTCCGTTCTGGCCATCCTTGACCGAACAGGAGCAAGAAACGCTGCGCCGAAGTGCCTTTGTCCGTCATTATGAAAAGGGCGCGTTCATACACAGCAGCGACAACGAATGTCTCGGAATGCTGTTTGTTCTTTCCGGTGAAATTCGCACCTATCTTCTCTCCGAGGAAGGGCGAGAAGTCACATTGTTCCGGCTGTATCCGGGCGAACTATGCGTGCTTTCTGCCTCCTGTGTGATCAGTCAGATCACCTTTGATACGCAAATGACCGCAGGAATGGATACGGAGGTTCTGATTATCCCTGCAAATGTCATTGCTGCGCTCAAGGAGCAAAATCTTCATGTCCGCTGCTTCCTCTATGAGTTGGCAACGAAACGGTTTTCTGATGTGATGTGGGCGATGCAGCAGATCATGTTCAAGGGATTGGACCGTCGGCTGGCAGAATTTCTCCTTGCCGAAGCGGAGCGTACCGGCTCCGACACGATACGCATGACCCATGAGCAGATTGCCCAGCACATCAGCTCGGCGCGGGAGGCAGTGGCACGGATGCTCAAAAGCTTTTCCGAGGATGGCCTTGTTGCGCTCAAGCGCGGCGCGAACCTCGTCGGCGCGTTCGTCGATGACGCCGGAGCAGATGAACACGCCGCCCTCCGCCATGAACGAGCGCACATGGGCGGCGAGGGCGATTATCACATCGGCGACGATGTTCGCCAGCACGAGCCGATACCCGCCGCCGAGCGTGCGGCGGAGAGCGGCGTCCTTGAGAATGTCGCCCGCATAGACGCGCATTTTGTCCGCGCCGATGCCGTTGAGCGCGGCGTTCGCCATCGCGGCTTCCGACGCCATGGGGTCAACGTCGCACCCCGTGCACGACGCCGCCCCCAGCAGCAGCGCGCCGATGCCGAGGATGCCGCTGCCGCAGCCGAGGTCGAGCGCGCGCACATCGGGCGCGGCGTAGCGCTCCAGCGCGGCGAGGCACAGCCTCGTCGTGGGGTGGCTGCCCGTGCCGAAGGCAATGCCGGGGTCAAGGCGCAGCGGGATGCGCCCGTCGTCCGGCGCGTCCATCCACTCCGGCACGACGACGAGCTTCTCGCCGACCTCTATCGGCTCATAGCACTCGCGCCAGCCGTTCTCCCAGTCCTCGTCCGCGGTGTAGCCGGAGACCGCGCTGGGAAACGCCGCCCTGATACGCGCGAGCACCGCCTCCCCCGCCTCATCGTCCGTCAGATAGCACTTTATGCGGCTCACGCCCTTGTAGGACTGCTCCAGCGCCGCGTCCACGTAGTCCCAATACTGGCGGTTGTTTTCAAGAAAGCTCTGAAAATCCGCCTCGTTCTCTATCACGAAGCCCTCCGCGCCGAGCGCGGCAAGCTGCTCACAGCGCAGGTCAAGCTCCTGCTCCGGCGTGTCGATGCTGACCTCAATATAACGCATATGCCCCTCCACGGTGAATATCCGATTAAAAATTCTTTGTACATTTTAACTCATAAAGGCGCGATTGTCCAGCATAAAACGGGCACTTTCAACGTATTTTCGGCGAAATATATAAACTTTACGCGCATGATAAAAATTTCCCAAATATCGCTTGACAATTAACAAACGCGGATATATACTGTGCCCGTAAGTTAGATAAAAAACAAACAAAATCAGAAAAACGCCGACGTAGGCTCCGGCGGGTATCAGGAGGAAATCAATATGAAGTGCCCTTGCTGCGGTAAAGAAATGGTCATGGACGCCCACACCAAGATCGACAGGTTTATGTGCTATGACTGCGGTTATGTTGAAGGTCGCCCCGTGCCTGCGGCTGTCTGCAAGAGCGCATACGGGCACAAGCTGTTTGCCAACGGGCTTGGCTTCGGCAAATCCCGCCTCGCATCGAGCCATCACTGATAAATAGGCGGGCAGCGCCCCGCAGGGCGTCTCTCCCGCCGCTCAATATATGTTCATTTTCTGTTTCCTTTTCATACACCGATCCCGGATACGCCGCAAGGCATATCCGGGATCAAATTATTTCTGACAATACCGCCCAAAAAGGCGCTGCTTACAGCCCCATTGTCTCCAGCTTGTTCATGTTGGCGCGCTTGAGCTCCATCGAGGAATGTACATAGCGCTCTATGGTAATGTTCGTGTTGGCGTGACCGAGCACCTCCGACAGCGACTTGAGCTCAAACCCGACCTCCACGGCTCTTGTGGCGAAGGTATGCCGGAGCGTGTGCGCGTGGACGTTGACCAGCCCGCACGCCTGCATACATTTTCTGATATGGTATTGCAGGGCGCGGGGCTCCATATACTTCCCCGTTCCGGTGAGGACATAGGCGGCGGCGTTCCTGCTTACGTATTTGCGGCAAAGCCCTGCGGCATAGCCCGTCAGCGGGATGGTGCGCACGGAGGTGCTGCTCTTGGGTGCGCCGATAACGATATGCGTCCGGCTCGCTCTGTCCGCCGCCGTGTCACGCAGGCGCTGGAGCGTGGATGTTATGCGGATTGTCCGGTTTTTGACGCTTATGCTGCCCCATTGCAGCGCGCACAGCTCCCCTATCCTCATTCCCGTAAGCAGCATGAGCAGTATTCCGAATTTATAGCCGTCGGTTTTATCCAGCAGATAGCGCATCAGGCGCTCCTGCTCCTCGGGATTCAGCACACGCGCCTCCCTCTGCGCTCCCTTGGGGCGGTGTATCTCAACATCCGGAAATGTGTTTGGAAACTGCGCGGCGCTGTATTTCAGTATGCCGTGGAGCACCGTCAGAATATCGCACACCGTTTTCGCTGAAAGCCCGTCCTCAATCAGTGCCTCCGAAAACTTTTCCAGCGCGTCGGTCGTTATCCTCTGCGGCAAAAAGTCGCCCAGCCTCGGCTTGATGTGTTTTTCAAGCACCGTGCTGTATTTTATATAGGTAGACTCGCGTATTCTGCTCTCCCGCGCTTGCAGCCACTCGTCGCAGTAATACGCAAAGCGGCGGCGTGCGCCGGAGGTCGGCAGCGGCTTGTTGTCAAGCAGCGCCGCTTTGCACTTCATCGCCTTTTCCCTTGCCTCGCCGCAGGTCTTGCCGTAGCAGAACCCGTACCTGATCCTGCCGGACGGCTCGCGCCCCTTGATGTACCGCGCTTCCCAGCGCCCGTCCTTCCTCTTGAAAACGTTTTCACCCTTGCGCATTGATATTACCTCCTGAATTTGTATTTGTCCGTTCGGACGTCCTGTATTTTACCAAATCGTCACAACACTTGACTGCCCGTTTGACTGCTGATAAGGCAAAAAACGGCTTGCCTGACTGCCGGAGGCGTTCTCCGGCGGCAAAAGCAAGCCGTTTGCTGAAAAATACGTTTCGCAGAGTACTAAACTCTGCGAAAAAAATATAAGGCTCTGACCGCTGCGGTCAGAGCCTTGCTATGCTTTATTCACTTCATATCCGGCACGTCTATGTGCTCGCCGCTCGCCTCGTGCTCCATGACGACTCTGCGGACATGGTCGCATATCGCCTCGAACGACTGCTCGCTCAAATCATGCTCAAGCTTGCAGGCATCGGTCTCCGCCGTCTCCCTGTCCACGCCGAGCATCATCAGAAACTTCGTGAGCGACTTGTGCCGGTCGAGCATACTGGCGGCGACTGCCATGCCCTTTTCCGTGAGCGTGATGAGCCCGTCCCTGTCCATGGTGATGTGCCCGCTCTCCTTGAGGCGCTTTGTGGCATAGCTGACGCTGGGCTTTGTGACGTTGAGCTGCGCGGCGATGTCTATCGAGCGGATATAGCCGTGCTTCTCCTTCATCATCAGCATGGCTTCCAGATAGTCCTCCGCAGATTTTTGTATGACCATAGTGAAAATATACCAGCTTTCCTGTGTTATGTACACCTAAGTTAACACACTTTTACCTAAAATGCAAGAACTTTGCGAAAATAAAAAATTCCTATTGACATCATAGGTTAGATGTGTTAAACTCTCGTATGGTTAAGGAGGCTTAACCAATATGTTTTCTCGGCGGTTAGGGATGCCTAATCGCAGTTCATCAAAGAGAGAAGGTCGAGTTTTATGATGCCTCTTGCTCTGGCAGATCCCGGCGAGGAGAACATAATACGGCGTATCGGCGGCGCGCCCGAGGTAAAAAAGCATCTGGAGGATCTGGGCTTCGTTGTGGGCGACTCCGTGACGGTCATCACCGCGCTCAATGGCAACATCATCGTCAAGGTCAAGGAAGCCCGAATTGCAATAAGCGAGGAAATGGCTCGCAAGATCATGGTTTGATGCCGTGATTCATTTAGTTAACCCTTAAATGCAAATAGAGGAGGACAAGAGAATGAAAACACTCAGACAGGCGATGATCGGCGAGACCGTCTCCGTTGTCAAGCTCCACGGTGAGGGTCCTGTCAAGCGCCGCATCATGGACATGGGCATCACCCGCGGCACCGACGTCTACATACGCAAGGTCGCGCCCCTCGGCGATCCCATCGAGGTCACCGTGAGAGGCTACGAGCTTTCCTTGCGTAAGGCGGACGCGGAAATGATAGAGATTGCCGAATAAGTCCGGCTTTTTCATTTCCAAAGAGTTAAGGCAGTTTAACGAAAAAGGAGTTTTTTGCAAAATGGACAAACAGATTAAGATCGCGCTTGCCGGCAACCCCAACTGCGGCAAGACCACACTGTTCAATGCGCTGACCGGCTCCAACCAGTTTGTAGGCAACTGGCCGGGCGTCACCGTGGAGAAGAAGGAGGGCAAGCTGAAAAAGCATGACGACGTCGTCATCATGGACCTTCCCGGTATCTACTCCCTGTCCCCCTACACGCTGGAGGAGGTCGTGGCGCGCAACTACCTCATTGAGCAGCGTCCCGACGCAATACTGAATATAATCGACGGCACAAACCTTGAGCGCAACCTCTACCTCACCACCCAGCTCACCGAGCTCGGCATCCCCGTGGTCATCGCGGTGAACATGATGGACGTGGTGCGCAAAGCCGGCGACAGCATCAACATAAAGGAGCTGTCGCGCGAGCTTGGCTGCCCCGTGACCGAGATCTCCGCGCTGAAGGGCGAGGGCGTTATGGAGGCTGCCGAGTCCGCGATAGAGGCGGCAAGAAACGGCAAGACCATCCCCCAGCACACGTTCTCCGGTCCTGTGGAGCACGCGATCGCCCACATCGAGGAGGCCGTCGTGCACAATATGCCCGAGGAGCAGCAGCGCTGGTACGCCGTCAAGCTGTTCGAGCGCGACGACAAGGTGCTTGAAAAGCTGAGCATCGCGGACGATGTGAAGGCTCACGTCGAGGAGGACATCAAGGCTGCCGAGAAGGAGCTTGACGACGATGCGGAGAGCATCATCACCAACGAGCGCTACCTCTACATAGCCGAGATAATCAAGGGCTGCTACAAGAAAAAGAACAAGGGCGGGCTGAGCACCTCCGACAAGATAGACAAGGTCGTCACGAACCGCTGGCTGGGTCTGCCGATCTTCGCGGCGGTCATGTTCCTTGTGTACTATCTCTCCATGGTCACTGTCGGCGCGGCTGCGACCGACTGGGCAAACGACGGACTGTTCGGCGACGGCTGGCACCTGTTCGGCATC
>OLGV01000650.1_pt1 | contig 13850 bp, 12 predicted proteins | sample 1605761 | NCBI WGS metagenome assembly OLGV01 (sample SAMN03283245) | human gut metagenome | biome: human-associated habitat; material: feces | host: Homo sapiens | place: Peru | collected 2012
CTTGTATCCATCTGCCCGTGGAAGGCTCTCGCATTGAGCCCGTCCCGAACAAGTCTCGCAGCAATCTCTTCGGCCGCTTTTGTCCTTGTAACATAGACAATAGAGGGACAAGAGCTCTCTGAAAGAAGTTCCCTAAGTGTCTGATACTTTTCTTCTTTGTCTGCGCGATACAAAACTGTGTAGTGCAGATTTGTTCGTGTTGCGTCTGTAGTGAAACGTTTGAGGCGGAGTCCGAGGTTATCGTAGAAATAGTCCGTGATGTCACTGATAACTTTCGGCTTTGCAGTAGCTGTGAAACAAGAAACCGGAATCGGATTCCTTTTGCCTCTTGAATGGATTTTATGAAATCTGCGATATGAAGATACTCAATTCTGAAATCCTGACCCCAAGCGGAGAAGCAATGCGCCTCGTCAATCACAAATCTGGATAAAGTCCGGGACATCAAAATCTTCTCGATTGTTTTTGAACGCAGTTGTTCCGGAGCAATATAGAGCATCGAAGCTTCTCCGTTCCTCACCCTTTCCAAGGCGTTTCTCCTTTCCACTGGCGAGAGAAGTCCGTTTATATACACAGCATCTGAAATACCTTTTTTCTCAAGATTTTCAACTTGGTCTTTCATCAGGGACTGAAGGGGTGAGATGACGATCGTAAGCCCTCTGACAGTTTCTCCTGTGACAAGAGAAGGCAGTTGGAATGTAAGAGATTTGCCGCCTCCGGTTGGGAAGATGGCAAGTAGGGATTCACCTTCAATAGCTGCGCGAACAGCATTTTCTTGGAGTGGTTCACCGTTGAATTTTCGGAAATGTTCGTAACCGAACCATTTTTTCAATGCTTTTTCCGGATTAAAAGCAGAAGAACAGTACTCACAGTCCGACTTGCCACAATTCTTGTTTCTTAAGAGGTATATTATTTTCTCTACTGCGGGATAATTCTTTAAAACCCACGCAGGAGGTATTGAATTTCTGTCGCGAGTGAGAATGACTGCTGTCGCATATGCGAACTCAACGGGATACTTTTTAACGAGGCTTTCGATTGCGGCATTACTGCATACAAGGGAAGAAAGTGTCGTCAGAATGCTTTCCGATAGGCTCTTACGAAGAAACATAGGTCTCCATCCCGGTGAATAATCCGCAGATTTGTAGAAATCGTGAAAATGGGCGTCACCTGAAGTTAAATCATAATACAGCAATTGCCGCGATTCCGGAAGATTTCGGAATGCGCTGATTTCATCGTCGTATAGAATTTTTGCTTTCTTGGAATCACTTAGTGGATTGTTCAACTCCTCCGAATCAATCTTGTCGTCCTTCATCAATCGGTGATATGGTCTTGTCGGAAAAAGCAGAGGTGAAAGGTACAGAGTATCAATGATTTTGTAATCCTTCTTAAGGAAAGGGCGAATGAATTTAAGGTCGTGCTCAAGAATATTATGACCGCAAAGATAATCGCAGTCGCCGATGAAATCTATGAAGTCGGCAATGTGGGCGGAATGGAATGACGAGTCGCCTTTAATGGCGCCCAAATCGAGAATCTTTCCATTTCCGCTGACTTCAATGTCTATGAATGCAATCTTTCCCACCGGTCAGTGAAAATCAAATCTTTATCTTTCTGTCTCGACGGATTTTCCAAACAAAGAAAATCACGAGCGAAAGGACGAATGTCACGGAACCTATTGCGTAATTCCAGCTGTTTGGGAGGTTGAAACCGATTTTTGCGATGCAGAGGTAGGTCGTGCAGACGGCTGTCATAAAGGCTGCGGGGAAAAGGGTCAGAAGGTAGGCGGAAGACCCTGCTCCTTTGGATTTGACGAGGTAAGCCGTTGCAGTCCAGAGCATAAACACGGCAAGAGTTTGGTTTGCCCAGCCGAAATAGCGCCAAATAACGTTGAATCCGTCTTCATCTGCAATGTTGTACCAAAGCAGCAGGACGGCGATTGCAAAAAGCGGGATGCTGATTGCCAGGCGGTTGCGTATCGGTTTTTGCTCCAAGTGAAGGAAATCCGCCACAATGAGGCGGGCACTGCGGAATGCTGTGTCGCCGCTTGTGATAGGGGCTGCCACCACTCCGAGCACCGCGAGAATGCCACCGAAAATCCCCAGCCAGCTTTTCGACACACTCACAACCACTTCAGGAGCGGCAGCACTGAGTGAGGACCCCACAGCCTCGGCACCTCCGTCAAAGAAAAACCAAGATGAAACTGTTGCCCAGATGAGCGCAACCACACCTTCAGTGATCATTGCTCCGTAGAAAACAGGTCTTCCGAGTTTCTCGTCTGTGAGGCAGCGTGCCATCAGCGGACTTTGTGTGGCGTGGAAACCGCTCACGGCTCCGCAGGCAATAGTGATGAAAAGGCAAGGGAAAATAGGCTGGCCGCTCAAAAGCCCCTCACTTTTACCAAGATTTCCGATTCCGTCCCAGAGCTCGGGGAGTGAAGGCCATTTCACAAAGAGGCAGACCATTAGAGCCACTGCCATAAACAGAAGCGCAAATGCAAAAACAGGGTAGATGCGACCTATTATCTTATCCACCGGAAGCAGGGTCGCCACAAGGTAGTAGAGGAAAACGACCCCTACCCAAATCATTATCGCGGTAGTGGACCCGTCACCGGCAATATCTCCGAGTATCAGCGCCGGACTGAAGACGAAAACCGTTCCCACCAGCATCAGAACGATGATTGAAAAGGCAAGAATAAATTTCTTTGTTCCGTTTCCAAGGTATTCTCCCACAATGTCAGGCAGTCCGGTCCCGCCGCCACGAATCGAAAGCATCCCAGTGAAATAGTCGTGAACCGCACCGGCAAAAATGCATCCGAAGACTATCCAAAGATAGGACGCCGGACCGAATTTAGCCCCCATAATGGCTCCGAAAATTGGACCTGTCCCGGCGATGTTGAGGAACTGGACCATATAGACTTTCCACGCAGGCATAGGCACATAGTCCACCCCGTCCGCCTTGCTAAGTGCCGGGGTTTTCCTCGAAGAATCAATCCCAAAGATGCGTTCCACGAGCCTGCCATAAAGAAAATAGCCCAAAAGCAGGGCAAAAAGACTGATTAGAAAAGAGAACATTGTGGTTATTGTTTTACGTACGAACCTTCCTCCGGTTTTTCCCTTCGATTTTTTCAAAGAGACACAAAATTAGCAAATTTTTCACAACCGGGCTTCTCCTAAAGAAATATTTATGGAAATCAGAAACCTAAAAGAACAAACTGCTTTGGATTTGTCTCGCGCAACTGCCACCACTGCTTATTGACTGAGTCTCTTACTTCATGAATCTAAACGCTTTATCCAGACACTTCTTCTTTTGCTCCAGATTCGGATGAACGTACAGATTCAGTGTAGTCCCGATGTTCGAATGACCCAGCAACACGCTAACTGTCTTGTAGTCACAATTGCTCTCGATACATCTGGTCGCAAAACTATGCCTCAGTCCGTGGAACTTGATTTCCGGTATCCCGAGCTTGCGCATCAACGCTTTGTAATAGTTACGGTAAGTCCGTGGCTCAATCGGCTTATTCTCATTGCTTAGGATGTAGTAAGCAGGGTTGACAATTCCGCACAGAGGCTTTATCATCTTCATCAAATTGCCGGTTATGGGAATGTCACGAACAGAATTTGCGGTTTTCGGCATTCCCTCTATCAGAACGGTCCTTCTGGGCTCTTCGTCCATCACGTACACTCGCTCCAATGTCCGCCGGACGTGGATAACCTGCTCACGAACATCAATATCCTCCCATTTGAGCGCACAGATCTCCCCAATCCTCAGTCCCGATGACAAGCAGACATACACGCCCAGGTTCTTGAATGTGAAATTGCTTTGGATGTAGTTCATAATCTTCCGGTGATTTTCAATGCTGAGCACCTCAATGGCATCCTTGCTCTGCGATGTAGGATAGTGAAGCTGCCAGTCCGGCTTCCAGTCAAGACCGAGTTTCGCTCCGTATCTGACAACCATCTTCAGCACGATTACAATGTCCCTCACCGTCTTCTGACGCATGCCTGACTCCAGTTTGTTGAATACGAACCCTTGAACATCATCCTCGCAGATGGTTGTGTTGCCACCGAACGCAGGCAGGATGTGATTCTCCAGGATTAAGATGTAGGCAGCATAAGTTGACTGCTTTACATACTGTTTCTTCTCCCTCTTCCAGAGGTCTGAAACTTCTTTGATTGATTTCTCTGTCATAATAAATGTGTTAAGTATTAGAGAATATACTAAACTAACTCTAATGTTCCAGCTTTGAGATTTCCGGAGTTTAGCGGGGAGTGGAGCAAATACAAAGTTTCAGATTTTCTGGAGTTCTTTCCGACCAATTCATTATCATGGGATCAGTTGGAATATAGTGGAAATGAACCGCTCAACTTGCATTATGGATTGATTCATAATGGACTCCCGGTACAAATCGAGGTTTCTAGAGACGCACTTCCTTCTATCAAAGAAGAATCTTTCCCCAAGAAGTTTACCTTTTGTAAAGATGGTGACATAGCTTTTGCGGACGCTTCTGAGGACACGAATGATGTTGGCAAAGCGGTCGAGTTTTATAATTGTGCCGGGAAGAAAATAGTATGTGGACTACATACTATTCACGGGCGTGATAAGTTGGAACTGACCTCTATAGGGTTCAAAGGATACCTTTTTTCGTCCAAAGTATACCATGACCAAATCAAATCTATCGCACAAGGAACGAAGGTATTCTCTATAAAGACATCCAATTTTGATGAGGTTATCCTTGGTCTCCCTGAGAAAGAAGAACAAGGGAAGATTTCAAGACTCATGATGGCCATTGACGAAAGAATCTCCACTCAAAGCAAGATAATTGAGGAACTCAAGACTCTAAGGAGCTCACTAAGGCAAAAGCTACTATATAAAAACGATGTTGTAATGCGCCCACTTTCAGACTTCTCAGAGCTAAAAAATGGTTATGCCTTCAAAAGCTGGCCATCGGGCGCAAGAACTATCTGTTCTGCGGTGACGACGACGCTGCACAGAGGGCAGCCGTGGTCTACTCCCTGCTTGCCACCTGCAAGGCACACGGCGTTAATGAACGGGCGTGGCTTGAGGATGTCCTGCGCCGGATCCCGGAATACGAACAGGCAGGGAAAGACTACGCAGACCTTCTTCCCGGAAACTGGAGCGCCTTGCCTGCAAAGTAACTCAAACCAACATCACACTCCCATAAAAAGACTGCAACCGGCATCACACTGATGCAAGTTGCAGTCAAACTTTATATGACGCACGTACTTCCTCGAATGCTTACCTAAAGATAGGCATTTTCGGGCTTGCGTCACCCGCGTCACCGAAGATATTTTTCTATCCGGTTAATTATGAGTAAGTTACAAAAATAACCCATTGGGGCTGTCAAAGTCAGGAAATAACCCATTGGGGCTGTCAAAGTCAGGACTGCTGGGGCAGGATATGTTTTCTGTATTTTGTTCATATCCTATTTTATTTGCAGGTGTTCAGCTATTTTCTGTATCAGTTCTCTTGACTGGATCTGGGCGAGTGTGTCTCCGTATGATAGTGAGGATAGTTCCTTGTCGAGCTGCTTGAGCCGTTTTTCTTCCAGTGGCGTACGGGTGCTCTTTTCGAGCAGGGCTTTCTGCTCGGTTATCGAAATTGGAAAATACAGATTTTAACGGCCATTCACAAAGTGTAAATAATTCAACCCTCGTTTTCAATCAATTATAGGGTGATATCCTCTATCCTAAATAACTTATCCCCCTGAGACAGCCGGACCACATAGTAATCTTCGTTCTTGAGGGTTTCAGGCAGTTTGTCCTCCAATATAGATGCCACAAACTGGATATTCTCGCGATTGGAAATATCTGCAAGCTTCACTAACTGATTATCATGCATCAGCTCTTTCTTGTCATTCAAGATAAAATGCAGACACGGGATATTCTCCTTGTCTGCAAACATCGTATAAGCTATATCAAAGCAAGAAATCTCGCCCTGCTTTTTGCCTGAGCTCAAGTTGGTGCCTATGACGGAGAACTTGTATATGTTCTGACCTTTCTGATTTCGAACGATATCCTCCTTGATAGAATAGCGTTCGTCATATAGTTCTTCTGAAAGATCGGCGAATATCTCATTGAACTTTGAGAGTTGTAAATCCACTTTCTTCCTGAAATCGTCTGAGAAAAGGCCGTTATCAATAGCCGACAATTCCTCATTGAATTTGGACATCGCTTCTTCCACCTCATCTATCTGGGATATGATTGCGCTATATTCGCCCTTCCTCTTATACTGCTCATTAAGGTCGTTGATTTCAAGATCTTCAAAAGTATCAGATGCAATCCCTTTTGCTGTCAACTCGTTTTCAGACTTTCTTAAAGACGCCAATTCCGATGTTAAGGAAGCAATCTTTGTATCTAAAGCAGGCAACTCTTCCTCAATGAATTTCACTCTGTTCGCCAACATCTTATTATGATATGCGACCATATCTTCAAATGTCCGCTGGATATTAGGAATTAAGGATGACGCTTGCTGATATATGAGCCTCAACTCAGAAATGTCTTCAGTAAATTGTTGGGCATTGAATTCACGCACAGATTCCTGTATGACATCTTTGCGGATGCGCTGAGAAGTAATCAATGATGTCACTTGATTCAGACGTTCTTTTACACTTGAAAGTTCTGCAAGGTCTTGCTCTATCTGGGGATTGATATTAAGCGTAGTCTTTTTTGCCTCGAGTTTCTTTATTTCACGTTCTACGTCTTCAAGAGCCACCTTGTAGGAGCTCTTGGTCTCTCGTTTCTCAAGACGTTTTTTATAGTTCAACTCACTTTTGATATTTGCAATAAGTTCTTCTCGATGTGCTCCCTCATCATAGTCACAGCCAAACATAAACAAGTACAAAGTCTCATATTCTTCAAGCTTTGTAAACGAGTTCAATATGTCTAAGGTGTTGTTAATGCGCAAATCATCATAACGGACATTATGAGCAATAATCTGACGGAACGTTGGCTTGCTTATTGTAATTTGAGGGAAGATTTCGGCACCCAACACAGACTCAAGTTCGGCCTTTGTTATATCCCGACCATTGACCTGACAGATACTCTCTCTCCTTGAAGAAAGAAAATTACGACTAATCTCTACCTCTCGTCGTGGATTCTCCAGATTGTCAACAAGAGTAAGAGTTATAATTACTTTCCTATCAACCAGAAAACTCTTGACCATCGGATCGATCTCGCGGCTATTTTCCGGGTCTTTATACACAACACTACCATCCTTGCCAAGGCAAAAATCAATCAAGCGCAGCACAGTTGTCTTGCCAACGTTATTGCCGGTCAATGTATCGTGCGAAGGCGTCTCATCAACAATCAGGTTCAGTCCCTTATGGAAATTAATCTCCCTTATCACCTTTGTAGGTGTAGAGATAAGTAGTGATTTCAAGAACATAAAGTAACCTCCCCGTTTTCAGTTAATAATGCAGCATTAATCAAATAGAGCCAGTCAAGCGAGAGTATGAGAAGATTAAAGGACATTCCTTCTGACTCCCTTACCGCCACATACAAATCAGCTAAAGACATAGTACCATTGGCCTGTAGTACTTTAAGGACAACAGCGCCAGTATAGTATATGCTATGTTTGGGGTGGCTGGAATCAGGCAGTAACATCTTTGTAACCTTTAGGATTTTCGAATATCTTGCAACGAATGAAAGTGTCCACGATGAGTATATCTGAGCATATATCTATATTCTCTGCGCTTAGACCTTCACTATTAGCACTATTTCGGACTTCTTTTTTTACAGATAATTGAATTGCTTTGAAAAGATCGTCTCCAGAAAGAGTTTTCCTCAGTTCCAGATAGATATTTCGTATCTTCTGCTGAACAAAGAACCCCTTGGATGCACCTTCCGCCGCAAAGGAGGAATAGATTCTGTCAACAGCAGACTGGTAGACGTTATACTCAGCTATTATAGTTTTAGAATTTGTTAGTTGGTTAAAGGATATCTTTTCCTCTACCTCAAAATCATTGTCAATCCTAATACTTTCAAATTGAGAGTAATCAACCTGCGAAAGCAACCTGACTATCAAAGACAGGTCTGACTCTATTTTTGCCATTGACGCTTCATTGCCAAGCTCCTGTTTGATGAATTCATACAATGATTTCAATTGAGGTGTCTCAAGATTGTGAATGTACTTAAGCAATGAATCTGCATCATAGATGTCAGTGGAGGGATCAAAAGCCACACCATCTGGAGTTGTGTAAGTCTTATTCCTAAGATTTTTCGTATTTTTAGCGATGGATAGGAACTTGAATGTGTAGCCCTTCAATTCTTGTATGGTGTCTCCCGAAAGAGAATGATCAATCTTCTGTTTAGTATTGGTAGCAGAGACCTGAATCGCAATCTTGTTTGTTCTATCAATCAAATCTATGGAATCGACATTCTGCAAGGCTACATTTGCATTTTCCAGATTGAATCCATACAGGCGATTCAAAAAATCCCTGTAGAAGTTCTCTGAATGAAGATGCAGATCAAGCACATTCAACTTGCCTGCCTTCTCGGTTCTGATGGCAAGCAATAGCAAATACTCTTCGATGTGTTTGTAGTATACCTCTCTATTCAGCATAGATGATGATTATTCAAGGTTCTTACTCTCCAACTCTTCGCAGTTGGTTATCATATGGAACAATTATAACATTGAATTGGTGTATAACAATCCCAATTCAATGCAAATTTACGAAAATCTAATGACAAGGGCGAATTTTTTAAAGGGTTTGTCGTTCTTGTCTTCGACGAAGACCAGTGTCTGCTCAGTATCTCCGAACAGACGGTAGTTTCGTAGTGAAAGTTGCTTTATCCTTCTCATTTTCGGGCGTTTAATTTACAAAGATAACAATCTTTCGGGATTCTTGGGATTTTTTCGGTGTTTATTGTATTATGATTGTGTGAATTAAAGCACGGCAATGCAATCGGTGGTGCAGGACGGGTTCAGAGGCTCAAAATGTATTCAATTATCCCCTCAACGTGGAGGTCGGTGATGACTCGCCGGCCGGTGTGGGATTCGAGGAGCTGGAGGTCCTGCCGGTTGGTGTAGAAGCCGTTTTCGGTGAGGACTGCTGGGCAGAGAGTGTGGCGGAGGAGGTGGAAGTTTTCTTCGTAGTCGGCGTCGCCGTCGGAGTGGTCGGTGAGGAGATTCATTTGAGGGAGGTTTTTGGCTGCGGCAATGGCAAGCTGATCGGCTATGGCATCGGATTGGGTCTGGCCTTTGGTGGTGTAGACGCTCCAGCCTGAGGGGACTGTCCATTCTTTGCCGTTTCCGTAGGCGTTGGCGTGGATGGAGATGAGAATTACGTTTTCTTTGCCATATATACTGCAGATTTCGTTGACTCTCCGGCAGCGTTCAGTGAGTGGGATGTCGGTTTCTTCGGGGACGAGCAGGAGGCATCGTAACCTTTGTCTCTGAGGTTGGCGACGAGGATTGCGGCGATGTCGCGGTTGAAGCGGTGGAAAGCTAATTGAGATATTCTTCCCATAATGCTCGAGCATTTATCTCTTGCTCTTTTTCGTTGGCTTTGAGTATTTGATAGAGTCTATCAGCTTCTTCTTCAATGATGTTGCTGAAGTAGGAATAATTGAATTCTCGGAATTTTTTCGGATCGCTTATATAAAAAATCTTTGCAAGGTTCTTTGATTCAAAGAAATATTCAAAATAATCGCGGTCCACTTCTTGATATGACATTTTTAGGAATGATTCAAGTGTTGAGCCATATATTTCTTCCTTTAATTCATTAAACCGTCTTTCCTCGTTCTTGGATTTGTTACTTTTGTTGTAGAGAATATTATATTCCAAATGATTTGCAATTTCTTCTGGATTATTTCTGACAATCAAATCTTTAAGACTTATATTCCTAATTGAATTTGAAAGTTTTGTCTTTGGTCTGAATGTCTTTGGTATTGCTATGTTGGATTCTCTGCCTGTTCTATTCTCAAGATATAGATTATGAACTTTCTTTCTTACTTCATCTTCTAACTCGTTAAATTGCGAAAGTGAAGACATATTTTTATCATACTTCATCCCAAGAATACTTGCTGCCGTGGTATATGTAGCGAATCTGTCTCCAAAATATGTTATTGGACCATCGTCAAAGAGAGATTTGGGCTGCATAAAATTTGACAAGACCCCTTTGCAATATAGAGTATCATCAGCACAGAGCGTAAAGAGTTTTTCTATTTTCTCTTGCGTTAGAGACTTTTTGCTGTTTGTACATGATATATCAATGATAGCTAAAGTAGTGAGTATTATTAATGTTTTTATTCGTTTCATTTTCATCATAGTTTTATCGTAGTGTCGATGCTACAGCCTGATAGAGATAAGCGGAGATTTCTGTATCTTTTTATATTTGCGATATTTACCTCCTTAATTTTACAAGGTTAATTATCATACTGATAAATCCCCATACCCCTCCTAATGACCCGATACTGGCCGCAATCACTTTTATATATTGCTTAATAGGAAGAAACACAAACAAAATGACAGTCAGTATGGCTACGATAAGAACAATGAGTCCGACAATAACTTTTTTTTGAAAGTTAATCTTTTCATCTTTCTTATCAATTTGCTTTGATAATGTATTTTTGTCGATTTCAGATTTGTAGAGTTGGTTCTTTAAAGTATATACTTGTTCATCCGATGCTTTTTTCTCTATAGACATTGCTTCGGATTGTTTTGAAACACTCTGTATTGCTTTTGAAAGCTCTGAAAAGAGATTATTCAACTGTTTCTGCTGTTCAGCTTCTATCTCCGCTTGTTTTCTCGCTTCTTCCTTAACCCTATAATTGAATTCCGCAATGTCACTTACAGCCAGACTATTAAGATCTTCTATATTTTTTACCTGGTTATTGGCAATTCTTACCGACAATAAATAAACATCGCGGTCCGTAATGTCCGCAGATTTATATTTTTGTATATTCTTATCTAACTCTCTGATTATTCGTGCTTTTGGCAAAGATTTGTTAAGTGTATGAGCGACTAAAGTTGTTAATCCAATATCTACCATCTCGTCAGAAGTTACTTCTGTTCTTATGGAAGGTGTACTAAGCCATAAAATATTCAAAAGATCATCCGCCTTAATAATTTCAGGCTGTTGCTCCGCAGTGTTGCCATTTATAATATTTTCTATGGCGTCATGCTCAAAATCGTGCGTGATGGAATTGTTTACAAACCAACAATTTACCTTTTCAAAAGATTTTATATTCTTACCGCGCTTTTCTCTTACATACAGAATAGCCATTGCATCATGAAGTGCAGCTTTATCATTGTTCCTATATGACTTGAGAGTGGTATATTCTTTACTATACTTTGCTTTATTCCTGAGCGAGGTCGAATTTGGAAGTATTCGGATATCAAATTGAGCGAGGTCCGAGTCAATGTTATCAGATATCCTCATTAGGTCTGCACTATTTAAACCTCGTCTTTCACAAGCACAGAAAACATCTTCTTTATTGACATTTTTCTGGAGAACAACTTTGTCAAAACATCTTGATTTATATTCCAATAAACTTTGGATTTCGTCCTTGGTTTCAGGTAGTATAATAAACGAATATCCGGACTTTTTGCAGATTTGAAGTAACTTAGAACAGGTTTTGGTTGATTCAGGAGTATTTAAATCCAATAAACTAATAATGAAATTGGTATCAAGCAATAATGTGACGTCATTCTTCAGATTATCAAACTGATAACCTATGGCGCAGCTGATTGTTGAACCCAAATATAAATCACGAATTTCCTCGTAAAGAGGTTTCACCTGTTTAAAATAATCTACGAATTTGGCCGTTAAAGAATAATCGGTTTTGTCAGGGCAGTCCGAATTACTCAAGTAATGAGCAAGTGTGTCTTTGTGTTGTTCAATGAATCGTATAACATCTTTCCCATCGGAAGTAGGCACATTAAATATCTTACAGAATTTTTGATATGCAATCTGCAATTCTTTAACATTGCGTTCGCTATCTTTTATCTGTTCGTCGAAATCTTCAAAAACAAACCTTTTTATCAAGAAAGAGCCATCAGTATTAAGCACAAAAGAGTTTGCATCGTCATTATCTTTTAGCTCTTTAGATATTTGCATAAGAATTGTTCTTAGAACCGGGATAGGGATTTCTATTTGCCAATCTAATAAAATTTGATCTGCAATTTCACTTATATTCGCCCCTTTGATTTCAGCTTTACCATCACTGATATGATGTAAGCATTTCTTTACGATTGGAATGAATACATCCAATTGTCCTTTTGCTAATTTTGCAGAGCTGCTGATATGCGCTAAAACACTGTATGTAATAGCTCTTTTAGTAATATTATCGTTGACCACCATAGTCCTATTGTATTATAATCATTGGGAAAATGTTTTTACAAAGATAACAATCTTTCGGGATTCTTGGGATTTTTCGGTGTTTGTATTACAGGGCAACCGCATCAAAGTTTAGCGTTTAGCAGTATTTCTTTAAGGTAATCCTGCGACAAGCGGCTCTGAATAGCCGTTTCTTGATACTTCTCTTGTCATTGTGTTGCTTTACAACCTGCAGAGCCATCTTCCTGACGAGGGAGAGGTTTTCAGCGGCAAATCCCTTGCGGGCTCTGGATGCGTCCTCCTTGAACGTGACATCCAGCATCCAGTGGAGGTTGTTCTCGATAGCCCAGTGTCCTCGTGCCAACATGTTGTAGTATTCGGCTTTGGGATAGTCCTCGTCACTTATGTAATACCTTTTAGTGACGGCCGTCCGGTCACCATAGTCCACTGTAGATGTTATCTCGACAATGGTCTTCAGTCCGTTCCATCGTGAGAGGACTTCCTCATCCTCAATAGCGCCGGCAGGCAGAATCCGGCAATCCCTCGTCTCGATGCGTCCGTGGTCGCATTCCATCTGGGAGGCATCGTCAGACGGCTTGTGGAACAGGAAGGCATCCTCGACAGATTCCTTGAGTGCGGGCTGGTTATCCTTAACGCCAAGGAAATAGTGCCCCTTCTTCTCGATGATTTTGTCCACAATGCTCCGTTGTGTGCCGATTGCATCAATTGACACAACCGCATCCTCCACATCTATCTTGTCAAGCAGCTGAGGTATCGCCGTTATCTTATTCTCCTTGTCTTTTAGCCGGACATGCCCCACAAACAGTTGGTTTTCACTGACGAAAGCGTTCATAAGATAGTCTCCGCTTGTACCTCGCGACCTCGGTGACACACCCCTGAGTTTCTTCCCGTCAAGGATTACCTGCTTTTCGGACAATGTATCAAGGAACTTTCGCCCATATTCTTTCAGGCATCGCTCAATTTCAGATGGCTCAACGGCACTCATCAGGCGTTCAAATGTGTCGGGGGACGGCGAACTCGGACAGTCTTCAAGCAATCCAAAATCCCTTGCGCGTTCGTTAGCGAACTCACTCATGTCGACATAATCCTCTCCTCCGCGGAGATAGGTAAGAAGGGCGATTGTCAGCAAATCCGACAACTGGTAAGTACATCGGCCGGTCACACGGTGGTCTGGAACAGATGAAAAAATTACATTCAGCATAACACTTTTGATGTTAGTATATAAGATGTAAATATACTAATAATCAACGAATTATGCAATAGTTATCTACTCCACCAAGCCTTGAAAATTACACTTATTTCATCACAATAAAACACTGTAGACCGCCCCATCAATCTACTGATCAATATTTATTCATTACCTTATTTTGATGCGGTTGCCCTGCGATACCTGTTTTCCACACATTTTTGTGTTTTAGTGCGTTTTAATGTGTGCGTGGAAATAGAAGGTTGCTGACTGACCCTTGCAGCAAATTACCGGCAAATTAAATTTATTTTTCAGTCGTATTGAATACCAATGTGTTAGCATTGTTTTTAA
>OLGV01000651.1_pt1 | contig 13831 bp, 10 predicted proteins | sample 1605761 | NCBI WGS metagenome assembly OLGV01 (sample SAMN03283245) | human gut metagenome | biome: human-associated habitat; material: feces | host: Homo sapiens | place: Peru | collected 2012
CGCTTCGCTCATTTCGCATAACCTTCGCTGCATACCTGCCTACGCACATCAAATCCCTACGGGATTTTTTCAATCATCACTAAATTATCACAGGGACAACATGTATATCATTTCCTAAAAAAAACTCATCCTACAATTTGGCGAGGAGAATTGCTCGCGCTGTAGGATGAGATTTATTTTGGGGGTATATCGGGCTACATACGTTGCTTATAGCCGATATGATTTCTGATTAATAATAATTATTTTGCAAGTGGGCTAACGCGTTCCACACGTTGCTTTTTTGGAGCGGTCTTACCATTGCTCAAGAATGGACCTGAATATGTGGCCTTGATTGACTTACCCTTATCGGTAACGAAATCGGTAGCGATAGTGTAGTGTCCGGTTGCTTCATCTTTGCTAATGGTAATCGAACCACTATTTACGAAGCCGAATGTTGCATACACGCCAGGATTGTCGAGGTATTGATAGCAAGTGCCTACTTGACCATATACACCTGCACCCATAACCTTATAGTAGCCTCTTGCCACTGTGCCGTTTGCGCCATCTTCTGTTACAGGGAAGGTGCCGATGCGTGGCATACCATGACCGTCGTCATTCAAGAAAATCATAATACGATTGCGCTTATACCATGAAGCGCCTTCTGCATAAGGATAGCCACCGTCCATGATTTCAAAGCACAGACCGTCTAAGTCGTAAGGAGTTGCGTAGTCGCAAGTGAATTCAATGTCGTGATCAAGGTTTGGACCTTCATAGCCCTTAAATGTCTTGTCTCTGTAACTGCTGCAAGCACCATTATATGTAACGGCTACACATTCATCATTTTGCAACTGAATCTTAGCAACTACGGTGTAAGTGCCATCGGCATTCTTTGTGATAGTAAGAGTGGCTTGATTGAACTTCATGCCCTCACCCACATAATTAGTTTCTGACTTGTAGTTAGAATACACATCCAACTCACATTGGCCATCCATAGTCATATCGGTAGGATCACCGTCAATATAATATGTGTATGTGCCAGGAAGTGGCATTGGTTCGACTGTGCCATCAGAAGTTTTGCAGTGGATACTGAAACTGTAGATTTTACCGTTGCCTCTTGGGTTGATACCATCGTGTGGGCAATCACCCAAACGAATCACGAAATTCTGATAGCCAAGACTGGCATAATCTCCCCAATAGTCCACATCGAAGAATTTAGAATTTTCATCTACATATACCAACGAAACGGTCTTCACCTTTTCCTTTGAAAGCACTGTTGACAATCCATATTTGTCGATAGGCAATGCAAGGATATAATATTCAATACCTGCTTTCAGATTCTTGAACACATACTCTGTGCTCTCTGTAAATTTTTCAGAAGGTTTCTTCAAAAGATATTCCACCAAATCCTCACTTGATTCAGCAGGAATTGCACCCACAAGATATGATTCGCAGTTATCAGGCATAGTAAACTTCACCTTGCATGAATCACCACCTACACTTAAAACGCTGATTCCCACTTCCTTATTTTCAACATAGTCGAAAGTAATATCGTTTAATTGATCTACAGAGTAGGTCTTGAGAACAGTTTCGCCTTTATGGAGGATTAATCGGTTTGGATTACGTTCTTGTGCCGATACAGCAATGTTACACAAAAACAATGCGATAAGTGTGAGTATATAATAACGAGTTTTCATTTCTTTTTTTTTTATTTTTATTGTACGATAAATTTCATTGAATGTCCATTGATTCTCAGTATGTAAATGCCTTGTGCCAGGTGGTTCACTTCAATTGGAGCACCGTTCCATGCCTTAATCAGACCGTGCATACGTCCGCTTACGTCATAGATTGCCGCGTTGGCAAGCCCTTCGTTCCAACCGTCAACATAGATGGATCCGTCACGGTACACCATAGAGAGGCGCTTTGTCGTAACATCCTCCACGCCGCTCGATTCAGCCACGAACATGATCTTGTGCAGGTTGGAATATGCCACTTTGCCTTCCTTACCATTCAGATCTACAATGCCTAATTCTGACCCATGGAATACAATCTTCTTCAAATCACGGATACTGTAGTTCTTCGCACTCCAGTTTTTAAAGACAACAGTCATCTGAGAGTTGTCGGAGGATGCGGCATGCGCACCCAAAGCAAGGGTGCACAATGCCAATCCCGCAAATAATTTCTGTTTAATCATATTTTTATTTAACGAATTACTTTCTTGCCATTGATGATATAAATGCCTCTGCCAAGGTTCTCCACCTCGCTGCGTGAAGCATTCTTCATAATCAATACGCCGTCGATTCTATAGACGTCGTTTGTGTCACGAACTGCCGCGGTCACGTCGTTGATGCCTGAAGCCACGCCCAGTTCCACCTTGATGTTGCAGTCGGCTGTTACCACCACCTTGTAGGTTTTGTCTTCCTGTGGTTGAACAGGTGTTCCGTTCACTGTCAACGATTTCACGAATGACTTTTCCGACACGCTGAACAAAAGTTCCGAACCTTCAAGACATGGAATAGGAGCGGTGAAATCGGTCACTTCCTTGAGTTGGTCCTTCACTACTGTCAGATTTTCGGCTTCGCCGTCAACGGTGATTGTAGCGTTGAACTTGGCAGGAGTCTTAGTGAAGAAGAATTTCAACACGTCCTTGTCCGCCACTTCGAGGGTATATTGTGTGGCTCCTGCGTATTTAGGTTCCACGAGTTCGTCGTTCTTATACACATTCAGGGTGCTCACACCATAGAATGAGGTGGTGAAAGGAAGGTCGCCATCATTGAATGGAATAAGGTTGTAGCCAGTCACCAAATTAATTGTGGTGTAGTCCTTACGCATGAAGCGCATGAATGAAGGTTTCGTAGCATCTTCCACATACACTACGGTGCTCTTGTCGCGCACCAGTTCAGCAGTCTTTACGGTCACGTTCATGCCGTCGGTCACCTTCACGTTCACCTCGGTGTTGCCGTCGCGTTCCACATAGTCGGTGGTACCGTCGCTCACGCTCACGAGCATGTATCCGTCTTTAGCCTTAACAGCGATAACAGGAGTTGACTCAGGCACCTCGATAGTGTTCTTACCAGTAGTCACGTTCACGCTGTTTCCATAGTAAGAATAGCCCTTATACACTTCCACGTGAGAAGCGTCGTCGATATCAAACACGGCTTTGAGATTACCAAACTTGCGTGCCACGATGTCGACGGTGGTTGGACCAGTCACCATAAAGGTGTAGTTGCCGTAGAAATCCACGCTGGTGCCGTTCACCTTAAATGATTCCAAGGTGTAGTCGTTGATGTTGCCCTCCACGTAAACCTGCGAACCAGCCTTCACTGTGAAGTTGTTGTCCATGTAGTTGGTCACCTCTGTGCCATTCACTTTCACCTTAGTGATAAAACCAGCAGCCTTTTCGCTGAGGTTGAACTTCACGCTGTAGTCCACATCAGGATAGTTGGCTTGAATCTCAATCTTGTCGCCATTCGCAACATCCACTCTGTAAGAGCCATACTTAGGCTGCACCTCCTCGGAGTTCTTCTTCACGCTGTAGAGGGAAGTAGAATTGTCTTTGGCAGAAATCACGAAAGGAGATTCCACTTCAGGCACGAACTTCACATCATTCTCGCCATTCACGAGTGGGAAGGTGGTGTATGTGCCCGAAAAACCGAGAGTCACCTTTGAAGCGTCGTCCACAGTTACCTTGCACGATGCTGTGCGAACATCGTCGAGCGGACAGGAGGTCACTACCCACTTTGCACCGGTGTGGGTGGCCTCGTCGAGACCAATCATACAACTTGTGAGCGAACTGATGGTTTCGGCTTTGTCGCCGTTCATCACCGACTTCAACACATAGCCTGTGTTTGCCGAGAAGTAGAGGCGGTCGCCAGTCTTCACGTCAAGCACATTGTCGCCATTTGAAAGTGCCTGCTTGGATGAACCCAAATACAATGTCACTCTGGAAACATCGTCAACATTCACTGTGATGTTGAAGGCACTTGCCTTAAACGATGCGAAGATCACGAATAAGATGATCAGGAAAAAGTAATTTTTTCTCATAATGCTTTTTTGACTATTAAAATTCTGCGATAAAGAAATACAAAAAAGCCTAACAAAAAAAATTACCCACTGTTATTTAAACTTTATTAACACTTTTACAAAATAAAGGATATGCTTTTGGAGAATTTTACTGCAACACTCAATAAATTAATGTGTTACACTGAAAATTACCAAAAGCATATCCATACATTTTTGGTGTATTTTATTACGATTTTTCCTCAAAAATCAAGGTCAATCATCAAATATACGGCATCAACAGCCACTCCATCAACTCTCCAAGTTCTCGACCAGTTGTCCTCGTTGACCTGTTGACTTCAAAAAGACTCGTTGACCTGTTGTCTCGTTGACTCGTTGACCTGTTGACCTGTTGACCTGTTGTCTCGTTGACTCGTTGACCTGTTGACCCGTTGACTCGTTGACTCGCGCGAAGCGCTACTCCCCGAGCAGTTTCAGGATATAGTTGCACTTTTCGGAATTGCCGAGGGTTTTACCCTTGTCGCAGGAGAGTTTGATGCAGTCGTGCCATTCACGCAATTCGGTGATACGGCTTCGGGTGAGTTTGATTACGATGTTTGATGGCTGGCAGCCGGTCACGTCGCAAGTGAGGTAGGTGCCAATGCCGTAACTGTCCATCATGCGGCCAGCGGTGAACTTATGAAGTTCGATAGCACGGTCGAGGTTAAGCCCATTGCTATACACCACCTGCTTGGTGGCAGGGTCGATGCCCAGCGACTTGTATTTCTCGATAATCTTTTCCAACTGCTCTTCCTCTTTGCCGCTATCCACACGCAGGCCCTTATACATCATTGCCATACGCTTCGAGAGGTTGCTGAAGAACACATCATCGCCAAAGCAATCGTAGAGGTAGATACCGTTGTCGCCGTCGTAAACATCGCTAAACTTGCGCATCACATTGAAATTGCATTCAAACACGCCAGTCACATTTTCCTCAAACGACACCAACTGATGGCTCATGGTGCCGATTGGAATCAGGTCGTATTTCATTGCCAAATACACATTGCTGGTGCCAGTAAAAGTGCCTTCCCACTTCTGGAACTCGCCATTCTCGTCGGTGTAGCCGCCTTTCTGGTACTCTTCCTTAAAAGTGCGCACCACCATATCATGATGCTCTTTGGTGAAACGGCGACGCTGACCAAAATCACTGATGGTCAAACCGCCACGCAATGCCTTGCGTGCCTTTTCACGACTGCGCTCTTCCTCAAGGGCGGCATCGTATTTTTCCACATCGCCATTCAGGATGTGCGTAAGTTCGCTGATGCACGACAGCAGCACCATTTCCCACATAATGGTGGAAAACCACTTGCCCTTCACCGAAATGTGGAGTTCGCGGTTTGCGTCTTGGCTGATGCTCACCTCGGCAGGATTGAAGCGATAGCCACGCAGCAGCGTAAAGAACCACAGCGGCAGATAATACATTTTGCGCTTCATAAAGTCAATTTCCTCGTCGGTGATTTGCACATTTGGCATATAATTCACCTGCTCTTGGAGCAAGTCGGCAAACCCTTCGGGATATTGGGTGTGGTTGCGGTCGAAGAAAGTGTATTCCACTTCGGCGCGAGGATATGTATGAAGAATATAATACAGGCAACTAAAAGTATATGCATCGTTGTCTGTGAGATGCGTGATAATTTGTTTCATTACGTTCTGATAGTTGATTGTTATACGGTTGGTAGCGATATGCCACAAAGTTGTCGGTAAAGGTTGAGCGCATACACGTCGGTCATGGCGCTGATGTGGTCGAGCACCGCCTGAATTTTCTCAAACTGGCTTCCGGCATACACATCATACTGCTCCGGGAATTTGTTGAGCAGCAGTTGCGAGTAGTTGCGTTCGGGGTGCGTAACAGCGTCAATCAGTTTGTCGAGCAGCAGGTTGATGATGCGGTTACCGGCAAGGTCGACATCAGTCACATAACTTGCGCTGTAGAGTTTGCGTCGCGCCAGTTGGCTGCATTGCGTGTAGCCAGCCGTTGCCAATGGCGAAATGTGCTCAATCAAGCCGCCCTGATATTTGCCTTCAAGAATCTGCTCCTCGCCTTCCACAAAAGCCTGCGCGCACTCACGCACAAGCAGCCCCACCACGCTCGAACGCAGATAGGCTATCTTCTCGTTGGGGTCGTCCACGCTGCTCATCACCTCACGAATGTGATTCTGACGCTCAGGCGTAAAGAAAGCGAGCAGGAGGTTGACGGTTTCCTCCGTGCCGATGATTTTCAGTTTGTGGCCGTCTTCAATGTCCATCACCTGATAGCAGATGTCGTCGGCGGCTTCCACCAAATACACCAGCGGATGGCGGCAATAGCGGCCTTCGCCCAATTTTATCAAGCCAAGTTCGGTGGCTATTTTCTCAAAATGCTCCTGCTCCGACGAAAAGAAGCCAAACTTGCCCTTCTCGCCAGCGTAAAGCGATGCGTAAGGATATTTCACTATCGAGGCAAGGGTGCTGTAGGTCATGGCGAAGCCACCCACACGCCGCCCCTTGAACTGATGCACGAGCGAGCGAAAACTATTGGCGTTGCCCTCGAAGTGCACGAGGTCGTTCCATTGCCATTCGTTGAAGTGGGGCTTCAACTGCTGCCCTTTCCCCTCGCTGAAATATGCGCTGATGGTGCGTTCGCCCGAATGCCCGAACGGCGGGTTTCCCAAGTCGTGGGCAAGGCATGCAGTCGCCACAATCTCAGGAATGGCGTCCATACGCGCCACCCACGGCTCGGAGGCGTATTTCTCGCCCAAGAGCAGCAGCACCTCGCCAGCGAGCGATTTGCCCACACACGACACCTCCAGCGAGTGCGTCAGGCGGTTGTGCACAAATATGCTGCCCGGCAGCGGAAACACCTGCGTCTTGTTTTGTAGCCTACGGAATGGCGACGAAAACACCAAGCGGTCGAAGTCGCGCTGAAAGTCGCTTCTCACACCGCCTTTATTGTCGTGATAATGCTCCAGGCCCAATCGCTTGTCGCATATCAGTTGGTTCCAGTTCATCTTCATATACACAAAGTAATTTGCTGATAAAAAACAAAGTTACCAAATCCCCCCTAATATTCAAAATAAAAAACGCACCCCTTTTCCAATCTTACATTTTTAATTCTATTTAACGTGATTGTTTGCGATATTTCTGTAATTTTGCGACGTATATTTTTAATTATCTCCAAAATGCTGAAGTTCATTTCTATCTGCGCATTATGCTTGGCTTGCTGGCAAAGCACGAATGCGGCATCACACTCCTACATTGAATGTGACAGCATCACCTGCAATCTGCAAGATTTTGCCTATCTCACCGCCTACACCGAGGCTAATTATGCGGCGTTCCCTGCCATCATGAAGGGTGGATTTGGCGAGCGTTACTGCCAAATGAAGGATTCGCTGAAATGCGACATCGAAACCGGGAAAATGGGCATCAAGCGAGCCACTTGCGAATACGCCTACTGGTTTAATTCACAATTCGACGCACACTACTATGTGGACGATTACCTCTTTTGGCGCGTGTATAAGCGGAAGGACACTCCCGACTATGCCCACCTGATGGACTACGCCCCACAGACGCTATCCACCCGCATCAATAAGCACACCTACCTGATTCGCATTCCGTCGTGCGCCGGCAAAAAACCCACCAACGAATGGGTGGCAAATGCGGTAAGCGAGTTTATGGGCAGCAAATGCAAGAATCTGATTATCGACATTCGTGGCAATAGCGGTGGCAGCGATGAAATCTGGGCTCCGCTGATTTCGCTGCTCATCGACCACAAGGCACTCGCTCCTGAAGCATACTGGTTCAGGAACACCTACGCCAACCGAACAAACAATTCGATGCAGGATTGGCTGAAAACACAAGTCGCCGACTTCGACAAGTCCAACAAGTCGTTTCTGCTGATGGGCGCTGATGAAGATGACGACGACACCGACGAAATTCCGCCACACGACACCAATATCCACATCGCATTCATCATCGACCGCCGCACAGCGAGCTCTGCGGAAACCATTCTGCGAATAGCACGAAATTTCACCGACCGTGAGCGATATGCCATCTACGGCAAAGAGAATAGCGCTGGAGCCGCCGAAACTGGCAATCTGGTGCCCTTCCACCTGCCCCACAGCCGCATTCAAGTTCACTACCCCATCTCTTTGTCGTCGTCGTTTCTGAGCGGTGCCGAGCAGCACAACGGAGCCTCAGGCATACGCCCCGACGTGAAGATAGACCTGCCCTACCCCGCCAAACTCACCGACAACATCGACACCTGGACCCAATACGTAGCCAATCAAATGCAAACCAGAAAAAAGCACTAATCCCCCCCACACACAGCGATGCAGCGCTCACAAACAACGTAACACCATAACATAGTGGAGGATGTGTCAAATCACAAAAACAGCACCATAGCGTAGGGACATGCCTTCGGCATGTTTCCAAGGCGTTGATACATTGATGATTGCATCGAAACATGCCGAAGGCATGTCCCTACGTCATGATGAATCGCTAAAGATACGATTTACTTCTCTGTGCATCCCCATTTTGCGGATGGGTGGCGTGGAAAATTGTTATAAAAGTTGAAAATTTTGCCTAAACGGATAATTTGTTATAGTTTTGCATATTATTTTACGAGATACAAATTATTAGAAATGAAGAAATTCTTACTTGCTATAGCTGCTGTGATTGCAGCATCTTCTATCAATATGAGTGCAGAAACACGCCTCGGTGCCACCGTGGGTGTGAATTACAACGAATTACACTTCGGACAAGGCGATATTTTCAGCAGCGACAAGATGCTGGGCGGCAATGCCGGCATCGTGGGCGAACTGATGGTTCCGGGCATCGGTTTCGGCGTGGATGCTGGTTTGCTCTACTCGATGCGCAACGCCAAACTGCACTTTGAGGAAAAGAAGGCGTGGTCGTCGATGGGCATCGGTGCCGAAACTGCCACTCTCCACTATATCGACATTCCCATCAATCTGAAATTCCGCTATCACAACCTGAACGGTTTCGAAAGCACGCTAATGCCAATGGCGTTTGCCGGTCCTGTGATTTCGATATTGGCAGGCCACAGCAAATGCGCCGACCAGTTGAGTTACAACAAATTGAGCGTAGGCTTGCAGATGGGTATCGGTTGCGAACTTTTCGAGAAGGTGCAAATCAAGGCAGGCTACCAATTCAGCATCGGCGAGACATGCCGCACAAAACTTCTTGAAGAACACAGCGCAAAGAACCGCACATGGTTTCTCAACGCCACCTACTTCTTCAAATAAAGCGCCCAAACCACACACCACATAACACAGCGAGGCTCCCCAAAAAGGTAGCCTCGCTTTTTTTTGATCTTTGCAGACTGCTAAAGGCTCAATGGAAAATCCATGGGGAACTGAAACAACGGTAGGAGCAGGCATCGGAGATGCCGAATGATGCGAAACACCATGCAAGCGGTCTTGCCGACGCAGTCGCAAGGCCGCGCAGCTTGGTGACAGTCGGCTACCATATACATAAGCCTCGGAGAGGGTCTATTGTGGTAGCATCAACACTCTTGACCACAACAGACCCTCTCCGAGGCTCATCATATCATTCTCCATCTGTCACCAAGCTGCGCTCAATCGCCCCTTTGGGGCTCTTTTCGCTTGCATGGTGTTTCGCATTATCAGGCATCTCCGATGCCTCCTGACGTTCCACAAACCCGCCCCACAGGCATTGCACCTCTCCACCCATAAACATCCTTGCTTATATAGGGTTTCTATTATCGTGCCATACACCCACAAAAAATTGGGCGACTCGTGAGTGAGCCGCCCAACTTGGGTATTTTAAAAGTGATTCAGTGAATCACTCTGTGTACTGATGGATTATTTCACCAATTTGCTTGCTGATTGGCTGCCATCGCTGTAGTTGGTAACTACGATGTTCACGCCATTGAATGGAGTAGCAGATTCCATACCAGCCACGTTGTAGTACTTCACGCTGCTGATAGTCTTAGTGCCGTAGATGTCGGCAACGCCAGTCACTTCAGCAGGGATAGTAATCACGCAAGAAGCAGAAGCTTGTGCATTGCGAACGCAAGTAGCGGTGATAGTCACCACGCGGTCAGTAGCAGCCTTGCCGTTTGCAGGAAGAATAGTCACAAGACCGTTAGCGTCAACTGTAGCGATTTCTACGTTGTTAGAAGTCCAGTTTACTGCAGGGTTGGTAGTTTCTTGTGGAAGAACAGTAGCCACGAGTTGGAGTTCGTTCACGCCACCAGGCATAGTGTATTCTTCGTAGTTGAGAGTGATGCTTTCTGGCTTCACTTCAGCAGTTGGGTTGAGAATCTTCACCACGCAAGTAGCCTTGAGTTCAGGTTTAGCTTCGCAGCTTGCAGTGATAGTAACTGTGCAAGGAGTTTCTTCGTTCCAAGAAGCTTGCTTGATAGTAGTCACAAGACCGTTAGCGTCAACTGTAGCGATTTCTTCGTTTGAAGAAGTCCAAACCACGTTGGTGTTGTCGGCTTCGTCAGGAGTAACTGTAGCGGTGAGTTGTACAGTTTCGCCACCGTTGTTCAAAGTCACTTCTTCCTTGTCGAGAGTGATTGCCTCTGGCAATACCACTTGAGGAGCCACATAAGTAGCACCGCACACGCCGTATGCTTCTACGCCTTCAACAGCGAAAGTAACTACAGGTTGTGCATCTGCACTCTTGATAGTCTTGATACCGCTCTTGTGGAGTGGGTTGTTGGCATCGAGAGCCACGCTACCCTTGATAGCCTTGTCGTCGCTTGGAGCAGCGATGTATGACCAGTAAATGTTGGTACCGTCGCCATTGATTTGAGCGATGTTACAGATTTCACCAGAGTCTTCAGCACCGTCCATATATACAGGAGAATCGTCGATGAGTTGGCAGTCAGCGATTGTGAGGTCGGCATTGCCTTCCACGTCGCTACCATCAGCGTTTTGGAGTTTTGAGAGAGCAATACGGTAAACACCTGGCTTAACACCAGCAGCCTTCTGAACGAACATGTAGTAGTAGCCGTTTTCTTCATCGAGGTAAGAAGTTTTGATAATTACGTCTTTGAAGAGCACATTGAATGGTTGTTTCTTACCAGCGCCACCATCAGGATAGATGTCGGCGTCGCGGAAACGAGTAAGACCAAGACCATTGAACTTAGTGGTACGCCAGTAGATGCCCTTGCTGTCGCGGCAGAAGCCACCAGTGATAGCGCCCCAGCTCAGGAGGTCGTTATAGTAAGGGAGCCATGCGTTGTCGAACAAGAATGGTTGTGGGCCATAGAGACCAGTGGTGTCGGCATTGAGTTTGTGAACGCCCACGTTACGGTCAGCGATGTAGATGTTGTTTGTAGCCTTGTCGATATACATTGAGAATGGGTCTTCACTTGGCTTGTAACCTACGTTGTTGAGAACGGTTACGCGGTAGAAGATACCATTGGTGTTGTTTACATAGAAGAGTTCACCGTCGCCGAGTGGAAGGTTAGGGTTTTGGTATTTGAACTCTTCACCAGCCACTGCCACATAGATGCGGTTTTTGTAGCTTTGGAGGGTGAATGCGTGAGCACCTGTTGCAAACTTGGTGTCAACGATTTGACCGTTTTCGTCCTTATACATGAGCTTACCATCGGTGGTAGCGAAGTACAGACCAGTTGGGCAACCGAGTGAAGCGCCACCAGTTTGGATAGTTGGGTCGGCTTGAATGTTGAGGTATTGCCATTGAGAAGCAGCTTTATACTTAGCCACAGCCTTAGTAGCCACCTTACATACTACATTGCTTTGCTCTGCCTTGAACACGTTAGCGGCAAGAGCTGGAGTGTTGCCGTTGAGCACGCGGAGCGATTCGATAGTGGCAGGCACTGCGCCTGGTTCCATATAGTTGACGTTTGCAGGAATTTCCATGTTCTTCAGAGCAGGACAATCAGCAAATGCGTCCTTCATAATGTTGGTAGCGGTAGTAGGGAGTGTCACGCTGTTGAGCTTTTCGCAACCACCACAAATACCTTGAGGAATTTCGTTGCGGCCGTCTTCAAACACGATAGCTTCGAGAGCTGATTTTTTGAAGATGTTAGAACCAACGGTCACGTTGCTCTTGAGAGTGAAGTTCTTGATAGCGCTATTAGCGAAGCCATAGTCGCCAATCTTTTCAAGCATTGGGAATTCAGCCACTGCGCAAGGAGCGTAAGCCATACCGTAGTTGTCGATATTGGTTACAGTAGCGAAAGCATCTGTGCCCACAGTGCCTTGGTGACCAGTGACGAGAAGACGAGTACCATCAGCAGTTACGAGAGCGCCGTTCACCACCTTGAAAGCAGTGTTGGCTTCATCTACCTTGATAGTAGCAAGAGTGGTGATAGGAGCGAATGCAGCAGCACCGATAGCTGTTACACCAGCAGGAATGTTCACGCCTGTGATCTTAGTGTCGGCAAATGCCTTTGAACCTACAGAAGTGAGGGCTGCTGGAAGAGCGATTTCGCCCACGAGAGCAGCGCCTTGGAATGCGCTTGTATAGATAGTTTGAACAGAAGCTGGGATTTGAAGATTCTTCAAACCAGTCTTGTAGAATGCAGTAGCACCGATTGAGGTAACAGCGTCGCCCATAGTGATAGAGGTGAGGGCAGCGTCGCCTGAGCAAAGACGTTCAGGAATAGCAGTGATTACAGCAGGAATTTGAAGACTTGCGAGTGAAGTACAGCTTGCGAAAGCACCTGCGCCTAATGAAGCCACGTTCACGCCAGGAGCATAAACCACTTCAGTAAGGCCAGTACAACCCATAAACATTTCAGCGTCGACAGTGGTGAAATGGCCACCGAAAGTCACCTTCTTCAAGGTCTTGATGCCACGGAAAGGCATGTTTGAACCAGAACCTTCATCAAGGTTGCGACCGAAATAGATTTCTTCGATTGGGCTCTTAACACCTTCGCCCAAATTCAGCACAAATGCGAGAACACTCATCTTGAAAGGAGTTTCACTATCTGCGAAAGTGATTTTCTTCAAACTGGTCATGCCTGCGAGGTTTTGAGCTGTGAAAGTGCCAGGAACACCTGCAGGGATAGTCACTTCTGTGATTGAAGAGCAGTCCTGGAGATAGCCATTACCAAGTGAGGTGGCAGTAGCTGGAGTTGGGTCGTTCTTCAATGCAGTACAGCCCTTGAAGCAGTTACGACCGATGGTAACGCAAGTTTTTGGGAGCTGCAGAGAAGTAAGCTCGCGGCAGTCAGCGAATGCGTTGGCAGCTGTAGCCACTACGGTGTAAGTAATGCCCTTGAGCTCAAATGTTTCAGGAATCACGATATCACCCTTGTAGAAGGTGGTATCACCCTTTTTAAATGTGTAACGCTTAACTGTAGCATTTGTGCCTTTAGTGGTGTAGTTGATGCCTTCGTACGATACGGTGGCAGCACTAGCCTCCTGAATAGCAAATAAGCTAACCAAACCTAAGAGCATTACACGCATCCATGAAGTTGTAAATCTTTTCATGTTGAGAATGTTGTTAGTTAGTTATTAATTAGTTAATTTATAAAATTTGTAATACAGTCAAAAATTAGCTATCATATAGTTAATCAGCATATTGCATAGCAAATGCGACCGCACCAGTGCGGTAACCGTCATTTTGCAACTACAAATATAAGCATTTTTCCCAAATCACCACACATTATATAACAAGAAAAAAACACGTTCAGTGGAAAAATCCTGGGGATAGATTATGGATTGTTGCCGAATCGCAAATGGAGTCAAAAAACAAAAACATAAAAAACAGCCTTAGAGCAAAGTGGAATGCTTCGCATTTGGCGGTGCGACTGTGCGCTTTGCGTCATTGGAAACGAGTTTCCATGCCGCCA
>OLGV01000654.1_pt1 | contig 13794 bp, 11 predicted proteins | sample 1605761 | NCBI WGS metagenome assembly OLGV01 (sample SAMN03283245) | human gut metagenome | biome: human-associated habitat; material: feces | host: Homo sapiens | place: Peru | collected 2012
CCCATTTTGTCCCATTCTATCGCAAGCTCGGTATCGCCCTTCCGCCCGCCGATAAGGGAGGGGGAGTAGTTGAGCAGATCGAATCCCCTGACTGCGGGATATTTGCCTGTTTCACGGAATATTGCGTCTGTTTCCGTGGAAAATCCGTGGTTTGTGTACTGCCCCGACAGAGTTTTCTTTCCGTAGACAGACCTCAGATATGACAATATCCTGCGTGTTTTTGCGTTTGTATTTTTTCTGACGGGAGTTCCGACTGCGGTTTCGTAATCTATATTCAAGCAGATATCCTCCGGATCATTTGTAGAGTGCAAGCAGAGTTTCTCTCAGCATTTTGCAGGCAACGGCAGTAGATGCGCCGCTCTGGTCATAGATAGGAGAAAGCTCGTTCATGTCTGCGCCGACTATGTTAAGCTTTGAAAGCTCGAGGACAGATGTCAGCAGCTGCATGAAATCTGCGCCGCCTGCTTCGGGAGTGCCTGTTCCCGGGAAAACCGACGGATCGAGAACATCAAGGTCGATAGTCAGATAAACATTCTTACCTTCAAGTGCCTTTACAGCATCGGGAACGGTTTTCAGGTTGAATTTGTTGAGGATATTGTGTTCCTCGGCAAATCTGAATTCCTCACGTTCGCCGCTGCGTATGCCGAACTGATAGATATGCTTATCGCCGACAAGCTCCCAGCATCGTCTGATAACAGTAGCGTGGGACAGCTTTTCGCCGAGATAATCCTCGCGCAGATCGGTATGAGCATCAAAATGGAGGATATAAAGGTCATCGAATTTCTTTTTCATCGCACGTACTGCGCCGAGAGTTACAAGATGCTCACCGCCCAGCATGAACGGCAGTTTTCCGTCCTTCAGGATAACATCAACAAGCTCTTCGATCTGATTAAGCGCCATTTCGGGGCTTCCGAAGGTCAGTTCAAGATCGCCCGCATCGAAGATGTCGCATTCGGTCAGGTCCTTGTCCTGATATGGGGAATATGTTTCAAGTCCGAAGCTTTCACTTCTTATCGCCTTGCAGCCGAAACGTGTTCCGGGGCGGTAGGATGTGGTGCTGTCGAAGGGTGCGCCGAAGATAACTATCCTGCTGTCATCGTATTCGGATTCACAGCCGATAAATGTGGAAACATTCTTTTCAAATCCCATGGTAATTCTCCTTTTTATGCGTTTTCAAGCAGCTCTTTGACGTAATTCGGTATCATGAAGCAGCCCTTGTGAAGATCGGTGTTATAGTATCTCGTTTCAAGTCCGAGAGCATTCCACCTTTCTGCATCGGCTTTGAGCGGATCAACTGTTTTTGATGCATAACCGAAAAGCCAGTGTCCCGAAGGATAGGTCGGGATATGTGCCTGATATACCTTGCAGATGGGGAAAAATTCCTTGATCCTGCGGTGCGCACGCTGCATAGCCCTTGCATCATCGGAATAGTAGGGGCTTTCATGCTGATTTACAAGTATGCCGTTCTTGGTGAGGGCATTGAAGCAGTTGCCGTAGAATTCGCTTGTGAAAAGTCCCTCGCCCGGACCGAAAGGATCGGTGCTGTCCACGATGATAAGGTCGTATTCATTTTCCTTTCTGCGGACGTATTTCAGGCCGTCCTCGTAATAGATATGAACTCTGCTGTCGTCAAGGCGGCAGGCTGTTTTTCTGAGATATTCGCGGCATACGGCAACGACACGCTCATCTATCTCTACCATGTCTATCCGCTCAATCGTCTTGTATCTTGTAAGCTCACGGATAGTTCCGCCGTCACCCGCACCGATAACCAGCACCTTTTTTACATCGGGATTTGATGCCATTGCGACATGAGTTATCATTTCGTGATATATGAATTCGTCTTTTTCCGTCAGCATCATGATTCCGTCGAGAGTGAGAAAGCGTCCGAACTCCTCGCTCTGAAATACGTCGATCCTCTGAAATTCGCTGTCCTCAGTGTAAAGCTGTTTATCGACACGGATTGACATTTTTACATTGGGTGTGTGCATTTCCGTAAACCACAGTTCCATAAGCTTGTCCTTTCTTTATTTTAATACTTTGATATTGCGTATCTCCATATCCTCGGGACCTGTCAGCGAGCAGCCTCTTTCCCTTGAATATTCGATATAGCTGAGTATTTCTGAGGTAATAAGTTCGCCCGGAGCAACGATAGGTATTCCGGGAGGGTAGCACATGACGAACTCACTGCTTATCCTGCCCGCACTCTGCGAGATGGGTATAGTTTCCTGTTCGCCGTAAAACGCCGTCTGAGGAGATACCTTGACTGTCGGGTTTATGTATTCATGTTCAAGCATTCCCGTCTTGTCACGGCTGTAACGGCGCTTTATCTCGGATAATGCGGAAACAAGGCGTTCTATCGCCATCTCACGGTCGCCTACGGAGATATAAGCAAGGATATTTCCGATGTCGCCGAATTCTATCTGAATGTCATAATTATCACGCAGGATATCGTAAACTTCAATTCCCGCAAGACCGATGTCACGGGTATAAACCGAAAGCTTTGTCCTGTCGAAATCGAAAACGTCATTTCCGTTGATAAGCTCTGACGAATATGCGTAATATCCGCCGATACGGTTTATCTCTGTTCGTGCATATTCCGCAAGCGACATTACCTTTCGGAATGTTTCCTTACCTCTGAGAGCGAGATTCCTTCGGGATATATCGAGCGACGAAAGCAGCAGATATGAAGCGCTTGTCGTCTGCGTGAGGTTGATGATGGAATGGATGTGTCCCTCGCTGACAGTGCAGTTTTTGCCGACCAGCAGGAATGAGCTTTGTGTAAGCGAGCCGCCTGATTTATGCATCGAAACCGATGCCATATCCGCACCTGCCGCCATTGCGGGCATAGGCATATTCTCGCCGAAATAGAAATGCGTTCCGTGTGCTTCATCGGCAAGGCAGAGCATTCCGTGCTTGTGGGCGATCTCGGCAATGGAGCGTATATCCGAGCAGATGCCGTAATAAGTAGGGTTGTTTACGAAAACAGCCTTTGCATCGGGATTTTCGATGATAGCCTTTTCAACGTCCTTTGCGGACATTCCGAGGGCTATTCCGAGATGCGGATTCATTCCGGGATTGACGTAAACAGGGACAGCACCGCAGAGGACAAGCGAGTTTATCGCACTTCTGTGGACATTTCTCGGCATGATGATCTTATCGCCCGCCTTGCAGACGGAAAGTATCATCGACTGCACGCAGGACGTTGTTCCGCCGACCATGAAAAAGCAGCTTCTTGCGCCGAACGCTTCAGCCGCAAGCTCCTGAGCGTCCTTGATGACCGAAACGGGGTGACAGAGGTTGTCGAGCGGCTTCATTGAGTTGACATCAACGGAAAGGCAGGTCTTTCCCAGAAATTCGGTCAGTTCGGGATTTCCCCGTCCGTGCTTGTGTCCGGGGACATCAAATGGGACAACTCTTGCGTCCTTGTATTTCATAAGTGCGTCGTAGATCGGTGCATCGTTTTGTGTGAGCATAATGACCGCCTCCCAAATTATCAGAATAAGGCGGAAACTCCCCATTGGGAAGGTTGTCCGCCTTTTTATCAATCAAATATATTCTGACCGCTGAAGATCTCGATCATCTCACGTCTTAAACGGTCGTTTATTTCCAGCCTGCGCTTAGGTGCAAGCTCATAGGTATCGGTGTTGAAAAGATAATTCTGGAGGAAGATCTCCTTTATCATCATTCGTGTGTGGAAGAAATTTGCCTGATAAACATTCATATCAATGGCATCATAGCGTTCAAGAGTAGCCTTGTTGATATAATCCTGGATAGTCGCCATCTTATGATCCATAAAAAGCTTTTTGCCCGAGATCTCACGGGTAAAGCCTCTTACTCTGTAATCTATCGTAATTATATCCGAATCAAAGCTGCCGATAAGGTAGTCGAGGACGTTCAGCGGAGAAATGCGTCCGCAGGTGGAAACGTCGATATCGACCCTGAATGTTGTTATCTCATTATCGGGATGAAACTCAGGATAGGTATGCACAGTCAGATGGCTTTTATCGAGATGTCCCGCAATATCCTGCTTGGGGATAATGGGAATATGCCGCATATTGCACGACTCATCTATCTGATCCTCATCGAGATAGTCCTCGGAAACAAGCAGAGTTACGCTTGCACCCTGCGGATCATAGTCCTGTTTTGATATATTCAGCACGTGCGCACCGATCATATCGGTAACGTCACAGAGGATCTTTGTAAGACGGTCACTGTTGTACTGCTCATCTATATATTTAATATAATCCTTCTTTTCTCTCTCGCTTTTTGCGTAACAGATATCATAAATATTAAAGCTGAGAGTTTTAGTAAGGTTATTAAATCCATAAAGCGTGAGCTTCTCGTTCAACCCTATCATCACATACCTTTCCGATTTTTGCGTTCATAATAGATAATACGCTATATTTTCAAGAATGTCAAGGGATTTACGCAAATTTCTCATTAAATTTTGAAAGGTTATTGCAATTCTTTGATTTTCTCCGGATATCTCGCTTATACTCTTGTTTTCTTCAACAGTAATTTTATGGCAAAATATAAATATAATTCAGAAAAAAGCCCGTTATGCCGCACTTTTTCGACATAACAGGCTTATATATTCGGTTTGTTTTTACTTTACTTCAGCGATAACTTCAACTTCAGCAAGAACATTCTTGGGGAGCTGCTTTACAGCAACGCAGGAACGTGCGGGCTTGCCTGTGAAATACTTGCCGTAGATCTCGTTGAACTTGCCGAAATCAGCCATGTCAGCAAGGAAGCAGGTAGTCTTTACTGCTGTTTCAAAGGAAGCGCCTGCAGCCTTCAGAACTTCACCCAGGTTTTTCATGATCTGCTCTGTCTGACCTTCAATAGTGTCAGCTTCAACGTTTCCGCTTGCGGGGTTGATAGCGATCTGTCCCGAGGTGTAAACCATGCCGTTTGAAACGACTGCCTGAGAGTAGGGTCCGATAGCGTCGGGAGCTGTTTTTGTGTAGATCTTTTCCATAGTTACAACATTCCTTTCAGAATTTTATTTATTGATAAGGTGATAACCCTGTTTTGCAAGCTCTGCCTTGATCTCGTCAATATGAGCCTGATTTCTTGTTTCAATGGTAAGCTTGATGATGCAGGAATTGATATCCGCTTCAAGGTCGGTCATACCGTAGCTTACGGATGTTACGTTTCCGCCGAGGTTTCCGATGATCTTGGAAACGCTTCTCAGCTGACCCGGCTTGTCAACAAGCTCAATGGAGAGATCTGTGAGTCTGCCTGTTTTCTGGAGACCTCTGTTGATAACTCTCGAAAGGCTTGTGATGTCGATATTGCCGCCCGATACGAGGCAGCATACCTTTTTGCCCTTCAGCTCGGGGATCTTATTGAACATAAGAGCTGCAACGGGAACTGCGCCTGCGCCCTCGGATACAAGCTTCTGCTTCTCCATAAGTGTGAGGATAGCAGCTGCAACTTCGTCATCTGTAACGGTAACGAGTCCGTCAACGTACTTGGAAACTATTTCGAATGTATTGTCGCCCGGTGTCTTTACTGCGATACCGTCAGCGATCGTCTTTACCTTGGGGAGTGTTTCGATCTTGTGATCTCTTACGGCATTTACCATGGAAGGAGCACCTGCTGCCTGAACGCCGTACACCTTTACATCGGGGTGGAGTGACTTGATGGTGAATGCAACGCCGCTGATGAGTCCGCCGCCGCCGATAGGAACGATAACAGCTTCAACATCGGGGAGCTGCTCAAGTATCTCAAGACCGATAGTACCCTGACCTGCGATAACAAGCTCATCATCAAAAGGATGGATAAATGTTGCGCCTGTTTCCTTCTGGATCTCAACAGCCTTGTCATGAGCGTCATCATATGTGCCTTCAACAAGACATACATCTGCGCCGTAGCTCTTTGTAGCCTCTACCTTTGAGATAGGAGCGCTGTCGGGAATGCAGATGCAGGATTTGATGCCGTTCTTTGCAGCTGCGAGTGCAACGCCCTGTGCGTGGTTGCCTGCGGAGCAAGCGATAACTCCCTTAGCCTTTTCCTCGGGGGAGAGCTGGGAGATCTTGTAGTATGCGCCTCTTACCTTGAATGAACCTGTTACCTGGAGATTTTCGGTTTTCAGGTAAACATTGTAATCGGGGCAGAGATCCTTAGCTTTGATCATGTCCGTCGGGCGGACAACTTCTTTGAGAACATAGGAAGCCTGGTAAACTTTGTCAAGAGTCAGCATTTGAAAAACTCCTTTAAAATAATTTTCATCGGAAAGCGGCTTTATTCTCCGGAAAGCAATAAAAAAACTCCGCCCGTATCCTAAGGGCGAAGCTGAAACTCCGTGTTACCACCTTAATTGCCGTTTATGTGAAACGACCGCTCGGTATGCGTCCGACAACGCAGTCTCCTGTAACGGGGAGCTACCGTACATGCTTAATTGCTTTATGGCTTTCAGCAGTCTGCTCAAGGGCGATCATTATGCTTTTCCGCACTGCCTTGCACCGAACGGCAGCTCTCTGAGGGGAACAAACGGCATACATTTTCCCTGTCAATGCATTTATTACACTTATATTATACAGCCGAAATGCAAATTGTCAATGTATATTTTGTTAATTTTATTTGCAGATGCTTTATACTAAAAAACATTGGAATTATGGGTTTTTAGCATTTCCTGCTGTGGACGCATGATATCCCCGTGAGGACACACTGTTTTTAGGAAGATATCATAGTGACAGACGTGCAAAGCCGCAGATATTGCCTGCTTTCTGCATCAGGCGGAATTTACGCATTATACAAAGTGAAATGATCCAAAAAACTTGTCAAAAAGGCAGGATTATGTTATAATGTCAACGTGTGCAGGTTCATCAGTACCTATATCTGTGAAAACGGGGGCAGTGCAATGAAAAATGGTTTTTCGCTGGATTATCTCAAAAGAATAGCTTCCTCGGACAGAAGCTTTCAGAAGGGCGTTCAGTATTACAAGGATGGCAGGGTAGGCAAAGTCGGGTTAATGAGCCTGAAAAACGGCAGTGTTGAAAAGGCATCTGCCGATGTTGAGGGCTCGGGCGATTCGTACACGGCTGAGCTTAGGGTCGGCACTGACGGGATAATCACAAGCTTCAGCTGCGATTGTCCTGCGGCATACTCGTATTACGGGGCATGCAAGCATGTGATAGCACTGGCACTTGCGTATTCGGCACTGAAGAAAAGCACTGCGTCGGTCACGGATATTTATGCAAAAAAGCTTATGCGTACAGCTGCTGCGAGGACGGCGGCTGAGGCTGAGTCGGAAGGTGAGCAGGTAAAGCTGGAGCTTCGTCTTTCCGAGGGATACAAGTCTGTATATGCCGATTTCAGGATAGGTTCAAAGCGGATGTATGTCATTCAGAATCTTTATGATTTTGCGGATCTGATGCAGAGCGGCGGTGTAAAAAAATACGGAAAGGATCTCACGGTAAGGCACGATTTTACGGCGTTTGATGATGAAAGCCTGTCCGTTCTGAGATTCATTATTTCGAGAGTGCATTCGGGGGCAAATGTTGTCAGCAGCCGTTATATCACTCTTTCCGGATATGATCTTGATGAGATATTCTCTTTTTATCATAAAGACAGAATTTGTTTTGAAAATATGACTATGCGTATAGTTCACAAAGCACCGCCGATCTCGGTAGATATTAAGGCAGCGAAGGGCGGATTTGAGCTGTCCTGTCCGCAGGCGGGCGATGAAACGCTGATGTTTCTCGGCAGCGGTGAGCATACCTATTTTACATATCTTGATGACATTTACATTACTGACAAGGCGTTCACGGGCAATGCGGCTGATCTTGCGGAAACGCTTATATACACGAATAATCTGACTGTCTCGGCGGAGGATATGCCTGCGTTCTGGCAGACAGTGATAATACCTGCCTCTGAGTCGCTGAAGATCACGGCGGACAGTGAAGCGTCAAGGCTTTCGGAGATCACGCTGGAAAAATCGCTGTATCTCGATCTGCCCGATGATTCATCTGCCGATGCACATCTGGAGTTTGCTTACGGTAATAAAAAGCACGGCGGATTTCAGCCGAAAACTGCGGAAACATCGCCTGATCTGAGAGGTGAGATCGCTGCGGAAAGGCTTGTCAAAAAGTATTTTCCGAATGTTGATCCAAAGACATCGACTGCATATTTCAAGGACAGCGATGAACGCCTTTACGATCTGCTGAACGGCGGTATTTCCGAGCTTTCAAAGCATATGCAGGTATATGCGGCAAAGCGTTTTGACAGCATAATGCTGCGTCCGCCCGCTGCGGCGAGGGTAGGCGTGCGGCTGAATTCGGGACTGCTGGAGCTTGATATTTCGTCAGCCGATTACACGAAGGAGGAGCTTTTTTCGCTTCTCGAGGATTATCGCAAGGGAAAAAAATTCCGCAGGATAGGAAGCTCATTCGTACCGCTGGATTCGCCTGCGCTTGAAGAGCTTTCGGAGATAGCGGAGGATCTCGGTCTGACGGAAAAGGAATTTCTCAAAGACAGGATAGGTCTGCCCGGGTACAGAATGTTATATCTCGACAGCATAATGAAGGAAAAGACGGGGATAGCATTCGAGAAAAACAGAGAATTCAAAAATGCGGCGAGAAGCTTTGCCGCTTCGGATCATGCTGTTCCCGAGGAGCTGGAAAATGTGCTGCGTGAGTATCAGCGGGACGGCTTTGTATGGCTCAAAACCATCGCCGAGAACCGCTTCGGCGGCATACTTGCAGACGATATGGGACTCGGAAAAACGGTGCAGGCTATTGCTTTGCTCATGTCCGATAAACAGGACAGAGAGAATAAAAAGCTTGTGCATATCCCATCGCTTATCGTGTGTCCGTCATCGCTCTGCACGAACTGGAAATGTGAATTCGGGAAGTTTGCGGGCGGAATGTCGGCGGCTGTTGTCACGGGAAATGCGGATAATCGTGACAGGATCCTTTCGGAATATGCGAAATACGATGTGCTGATAACGTCCTATGATCTGCTGAAAAGAGATGTGCATCTCTATGACGGTCTGCATTTCAGATTTCAGCTGATAGACGAAGCGCAGTATATCAAGAACCATGCAACTCAGAGTGCAAAGGCGGTCAAATCCATAGATTCGGAGATACGCTTTGCGCTGACGGGAACGCCTGTCGAAAACACGCTTGCAGAGCTTTGGAGCATATTTGATTTTATCATGCCGGGATATCTTTTCAGCTATACGAATTTTAAGCGGAGATATGAAACGCCGATAGTGAAAAATTCCGATGAAAAGGCACTCAAAAGTCTGAAAAGGCTGTCATCTCCGTTTATATTGAGAAGGCTCAAGACTGATGTTCTGAGCGAGCTGCCCGAGAAAAATGAGATCGTAATGACTGCGGATATGACGGAGGAGCAGAGCAGGATTTATTCGGCGGAGGTAATGTCGCTGAAGCAGCAGTTTGCGGACACCGAGGACAGCGGCAGCGGACGCATGAAGATAGAGATACTTGCGGGACTGACAAGGCTCAGGCAGATCTGCTGCGATCCGTCGGTCGTGTATGAAAAATACAGCGGCGGAAGTGCTAAGCTGGAGCTTTGCGTTGAGCTTGCGGAAAGCAGTGCGAATGCCGGGCATAAGATACTGCTGTTTTCGCAGTTCACGTCGATGCTTTCCATCATAGGCAAAAGGCTTGAAGCTGCCGGTCTGAAAACCGTCAGCCTGACCGGTGCAACGCCGCCGTCAAAGCGTCAGGAGCTTGTGAACAGGTTCAATTCCGATGATACGGACGTGTTCCTGATATCGCTGAAGGCAGGCGGAACGGGACTTAATCTTACGGGTGCGGATATAGTGATACATTTCGATCCGTGGTGGAATATCTCGGCGGAAAATCAGGCATCCGACCGTGCTTACAGAATAGGTCAGAAGAATAATGTCACGGTCTACAAGCTTATTGCAAAGGGAACTATTGAAGAGAAAATACGCGAGCTTCAGTCGGCAAAATCCGAGCTTGCGGACAGTCTTATCGGCACGGACGGCGTAGGAATTGCAGCTATGAGCCGTGAAGATCTGATGTCGCTTTTCGGATAAACGGGGGATAGTATGGAAGAGATAAAAACAGAAGTAAAAGAAGAAAACAAGCCTGTCGGCGAAAAGAGATCCGATGAGATCAGCATGCTGCATCTTATCGGCGGATTTGTCAAATGGTTCGTTATTTCGGTCGTTATCGGCATAGTTGTCGGAGGAGTTGCCGCAGCGTTTGACATCTCGGTAGAATGGGCGACGGAATACCGCAAGGGGCATGACTATATAATCTTTTTTCTGCCGCTTGCGGGCATTGTCATAGCCAAGGGATACAGCCTTCTCGGAATGGAGAATGACAAGGGTACAAACTCGGTGCTTGTGTCGGTCAGAGAGGGAAAAAAGCTGTCATTCCGAATGATGTTGCTGATATTTTCATCGACGGTGCTGACGCATCTTTTCGGCGGATCCAGCGGACGTGAGGGTGCGGCTCTCCAGATCGGCGGAAGCACGGCGGACTTTATCTGCCGTCCGCTGAAGCTTGATGAAAAGGATCATTCGGTCATGACGATGTGCGGAATGAGTGCGGGATTTTCAGCACTTTTCGGCACTCCTGTTGCGGCAGCGCTGTTTGCGATGGAGATCACGACGGTCGGAAGCTTTCAGTATTCGGCACTTGTTCCGTGCGTTATATCGGCGATAACGGGCGCAATGGTATCGGGAAGCTTCGGCGTAAAATCAGCGGCATTCAGTGTTTTCGGCATCGTTCCGTTTTCGGTGAATGCTGTCGAGGAGATGCTTTTTACTATACTTTTTGCCGTGCTTTCGGCATTTCTCAGCATTTTGTTCTGCAAGATGCTGCATAAATCGTCCGAGCTGTATGCGAAATATTTTCCGAATGCGATGATAAGAGCGTTTGTCGGCGGACTGATAGTTGTCGGCCTGACATTGCTTGTCGGAACAAGGGATTACAACGGTGCGGGAATGGATGTTATCACACGTGCATTTGCGGGTGATGTCCGCTATGAGGCATTCCTGATGAAGATGATATTCACGGCACTGACGCTGGGAGCAGGCTTCAAGGGCGGCGAGATCGTGCCGACAATGTTCGTCGGTGCAACGGCGGGTTCTGCGCTTTCGATGTGCTGGAATGAGGTAACACCGTCCTTCGGTGCGGCAGTCGGACTTGCGTCCATGTTCTGCGGCGTAACAAACTGCCCGATAACAACGCTTGTGCTGACAGTCGAGCTTTTCGGTTCAAGGGGACTTCCGTTCTTTGCGGTTGCGGTTGCAGTCAGCTATCTTCTTTCGGGATATGACGGACTTTACGGCAGCCAGGAGATACTTTTCTCAAAGCTGCGTCCTGTCAAGATAAAGAGAATGACGGGGGAAAAGGGTACAAAGAAATAAAACGTGAACAGCTGACGATTCAGGCAGAATTGTCCTGCAATTTGTCCCAAAAAGTTCACACATTATAAAAAAACACTTCGGTAAATCATGGTACAATATTATAATAAACAGATCGTAAAAGGAATGATTTTTTATGTACCTCTGCACACCGAAACAAATGAAAGAGATCGAAGCAAATGCTGACAGCGCAGGCATCACATATTCTCAGATGATGGACAGCGCAGGCATGGCTCTTGCGGAAGCTGTTACTGAATACTGCGTCGGCATTGACTATGAAAAGGGCGCTGTTATCCTCTGCGGAAGCGGAAACAACGGCGGGGACGGATTTATTACCGCAAAGCTTCTGAGCGATATGGGACTTAAAGTCACTGTCGTGCTTATGTGCGGCGAGCCTTCGACTGAGCTTGCGGGCGAAAAATACATCGCTCTTTCAGGAACAAGCTGCGAGGTGCTTACACTTAATGATAATATCGACAAGGTATTCAAGCTCCTTGCCGAATGCGGACTTCTGATAGATGCTGTTTTCGGCACGGGATTTCATGATGATCTGCCGCCTGCGATCAAGGCGTGCTTTTCGTACTCGGCACGCACTGATGCAGTAAAGGTCGCTGTTGATGTTCCGTCAGGCGGAAATGCGCTTACGGGAACGGTTTCCGAAAACACGCTGAAATGCGATTACACGGTGACATTCGGCTGCAAAAAGATCGGCATGGCATCTGCTCCGCTGATCGAATACTGCGGTGAGATACTTGTCTGCGAGATAGGTATACCCGATATCGCTATGGAAAATGTAAAGTATCTCCCGAAAATACTTGATGAAAAGACCTGCATTGATATCGTTCCGGAAAGAAAGCGTGATTCTCACAAGGGCAATTTCGGCAGACTGATGAATATTGCGGGTTCCGACAGCATGCGCGGAGCTGCGGCTCTGTCTACATGCGGCGCACTCAGGAGCGGTGCGGGACTTGTGACATTAGCGTCCGTTGAAAGCGTGATAAATGCCGTATCTGCGAATGTTTATGAAACTATGTACATGAAGATAAATGCGGATAAAAACGGATTTATGGATGCTGAAAAATCGTATGATGAGCTGAAGGAAAGACTTGCAAAGTGCAGTTCTGTTTCTATCGGCTGCGGAATGGGAGTTACGGAGAAAACCACAAAGCTTGTGAAATTTGTCATCGACAGCACAAGCTGCCCCGTAATTCTTGATGCAGACGGAATAAATTGTGCGGCAAACAGCATAGATATGTTAAAGAACATAGGAAACAGGCTTATCTGCACTCCTCATCCCGCCGAACTTGCACGGCTGCTCGGCGTATCTTTGGATGAAGTGCTTGCTGACCGCTTCTCGGCTGCTGTAAAGCTTTCGTCGCTTTATGACATCATCATTGTGTCAAAGGGCTGTCCTACTTATATTGCGGGCTGCGGAAGGGCTTATGTAAGCTTCGGCGGCAATCCGGGACTCAGCAGGGGAGGCAGCGGCGATCTGCTGACAGGTATTATTGCGGGACTTGCCGCTCAGGGAATATCACCCGCTGAAGCAGCTGCGGCAGGTGTTTATATCCACGGCAGAAGCGCAGATATCACCGCTGAGGAGCTTTCCGAATATGGTATGCTTCCGACTGACGTATTGAGCCGTATTCCTCTTGTGTTCAAAGAAATGAACAGATAAAGAGGGAAATTCCGGTAAACAAAAGATCCCTCTTGTCAATGACGGAGGGATTTTTTTATGAGAAAATATCTGACATATGCGGCTGCGGCGGTTTCGGCGGCATGCATGCTTACGTCCTGCAAGCCCGAATTTACTGCTAAGAAGCCTGATATAAGCGGGCTTTATTCCTGCACGGCTGATGTTCTGTGGGGTGAGACAGACGCTGAGATCACCCTGAAGCGGCTCGGAAACGGTGACTGGGACGTTGCATTTTCATCGCCTGATACGCTGAATGGTCTGGCTGTATCTTTTCGTGACGGGGACACGCACTGCGAGATGAACGGGATATCTGCGGATATGAAAAAAGACGATATCCCCGACGGTTCACTGTTTGAACTTATATGCGGTACGCTTGATGAAGCGGCGCTGAATACATCATCACTGCAGGAAGCTGAGAATGAGCTTATACTTAAAGGACGGACTGACAGCGGAGCATATGAGCTTGTATTCGAGCCTGAAACGCTGACTTTATGCGGGATAAGGATCCCTGACTGTGAGCTTGAAGCCGTGATAGAAGATTTTGCGCCGATAACGGAAGCTCAGTCGATAACAGAAACTTCTGCGGAATAAATATAAAACAGCTCCCTGTTTGTAAAAGCAGGGAGCTGTTAGATTACCTGTCGTTATCATTTCTGCGGCGTTCAACTTCGCGCATATTTTTTCTGAACTGGTCACGCATCGGCTTGTATTTGTAGTGATTTTT
>OLGV01000656.1_pt1 | contig 13716 bp, 10 predicted proteins | sample 1605761 | NCBI WGS metagenome assembly OLGV01 (sample SAMN03283245) | human gut metagenome | biome: human-associated habitat; material: feces | host: Homo sapiens | place: Peru | collected 2012
GCCCGACCTTTACGCTGCCGCCGTCGCGGAAAATGCGCTTTATCTCGCCGAGAATGACCGGCACGGCATAGGTCGAAAACGAAAAGCCGCGCTCAGGGTCAAAATTTTCGGCGGCCTTTATAAGCCCGACGCAGCCCGCCTGAAAAAGGTCGTCGTACTCCGCGCCCTTGCCTCGGAATTTGTTGGCGCAGGCGTGGACGAGACCGATATTCTTTTCAACGAGCTCATTGCGTTCAGCTCTGTCCATCGCCGCGTCCTTTTATAAGCTTGTCCATGGTAACGCTCGTGCCCCTGTCCGGCGCGGAGCGCACGCGCACCTTGTCCATAAAGCTCTCCATGACGGCGAAGCCCAATCCCGCACGCTCGCCGCCTAATGTTGTAAACAGCGGCTCCATCGCTTGGCGCACATCGGCTATACCGCACCCGCGATCTCTTATTCTGATGCGCACGAGTCCGTCGTCAAACAGCCCTACCCATATGTATATATCCCCCACGCTCTCGGGATAGGCGTGGACGATGCAGTTTGTCACCGCCTCGCTGACGGCGGTTTTGATATCCGATATTTCTTCAACCGTCGGGTCCTGCTGAGCCGCAAACGCCGAGACTGCGACACGCGCGAAACTCTCGTTGACGGAGCGGCTCTCCAATTTCAGGCTCATCTGATTGACAGGCTTTCTCCTATTCATGTTTATCCTCCTTGTTTCTTTTCTGCGACAGAGTGCACAGCGCCTGCATACCCGCAAGGCGCATCATTTTGTAATCGCGCTCGCTGAGATTCGTGACCTCGAGTCTCCCCTGCCAGCCCTGCAAAAGCCTGTAACGACCCATGACAAGTCCGACGGCGGAGCTGTCCATAAAGGTTACATCCTCAAAGTCGAGGCGCAGGATTTTCGGCTGCTGAGCCACGGCGGCGGCATCGATATCCGCACGCATTGCGGCGGCGGTGTGGTGGTCGATCTCGCCCGAGAGCAGCGCACTGACGCTCAACGGATTGGAAATTATTTCAACACCCATGTTTTTTCCTCCTTTGGGGTGATATCTGTCAATTAACAGCTTGTACCGAATAACAAAAATTATGCGCGATGAAAGAAAAATCGCATATATCGCTCAGCCGCGGGGAAGCCGACTCTTTAGCTTGTCCGAAATAAAAAGCGGGACGGACTATTACCAACAAAGATAATAATCCATCCCGTTTGAAAATCCTGCCGAATTGCGGCGGACTAAATATTTTTATTTTCCAAGAGATATTCGCGCACCTCGCCCGCCAGGTAGAACGAGCCGCAGACAACGAGCGTGCCGCCGTTTTGCCTTATATCGTCGATTGCCGCGCGGCACGCTTTTATCGGACTTCCAACAGGCGTGCAGTCGGCGCAATAGCTGCTTGCGAGCCTGCTCAGAGGCTCGGGAGCCATGCTGCGGGGGTTGTCGGGAGCCGTCAGATACATTTTCTCAAACAGCGGCGCGGTCAGACGCAGATAGGTATCGCAGTCCTTGTCACCCATGAGCGCACACACGGCGACGCGCCTGCCCTGCGTAAAGCGCTTCAAAAAGGCCTTGAGCGCCGAGGCGCAGCCCTCGTTGTGACCGCCGTCAAGAATGATTCTGTCGCCGATAAGCTCCATTCGCGCGGGCATGACAGCGTTCGACAGTCCGCGCTCAATCGCTCCGTCACCGACGCTCAGACCGCATTCGCGCACGGCGGTGACGGCCGTCAGCGCATTTTTTATCATGTGGTCGCCCGCAAACGGTATGTGTAGCTTCAGCGAGTCGAAGATAACATCCGTGCCGCGCACCGTCTCATCGACAACGCGGCAGGCGCTCATGTCCGGCACGACAAGCCTATTGTGCTCGCGCTCAGCTGTCTCGGTTATGACGCTCAGCGCCTCCGGGGACTGCTCGGGATACATGACCGTAACGCCGCCCGGCTTGATTATTCCGCACTTCTGCGCGGCTATCTCAGAGAGCGTATCGCCGAGAATCGCGGTGTGATCCGTTGAAATCGAGGTTATGACGGAGACGAGCGGAGTTTTTATAATATTTGTTGAATCGAGCAGCCCGCCGAGTCCGACCTCGAGCACGACGACATCGCATTTTCGCTCTTTATACCAGAGGAACGCGGCGGCGGTCAGAGTCTCAAACTCGGTTGCGACAATTCCGCGTTTATCGAGCTTGTCGCACGCCGATTTAACGCGCTCGACAACAGCTGCAAGCTCATCGGGAGGAATCATTTCGCCGTCAATTTGCAGCCGCTCGCGAAAATCGATGACATATGGCGAAGTGAACAGCCCTGTTTTGTATCCGGCGGCGGAGAGCATACAGGCTGTCATGGTGCTCGTCGAGCCCTTGCCGTTAGTCCCGGCAACATGGATAAAGCGCAGTTTGTCCTGCGGATTGCCCACGGCGGTGCAGAGCGCCTCAATGCGCTCCATACCCGGGTGTATGCCAAAGGTCAGACGCGAATGAATATATTCGATTGCTTCGGTTGGGGTCATCATTTTTCCTCCGTAAAGCGTCAAAGGACGGGACATTTCCCGTCCTTTGCAGGTTAGTTTTTATGAGAGAATATGCACAAGCGCAATAAACGCCGAATTCGCACGGTTCTCACAACGCAGTATCACACGAAATTATGAGCCATCTTCCCGAACTGCGAGAAATTGTGCAGAGCAAGGCGTGGGGTTCTGCGAACGATGGAGCGCACGCGGGTGCGTGACTGAGTTCGCATGGTTCTCACAACGCAGTATCACGCGAAATTACGCATTGGCGACGAAAATTTATGCACAAGGCAGCCAATAGCGGAATTTTGTGCGAAACAAGGCGTGGGGTTCTGCACGAGAGGGAGCGTACGTCGGTACGTGACCGAGCGGGCACGGTTCTCACAACGCAGTATCACGCGAAATTACGCATTGGCGATCTTAGAGAGGCTGTCGTTGAGCATAGCAATCTTCTCATTCAGCTTTCTCGCCGCTTCGCGCTGAGCATCGACGACCTGGGCGGGAGCCTTGGAGACGAAGTTCTCGTTGGAGAGCTTCGCGTTGATACCGTCAAGCTGCTTCTGAGCGGAGGCCAATTCCTTGTTGAGCCTTGCGCGCTCGGCCTCGAAGTCGACGAGGTCGCCCATGGGGATGTATATCTTGGCGGCGTCGGTGACGATGCAGACTGCGCCGTCTATCTCAATGCCATCCTCAACCTCGACCTCGGACGCGCCCGCGAGCTTCTGCATGAACTCGACGGAGAGCTTGAAGGTGTCGACATGGGAAGTGCTGATATATATTTTAGCCTTCTTGGAATGGGGAACATTCATCTCGGCGCGGCGGTTTCTTATCGCCCTGACCGCGTCCATAATCATGTTCATCTGCTCCTCTTCGGCAGCAAAGCAGAGGGACTTTGAATACTGAGGCCATGCGGAAACCATTATGCTCTCGCCCTCATGCGGCAGGGACTGCCAGATCTCCTCGGTCACGAACGGCATGAACGGATGGAGAAGCTTCAAAACGTTGGACATGACATATATGAGCACGCGCTTTGCACACTGCGCGGGCTCGCCGCCCTTTTGCAGACGAATCTTCGCAAGCTCGATATACCAGTCGCAGAAAACATCCCAGATGAAATCGTAGAGCTTCTGAACGGCGATTCCGAGCTCGAATCTCTCAAGATTATCGGTAACCTCTCTGACGAGGTCGTTATAGAGGCTGAGCACCCACTTATCCTCGAGCGCAAGTTCTTCGGGCAGTTCCGCCTGCTCGGAGCCGTCGAGATTCATGAGGATAAAGCGTGCGGCGTTCCAGAGCTTATTGGCAAAGTTGCGGCTCGCCTCAACCTTTTTGTCGGAATATCTCATATCGTTTCCGGGGCTGTTGCCGTTGGCAAGGGTGAAGCGCAGAGCGTCCGCGCCGTACTTGTCAATGACCTCGAGCGGGTCGATGCCGTTGCCCAGAGATTTTGACATCTTTCTGCCGAGCTCATCGCGGACGAGGCCGTGAATAAGCACGGTATCAAACGGAACCTGTCCCGTCTGCTCTATGCCGGAGAACATCATTCTCATGACCCAGAACGGGATTATATCGTAGCCCGTAACAAGGGTGTTGGTGGGATAATAGCGCTTGAAGTCCTCGCTGTCGGTATTCGGCCAGCCGAGGGTCGAGAACGGCCAGAGAGCCGAGGAGAACCAGGTATCGAGCGTATCGGGGTCCTGATGAATATGGGTGCTTCCGCACTTCGAGCACTTGTCGGGGGCGGTTCTTGCAACGGTTATCTCGCCGCAGTCGTCGCAGTACCATGCGGGGATACGATGACCCCACCAGAGCTGGCGGGAAATGCACCAGTCGCGGATATTCTCAAGCCAATGGAAATAGACCTTTTCAAAGCGCTTCGGGACAAACTTTGTCTCGCCGTTTTTAACAGCGTCGATAGCAGGACCCGCGAGGGGCTTCATGCTGACGAACCACTGCTTTGAAACGCGGGGCTCAACGGTAGTCGAGCAGCGGTAGCAGGTGCCGACATTGTGGCTGTAATCCTCGACCTTGACGAGAGCGCCCTCCTCTTCAAGATCCTTGACGATAGCCTTTCTCGCCTCGTATCTGTCCATGCCGGCATACTTCGGATAGTCATCGACTATCTTTGCGTCATCGGTCAGGACGTTTATAATGGGCAGGTTATGGCGCAGACCGACCTCGAAGTCGTTCGGGTCATGCGCGGGGGTAATCTTAACGGCACCGGTGCCGAAGTCTATCTCGACATAATCGTCGGCGACAACGGGTATCTCGCGGTGGACTATGGGCAGGATAAGCGTCTTGCCGACGACATCCTTATATCTCTCATCGTTGGGGTTGACCGCAACGGCGGTATCGCCGAGCAGGGTTTCGGGTCGGGTCGTTGCAAGCTCAAGATAGCCGCTTCCGTCCTTAAAGGGATAGCGCAGATGCCAGAAGTGACCCGCCTGATCCTCATATTCAACCTCTGCATCGGAGATGGAGGTCAGGCAGTGGGGGCACCAGTTGATTATTCTCTCGCCCCTGTATATAAGTCCCTTTTCATAGAGATTGCAGAAAACCTCGTTGACGGCCTCGTTGCAGCCCTCGTCAAGGGTGAAGCGCTCGCGCTCCCAATCGCAGGATGAACCGAGCTTCTTGAGCTGCTCTATTATTCTGCCGCCGAACTTCTCCTTCCACGCCCATGCGCGCTCGAGGAAGCCCTCGCGGCCTACATCGTCCTTAGTGAGCCCCTCTTTGGCCATAGCCTCGACTATTTTAGCCTCCGTGGCAATTGAGGCGTGGTCGGTGCCGGGCAGCCAGAGGGTATCGTAGCCCTGCATACGATGATAGCGGATAAGTATATCCTGGAGCGTATTATCAAGAGCATGACCCATGTGGAGCTGACCCGTAATATTCGGAGGGGGAATAACTATAGTATAGGGCTTCTTCTCCGGGTCGGGTTTGGCGTGAAAGAAATTGCCGTCAAGCCAGAATTTATAGGTTCTGTCCTCCACGTCCTTAGGATCATACTGCTTTGCGAGTTCCTTTGCCATAACATAATCCATTTCTCCGGCGAATAGATTTTACATGAACGCTGATTGCTCCGCGCCGGAGGAGCAGCGTTGATTTTACATTTCAAAAATCGGCGGCGATGCGGTACTCGGCACTGCATACGCCTTTTTTGGGGATTCCCCCCTTTTCCGATGAATTACTCTATATTATCACATTCGGAAGCGTTTTTGTCAAGAGATTTAACGCTTTTTGACTTCTTCGGAGGCAAAAATGAAGAACACGAAACGGCTGCTGATAAATACGCTGACGCTCTCGGCAACGTCCTTTATCATGCGCACGGTCGGCGTTGCTTTCAACGTATATCTGACCGGGCGTTTGGGCGCGGCGGGAATAGGACTTTTTTCGCTCGTATCCGATGTGTACGCCATGGCTCTGACCTTTTCTTTCGCGGGTCTGCCGCTCGCGTCGACCAGGCTTACCGTCGAGGACTGCGGTAAGGCTGCCGGGCAGGGTGCATGGATAATGCGGCACTGCTCGCTCTACGGGCTGGCAGTCGGCTGCGCTATGCTCGCCGCGATGTGGGCGGGCGCTGAGCCTATAGCGAAAATGTGGCTCGGCGACATACGAACGGCATCGGCACTTCGCATACTCGCTTTAAGCCTGCCTGCGGCTTCCGTCGGCTGCGCGTTCGGCGGATATTTTACCGCGCGGCGCACGGTGCTGAAATATGCGGCGGTGCAGCTGTCCGAGCAGGCGGTCAAGATAGCGGTGTCTGTTCTGGCGCTTCACTTTTGGGCGGCAAAGGGCGCCGAATATGCCTGCGACGCGGTGGCCCTCGGCATAACCGTGTCTCAGATAAGCTCGCTGATATGCGCCTTTTTGCTATACAAATTTTCAAAGCGTCAAAAGCCAAAGGAAAGGCTCCCCGGAGGACTTCGCGCTCTGCTGCGCATTGCGCTCCCGGATGCCGCAGGCTCCTGCGCACGCTCGGTGCTGCTGACTCTTGAGCATCTGCTTATTCCCGTCTGCTTTCGCAGATCGGGGCAGAGTGCCGGCGGCGCGATGACGCTGTACGGAGTTATTCACGGCATGGCTCTGCCGGTTATTCTCTACCCCGCCGCCATTATGACGGCTCTGTCAAGTATGCTCGTGCCCGAATTTGCCGAGTGTGCGGCGCGCGGGAATAAAGGCCGAATAGACAGCATGGCGGCGCGGGCAATAAAAATAGCCGTGCTGTTTTCCATGGGCACGGCGGGGATAATGTTCATTTTTTCCGAGGGGCTGTCGCAGTGCATCTACGGCGACGGGCAGTGCGCCGAATATCTGCGAGTATTAGCGCCGCTTTTGCCGATAATGTACACCGACACGACGGTTGACGGCATTCTCAAGGGACTCGACCAGCAGATCTATTCTATGCGCTACAACATAATCGACTCCGCGATGTGCGTTGCGCTTGTGCTGATACTCATTCCGAAATACTCCGTCAAGGGCTATGTCGCAATACTTTTCATAAGCGAGATTGTGAACTTCTCTCTGAGCATACACAGGCTTTCAAAAGTATGCCGACTCGAAATAAATGTAGCGGACTCGATAATAAAGCCGACCGTCTGCGTGACGGCCTCGTTTCTTTCGGGGCTGCTGCTCTCCTCCGCGCAGGGCAGCGGAAAAGCCGCGCTGACGGCTGTTATAACTGTCAACGCGGCGGTATATGTTCTTCTGCTGATGCTCACGGGGAGCATATCGGCGCAGGATATTATGTGGTTCAAAAATATTTTTTCGCGCGGCTCAGAATCTGAAAAACACGGGCTCGGCGCTGCTCGGATAAACAACCGTAAGCGTCCCCCGAGTCACTGAAATTTCGCTCTTTGCGCCGATAAATTCGTTGCTGACTCCGAGAGCATAAGTATTTTTCAACGTCCCGTTTTTGAGCCCGTATTTAAGCCCGCTCACAGTCACGCCGCAGGAGATATCCGAATGGGAAAACACGGACACGGTTCCTTTTGCGCCCTCTCCGAAAATTATTCCGCCGTTTGTTATTGAAGTAAACGAGGTTTCGCGCGCGTCGATAATCGCGTTCATCCCGCGGCTCGAAAGCAAAGAGATGAGCTGAATATTGGCAAGCGTATGGTCGGGTCTGCCGCCTGTCGCGCCGTAGAGAATAAAATTCTTATATCCGCGCTCTACACCCTCGGCGACTGCCGCGCCCATGTCGGTATCATTCTTTTCGCAGGGCAGGACTATGATATTCCGTCCGCTCGGAGTGTGCCCGAGGGAATCGAAATCGCCTATGACAAGATCGGGCGTTATGCCGAGGTTTTGAAGATACCTAAAGCCCTTATCGGCGGCGATAATAAAATCGTCCTCCCCTACGGAACGTATGCCGAAGAAGTCTCCGCCGCCTACTATATGACAAACTTTGTTCATGTTATCACCGTCCGTCCGTTTCTCTGACAATTATATCTCATTTTGTATGTTTTTTCAATCGCAGACATAAAAACCGCCCCGGAAATAATCCGGAGCGGTAATTTTTATGCTGCCTCGTTTTCTTTCTGCGGCGCTGTTGTGCCGAAATCGGGAAGAGTGAACGGGAACCGACGGGTCGTGCTCTCCGCCTCGGTATCTTCCGGTGCGGCATCAGAGGTATGTTCATGAACCGTAGCGGCTTCGGTATGCGCCGCTGTTCCCTCCTCGGCGGGTTTGCTCGCCTGCGCCGAGCCGGAGCCCGAGCCGCGGTTGCTGCTCGGCACTGCGCCCTTCTTGAGCAGGTCAACGGGAGACACGTGGTTGTCGCTTATCTTTATATTCGTATCGCCGTAAAGAGCGAGCTGAAGATCGCGCGCGACAATGGGATAATCGACTACCCAAACGGAAAGGGGCTGATTGATTATCTTGCCGTAATAGGTGTAGAGCTGAGCGGAGGTGTAGTTGCCCTCGGTCGGCATAACAAGCTGCTTTATCTGGTAATCCATCCAACCCTGGGAGAGAGCCTGGGTCATGAGGGAGAGTATCTCGCTGCGCTTATAGTTCGTCACGACATTCGGAAGAACTATATCGAGCGCGTTATTGAGCTGACCCGCGGAGGCGTTCTGCGCGCTTTTGATAAGAGCCATAATGACCGTGCGCTGTCTCGCGGTTCTGCCGACGTCGCCCTCGTTGTCAACGTGACGGATACGGCTGTAAACCAGAGCCTGATTACCGCTGAGCTTGACGGAGCCGCCGGAACTTATCTTGGCGATTTTAGTAGTGGTGCGGTTAATATAATCCGCCTCATACGGCTCGATAGGAACATTGACTCCGCCGAGCGAATCGATAAGCTTCGGGAAGCTCTTGAAATCGACGCTGATATAGTGGTCGATCTCTATTTTATAGTTGTTCTCAAGCGTCTCTATAAGTGCTGCGGGGCCGCCCCAGAAATAGGAGTGGTTCGTCTTGCAGCAGCGCTCGGAGCCGTTGATGTTCATATAGGTATAGCAGTCTCTGAGGAAGGACACAAGAGTTATAGTCTTGGTCTTTCTGTTGAGAGAGAGCAGAATAATCGCATCCGAGCGTCCGCCGGCGGCCTTGCCGGTCTCGCTGTCAACGCCGAGAAGCAGAACATTGATTATGTTCTTGCTCGAATACTTCGCGCCGCCGTTCTTAGCCCAGGCGGTTATGAGACTGTCAATATCCGAAGCGTCGCTGATATCGTACATGGCGTCAAACTGCTCCTCGGGCGCAAAGGTGCCCTCGGGGTCGCCGTTGCTGCCGTGGTCGATGGTAATCAGCCCGAGCTTCTTGCCGATAAAGATTCCGCCGACGATTATCGCCAATGCGAGCACTACGCATACAACGGTTATCGTAATCTTCAAATTGCGTTTACCGTTGTCCATAAAAAACTGTTTGAATGTTCTTTTTTCTTTCTTTTTCATAAAGCAACTCTCTTTCAACAGTATGGCGTATATTTTATCACTTTCCGCGTTAAAAATCTATACTAATCTCATAATTTAACCGTTTCTTTATATTATTTCTTTATTTTTACACAAAACGAAGCACAAAATACAAAACGCCCGCCGCGATTATATTACTTCACGGCGGACAGAAAATATTTTTTATTACTCGTCAAACAGGCCGTCCGTAAGCTCGAGCGCCTCTTTGCGGCGGCGCTCCTCCTCTTCTCTGTCGAGCGCGAACGAGCCGTCCGCAAGTCGGCGCAAAACGCTGCCCTCGCCCGCTCCCTTGGGGAGCAAAGCGCGGCTGATATTGACCATTGTTTCGCCGTCTTTTTCGCAGACTGCGTAGTTTCCCTCTATACGGTCTATGGCGTAATATTCCATGCTGCCGTCTCCTTTTTACTTCTCGGCGGTTTTGTCGGACGGGAACGCGGTTGAAAGATGCTCGCCGTCCGAGCCGACGACTATCGTACCCTTTATATCTGTGCGCTCATACGGGATATTGTACTTCTCGAGCTTTTCGAGAGTCTCCTTGTGCGGATGACCGTAATCGTTATCCTTGCCGCAGGATATGAGCGCGAGCGACGGAGACACAACCCTGAGGAACTCCTCGCTTGTCGATGTGCTGCTGCCGTGGTGGCCGAGCTTCAGGACATCCGCCTTGATATCCGCGCCGTTTGCAAGTATCTGTTTCTCGCTCTTTGCCTCGGCATCGCCCGTAAAGAGGAAAGAATTCTTTCCGTAGACGACTTTCAAGACGACTGAGGCATTGTTCAGGTCATCCGGAGTGCCGACGGGGCCGACTACCGTTATCTTAGCGTCGCCGAGGGTATAGGTATCGCCCGCCTTGGCGGATATCACCTTGGCGCCGGAGGCCTTGACCGCTTTTATCAGCTTTTGATAAATCGAGGTCGTGGGAACCATGGACTTCGGGAGCTTCGGCATAATAACATTGTCGACCTCTATCCCCTCAATGACCTTGGGCATACTGCCGATATGGTCGGAGTGCGGGTGCGTTGCGACTATGTAATCGAGCTTTTCAACGGAATTCGCCCTGAGATAATCAAGTATTTTTTGGTCGTTGCCGCGCTCGCCCGCGTCTATCAGCATGGCGTGCTCCCCGCTTTTAACGAGAATGCTGTCTCCCTGACCGACGTCGATGACATGGACGGTAAAAGGCGCGTTCAGCGCGTCGCCGTCCTGCACGGTCTGCTTATCGCCCGAGAGCAGCTCGCCCCAGGTGGGAATATCGAACGGAAGGTTCATATACGGCGCGAAGGTTATCAGCACGGCGACGGCTATGACCGCCACGGTAACTATAAGCTTCGTGCGCTTGTTCTGTGCGGCGGAGCCGCCTTTTCTCTGGTTTGCCATAATTTTCTCCTATCAGATTTCGTCGTCCCCGGGGGCATCCGACAGGGCGCATTTCTCCATCCACTGCTGCTTGGTTATTAGCACCTGGCGGGGCTTGCTGCCCTCGAACGGGCCGATAATGCCCTTGCTCTCGAGCTCGTCCATGAGCCTTGCTGCGCGGGCGTAGCCGAGCTTGAGCTTGCGCTGAAGGAGCGTTGTGGACGCCATTTTTGCGTCGAGCACGACTTCGACGGCGTTCGGGAACATCTCGTCGCCCGGCTCCTCGCCGTCTTCGCTGCTCGCGGCGCTGCTCTTCTTGCTCGAGCCCGCTATTGCGGCCTGCCTGTTTATCTCGTCCATAATGCCCTCATCGTACTCCGCCTCGGCGTTGTGCTTGATGAAGTCGGCGACATTTTCGACCTCCTCGTCGGAGATGAAGCAGCCCTGAATACGGGTGGGCTTATTTGCGCCTATGGGATTAAAGAGCATATCTCCGTTGCCTATGAGCTTTTCGGCGCCTGACATATCGAGTATGGTTCTCGAATCGACGGACGACGATACGGAGAGCGCGAGGCGGCTGGGGATATTGGCCTTGATAATACCCGTTATGACATCGACGGAGGGACGCTGAGTCGCTATGACAAGGTGCATACCCGCGGCTCTCGCCTTTTGAGCAAGACGGCATATCGCGTCCTCGACCTCGTTGGGGGCAACCATCATAAGGTCGGCGAGCTCGTCGATGAAAATAACTATCTGATGCATCGGGCGCAGGGACTTGTCGCGCTCGGCTAATTTGTTATAGCCCTTGATATCGCGGACATTCTTTTCGGAGAGTATTTTATATCTGTTCTCCATCTCGTTGACCGCCCAGGTCAGCGCGCCCGAGGCCTTGCGCGGGTCGGACACGACGGGCACGGCAAGGTGCGCGATGCCGTTATAGACGGTGAACTCAACCTGCTTGGGGTCGATCATAAGAAGCTTTACTTCATCGGGGGTCGCGTTATAGAGAATGCTTGCTATCATTGTGTTCAGGCACACGGATTTACCTGAGCCCGTGGTACCGGCTATGAGCAGATGGGGCATCTTCGTAAGATCCGCGCACACGGCGTTGCCCGCGATGTCCTTGCCCAAAGCGACATTGAGCTTGCTCTTTGCGTTTTGAAACTGCGGACTTTCGATTATCTCGCGCAGATAGACCATTGAGCGCAGCTTGTTGGGCACCTCGATGCCTATCGCAGCCTTGTTCGGAATGGGCGCTTCGATTCTTATTCCCGACGCGGCGAGGCGCAGGGCGATATCGTCCGCAAGATTTGTTATTTTGTTTATTCTGACGCCCGCGTCCGGCTGAAGCTCGTATCTCGTGACGGACGGACCGCGGCTTATCTCGGTTATTTTGGCATGGACATTGAAGCTCTCGAGAGTCTCAAGCAGCTTCTGCGCGTTGGATTTGAGCTCGTCGGAGAAGTTTTCGTTGCCGTCGTGTATAGGCTCCTTGAGGCAGGTTATCGGGGGCTTGCGATAAGTCGGGCGGCTCTCGATAACGGGCTCCTCCGCAGTCTCCTGCGTTTCAATCTCGGGCTCGGGCTTTTTGACGGGCTCCTTCTTCTTGGGCTTTTCGGGCTCATCTGACTTCTTGCTTATATCGAGCATCTCAAGCTCGTCTTTCGCGCTCTCCGTCGGCAGAGGCGGCACGCAGGCGGGTCTGCCCTGCGCGGCGGCGGCGGTCTTTGAAGCGGCTGCCGCAACCTTTGCGGTAGCGTTTGCCGCCTCGGCGCGGCTGACTATATCATCGATACTGACATCGGCCTGAACGGGCTTGCGCGGGAATACCGTGGGCTCGGGTCCCTCATCGTCGGCCTTTTTGCGGCTCTTTGCGGGTGCGGCGGGCTCATCTGTCGGCAGAGGCGGCACGGGGAACGGGCGCGGGCTCACATACGGCTCCTCCGCCTTCTTCCTGCGCGCGTCTCTCGACGGCGCTCTCTCCTGCTCCTCTTTGACGCGCTGTGCTCCGCGCTCAAGGCGCTCGTTCGTGTCCTCGCTCATGCGCTTTAAGGGCTTTGCAATGGACATACCGAGGCGGGACAGGGTGAGTCCCGTCAAAAACATTATGCTGACGGCGAGCAGGATAATGTCAATTATCGCCGCTCCGACCTTGCCCGCCATTTTGGCGAGCAATCCGCCGACGAGCGCACCGAGTGCGCCCGCGCTCGGGAAAGTGTCGTAGTCTCTCCACGCGGACTTTATCTGATCGCCGAGGCTCAATGTTGAAAAATATTCGGCGGGGTTCGAGAAAATATGTATCGCCGAGCAAATCAGCAATATTGATATCCCGACGCCGATAAGATTCGACGATATCGAGCCGAAGGTCTTATCCATGGCTAACATGACCGAGACATAGATAAGCATGACCGGCCAGATATATGTACACGTTCCGAACACGCCGAACATAAAATTATGCACGGCAAGCCACGCGTGCTCGCCCTCGATAAAAGCCATTGCTATGAGCAGAGCCGCAACAGCCATAAGCGCTATCGCCGCTTTTTGGCGGCGTGAGGACAGCTGCTCGGGCGTTTTCTCGACACTCTCGGTCTTCGCTGCCGCGGGCTTTGGCGCGGGGGCTTTTTTAGTTGTTGTTTTCTTTGCAGCAGTTGTAGTCTTCTTAGCAGTTGTTTTCTTAACTTCTTTCTTTTCTACTTCCTTTTTCTCTGCTGAATCATCTTTTTTAGCTTTATCAGCTGTTGTTGTAATTTTTTCTATTTGAATTTTTGTATATGGTTGTCTGTGTCCTCTCATTTTTCTTTCATTTTTCTTAGCTTTATATTTAAAGTATTCATTTACTACCTCTGGAATATCTAAATTAACTTTTGGCATTTATCTTACCTCCTCATTAAATAATTGTTCAAGAAAACTTCTAGAAGCTTGGAATTGTTCATGTCGATTGTCATGTTTTT
>OLGV01000657.1_pt1 | contig 13695 bp, 13 predicted proteins | sample 1605761 | NCBI WGS metagenome assembly OLGV01 (sample SAMN03283245) | human gut metagenome | biome: human-associated habitat; material: feces | host: Homo sapiens | place: Peru | collected 2012
CAAGCGGAGCAAGGCTATTAAAACCGTGGGACGTGCGGCTGCTGCTTTGCTGGTTACGGACGTAGTTAACGCACTGGCCCAGAGCATCGCAGACGCAGGGCGTGACGATGACCCGGACAAGGATTATTGGGAGAAGTTCCTGACGGCACTGACCGGCATTACCGGCGGCGAAAAGACCACCAAGGAGCTTATCAAAGCTGTTAAGGATATGGGCTTCAAAACAATAAGAATACCCGTTTCGTGGCATAACCATGTCGATAAGAACTGCAACATCAGCAGCGCATGGATGAAGCGTGTGAAAACGGTGGTTCAGTGGTGCCTTGACGAGGATATGTACGTTATCCTCAACACACATCACGATATCTCAACGGGTTATATCTACCCCGATAATGCGCATTATGCTCAGTCGGAGAAGTACATAAAGGCGATCTGGAAGCAGCTTTCCGCCGAATTCAAGGACACAGGCGATAAGCTGATATTCGAGTCCATGAACGAGGTAAGAGCTGTCGGAACCAACAACGAGTGGTGGTTCGACAAGAACAATATCCCGAAAAATGTTCAGGAGTATATCTCCTGCATAAACAAGCTCAATCAGGCATTTGTTGACACCGTAAGAGCAGGCGGCGGAAAGAATGCAAGCCGTTTTCTCATGATCCCGGGCTATGCAACATCGACTGACGGCATCACAAACAAGTATTTTACCATGCCGACCGATACCGCAAAGGATAAGCTTATGGTAACGGTGCATATCTACACAGAAAAATCCTCGGAATATCAGTCGCTTATCAATGCCGCTTACAATAAGTTCACCGCAAAGGGCATACCCGTTGTTATCGGCGAATTCGGAACGATCATCAAGACCGATACCAAGAAGCGTGCCGAAATAGAGGGCGCAATCGCCGCTTATGCACGTTCAAAGGGCATGACTGTCGTGAGATGGGACAACAACGCATTCACGGGAAATTCCGAGACCTACGGACTTATCGACAGAAAGACGCTCAAGTGGAAGTTTGAGGACATCGCAAAGGCTATCGTCAAGAACAGCGCAGGCAAGTCCTCCGTATCCGCTCCGTCATCTTCATCATCGTCATCTGCATCGGCAAAGCCCGCTTCCGACAAGCTCACGCTGACAGCCGCAAAGGCATCGTCCGACAGCATAAGGCTTACATGGAACAAGGCTGACACTGCATACGGATACAGGATCTACGTTTATGACAGCGCAAAGAAGGGCTACGTAAGCTGCGTTACCCTCTCAAACGGTTCATCGTCCACGCTGGGATACACGATAAAGGATCTGAAAAAGGGTACCTACAAGTACGTGATCGCACCCATCTACAAGGACGGAAATACGATCACACGCGGCGATATCTCATCGTCAGTGTCCGTCACATTGTGATCTCCGATCGGACAGGAGCTTCGGCTTCTGCCCGATCTTTCTTTTCCGAAAACGGTCTGCCTTCAGAACTTGACATTGACAGGCTTTTGTGTTATAATATCAGATACGCAAAGGGGTGGGGTTCGTAGTTTTACACGAAACCTCGCTTTATTTTTCGTCATGACAGTTAACACTATCTGCTTGAATTTTTCGCTTTATTAATGTATAATCAATAAAACAGTGAGGTGAATTGCCGAAAATGAAAAAAAGATGCTTTTTGTCCGCCGCCGTCTGCCTGATGCTGACAGCGTGTTCAATCGGAAATTCTGCGGATACAGTGCGCTTTTTCGCTTTCGATACATTCATTTCGGCTAAGATAACATCGTCCTCGCATGACGTTTCTTCGGAATGTGCCGAGGAGATACGTTCGGCATTTGAGAAGCTTGATAACGTTTTCTCGCCATATAACGAAAATTCCGAGATATACAGCTTCAACAGCGGCAAAGCCGATATCGCTGACAGCAATATCATCGCCATGACCGACAGATACAAGCGTGTAAGGGACATTCTCGGCGACGGGCTGACACCTGCCTGCGGAAGCATAACCATGCTCTGGAACGTGACTTCCGATTCCCCGAAGGTCCCCGATGAAAAGGAAATTTCCGAGGCACTCAGACATGTTTATCAGATAGATGAGATAGAGAAAAACGGCGTGAATTCGCTTGCGGGAGATGCTAAGCTCGACTTCGGTGCAGGCGCAAAGGGCTTTGCCTGCGATGCCGCATATGACATAGTTTCACGCAGCGAAAAGGTCACGAAAGCGGTGGTTTCGTCGGGCTCGTCCTCGCTTTTGTACGGTCGGGACACATTCACGGCGGCGATAGTCGATCCGTTTGAAGGCGGAGAGTTGTGTACCTTTGCCGCTGACGGCGGATTTATCTCAACTGCGGGCGGATATGAACGCTATTTCACCGAAAACGGCGTGAAATACAGCCATATTTTCGACATGGAAACGGGATATCCCGCTGATACGGATCTTGTTTCCGTGACGGTTTATCTCCCGTTCGGCGACGGAAACGGCGCATTCAGCGACCTTGCTTCAACGCTCATTTACATGGGCGGAACGGAAAAGCTCGCCGTATACAGCGAAAAGCTGGCGGAGAATTTCAGCGGATATTCGCTCATTGCGGTAACGGAAGACCGTGAGATATACGCTTTCGGCGATGCCGATATCGCACTCAAAAAGGACGGTTTCACTTTGCACGGAGGTGACGGAAATGCTGCTCTCGAATAATCTGTCGAAACGGGAAAAGCTGATGATACGTGCCTTTGTTATCGCTGTTTTTGCGCTTGCGGCGGCTGTTGTTTTCGTCAACACCTATGCGGGCAAGGCGGAAAACGGTTTCGCTGTCGTTGAGCATGAGGGAAAGGTGATACTCCGTCAGCCGCTCTCCAAGGACGGTGAATTTTCATCGCCCGAGCTGCCGAACATGAAGTTTCTCATCGAAAACGGCAGAGTAAAGGTCAGCGAATCCGACTGCCCCGATAAAATTTGCATGAAAACGGGCTTTATAAGCTTTTCTGCACAGTCGGCGGTCTGTCTGCCGAACAAGGCGGTGCTTTATGTGGAATATACAAACGAGTAGCCCCGCCAAAAAAGCCGCTTATCTCGGCATTTTTTCGGCACTCTGCATAACGCTTTCATGGCTCGACAGCGTGATATCTGCGGCATTCCCGTTTGCGGGGCTGAGGCTCGGCCTTGCGAATATCGTCATAACGGCGGTCATTCTCATGATGGACGTTAAGAGCGGTGCGGCTGTTTCGCTGCTCCGTTCGGGATTTGTGATGCTGACAAGGGGCGTTACGGCGGGGATAATGTCACTTTGCGGCGGAGCGGCTGCTTTTGCGGTCACGGCTCTGCTTATCGGAAAGACAAGACTTTCGCTGAAAACAATATCTGTTTCGGCGGCGCTTGCACATATATGCGGTCAGCTGGCGGCGGCTGCTGTCATCATCGGCAGCGGCAGGGTGATGTATTATGCATTTCTCATGCTCCCGCTTTCCGCAGTCACGGGATATCTCACAGGAGTTATCCTCGGAAAATTACGGAATTTTTCTCACAAAGAGGAGGTTTAAACTTGAGCAGATTAAACGGAATACACGTCAGACACAACAAAAACACGGAAAATGCGGAAACAAAGCAGTTCCCGCTGCCGAAGCGTCTGACGGTCCTGATGTCGCAGGCTATGGGCGCACCATGCACACCGACTGTAAAAAAGGGTGATGAGGTGAAGCTCGGTCAGGTCATCGGCAATACGGACGCATTCATGGCTGCCCCCATACATTCGCCCGCATCGGGCACAGTCGCTGATATAGCGGATTATCTTCTTCCCTCGGGCGCACGCTGCAAGGCTGTCGTTATCGACACGGACGGCGAGCAGACGGTATCCGAGGAGGTAAAGCCGCCTGTTATCGGCACGAGGGAGGAATTCCTTGCGGCGGTAAGGGCAAGCGGCTGCGTGGGTCTTGGAGGCGCAGGCTTCCCGACACACGTAAAATTCGCATTCGACCCAAAGAAAACACCTATCGACACTCTCGTTATAAACGGAGCGGAGTGTGAGCCGTACATAACCGCCGATTACCGTGAATTCGTTGAGAACGGCGAAGATGTCATAAACGGCATACTGACGGTGATGGACAAGCTCGATATCCCGATGTGCAAGATAGGCATCGAGGAGAATAAGCCTGAAGCGATAAGGCTCATGACCGAGGCTGCATCAAAGCATAAGGGCATTGAGGTCGTAACGCTGCCGTCGTCCTATCCGCAGGGTGCGGAAAAGGTGCTTATCCATTCATGCACGGGAAGGATAGTTGCCGAGGGCGAACTGCCGTCAAACCAGGGCGTTGTTGTTATGAACGTATCGACGGCGGGCTTCCTTTCGAGATATTTCCGCACGGGAATGCCGCTCGTTACAAAGCGTCTGACTATCGACGGAAACGCTGTCACGAAAAATCAGGGAAATTATTTTGTCCCCATCGGAACAAAGGTCAGCGAGCTGCTTGAATACTGCGGAGCGAAAGACCCCGAAAAGGTGCTGTACGGCGGACCTATGATGGGAATGGCACTCTATGATACGGAGCAGGTCATCACAAAGACGAACAACGCAGTGCTTGCTTTCGTGAATGTGAAAGAACCCGTCACGACCGCCTGCATACGCTGCGGACGCTGCGTGAGAGCCTGTCCGCTGAATCTCATGCCTACACTGCTCGAGCAGGCTTATGACAGCAGAGATGTCAGCGAGCTTCAGCGTCTGAAGGTAATACTCTGCATGAACTGCGGCTGCTGCACATACGTCTGTCCCGCACACCGTCATCTTGCCGAGAAAAATCAGCTTGCAAAGGCACTGCTGCCCAGACCTGCAAAAAAGTGAAAGGATTGAAGCAAAATGAACGGACTGAAAGTTTCTCCGTCTCCTCATGTGCATGACAATATCAGCACGCAGAAGGTAATGCTGAACGTCATTATCGGTCTGCTGCCCGCCTGCATTGCGGGAGTTATCATATTCGGATATATGGCTGCGGTAAACCTCATAGTTTGCGTGGTTTCCTGCGTTGTATTTGAATATCTGTCAAGAAAAATAATGAAAAGAACGCAGACGATCTCCGACCTCTCGGCTGTCGTTACGGGACTTCTCCTCGGAATGAATCTCCCCGCAGCGATAAATCCGCTGATAGGCGTTGTAGGCTCGTTTGTGGCGATAGTCGTCGTAAAGCAGCTTTTCGGCGGCATAGGTCAGAACTTCGCAAATCCTGCGATAGTCGGAAGAATAGTTCTCATGCTGTCCTTCACCTCGCAGATGTCGGAATGGTGCCTGCCGTTCTATTACAGAAACGGCGCAGATGTCGTGACGGGCGCAACTCCCCTTGTTTCGGGCGATGCGTCATACCTCGACCTGTTCCTCGGAAATGTCGGCGGCTGCCTCGGTGAAACAAGCGCACTCGCACTCCTTATCGGCGGACTTTACCTCGTTGTGACAAGGACTATCTCGCTCCATGCGCCTCTCGCATTTATCGGCACTGCCGCTCTCCTCACCCTTATAACGGGCGGAGATGTCGGATATCAGGTGCTTTCGGGCGGTCTTATCCTCGGTGCATTCTTCATGGCGACCGATTATGCGACCACTCCCGTTACAGGCAAGGGCAAGGTCATCTTCGGCATCGGCTGCGGACTTATCACCTTCCTTATCAGAAACTACGGAAATTACCCCGAAGGCGTTTCCTTCTCGATACTGCTGATGAATATTCTCACGCCTTATATCGACAAGCTGACGGAAACAAAGCCCCTCGGCGGCAAGCTACCCGAAAAGGAGGCAGCAAAATGAAAGAAAAAGTAATGCCCCCTCTCGTCCTGACGCTTATATGCGCAATATCCGTTGCACTCCTCGTTATCGCTTATAATGCGACATATGTTGATACCACAGGCGTTATCACGGACAAGCTCTCGGGCGGATTATCCGAAATATACGGAACAGCCGACGGATTTTCCATGCTGATGAACGACGACGGCACTGTAAAGACCTATGACGGCGTTACCTCGGTCATCGCCGACGAAAACGGCAATGTGTCATTTGAAGTCACAGCGGACGGATATTCCAAGGGCGGACTTCACCTGCTTATCGGCTTCGACAGCAGCGGTGCTGTCTGCGGCATTTCCGTGCTGACTATCGGCGAAACTCCGGGACTCGGCACAAAGGTGCAGGACCCCGATTATCTCGCAGGATATAAGGGAATAAACACACCCGATTTCGAAACACACGTTATCACAGGCGCAACATTCTCGTCAAAGGGAATGAAGGCAGCCGTAACAGCCGCAGTAAATGCGTATGATTCCATGAAAGGAGAGGGACTTGCATGAGTGAGAAAAAGGGAAATCTCTATGAATTCACCAAAGGTCTTATCAAGGAAAATCCTACGCTCGTGACGCTGCTCGGAATGTGTCCGACGCTCGCCGTCACAACGATGGCTGAAAACGGACTCGGCATGGGACTTGCAACGACCTTCGTTCTCGTCTGTTCAAATGCGGCGATATCGCTGCTCAAAAACGTTATCCCGAAGGCAGTCCGCCTGCCCTGCTTTATCGTTGTTATCGCAAGCTTCGTAACGCTTATCGAATTTCTGATGAAGGGCTATCTGCCCGCACTTTACGACAGCCTGGGACTTTTCCTCTCGCTGATAACCGTAAACTGCATAATCCTCGGACGTGCTGAGGCTTTCGCATCGAAGAACAAGCTTATCCCCTCTATCCTCGACGGACTCGGAATGGGACTCGGCTTCACACTCTCCCTTTTCACAATGGGCTCTGTCAGAGAGATACTCGGAACAGGCTCGTGGATGGGACTCAAAATACCGTTCGGCACACCTATGACGATATTCATAATGCCCGCAGGCGGATTTTTCGTACTCGGCTGCGTTATCGCTCTCGTCAACAAGATTGCACATAAGAAGCCGCCCGAGAAGATCGGCTGCTGCGGATGTCCGAACGCTCAGTCATGCGGCATGGCTGCGGAGGGAGGCTGCGATAACAAATGAAAGCAATGCTTATAATCCTGCTCAGCGCAATGCTGACAGACAACTTCGTTCTCTCGAAATTCATGGGCATATGCCCGTTCCTCGGCGTATCCAAAAAGCTCGACAGCTCCGTCGGCATGGGCGCAGCGGTAACGTTCGTAATGGTCTGCGCTACGATATGTACATTCCCCGTTTATACATGGGTGCTTGTCCCGCTCGGACTTGAGTACCTCAGAACCATCGCATTCATACTTATAATCGCACTTTTCGTTCAGCTGCTCGAGATCATAATGAAGAAGAAAATGCCGTCGCTCTATAAGGCACTCGGCGTTTACCTTGCGCTCATCACGACAAACTGCGCTGTTCTCGGCGTTACTATCCTGAATATCGACAACGGATATACCTTTGGAAAATCCATCGTAAATGCGCTCGGAGCAGGTCTTGGCTTCACGCTCGCTATGGTGATATTCAGCGGAGTTCGTTCGAGAGTGGAAAAGGCTGACGTTCCTGCGACATTCAAGGGCGTTCCCGCAACGCTTATCGCTGCATCTATCGTATCGGTAAGCTTTATGGGATTTGCGGGACTTGTCGAAGGACTGTTCGCATAAAAAAGGAGTGAAACGCTATGTTTGAAACATATATCCTCCCCGTGCTGATATTTGCGGGGCTGGGACTTCTCGCAGGAGTGCTGCTGACGGTCGTTTCCAAGGTGTTTGAGGTCAAAACGGACGAGAGAGTTTCGGCTGTCAATGACGTGCTTCCGCAGGCAAACTGCGGTGCCTGCGGCTTCAGCGGATGTTCGGATTATGCAAATGCCGTAGTTGTGAACGGCGTTGCGACAAACCTCTGCAAAGCAGGCGGCGACGAATGTGCAAAGAAGATCGCAGAGATCATGGGCACGGCGGCTATGGACGTTGTCCCGCAGATCGCCGTTGTACGCTGCTCGGGCGACTGCAAGGTCACAAAGCCCAAGTACGATTACGGCGGAGATATGTCCTGTAAGGCGGCAAAACGCTTTTACGGCGGCTCGGGCGAGTGCATCTACGGCTGCATAGGTCTGGGCGACTGCGTGAAGGTCTGTCAGGAAAATGCTGTCAGCGTCACAGACGGACTTGCTTCCGTTGATCCCGCAAAATGCATAGGCTGCGGACTCTGCGCAAAGGCTTGCCCCAACAGTCTTATCGTTATAAGAAACATGGGCGCAAGATATGACGTGAAATGTTCGTCGCACGACATGGGCAAGGCGGTAAAGGCGGTATGCTCCGCAGGCTGCATAGGCTGTAGGATATGCACGAAAAAGTGCGAAGCTGACGCTATCCATGTCGAGGACAATCTTGCGGCTATCGACTATGACAAATGCACAGGCTGCGGAAAATGCGCAGAAGCCTGTCCCGTCAAGATCATAAAGCTCTGCACAAATTCTGCCGGATAATAAAAATACCGCCGTTTGTCACGGGAAATCTTGTTGAAAACTTCCTTTGACAGATGCTTTGCGGTATGATAAAATAAAATCAAGATGTGTGGCTTCCGAAGCGTAAATCCGATCGGAAGCCGCACTTTTTTTATTTTTCCGGGGGTGGTCATAATGAAAAATACAAAACAAACGGATAAAATGGCATCTGCACCCGTCAGGCAGCTTATGCTTTCGATGGGCGTGCCGATCGTGATATCAATGGTTTTGCAGGCGGTCTACAACATCGTGGACAGTGCGTTTGTCGCAAATATGCCCGCAAACGGCGAGCTTGCGCTGAATGCCCTCACGCTTGCGTTCCCGTTCCAGATGCTGATGGTCGCTGCCGGCATAGGCACGGGTGTGGGAGTAAATGCCATGCTCTCGAAATGCCTCGGCATGGGCGATGACGAAAAAGCGTCCATGACTGCGGGAAATGCCGTGTTTATGGGAATCGTCATCTACATCGTGTTCTTGCTTTTCGGGATATTCGGCACGGATCTCTACATAAATTCGCAGACGGAAAACCCGCTTATCCGTGAAATGGCATCGGAATATCTCGGGATATGCTGCGTTTTCTCGTTCGGCATAGTTTTCTTTTCCGTTTTCGAGAAAATACTTCAGGCCTGCGGTCATGCGGGATTTTCAACGATAGCGCAGATAGCGGGCGCAGTGACAAACATCGTCCTCGACCCCGTGATGATATACGGTCTGCTAGGATTTCCCGAAATGGGCGTAAAGGGTGCGGCTTATGCAACGGTCATAGGTCAGATAGTGTCGTTCCTGCTGGCACTCATCTTCCATCTCAGGGCGGATAAGCGAATCTGCGGTCACGGCTTACGGACTGTATTACAAGGTCCAGCAGTTCGTGCTGTTTGCGGCATTCGGTCTGCGTGATGCAATAACGCCGATAGTGTCCTTCAGCCACGGAATGGGCAGCAAACAGCGCATAACGGAGGGAATAAAGTACGGTCTGCTGTTCACGACGGTGATAATGCTTGTCGGAACGGCTGCGGTCGAGCTGCTTGCATCGCCGTTCACGAAAATGTTCGGACTTTCGGGGGATACGGCGCAGCTTTTCGGTCAGGCTATGCGCATAGTGACGATAAGCTTCGTTTTTGCGGGGATAAACATCGCAATGCAGGGAATATTCCAGGCGCTGAACGGCGGAATAGAGTCGCTGATAATATCCCTCGGCAGACAGCTCGTGTTCGTGTTCCCGTTCGCACTGATATTTGCGGATATGGCAAAAAAGGACGCATCGGCAGTGTGGACGGTCTGGCTGACGTTTATCATAGCCGAGGTGCTTTCAGCTGCCATTGCAGTGCTGCTTTTCGTTCGGCTGTATCGGAAAAAGGTTGCGAATTCATGATACATTCACAGCCAAGTCATTAAATAACCGTTGATATATCTGTCAAGATGGTTTATGATATAGGTGTATGCTATGATGAATGTGTAAGTAGGCTTCCGATAAGTGCAAAGAGAGCGGATATCATCGGCTGAAAGTATCCGACACGGACGGAAATGGCTGAATTTCAGCATTCGGAGCAGCCTGCGAAAGCAACAGATCAAGCAGGACGTGCCGCACGTGCATAATGCGGAAAAGAGTGCGGAGAGCGATCTCCGAATATGAGTGGTACCGCGGAATTTTCTCCGTCTCATTGAACATGAGGCGGAGTTTTTATTTTTTAAGGAGGTTTCAAAATGAACGAACAGATTTCGCAGCTGAAACAGAAATTTGAGGATAAGCTCGCAGAAATTGCCGCAGCCGCAGAGCTTGAGGACGTAAGAGTTTCATTCCTCGGCAAAAACGGTTCGATCACAGGTCTTTTAAAGCAGATGGGCAGCGTGTCCGCAGAGGAAAAGAAGGCTTTCGGACAGTCCGTAAATGAATTAAAGGTATATGCATCGGAGAAGATCTCTGAAAAGCTGGCTGAGCTTCATAAGCTTGAGGTAGAGCGTGAGATCAATGCGATGCCCGATTTTGATGTAGCTATGCCCGCAGATCTCGACAGGGGTTCGTATCACCCGATAACCCTCGTTCAGAGAAAGTGCGAGAATATCTTCCGTTCCATGGGATTTACAGTTGAGGATTACAGCGAGGTCGTAACAGATTATGAGTGCTTTGAGTCGCTCAATATCCCGAAATTCCACCCCGCAAGAGATATGCAGGACACATATTATCTCGAAAACGGTCAGCTGCTGAAATCCCAGACCTCCGCAGCTCAGAACGCTATCTACAGGAAATACAGGGACGCTCTTGTGAACGAGGGCAAGCCCATAAAGGCTATATTCCCCGGACGCTGCTTCAGAAACGAATCCACAGATGCCTGCCACGAGAACACATTCTTCCAGATGGAAGGCGTTATGGTCGATAAGAACATTTCCATCTCAAACCTCATTTTCTTCATGAAAACAATGCTCTCCGAGGTGTTTGAGCGTGATATCAAGGTAAGGCTCCGCCCCGGCTTCTTCCCGTTCGTTGAACCGGGCTTTGAGCTGGATATCAACTGCCTTATCTGCGGCGGTGAGGGCTGTCCGTCCTGCAAGCACAGCGGCTGGCTGGAGCTTTGCCCCTGCGGAATGATCCACCCGAACGTTCTGCGTGAGGGCGGCATTGATCCCGATGAATACACAGGCTTCGCATTCGGTCTCGGTCTGACAAGACTTGCTATGATGAAGTACGGCGTTAAGGATATCCGTGACCTGAACGGCGCAAATCTCGTAAATCTTTCGCAGTTCACGGACGATAAGTAAGGAGGTTTCAGAATGCTTATTTCTATAAACTGGATCAAGGATTTCGTTGACCTTGAAGGTATTGATACAGACGAGCTTATCCACAAATTTTCCCTTTCGACTGCTGAGGTTGAGAATGAAATATTCTATAAGGGCAGCGATGTGAACGGCATTGTTGTTGCTGAGATCAAATCCGTTGAAAATCACCCCGACTCCAAGAAGCTCCATCTTCTCAAGGTCGATGCGGGTGACGGAAAGCTGACAGATGTTGTCTGCGGCGCACCTAACGTACGTGTCGGCATGAAAACGGCATTCGCAAAGATAGGCGCACACATCGGCGATATCGAGATCGCTCCGAGAGATCTTGCGGGCTTCACCTCCTACGGAATGTGCTGCTCCGAAAAGGAACTCGGCATGAGCGACGATAACTCGGGAATCATGGACATCACAGAGGACGTTCCGCTCGGAACAGACCTCAAGGCTCTCTATCAGATAGATGATATCATCTTCGAGGTAGATAACAAGTCCCTGACAAACCGCCCCGACCTCTGGGGACACTACGGCATCGCCCGTGAGATCGCAACCCTTACAGGCAGACCGCTGAAGCCCCTTGAAACTGCGGATCTTTCCGTTTACAACGATCTCCCGAAGCTTGATATCAAGATCGAAGATCCCCTTTGCAAGAGATACACGGGCATACGCTTTGAGAATATCTCCCGCAGGATCAGCCCCGCAAATATGCGCATCAGACTTTTCTACTGCGGAATGAGAGCCATCAACTTCCTCGCTGACCTCACAAACTATCTCATGCTTGAAATGGGACAGCCTATGCACGCATTCGATTCCGAAAAGGTCGATAAGATCAGGATCAGACGTTTTGACAAGCCTTTCGATTTCGTTACTCTCGATAATGTCACACGTCATATCGACGAGAATACGCTGATGATATGCAGCGGCGACACACCTGTTGCCATTGCGGGAATTATGGGCGGTCTTGACTCGGAGATCACAGATTCCACAACAACTCTGACTCTGGAATCCGCAAACTTCGATGCTGCGTCCGTAAGAAAATCCACAGTAAGACTGAACCACAGAACAGATGCGTCCATGCGCTATGAAAAGAGCCTCGACCCCGAGATGACAGCCGTTGCTTCTGCACGTTTCGTAAAGCTCCTGACAGATTACGACAGCGGAGTAAGGGTAGTTTCTGCGCTCACAGATGAATATGCATCTCACTTCGACAAGATCACGCTGAACTTCGACAAGGCTTTCGTTGACCGCTACACGGGCATTGAGATATCCAACGATACAATAGTCAATACTCTGACAGCACTCGGCTTCGGCGTTAAGCTTGACGGCAATGATTTCACAGTAGATGTTCCGTCATGGAGAGCGACAAAGGACGTTACCATGAAGGCTGACATCATCGAGGAGATCACACGTATCTACGGCTATGACAATTTTGCGCTGAACACAGCATGCGCACCGCTTTATCCCGTAAGAACATTCGAGGAAAAGAATGTCGAGGAGCAGGTGAAGGATATCCTCGTAAAGAGATATTCACTGCACGAGGTACATTCCTATGTATGGGCATATGCAGATGAATACAAGAAGCTGGGAATTCCCGTTGAGAAGAACATCAGGCTCCTGAATGCAACTAACCCGAATATCGAAACTATCCGCCGTTCGATGATACCGACACAGCTTTGCCAGGTACGTCTGAACTCGTCCTATGCGCCTGATTTCGGCATATTCGAGATAGGCAGAGTAGTTGACGGCGTTGATGAGAACAATATGTGCAGAGAGCAGAAGAAGCTTGGCATCACACTTTTCTCAAAGACAAAGCTTACCGAAGAACTGTATTTCAGCATGACCGATATGCTGTCCGTAACAGTCGATGATATCAAGCACAAGCCGCTTTCCTACAAGGCAGTCAAGCCTGACCATGATTATATCCACCCGAAGAATTACAACGCAATATTCTGCGGCGGCAGGGAGATAGGACGCATAGGTCTTGTATATCCCGATGTTATGAAGAAGATCGACAAGAAGGCGGCAGCAGTATTTGCCGAGATCGATATTGATGCACTGACAGCTGTTGAGAATGCGGGAATCAAGTACGAGGAAACTTCCAAATTCCCCGCAATTGACGTTGACCTGACATTTATCAGCGACAAATACGAGCCGATCAGGGAAGCTATCGAGGAAGTAAATTCCGAGCTTATCAAGAGCGTGAACGTAACGGGTGTGTATGTTGACCCGACAGTTGGCAAGACGATAACAGTCCGCCTGGGATTTGTACATCCTGAGAGAACGCTTACCAAGGACGAGGTAATGGAGATCGCAGACAGGATCATAGAGGTACTGAAAACGAAGAACGTAGTTCTGAAAACTATCTGATAATATAAAAAGAGGGCTGCCGATGCAATGCAAAGGCAGCCTTTTTTGCTTTTTATATTCAGGTGAACAGCACCCGCAGACCCGCACCAAAACTAAAAAGCGTTGGGGTCCAGCCCTTGGGCTTTGGCAAGGGCTGGTCGCCCTCGCAAGGGCGAAACTCCGCAAG
>OLGV01000663.1_pt1 | contig 13610 bp, 8 predicted proteins | sample 1605761 | NCBI WGS metagenome assembly OLGV01 (sample SAMN03283245) | human gut metagenome | biome: human-associated habitat; material: feces | host: Homo sapiens | place: Peru | collected 2012
CACAAACAAAAACGCAAAGTCCCCTTTGCGCGGACGCATAACCATATCCCTAAACAATAGTAAGGCGACGGCTAGCCCAAATCCGACCACGCTCGGGATTTCGTATCGCGGAAAAACAGGGCGGACGCCGCCCCTTGACAAAGTGAACTTAATGTCATATAATAGTATGTGTATACATATCAACTTTTTTTGGAGGTCTTTTCAATGTCAAGAGTATATAACTTCAGCGCAGGCCCGGCTATGCTCCCGGAATATGTGCTTAAAAAAGCAGCAGACGAAATGCTCGATTATAACGGCACAGGCGAATCCGTTATGGAAATGTCCCACCGTTCCAAAGAGTACGATGCTATCATCAAGGAAACCGAATCCATGCTCAGAGAAATTATGGCTATCCCCGATAACTATAAGGTCCTCTTCCTCCAGGGCGGCGCTTCCACTCAGTTCGCTATGATCCCCCTCAACCTCATGAACAAAAATAATAAGGCGGATTTCGTTATCACAGGTCAGTGGGCTAATAAGGCTTATCAGGAAGCTTCCAGATACGGCAAGGCTAATGTCATCGCTTCCTCTAAGGATAAAACTTTCTCCTATATCCCCGAACTCGATAAGTCTAAGTTCGATCCCGAGGCTGATTATTTCCATATCTGCCAGAATAATACTATCTACGGAACACGTTACACCGAGCTGCCCGATACAGGCAATGTTCCCCTCGTTGCTGACCTCTCTTCCTGCATCCTCTCCGAACCTGTTGATGTTTCCAAGTATGGCATGATCTATGCAGGCGCACAGAAAAATATGGGTCCCGCAGGTCTGACTGTCGTTATTATCCGTGAGGACCTTATCGGCAATGCTATGGATATCTGCCCCACTATGCTCAATTATCAGATCCATGCAGATAACGGTTCTATGTACAATACTCCTCCTACTTATTCTATCTATATCCTGAAGCTCGTTCTCGAGTGGATAAAGCAGATGGGCGGTCTTGAGGCTATGAAGATCCATAACGAGAAGAAGGCAGGTCTTATCTATGACTTCCTCGACAGCTCTTCCATGTTCAGAGCTACCGTTCAGGGCAAGGATCGTTCGCTCATGAATATCCCCTTCGTTACAGGAAATGACGAGCTTGATGCAAAGTTCGTTGCTGAGGCTAAGAAGGCAGGATTTATCAACCTTAAAGGTCACCGTTCCGTCGGCGGCATGAGAGCTTCCGTTTATAATGCTATGCCTGTTGAGGGCTGCGAGAAGCTTGTTGAATTCATGAAGAAGTTTGAAGCTGAGAACAAGTAATTTGCTTTTTGGAGGTATATACCGATGATAAATATTCAGACTCTGAATAAGATCTCCGCTTGCGGAACAGATAAGTTCGATACCGCAAAGTACGCTGTTTCCGATACCTGCGAGAACCCCGATGCTATCATGGTACGCTCCGCCGCTATGCATGATATGCAGTTCGGCGACAAGCTGATCGCTGTTGCAAGAGCCGGCGCAGGTGTCAACAATATCCCGATCGACAGATGCTCCGAAGCAGGCATCTGCGTATTCAACACCCCCGGCGCAAACGCTAACGCTGTTAAGGAGCTTGTTCTCTGCGGACTGCTCCTGACCTCCAGAAAGATCACTGACGGCGTTAAGTGGGCTGAATCCCTCAAAGGAAACGGCGCTGAGGTCGGCAAGATGGTCGAAAAGGGCAAGTCACAGTTCGTAGGCCCTGAGATCGGCGGCAAAACCCTCGGCATTATCGGTCTCGGTGCTATCGGCGCACTCGTTGCAAATGCTGCTGTTTCCCTCGGAATGGACGTTGTGGGATATGACCCCTTCCTTTCCGTAAACGCTGCACTGAGCCTTTCTCCTTCCGTTAAGGTCGTTACTGACCTGAAGGATCTGTATGCTGTTTCCGATTATATCACTATCCACGTTCCTTACAATGCTGATACAAAGGATACTATCCGTGAGGAAACTATCGCTCAGATGAAGGACGGAGTAAGGATCCTGAACTACGCAAGAGGCGAGCTTGTCAACAACGCTGACATCACCAAGGCTCTCGAAAGCGGCAAGGTAGCTGCTTATGCGGTCGATTTCCCCGCTGATGATATCCTCGGCGTTAAGAATGTTATCCCCACTCCCCACCTCGGCGCATCTACCCCCGAATCCGAGGACAACTGCGCTAAGATGGCTGCTTCCGAGCTTATCGACTATATCGAGAACGGAAACATCAGAAATTCTGTAAACCTGCCTAACGCTGAAATGACCGCAACAGGCACTAAGGTCTGCATTATCCACAAGAATATCCCTGCTATCATCTCCCAGCTCACAACCGTTTTCGGAGATGCGGGCATCAATATCGAGAATATGCTCAACAAGTCCAAGAAGGACTACGCTTACACTATCATTGACGCTCAGGGCGATGTTTCCTACTCTATCGTTCACAAGATCGAGGGCATCGACGGTGTTATCAGAGTAAGAGCTATCTGATATATATACGCAATACAAATCCCATTTAAATCCATTCACGAAAGGGGCAATGGTTATGAAACTTCAGGAAGATAAAACATTTGAATACAGCTACGATGATATGAGCAGCAACAAAATTATGGCGGCACTTTCCGTTATTCCGGCGCTTTTCTGGCTGAAATTCCTCGTAACGAACTCAAAATACGTCAATTTCTACGCTAATCAGGGGCTTATGCTTCTGATCCTCGGCGTTATTCTCAACATTATCTCAGGCTTTGTCACAAAGATCGCTTTCCTTAACTTCCTCACAGGCTGGATATTCGGCATAATAAATCTTCTTCTCACTGTCACTATGATAGTTCAGATCGTCAATGCGCTCAGACTGAAAGCGAAAACTCTGCCCTTTATCGGAGATGTGACGATCATATGACATACTTTCTTGAATGCGCTGCCAGCGGTTTTCTGGGATATCTCGTCTGCCTCGGCTTCGTAAAATGGCAGTCCTCCCAATATGCCGGCAGGCGCAGAGGTCTGGCAGCACTCCTCAAAGGATACTCAGTACCCGGAGTGTTCCACGGGAAACATCAGAAGATGATCGCAAAGGTGATGTTCGTTATCGGCATCATTGCGGCGTGCATCTGCGTGGGATACGGCGTTATCATTCCCGATGCTGCCGTATCGGGTCATGCAAGCTGTCTGGGACTGGGTGCTCTTATGCACGGATTTGTTTCATATGACCTTGCAAATCCTGATGACTGAATGATCTGTGATATCCCCGGCAGCACGCTCTGTCGGGGATATTTTTATTATTCCGATTTAAACGGAACATTGCATATCATAATATTATTGCAATTATTATGGATATATTTTCAAATAAGGAGGTGCGGCATGACCGTTTCATCACCCGTTACCGAGCTGAAAGGCGTGGCGGAAAAACGTGCGAAGCTGTATAAGAAAATCGGCATTGAAACAGTCGGCGATCTGCTGGACAGGTTTCCGAGGGGATACATCGACTTTACATCTGCCACACCGATCGCCGAAGCACCCGTGAACGAATTTGCCGTTATCGACTGCACCGTGAAAAGAATTATCCCGCCCGCAAGGATAAGAAAGGGTCTGACGGTTTTCAAGATAGTCGTGACCGACGGTTCGGACGACCTGACAGTTGTCATCTACAACAACCCATACGCTGCAAAGGTGTTCGAGGGCGAGGGAAATTTCCTGCTGTACGGCAAGGTCATAGGCGGATTTACCCGCAAGGAGATGAACTCCCCGCAGGTCATAAGGGGCGATGCAGAAAGCCGTATCCTCCCGCTTTACCACCTGACCGAGGGGCTTACCAATGCGATGGTCATAACCAACGTCCGTGAGGCGATAAGGGCGGTCGGGGACGGCATCTCCGACTTCATGCCGAGGGATATCCTGCTCGAAAACACCCTCTGCGCACGGCGGTATGCGGTCGAAAATATCCATTTTCCCGTTGACGACAGGGCTGTGATGCTCTCAAAAAAGCGGCTTGCTTTCGATGAATTTTTCCTGCTGAGCCTCGGAATGTCCTATATAAAGGAGAAAAGCCGCACGGAAAACAGCTTTAAAATGGGCGATGTGCCTATGTCCGAATACGAAAATGCGCTGCCGTTTGAGCTTACGAATGCCCAGAAAAGGGCGATCTCCGAGATATGCGGGGATATGCGCCGACCGTATCCGATGAACAGGCTCGTTCAGGGCGATGTCGGCTCGGGAAAGACCGCTGTTGCGGCGGCGGCTTGCTATTTCTGTGCGAAAAACGGCTTGCAGGCGGCACTTATGGCTCCGACCGAGATATTAGCCGTTCAGCATTACCACACGCTTTCCGCTATCCTCGAACCGATGGGGATAAAAACCGCACTCCTGACAGGCTCGCTGACCGTCAAGGAGAAAAACGCTGTCCGAAAGGCACTGAAAAACGGCGATATACAGGTAATAGCAGGCACTCATGCTCTGATCGCAAGGGCTACGGAATTTCAGTCGCTCGCCCTCGTCATAACCGATGAACAGCACCGCTTCGGCGTTAATCAGCGTGCGATGCTTGCGGATAAGGGACAGAACCCGCACAAGCTCGTCATGTCCGCAACGCCTATCCCGAGGACGCTGGCGCTCATGATCTACGGCGATCTCGACATCTCGATACTCAATGAGCTTCCCAAGGGCAGACAGCCCGTCGATACGTTTGCGGTCACGGGAAAGCTGCGTGCGCGTGCGTACAATTTCGTCAAAAAGGAGCTTGACAGCGGCAGGCAGGGCTACATAGTCTGTCCGCTGATATCCTCCGAGGACGGGGACAGCGGACTTATCGCCGCAAAGGAATATGCCGAAAAGCTCTCCGAGGGCATATTTTCGGGATATAAAGTCGGGCTTCTGCACGGAAAAATGTCCGCCGCCGAAAAAGAGAGCGTTATGTCAGCCTTCAAAAACGGCGATATATCGCTGCTCGTGTCAACAACGGTCGTTGAAGTCGGCGTAGATGTGCCGAATTCAACGATAATGGTCATCGAGAATGCCGACCGCTTCGGACTTTCGCAGCTCCATCAGCTGAGGGGACGTGTCGGCAGGGGACAGTACAAAAGCTACTGCATTCTGATCGCAGACGATCCCAACGAGGAAACACGGGAGCGTCTGAAGATAATCTCGTCCACAACGGACGGCTTTAAGATAGCCGAGGAGGATCTGAAGCTCAGAGGCTCGGGCGACTTTTTCGGCGACAGGCAGCACGGTCTTCCGCCGATGAAATTCCCCGAAATGTCGTCGGACACTGTGTTCCTTGCGGCTTGCCGTCAGGCGGCGATGAAGGTCGCAAAGGAGGATCCGACGCTTGAACGGCATCCGCAGCTGCTGAAAACCGTCCTGCGAATGTTTGAATGCGGTGAAAACGGACTGAACTGATGATTTTTTTAAAATATTTAACAGCCATCTTTGAAAGGTGGCTGTTTTTTTATGAATATATGTTATTTTATTGTGATTTTTGCTTGACAAATATAATATTTAAATGTATACTGTATATAAATATATATTAATAAAAAACAGGTGAGAAAGGAAGAAATGTATGAAAAAATTGTTAAGCATCATCACGGCAATGGTGATGATATTCTGTCTTATGCCGCCCCCGATAACGGCGGAAGCAGCCCTCTCTATCACATACCGTGAATATGCGGCTGACGGAAGCTACACGGAAAAAACACTTCAGGAGAGTGAATATTTAAATTGCACCGACCTGGATGTGCTTGAGGACAATACTTATTTTAATTCAACTTCATATACGCCGAGCGAGCAGCTTACGATCAAAGGCAATGTAAACCTTATACTGCCTGTCGGTTCTGTTTTTGAAGTCAAGCAGTATATAACGATTGAACAAGATGCAACGCTGAACATATACGGCGCAGGCACGCTTATAACAGGTCAATTTAATATTTTTAATAACGACTGCAATGTAAATCTGCACGGCGCAAATGTTATATCGCCCTGTGAATTTAATGTCAGCAGCCTGACTGTTAATGCAGGAAAGGTTTCAGCCATGGGCAATGGTATCGTCTGCACAAATCTTGCCGTAAACGGCGGTACGGTCGAAGCGGAAAGCATCTATTCACCTGCGATCTACGTTAACGGAACATTCACTGTCGGCAAAAACGGCTCTGTTTCGGGATATTCCTCCAACGACGTGGCTTTCAGTAAGGTTCCGACAGTAAATAACAGTGACGATATAATAGTAAGTTACGGAGACAGCAAAAGCAGCTATTCACCAAGCACAACCAAACCTATTGATGATGATCTGATATCAAGGCATTATGTCAGCATAGAAAAGGGAAAGAAATCTGTTGATTACATCAAAAGGGAATATGCCGATGACACAGGCGTAACGGATACTCCGACCTCGGCACCGGCAGTTAGATCTATCAGCAGCTTCAGTCAGCCGTCAGCTCTTTCGGGCTGGTATTATGTTGACGGAAATGTTGACCTCAATTACAGACCTGTCATAAGTCAAAACGCATGCATAATACTGACTGACGGAAGCACGCTCAACGCAAACTGCGGCATAGAACTCCCCGAAGGCTGCACTCTGGAGATATACGGTCAGGAGAACGGAACAGGAACTATAAAAAGCTCTTTGACCGACATTGACGGCGACGCATTTATAGGCGGCGATCTGGGACAAAAATGCGGCACGCTTAAATTATTCGGCGGAAATATCAAAATCGATTACAATTCAAAGTATTATAACGATCTTATAGGCAACGGCGCCGGCATCGCAATAGGAGACGGAGCTGTATATGTATACGGCGGAAGCATTGACGCAAAAGCCGTCCAAGCGATCATCACAACAAAGCTCAATATATACGGCGGCAGTGTCACTGCGTTCAGTTATAATGATAAAGCTATATACTCGGTGCCAGCTTTCGGAACCGGATATATCCCGACAGTAAAATACGGCGGCAGTGCCGAAAGTGCTAAAAATGCAACGTCCCCGACCGACAGCAGTGTATATACATCAAACAAATATGTTTCAATAGAAAAAGCCAATATTACGGCTGATTATGAGTATTACGAATATGCCTGGAACGGCTCGGAGTCTGTCGGCAGCCTTAAAACCGCAGCCTGCACAACGCTTGACGACAGCTATTTCCCGACAGCTCTCAGCGACGGCTGGTACGCAGTCAAGGGTGATGTGACAGTATCCGACCGCATCAAAATAAGCGGAGAAGTGAATCTTATACTGACTGACGGCTGCAAACTTGATGCCACACAGGGAATAAATCTTCCCGAAGGAAACACGCTCAATATTTACGGACAGGGCGGCGGAACGGGCAAACTTAATGCAATCTATACCTCCGACGGAACCGCAATAGGCGGAGATTCCGGATATAACTGCGGAACATTGAATGTTTACGGCGGAGATGTGAGTGCCGCATCAGATTCAGGGGCAGCAATAGGCGGAGGATGCTCCACAGACGGAACAGGTGGAGACGGCGGTATAGTCGAGATTTACGGCGGAGAGGTCATTGCCGAATCATATGGCGTGGCAGCAATAGGCGGAGGAGTAAACGCAAACGGAGTATCGGGAGGCAGCGGACAAACCGTTATTTCGGGCGGTTCTGTCAGAGCATACTCCGGAAAAGCTGCTTTCGACCATGTTCCGACATTCGGTGCAGGCTATATACCAAAAGTAACTTACGGCGAATACGGTACAAGCACCACATCTGCGGTCAATCCCGCAGACAGTGTTTATACATCAAACAAGTATATTTCGATAAAAAATGCACCCAATGCATATGCTAATGTCGATTACATCACCAACACCTGGGACGGTCAGAAGATAGTTCAGGGCAATGATACCGCAAAATGCTTAATGCTGGGCGATGATTATAAGCCGTCCGAGCTTACAGGCGGTTGGTACGCTCTCGGCGAAGATGTCACGATAACCGACCGCATCAAAATAAGCGGAGATGTGCAGCTTATACTGACTGACGGCTTCACGCTTAATGCCAAAAAGGGAATAAATCTCCCCGAAAGCAGCACGCTGAGCATCTACGGACAGAGCGGCGGAACGGGCAAGCTTAATGCAGAATCCGGCAATAAAACCGCAATAGGCGGAGAAGATGAAGAAAGCTGCGGAACATTGAATGTTTACGGCGGTCAGGTAAGTGCCGAATCACAAGGAACAGCAATAGGCGGAGGAGGCTCCACAGACGGAACAGGAGGAAACGGCGGTACGGTCAATGTTTACGGCGGTATGGTGAATGCCATTTCGGATTCAGAGACAGCGATCGGCGGAGGATTCTCCACAAGCGGAACAGGGGGAACCGGCAGCGACCTCACTGTATACGGCGGAAAGGTATCAGCCAAATCATCAAGCTTCACAGCAATAGGCGGAGGACGCACCACAAGCGGAACAATGGGGAACAGCGGACAAACCTTTATTTCGGGCGGTTCTGTCAGCGCATACTCCAGAATAGATAACGTGGCAGCCTTTGACCATGCTCCGACCTATGGCACAAATTATATCCCAAAAGTATCTTACGGCGAATCCGATAAAAGCACTGTGACTAAGGTCAATCCCGATAACAGTGTTTATACATCAAACAAGTATGTTTCAATAGAAAAAGCTGATCTTACGGCTGATTATCAGTATTGCAGCCGCAGCTGGAACGGCAGCAGCGTTGTCAGCAGCATTGAAACTCAGAACTGCACAACGCTTAACAACACCAATTTCCCGACAGCTCTCAGCGACGGCTGGTATGCGGTCGAGGGCAATGTGATAGTACTTAATCAAATCGAAATAAGCGGAAATGTAAACCTTATTCTGACAGACGGCTGTGCGCTTAATGTCGCCGACAGCATACATCTGACAAGCGGAAATACACTGAATATATACGGACAGAGCAAGGAAACAGGCAAGCTTCATATTGTTCCTAAGTCATATACCGCAATAGGCGCATATGATAAAGACTGCGGAAACCTGAACATTCACGGCGGAATTATCACTGCCGAGCGTTCAGCAAACGGAGCAGCGGTAGGCGGAAGCAAAGCTGTTATCAAGTTATTCGGCGGCGACCTGAATGCTATCAGCGGTAACAGCGAAGTGATAGGCGGAGAAGGAAGCGAGATTTATGTATACGGCGGAAAAATCTACGCCGATTCATTCGCAAATACACCGTCAATGTCAATACCGGCAATAGGTGTCGGAGCAAGCGGAAAAATTGTTATCTGCGGCGGTTCTGTCACTGCATACGCATTCGTTAATGGTGCATATGCATTCGACTATGCGCCGACATTTGACGCAGGATATATCCCAAAAGTAACTTACGGCGAATCCGAATCAAGCACTGTGACTAAGATCAATCCCGATAACAGTGTTTATACATCAAACAAGTATGTTTTGATAGAAAAAAGCAATGACGATCATGAGCAATGCGGCCACAGCGCAAACACCAACCCGACCTGCGAGGGCGCAAACTGCTCGGTATGCGGAACATATATCGCTCCCACGGGACATAAAAACGGCGATCCCGTGACCGAAAACAGGACATTTGCAAGCTGTACCGAGGGCGGTTCTTACGATGAAGTCGTATATTGTTCCGTCTGCGGCAAGGAGATGAGCAGGGAAACAAAGGCTATCGAACCGTCCGAGCATACTGCGGGAAAGCCTGTTATCGAGAATGAAGCGGCTGACGGGACTTATGATGAGGTCGTTTACTGCGCTGTCTGCAATGCTGAGATGAGCCGTGAACGCAAGATCAAGGCTGAGCATAAGCATATCGAGGGAATGGCTGATGTTATCACGATGCCGACATTCACATCTGCGGGTTCGAGGGTGTTCAGATGCACCTTATGCGGTGAGATACTCAGAAGTGAAGCTATCCCGCCGATAACTGCGAATTTCCCGACAAATACGGTGTCTTCGGACAATGCATCTCAGGTGATATACACCGAATTCCCCGAGCTGAAATTCAATGTTGAGATAAAGGACGGAATTGCGGTCATTTCGTGGGATAAGGTCGAAACTGCCGATAGATACGTTATTTATGCGATAAAGGACGGCAAAATATCCGAAATAGCAAAAATCAGGAAAACATCATTTGAAACCAAGCATCAAAGCGGAACTGACTATTTTGTGAGATACATGAAAAACGGTGTTCTGTCGCCAAGAGCCAAGTCGATGAATGAGGACATTACATCGGATAAGCCGATAGTTTCGGCATCGGCTGGCAAGGATTTTATCAGGCTTGATTGGCAGGATATGGGTGCAGAAAAGTATAATATCTATAAATATGCCGATGGAAAGGCGATAAAGATAGGCGAGGTAAAGAAAACGGCTGTGAAGATCATAAATCTCTCGCCCGATACCGAATACAAATTTATCGTGACGGCGGTCATTGACGGAAAAGAAACAACAATGCTCACTTCGGATATTGTGACGGTAAAAACCAAAAAAATATAAAATCTGCGGGTACTCGTGGCGTGTACCCGCTTTTTTACGTTTATAATAAAAACCATAATTCAATGGGTTTTTAGATTAGTATTAGTCCGCCTGATGTCCGACGCATTCTGTCGCCGTGGGGAGCTTGGGCGGCGGTTCTTTTTAAAGTGACGGTGTTTTGCTTTGCTGTGCATGCCTGAAAGGGAAAATATCCAAAAAAGAAAACGAATAGCTATTGAAATCGGCGGAATAATGTGTTATAATAGGTTAAATGGGTCGTTGTGACTGAATTTGAAGGAGGCTGTTCGCTTATGGCTGAAACTGAAACCCATCTCGGTAAGATAATCATCTCTCAGCGGTATCTCAAAAACCTTATCGGTCATACTGCGGCAAGATGCTTCGGCGTTGCCGATATGAATCCCTGCGGATTTTATAACGATTTTCTCAGCCGCCTCAACAGATCAAAATCAGAATCGGAGGGCGTTTCTCTCAGGGAAAAGGACGGAAAGCTGGAAATCGGTCTTCATATATCCGTTATGCTCGGCACAAATATTTCCGCTGCTGCCGACAGCCTCGCCCACAAAATACGCTATACCGTAGAGGAAAGCACGGGACTGCCCGTATCAAAGGTCAATGTTTATGTCGAGGACATAAGATCCTGACGGCATTATCCACATAGAAAGGACTGTTATCGGTGATAAATGGCAAGACTCTCAAATATGCTTATATTTCCGCAGCTGTGACCATCTCCAATATGAAAAAAGAAGTGGACGAACTGAACGTTTACCCCGTTCCCGACGGCGATACGGGAACGAATATGTCCATGACTATGAGCAACGCTCTCAAAGAGCTTCAGCTCTGCGATGACGATCTGCCCGCATGCCAGATCGCAAAGACCGCTGCTTCCGCAATGCTCAGAGGCGCAAGAGGAAACTCGGGCGTTATCCTTTCCCTCCTTTTCAGGGGATTTTCCAAGGGCATTGCCGATAAGGACGAGATCGGCTGCGAGGATATCGTGAACGCTCTCGAGCTGGGCGTTAAGGCTGCGTACAAGTCGGTAATGAACCCTACCGAGGGTACGATACTGACCGTCGCAAGAGTTGCTGCGGAGAAGGCTAAGGATTCCGCAAGGTTCGTAAACGATCCCGTAATGCTCTGGGACGATGTATGCAAGGCTGCTGAGGAAACTCTTGCGCAGACTCCCGACATGCTGCCCGTCCTCAAAAAAGCAGGCGTGGTCGATGCAGGCGGAAAGGGTCTTACCCTTATCTGGGACGCTATGCGCAATGTATTCAGCGGCGGCGAGGCTGTCGTTCCCGTTGATGTTTCCGCTCCCAAGACCGCTGTTGTGACATCTGCTGCCGCAAAGGAAACAGATGAGGAGATCACATTCAAATACTGCACTGAATTTATCGTAAACAAGGCTGCCGGCTGCCGTGATGCGTCCGCACTCAGGGCGTATCTTGAAACTATCGGCGACTGCGTTGTTGTCGTTGACGATGAGGATATAATCAAGGTTCATGTTCATTCCGATCATCCCGGAAATGCTATCGAAGAGGGACTGAAATTCGGTTCGCTCGTTAATCTGAAGATAGACAATATGCGCCATCAGCATGAAACAAAGGCGAAGGAAGCGCAGTCCGCACAGGCTGCGGATATTAAGCCCGTTCCCGCTGAAAAGCCGTTCGGATTTGTTGCTGTTGCATCGGGCAAGGGCATAGAGGAGCTTTTCAAAAACCTCGGCGCTGACTGCGTTGTAAGGGGCGGACAGACAATGAATCCCTCCACTGAGGATATCCTGAGAGCTGTTTACAGCACTCCCGCAGAAACGGTTTTCGTTCTGCCGAACAACAAGAATATCATAATGGCATCTGAGCAGGCTGCAAAGCTTTCCGAAAGAAAGGTATGCGTTATCCCGACAAGGACTATCCCGCAGGGAATAACGGCGATGATGTCCTATGACCCCGAAAGCGGATTTTCCGACAACAGGCTCGCTATGACCAAGGCGCTCGATACCGTATCGACAGGTCAGGTAACATTTGCGGCAAGAGATTCTCTCTATGAGGGACACAACATCAAGAAGGGCGAGATACTTGCTCTTGACAACAACAAGCTTGCATTCATCGAAAAGGACGTATCAAAGGCGGCATATAAGCTGACAAAGCGTATGCTGAAGGGCGATTCCGCATATGTAACGCTTATTTACGGTTCCGATGTATCCGATGAAAAGGCGGAGGAGCTTGCGAACATAATGAAGGCTAAGTTCGGTCATGTTGAAGTTATGCTGATAAACGGCGGACAGCCTGTGTACTATTATATAATCTCGGTAGAATAAATATCTGATAAAACAAAGAGGAGGACCTTTCTGAGTCCTCCTCTTTGTTATAATTCAATGTATTATTATATATGCGACATAACGACACGGTTCTTGCCTGATTTTTTTGCCGTATACAGCGCCTTGTCGGCTTCTCTGAAAAAGTCATCGTAGCTTGTGCGCTTGTCGGATACGCACAGCCCGATGCTGAGATTTACTTCGCATCTGCTGCCGCCTATCTCGCAGCATGAACATCCGAGCATATGCTCAAACAGCTCGGATGGGCTGCCTTTATCGTTTGCTTCGGAAAGCACAATGAACTCATCTCCGCCGAACCTTCCGCACACGCCGTCCGGGATATGCGTTTTTATCATATCCGCTGTTGTTTTCAGCACCTTATCGCCTGTCTGATGTCCGTATGTATCGTTGAAATGCTTGAAGTTGTCGATATCGATTATCGCAAAATACACAGACTTTTCGCTGCCTGCGGACGCTATGCGTTCCTTTGCCCTGGCGGTGAATGCGGTCTTGTTGTATATCCCCGTCATCGGGTCAAGCTCCGCCCTGCGCATAAGGTCACGGTTCTTTTCGACCTCCGCGGTTATGTCCTGCACTCTGCCGAAAACTGCCGTAACAACTCCAAGCTTGTTGGCAACGCTCGAATAATACGTTCTGCACCATTTGTATTCCGTCGAATTTATAACACGGCTGCGGTATTCAAGAGTTGCGCTGACGGGTGCTGCGCATGCTGTGCTGAGCGCACTTATGAAGCGTTTGATATCATCGGGGTGGACCAGTAATCCCGGCTTGCACTTTTTCATATATTCGCAGGTGACAGTCCTGGTTATCTTTGAGCCGTTGTTGGACGAAAATGTCATTGAATCCTCGGCGGGG
>OLGV01000670.1_pt1 | contig 13539 bp, 13 predicted proteins | sample 1605761 | NCBI WGS metagenome assembly OLGV01 (sample SAMN03283245) | human gut metagenome | biome: human-associated habitat; material: feces | host: Homo sapiens | place: Peru | collected 2012
CCGCCGTATCCACGATAACGAGAGCGTCGTTCGAGCCTTTCTGTTCCGCAAGCTCGACCGCACGGTTCAGTCTGTCCAGCATATTTCCTTCCGTGATGTCGATATCTCTGCTGTCCAGCCTTTCGATGGCGTGCTTTGAGAATTCGACGGAGGAATTTGCAAGTGACTGTGCCTTTTTCAGCTCATCTGCGAAGGTATTTCCCTCTGCATTGACCGAAGCGGGCGCATTCGGGGACGCATTTCCCGTGGTAACGGATATGCCGTTTCTCAGCCGCATATATTCGCTGATCAACATTTATTATCCATCTCCGATCGTGTTATCTTACGATGCCCTGACTCTTAAGATAGGACATGAAGCCGTTCATTGCGTTCTTTTCGGCAGCTGTGTATTCTCTTGCGAAATATCTGATGGAAAGCTCGTTTCCGTTGAATTTGCCTGCATATTCGCCGGGTGCGCAGTCAAAGTCGCAGATAGTATCGAGAGTGTAATTGCCAGATGTTGTGAAGTATGTCGAATAGCCGTAAGGGGAGATTACCTCAACTCGCTGAGTTCCGTCAGCCCATGTGACTACCTCGCCGAGCCTGCCTCTGCCTGAATATCCGATATCGGTGAATACCTTGCCGCTCTTTGTAACGCCCAGCACCTTTGAGGTATCTATCTTACTTTCGATAGAAGTGTTGAAAATGTACTGGAGATCACTCATTTTTGTGCCTGTCTGAGCTGCTCTTGCGGCGCAGAGTTCGTAATTGCTTGTGCTTCCGCTTGTGTTCACGGCATTTCCGTAAAGGGTCGAACCTGAGGTTATCGGGATATCCTTTGAATCCTTTGACGATGAAGATGAGCCTGAAACAAGGGGAGTATCCTTGCTTGCCAGAGCGTTTGCAACATTGACATTCATGGACTCGGAAGTGCCTGCCCTGACGTTTTTCAGCTCAACATCGAAATCGGTCCTGCCCGCATAATTCTTCTTTTCAACGGACATTGCCTCGCCGTCGTCGATATCAGCCTCGGCTCTTATCTCCTCGATAGACTTCTGAAGCTCGTTATAAAGCTCGGCAGTTGTCTTTTCGTATTCCTCGATAAGACTGTCTATCTTAGACTGAACGCTTGCCTCGGTATAGCCTGCTGCGGAAACAGACTGTGTTTCGGTCGTGCTGTATGTATTTTCAGCAGCATCAGCTGTTTCACCAGTCTTTTCCCCGGTATTTGTCTTGTCCTTATCGGCTGCCATAAGCTTGTCATATGTTTCCTTGGTGATTATCTCGCACACGTTTGCAGCGTCATATTCCTTGCCGCCGATAACGAGGGTGCATTTATCGCCGTTGATGGCAACGCAGTCTACAAGACCTGTTGCATATCCGCCGTCGCCCGTTGTGCAGGTAACGTATTTTCCTGTGAATGAAGCGGCATATGTGACCTTGGCATTTGCGGTCATGGTGTTCATGGACTCGATAGTTGCCATCTGAGCCATCTGATTGATGAACTCGGAAGTATCGGTCGAGTTGTTGAAGTCCTGATTCTGCATCTGCGCAATGATGAGCTTCATAAAATCATTCTGTCCCAGCGTACTGGATTTTTCGTCGGAGCTGTTTATATACTTGCCTGAATACTTATCGTAAACGCCGTAGTTCAGGTTCAGTCCCGCTGTGCTTACGCCGTCTGCCATAGCTTTCCCTCCCGTAGAGTGATGTTTTCCGTTTCGCTGACGGAATTTTCGGTGTTTTCGGCAGGTGTTATTTGTCTGCCTGTCTGATTTGCTCCGCTGTCCTTCTGTCCGCCGCCGAAGCTGTTTGCGAACGAGAATGCCATGCTGAGCTGTGCGCCGTCGGTGCTATCATTGCCCGAAACGACATATACCTCATTGATATCGCCGCCTGCACGGTTGACTGCTGCCGCAAGCTCTCTGACATTTTCCGAAAGGAGCCTGCCCGTCTGAGCGCTTTCGGCTGCGAATGCGACTGTGAGTCCGCCGTTTCCCGAGGTTATCTTTACTTCGATACTGCCGAGGTTTTCGGGATCCAGCCTGATAGTCAGCTCTGTCGGCGTTTTTTCTGCCGCCTTTGCGAATATCTCCTCGGTTTTCAGGACTCTTTCGATCTGTGCGGCTATGTCGGAGAACTTTACGTCCTGCGCATTGACCTGCACGACATCTCCCGTATTGACAACATGGGGAACATCTGCCGTGATAGCCGCAAGCTCGCCCTCTGCCGATGCCGTCTTATCCTTCCTGAGCGACGCTGTCTGCATCTCTGTGAAGATATCTTCCGATGCTTCCGCATTTCCGCCGTTTTTCACGGTGATCTCGGCATTAAGTGCCTCTGCGAATGTATCAAGACGTTCTGCGAGGTCGTCCGAGGGCATTGAATTTACAGCGTTTTTGAGTATTTCCGCCGTATTTTCGGGAATGATCTGTGCATCTGCGGTCTGAGCGGTATCGGGCATCTGCATATCCATCGCCTGAACTGCGGGCATTTCTGTAACTGCCGTGAAATTCTCCGCCGGTGTTTCGGGTGATGTCTGCTGCGAGAGCCTTACTGCCATGATCTGCCACATATAGGAACTGTCGGGCATGATAAGACCGCTTTCCGCCGCCTTTTCGCCCTTCTTCTTATCTCCGAAAAGCATATCAATGACGGTTTCCTGCATATTTTCGCCTGACTTGTTCTTATCGGCGGCGGCATAGTTCAGAAGGTCGATGATCTTCAGGAGCTTTTTGCTGTCCTCCAGGGAAAGTCCCGCCCATTTTTCGGGGAGATCCTCCGCATTCGCATCTTCCGAGCCGTTCAGCAGGGAATTCACGAGGTCCTGTGCGTCCTTTTCGGTGAACTCATCGTTCGTTATGCCTTTGAGGACGTTTTTCAGGGCTGCCTGAAGAGCTGTGCTGAGGTCTGCTGCGCCTGCTTCCTTCAATGCATCGAAAAGTGCGGATTTTCCGTCTGTTTTATCGGCTGAGATGTCTGTGAACGGGTTGTTTGTGACCTTTGCGGAAGCGCCCGTAAGTATCTCGCTGAATGAAACATCGGTCTTTACGCTGTCTGACGATGATGGGAAGGCAGTCTGTGCCGATGCGGCTGCCTGTGCAAATACTGCACTGAGCATTGTACTGTCCATTTTCTTTCACCTCCTTTTACGTATCGTATATATCTGATAAATGATAACTTTCAGTATAACACTCAGCCTGCGCCGCATTCTATCGCCGTGGGGAGCTTTTTTCCGCATTTGACGGGAGCTGCGGCTGCGAAGCTGTGTTCAGAGGTCAGTAAAGGGAAATATCCAAAAAGGGATAGATCAGAAGCCCATGCCGCCGAGGTTCGAGCTGCTGAAATTCTGATTGCCTGTGTTTCCGCCGTTTTTCAGCTGCTCATAGGTGAGAGCCATTGCAGCGTTGAAGTAGGGGACAACATAGACAAGTGCGAGAATGCCGAATGTAAATCCCGAGAGAATGAACCAGCCTATGAAGCTCAGCTGAAGAAGGAAGATGTCCATCTTATGGCCGTTTGTCATTTCCTTGCTCATTCTGAAAGCCTCCTGATAGGGGGTATCGGGGTTTTCAGCCATTATATAGTCAACTGCGAAATACTCATAGGTCTTTATGATGCCGGGGATAACGAAAAGGCAGCTCCACAGACTGATGAACAGTGTTTTCAGGAAGCCTGCGACGAAGCAGCTTCCGAAGTTTTTCGATGCGGGGGCGAATATCTCGCCTGCCGAGGGCTTGGGGCTGTAAAGCGACTTTGTGTACCAGCCTGCCATGCCGATGAGCATCAGCGGAACTGCCACCAGCTCAGCCGCCCAGCCTACGACCGGGATAGCCGCAAGCACGGAAACCACCGCTGATGCGATTATCGGGACAAGCACATTTGTCCATGTATTTGCCTTATAGCTTGCCTTTGCATTGTTTTTGATGGTTGTGATATCAAATGACATAAAAATTACTCCTTGTATAAAATGTTATAGCATTGCCGTTTTGTAATATACGCTGTTTGCGACATACTCCTCGATAAACTGCTCCTCGGCTTTGGCGGCTTTGAAGTTATATTCCTCACGCTGCTTTTCCTCAAGCTTATCGAGCGATGAAACGTCCTTATTGGCTTCAACGACGACCTTTGTCTGGAATTTTATCTTTTCGTCCTGGAGCCTTATTTTGTTTTCAAGCTCCCTGATCTGTTCGGAAAGGGATTTCAGATACTCCTTGAACATTGTCATTTCCGTTATCGTCATGCCGTTTCCCGACTTTGTGATGAAGTTTTCGTTTGCCCTGTCAAGTTCCGCCTGCACCTCTGCCTGCTGTGCGGCATAGCGTGCCTGCTCTGCTCTCAGCTCAGCGAGCGAGCTTTTCTCTTTTGAGAGGATCTGCTCCTTATAGCCCTTGAGTCTGTCGAGCGTAAACTGAAAACGCTTCGTAAAAATCATCTCCCGAAAAAGTTTTCAACAGTTTTATGCAAAGGCTGTTGAATCATGACACCGCTTCCTCCATCATGCGGACTGTATCCTCGTAGGAGAATGCCTCGTCCGTTGCCTGACACAGGAATGCGTTGATCTTGTCGATCTTCTTGATAGCCTCGTCCAGTGCGGGGTTTGAGCCTTTTTTATATGCACCGATCGAGATAAGGTCGTAATTTGAGTTATAGACCGACAGCAGATTTCTGAGCTTTGAGGCTGTCTGCTGCTGGGATTTATCTGTGATCTCGCTCATCAGACGGGACACGCTTTCGAGTATCTCGATAGCGGGGTAATGGTTCCTTGCGGCTACCTTTCTCGAGAGGATTATATGTCCGTCGATGATGCCGCGGACGGTATCGGAGATAGGCTCGTTGGTATCATCGCCCTCAACAAGGACGGTATAGATCCCCGTGATAGAGCCGTTTTCGAAGTTTCCCGCACGCTCGAGGAGCTTAGGCATCGCCGTATAGATGGACGGTGTATATCCTCTTGCGATCGGCGCTTCACCGACTGCAAGGCCTATCTCACGCTGCGCCATAGCGTAACGGGTGAGGCTGTCCATCATCAGGAGGACGTTTTTGCCCCTGTCCTTGAAATATTCCGCAATAGCCGTCGCCGTCATAGGGCATCGGTTACGCATCATAGCGGGCTGGTCGGACGTTGCGACGACGAGGACGGAACGTGACATTCCCTTTTCCCCGAGATCCCTTTCGATGAATTCAAGCACCTCACGTCCACGCTCTCCGACGAGTGCGATGACGTTGATATCCGCCTGGACTTCCTTTGCGATCATGCCGAGAAGTGTTGATTTTCCGACACCTGAGCCTGCGAAAATTCCCATTCTCTGACCTCTGCCGATCGTCAGCAGGCCGTCTATCGCCTTTACGCCGAAGGGGATTATATCCTCGATCCTGGGTCTTGTCAGCGGGTTTACGGGTTCGCCTGCGATGGAGTAGCTGTCGGTCGTTTCGATGGGACCCTTGCCGTCTATCGGCTGACCGATGGCGTTTATTATCCTGCCGATCAGCTTTTCGCCGACCTTGACAGTGAGCTTATCGCCCGTATTATCGACGATACAGCCGGGACCTATGCCGTCGGAATCCGTATAGGGCATGAGCATTACTCTGCCGCTGTTGAATCCCACGACCTCGGCGAAGATGTGTTCGTCCGAGCCTTTTTTGAATATTCTGCACACGTCGCCTATGTTGCAGACAGGGCCGCTCGACTCAATAGTCATGCCGACTATCTTTTCGATCTTGCCCATATATCTGTACAGCTCAGCGTTTCTGACGGCGTTTCTGACAGCCGCAAAATCCATTATATCACCGATCCTGAGAGTTGGTATTTTTCACTATCTCACGGAGAAAATCAAGCTGTGTCGGAACGGACGCATCTATGATCTCCGAGCCGTTGTCGAGGATAACGGTATTCTCCTCCGCCTCGTTCAGCACCTCTATCTCTATATCGGGGATAAAGGGGATAAGCTCCTTTACGAAATTTGCGTCGGTGCGGAGCTTTTGGGCGACTTCGCCGTTTGCGAGGGATATCTTGACATAATCGGAGTTGCGGAAGTTCTTCGCCGCCTGGGCGATAATTCCCTCGATTATCTTCGGGTCCGTTTTTATCTCCTGCAAGGTGATCTTTTTCACCAGCTCGAGGACGGTTTCCTTCATTTCCTCGCGGTTTGATATATAATACGCTTCTTTTCGTGAATTTATTTCATCGAGGAAGCCTGCTGCGGCTTTCAGGTAGGTCTCACATTTTGCGAGGCTCTCCTTTTTTCCCGATGCAAAGCCGTCGGTATAGCCTGCTTTTCTGGCTTTTTCGGCGGCGATCGCATTATCGTTTTCCGCCTGTCTGAGATAATGCATAGCGGCGGTCTTGGCTTCGGCGATTATCGTTTCAGCCTGATTGTGCGCCTCTTCGAGTATCCTGTCACGCTCGCCGTTTATTACCATATGGCGTTCGTTCATCTGACGCTCTACGCCTGCCTCTATCTCACGCTGTATGCGGCTCTCCGTTTCGACCTGCTCACGGAGCTTCCGCTGCCTTTCCTCCTCCTCACGCTCCTTTTTTTCACGGAACGAAAGGAACTCATCACTGTCCTCGGGAGGTTCGGGCATCACAACGGTATTGTCGATAGCGACCTTATTGTTATAGTCGAAAACAGCCTGTGAGGGCTTGACAACCTTAAGCAATTATCTCGTCCTTTCCGCCCTTGCCGATAACAAGCTCGCCTTCCTCCTCGAGGTGACGGATAACGGCAACTATCCTCTGCTGAGCCTCCTCGACATCACGCATACGGACGTTATGCAGATATTCGATCTCCTGCTGGATAGTTTCCTGCATTCTCTTCGGCATATTTGCATAGAGAGCGGCTGCGACTTCGGGGGAAGATCCCTTGATCGCAACGGAAAGGTCCTTGACCTCGACATCTCTGATAAAACGCTGTATAGACATGGAATCGAGGGTAAGGATATCCTCGAAAACGAACATCTTCTGTCTGATCTCGGTAACGAGGTCGGGGTTCTTGACCTGCAGCTCGTCGAAGATGAACTTTTCTGTTCCTCTGTCCACATGATTGAGGACATCTGCGATGTAGTTTACGCCGCCGACCTCTGTGAGATCCATAGAAACGACATCCGCAAACTTCTTTTCGAGTATGCTCTCGACAGCCTTGACGGTCTCAGGCGAAGCCGAATCCATCTTGGCGATACGTTCAACGACCTCCGCACGCTTTTCCTTAGGCAGCTCGCTCAGCACCTTTGCCGCCTGATCGGAATTGACATATGAGAGGATAAGTGCGATGGTCTGCGGGTACTCGTTCTGTACGATAGCCAGCAGGTTCTTGTAGTCCGACTTTCTGACGAACTCGAATGCCTTCGCCTGGAGCGAGCGGGAGACCTTGGACATAAGGTTCTGCGCACGTTCCTCGCCGAATGCCTTGACGAGAACGTTTCTTGCGTAATCCACGCCGCCCTCCGTAATGACCTTCTGAGTCAGGCAAAGCTCATAGAATTCATTGAGGACCTCGTTTACTGTTGAAACATCGGTATAGGGGAGGGTAGAAACTTCAAAAGTAAGCCTCTCCACCTCGTCATCGCTTAAATATTTATAGACATTCGCAGCATTTTCCGCACCTATCGCCGTGATGACGGTAGCGCAGCGCTGCAAAGCGTTAAGCTCGGAAATATCACTCATTTTCAGGCACACTCCTTTCGGACGATGCAGCAGCGGTTCTTTTCTTCTTTGCGCCCGCTTCCTGTTCCTCTTCCTCTCTGATCCAGTTTCTCAGCAGCTGAGCAACGATCTGAGGACTATGCTGTGCAAACTCGCAGATCTCTCTTCTGATGATGACCTCCTTGGACTCCGCTTCGGGGTCGGAAAGGCTTGCAACATTGAGTCCCTCGGTATCCTGAGCATTGAACACCTCGTCCACGATGCTTCCTGCGCCTGCCTGCTGAGCTTCGAGGAGCGCCTTTTCGAGCCGCCTTTTCTTTCTTGCCGCATTTCTCGTAGCGAGGAACACGATAAGCAGGATAATGATGAGAAGAACGACTATTGCAGCGCCGCCTACAACGAGCTGCTCGGCATTCAGACCGAAGAGTATAGCATCGGAGATTCCGGGTATCTCATCGGGCACCTTGGGCAGATTTATAACCGAAACGAGGTCGGAGTTTATGCCGCCCGCCATTGCGCAGTTCTCGGCGATCTGCGTTCTCTGAGCGTCCGAAAGATAATCTGTATAAACGACTACGGCTATCGAAAGATTTGAGATAGAGTAGCCCTGTTTTTCGAGCTGTGTTTTATATGTACTTACGAGATATGTTTCGGAGCCGTCGCCCTCACGCCATATTCCGTCCTCGATATCGTCCGTGCCTGTGGGATAGTTATCGTCCGCATTGGGTTCAACGCCGACAAGTCCCGCAGCAGCGTCGGTCGAGCCTACCGCATAGCTGTTGTCACGGTGCTGGAGAACGCCTGCGTTATAGCCTGCGGGTGTCTGACCGTCGGCTTTATACTCGGTGTTTTCCTGTACCTGCTTATCGGAATCGAGGACCATATTGACAGCTACCTCAACGCCGTCCTCGCCGTAAGCGCCTCTGAGCATTGTCAGTATTTTCTGCCTGATGGATTCCTCCATATCGGATTTGAATTTGAACTTTCTTGTTTCCTCGGCAACCACATCGACATCTTCCTCGCCGACGATCAGCAGAACGCCGTTACCGTCGGTCAGGGTGATATTTTCCTCTGTAAGACCCGTTCCGCCGAGGGAATTGAGAACGAGGCTGTAAATGCCTGCTTTCTGGTCATTGGTAAGCTTTACATCTTTTTCGAGATGGATAGCGATAGCGACCGTTGTCGGCAGCTGATTTGACTGGATAACGGTATTTTTCTGCTCGGGGATAGATATATTCACGACCGCCTTCTTGACGCCGTTTATCGTTTCGATTGTAGCGGCAAGACGTTCCTGCGCCTGAATTCTCGCATACTCACGCTTTTCGTAATCCGTAGAGAACATATCCACGTTATTTATCCAGGTAGTATAATCGAGGGAATTTTTCGGGTATCCCTGCTCAGCGAGCTTCATGGTCAGCTCGTCCTGAGTTCCGTCGGGGACGATGATCTTTCCGCCCGATTTTACAGTGACATCATAGCCCTGCTCCTGGATTATAGTTGCGATCTGCGACGCTTCCGAGGTATCGAGTCCGTCGAAAAGCACGACCTCCTTCTTCTGGTTAAGAATTACGGTTATGACGACAGCAGCGATAACGATAAGCGCAGCAGCGGAAATAATTATGATCTTTCTCTTTTTCTCCTGGGCGTTCCAGAACTGAGTAAAAGAGGTCAGAACCTTATTAAAAGGGTTATCCATGCGTTTTTTCCTTCCTCAACGATTTATGATCGGCAATTGATAACCGACGATCAGCCCGATCGCCGCCTGTCAGCTGCCGACCGATTATAATGCAGTTACATGCTGATGTTCATAAGCTCCTTATAAGCGTCGATAGCGGTGTTTTTGAGCGCAACAAAGGTCTGCACAGCCATCTGAGCCTTTTTCGCATTAAGGTTGATGGTATGCAGGTCGTCGATCTCGCCCATAACGAGCTTCACGCTGTCCTCGCGGACGGTCTGCTGGGTCTCCTGAACATTTTCGTAAGCCTCCTTGAAAACGTCCTTGAAGGAGGGCTGGGATGCATCGGCAGCAGCCGCCGAAACGTCATTTCCCGTCACCTGGGAGGGCGTATTAAGGGGAGTTATAGATGAATTCAAAGGTACAATAAACATAGCTTAATCCTTTCTCACTTTCCAAGCTCCATAGCCTTGTTGAGCATAGCCTTTACAGCTGCGACAGCCGATGCATTCGCTTCATAGGAACGCTGTGCTGCGAGCATATCAATGCTTTCCTTTGTCTTATCGACATTGGACATATAGATGTAGCCCTCCTCGTCCGCCTCGGGATTATCGGGGTCATAGACGGGGACAAGCGGGGTTTCGTCCTCAACGACATTTGCGACTCTTACGCCTGCAAGACGGTACTTTTTCAGTCTCTGCGCCCTTGTCGATCTCTCGGCGAAAAGCGTGTCGGCGAAGGTCTTTTTCTCGGAAAATTCGACCATCTGGCGGCGGTAAGCCTCGCTTTCGGCGGTCGTATATGTATCCGCATTGGCTATATTCTGCGAGATTATATCCATTCGCAGACGCTGGGCGGATAGTGCCGAGCCGCCTATATCAAGTGAATTCAGAAATGACATTTATATTCCCCCTTACTTCTGGAGAGCGGCGCTTATCATATCGAACTCGTTGTTCATATGGTCGATGATAGCACTGTACTGATACTGAGCGTCGGCGAGCTTCATAGCCTCGGTCTCGACGTTCACGTTATTTTCGTTCAGGGTAAAGTTCGTGTCCCTGTCTGTGGAAGTTGTGACCTTGAGGGAAACGGGTGATGTATCCTTTTTCTGTTCAGCCGAATGATATTTGCATTTGCACTGCTCCTCGGCAAGCACAAGGCTGAAGTCAACATTTTTTGCTTTATAGTTAGGAGTATCGTCGTTTGAGATGTTATGGCTGATGACCTTCTGCTTATACCAGACAGCATCGAGTCCCTGTTCCATAAGCTTAAACGGTGTATTCTGAAACAATGCCATTTTTCTTCTTCTCCTCTTCACAAATCATTAACAGGACGCGTACTGAATTATTCATTTATAAATTCAGACAACGCACCTATATTAATATACCTATTATACAACAAAATCCGTTCAATTTCAAGTATCAAAATCATAATGATTGACAGAAATTATTACAAAATCACCTAGCCGACTTTGGTACAATTGCTGTAAAAAACGTCAAAAAAGCAAAAGAGCCGCCCGAAACGAACGTCCCGGACGACTCTTTGTATAATTCTTTGTAAAATCAACTATCAGTAAATCAGTTGATAACAGTCTTCTCAGTTTCCTTGTCGAAGATGTGAACCTTGTTAGGATCGATAGCAACCTTGATAGTATCCTGAGGTCTTGCAGTAGATCTGGGATCAACTCTTGCAGTCAGAGGAATACCCTCGCAGTTGAGGTACAGATATGTCTCAGCACCCATCATTTCGGTGATCTCAACATTACACTCGATGATGCCTGTCTTAGCAGCGGAAAGGAACATTTCCTCATCGTGGATATTCTCAGGACGGATACCCATGATGATCTCCTTATCAACAAGCTCGGAAAGTGCGAGATCGTCAACCTTAGCGTCAGGAAGCTCAACATAGTACTTCTTGCCTCTGGAGGTCTTGGTATCTTCGGAACCGAATTCGATGTTGTATCTGCCGTCGATCTTTCTGAGAACAGCGTCAATGAAGTTCATCTGAGGTGAACCCATGAATCCTGCAACGAACTGGTTGACAGGGGAAGCATAGAGGTTCTGAGGAGAGTCAACCTGCTGAACGAAACCGTCCTTCATAACAACGATACGGTCACCCATTGTCATAGCCTCTGTCTGGTCATGAGTTACGTAGATGAATGTTGTACCGAGCTTCTGGTGGAGCTTGGAGATCTCAGTTCTCATCTGTGCTCTCAGCTTAGCATCCAGGTTGGAAAGAGGCTCGTCGAGGAGGAATACCTGAGGCTCACGAACGATAGCACGGCCGAGAGCAACACGCTGTCTCTGACCGCCGGAGAGAGCCTTCGGCTTTCTGTCGAGGAGGTGGGAGATGTCGAGGATCCTTGCAGCTTCCTCAACCTTACGGGCGATCTCGTCCTTAGGAACCTTACGGAGCTTAAGACCGAATGCCATGTTCTCGAATACTGTCATGTGAGGATACAGAGCGTAGTTCTGGAAAACCATTGCGATATCTCTGTCCTTAGGAGCAACGTCGTTTACAAGGCGGTCGCCGATGTACAGCTCACCTTCGGAGATTTCTTCAAGACCTGCGATCATACGGAGGGTAGTAGACTTACCGCATCCGGAAGGACCGACAAGAATGATGAATTCCTTATCCTTGATTTCGAGGTTTACGTCTGAAACGGCTACTACGCCGCCGGGATACTTCTTATAAATTGATCTGAGTGACAAACTTGCCATGTTTTGAGGACCTCCCTAAAGAATTAAAATGCCGCTGCATCGATCCGTACCGGTCCCGGACGGCTGACCGCAGTCAGGATACAATTTCGGCTCTGTTATAATCATAACAACATTTTAACTTTTTTTCAAGTTGCTTATTATCCAAACTTCTAAAAACTTATTTATTGAGATTGACGAAAAAAACAGCGCAAAAATCGTCCGCTCGGCGATTTGCCGTTAATCTGCTATAATATTTTCGACTTCTTTGTGCAACATTTCCCTAGCCTCTCCGATAGGGAGATTTTCATCCAAATGAACATTTCCTATGCGTATGCGTCTGAGGTAAACGACCTCGCTCCCTGCGGCGTGTACCATTCTTTTCACCTGATGGAACTTGCCCTCATGCAGTGTGATATGAACCTTGGATCTGTCATCGGGAACGGGGAATTCCAGCTTTGCGGGGAGGCATTTTTCGCCCCCGTCAATGGTCATTCCCGAGGCAAAAAGTCCGATGGCGGACTCGTCCAGAGGGGCGGAAAGCTCGGCATAATAGAGCTTTTCCACATGATTTTTCGGGGATAGCATGCGGTGCGCAAGAGCGCCGTCATCGGTGATGAAAACGAAGCCCTCAGTGTCCTTGTCGAGCCTGCCTGCGGGGAAAAGCCCCTTTCTGCGCAGGTTTTCGGGGATAAGCTCAATGACCGTTTCCGAGAGAGCGTCCCTGACGGCACAGACAACGCCCGCAGGCTTGTTCAGCATGATATAGACGTGCCTGCGGTACTCTATCGGCTTCCCATCGACCGAAACTGCGTCCGTTCCGGGAGTTATCTTCATGTCAAAAAGCTTCGCCGTCACGCCGTTCACGGTTACAACACGCCTTTTGATAAACTCCTTAACTTCGTTTCTCGACCGGCAGGTCTGCTCGGAAAGATAGCGGTCAAGACGTACTTTTTTTGTAGTTTCTGACATATTTCATATTCCTTTTTCGGATAATTTTACTATTTCGGGATATCGGAAAAAGCAAAAAGCCGCCGCTTTTGCCATATCTGTCACAAAGTCCTGCCGTCAGACAGCAAGCCGCCGCCGCACAGTGTCCCTCACGGCGATATAATGCTGTCTGCCGCTTTTTCACACATATATAGTATACAGTGCATAGTGCAGCATGTCAAGCCAAGGCATATATTATTTTATTGTGTTTTTTACTTTACAAATATAACGTTCAAATATATATTGTGTATAAATATATATCGGTGAAATAATGAACTAAACTCACAAATTCTAACAAACAAGTACAACACCCCAAAAGCCCAAATTCCCGCAAACAAGAGCGACGAACCAAACCTCCGCCCCAAACAAAATGGAACGTTAAGAGCCACAAAAGTAATCAAACTTCCCTCCAAACCGCAAATCATATCCCTAAACCAAGATGTAAAGCGGGGAAAAGAGGGGTGAGGGTGAAGGGAAAGAGAGTGCAGAGAGAGAACCGTGACGGGGGCGGGGGGAAAGTCCCCGCTTTGCTAAGGGTTTTTTCTTTCCCCCCG